>Ga0247769_1000458_pt1 | contig 10724 bp, 6 predicted proteins | sample UWRJL166409R6_FD_179942 | JGI IMG/M metagenome (GOLD analysis project Ga0247769, IMG submission 179942) | Plant litter microbial communities from Arlington Agricultural Research Station in Wisconsin, United States - UWRJ-L166-409R-6 | ecosystem: Environmental > Terrestrial > Plant litter >... | reverse complement strand
TTCGGCTCACGTCTTTCCCAAGAGATAAAGCTCTTCGAGCCTTGCCCAATTTCATTCATGACATGTATGTGCCGGGCGATGCGAGCGCGCGGGTCATTCTTGTAGACCGGCGAGACAATCCGTCCCAGGAAGATCTCCAGCAGCTGAGCGAAACGATGTCTGGACTTCTGGAGATCTTCCGAGAGACCAAAGGCGCAGCGCTAGTTCTCTGGCCAGTAACTCGAGACGCAAGTGCTCAGCAAATTGCGAGCGAAGCCTGGACTACCGGTCGAGACTCGATGACCGATACTAGATCAAAGGGCCTCTATCATTTCCTTGGGCTTCCAAAAGAACGATTCTATTCAGTTGCCGACACTACTACGCGAAACCTTACTGGTGATGGTCTTGATACTTTCGGTGTCACGCTAGAGGTCGCTGCAGGCCTTCTTGCAGGCACCGAGACCATCGCCGATTTTTTCAATGCAGTGGACTTATTCGCTGAGAATCAGCGCGAGAAGACATGGTCTGTTCTCAAGTCCAAAGTAAGGGCGCGATTGTGGATCGTGCTACCCGGAGACGTGCCGTCGGTTATTCGGTCTACGGTCTTATCATTGACTCAAGGATCGAGGAACAAAGTCGATATCGACCTGCTCGCTGAATTCATCGATCAGCCTGAAGACAAGGCTCCCCTCTATGTGTCTGAATGGAAGACGCGGCGCTCAGCCATGGCTCATCTACTTAGAGCAATTGATCTAAGACTATTCGAACTTCCTCCCAACGTTTCACTTGCGGCAATTCGTGCCAAAGGTGATCCGGCTGTTAGAGAGAAGCTCAAGCAGCAGTCCATCAATTTTGACGATGCAAAAGCGGGCATGCGAAACAGCAAGCTCTACAAAGAGATTGAGACCGAAATCGGGGTGACGACAACTCCTTACGCTGGCGCAAGTAAGGATGTTGAGGAGACGTCGAATGAATATCGCCGCATCCAAGCTCTTGCGGCTAAAGGCGACAAATCGCTAAACAAAGCTCTGGGGGAACTCTTGTCGGACTGCCTTAAGGAGATCGCGCCGCAGGTCAAGGTTTCAAGCGAAAAGACTTCGCTCCCCAACTGCGACTTGAAACCGGACGTGTGTTTGCATCTCGGCTCCCTGGACTTCATATGCCTGGAACCAACATGGCGTTCAACGGACAGGGGCATTCCCGGAGAACTTGAGGGAGGCCAAAATACTTTGGCGGCTTCCCACTTAAAGAAGTATCTGCTTGAGAAGGCCATGCAATACGTAAAGGCGCTAGACCTGTGAGCTTGCGAGTTTGCGGTCTAACAAGCGGTTGCAACTGATCGGGCGCGAAGACACGCCCTCCGGTTGAACCGCAGCGTTAGGCAATGAGTCTAAAAGAAACTCGTTTGGAACCGCGCCGTGCTTATGAACGGTGGGACAAGCCCACGAGTTGGTGATCGTCGCGTGCGTGGCGCGTCCAACTCGTAAAGGCGATGCCCTTTGCTCGCGGCTCAGCCGGGACGTTGAGGCTGTAGAAGAAATATTGATTTTCGCGGTTGCATAGGATGAGATCGCGTCATTTCGGCTGCGACGACAGTGATGTTAGGGAGAGGGTCGATAGCGCGCTCTGGCGCGACTGTGAGATCAGCCCTCAGGGATCATTTCCCATGCGTCACAGCGCACGAAAGTTCAACGTGGCTTAACTTTCGTGTCGCCGCAGCCTCCGTGCTGAGCGAATAGTCACGCGGCCATCTGTTGAACACGCGAGCCAAATGGTCGAGCTTGAACTAGAGCTGGGAATGAAAACACACCGATAGTTGACGTCTGGCGTCAACATCCGGGGTAATTTCATGCCACGGAGAGCGAGGCAACTCGCGTTCTGGGTAAAAATAGAGCCACTTATTAGAAAGTGGTGCTATTATTACCCACCATGAAAACCCGAGATTTCGATACAGCGCTTCAAGCCTTTCGAGGAAAAGGCGGGACCCTGCGGACCCGCGATTTGATTGCGCTCGGAGTCCACACCGACACTCTCTACGCGCTGCGGACCAGCGGTCGCATAGTTGAACTTGGGCGCGGCCTCTATCGTCTGGCCGACGCTGACGAGGCCGAGCATCCTGATCTTGCAGTCGTCGCTGCGCGCGCGCCGAATGCGAGCGTGTGCCTTATCAGCGCGCTCTCGTATCACGAGATCACGACTCAGATCCCATCAACCATTCATCTCGCCGTGCCTCGTGGCAACTATCACGCACTCAAACTTTCGATGCCGGTTACCGTGTATCGATTCGATTCCAAGACATTCAATGAAGGACTGGAAACACATCGCGTCGGAGACAAACCGCTGAAGATCTACGGCGTTGCTCGCACCGTCGTCGACTGCTTCAAGTTCAGAAATAAGCTCGGCATGGATGTAGCCATCGAAGCGCTGCGCCTTGCGCGACAACGCAAGCGTACGCAGAACCGCGACCTGCTGCGCTACGCGCGGCTGCTGCGTGTTGAAGGACCAATGTCGCCGTACCTGGAAGCAATCGAGTGAGCATAGGGAAATGAAAAATGTCGTGGCCTCGGTACTAGCGAGGCTTCGTAACCAATCGAACACGAGCGGCGCTCCGTTTCAGCAAGTGCTGCAACAGTATGCGATGGAGAGATTTCTTTATCGCGTGTCGAAGTCGCGGCATGCAGAGAGCGTCATACTGAAAGGCGCGCTGCTGTTGAGGACAATCGACATTCCCAGTGCCCGGCCGACCATGGACATTGACATGCTGCGGAGGGGAAAAGCCGATCAGGCAAGCCTCCTGGCGCTGGTCAGAGACTGCGCGATGCTCGACGTCGATCCGGATGGCCTTTCGTTTGACGCCAACAGCGTTGCAGCCGAAGAGATCGCTAAGGACTCCGAATATAAGGGAACCCGAGTCCTGATGAACGCGCGGATGGACAACGTTCGGTTGCGAATTCAAGTCGACTTCGGAGTCGGTGACGTCATGATGCCGGGGCCGCGGATGATCGAGTATCCAGTCCTTCTCGGCAGCGAAGCTATCCAGTTGCTTGCGTACCCGATCGAGTCCGCTATAGCAGAGAAGCTGCAAGCAATGGTTGCTCTCGGCAATGCCAATAGCCGAATGAAAGACTTCTATGATGTATGGATCTGCTCGAAGCATCTCAACTTCAGCGCAGCCTCGCTTCGAGAAGCTGTCAGCGCAACTTTCGACAATCGTGCGACGATCGTCCCCGACGGTGAGTTCGAGGCGCTAACCGACTCCTTTGTCGCGAGTCACCGCGTCCAATGGAACGCATTTTCGAGGAAAATTGGCGAAAACCAACTCGCGGATGTATTCGGCGAGGTGGTCGAGGACCTGAGACTGTTCGTATTGCCCCTGTTGCGCGGCGACGATGCGGGATCGCACTGGCAACCCGGGAAGGGGTGGATAGACTGACTCTTGCCTGTCAATCCACTCAGGAATACCGACATTCAAGCATCAAATATGACTAACTAAGCTTAACTAGCGAGGATGCCTCCTGAGGTGCCCAGGCTAGTCCGCTTCCGACCCAAAACGGATGTTCCGCCAGCGGGATACAAGCGGTTTTAAAACTTGTAATTGCGCGCGACCGCTCGCACCGGGGTATGTGGGGGAAATTGAAACGCTCGGAAGTGTGGCCGAGCGGTTGAAGGGCACTAGTCTTGAACTAGCAAAGGGGCAACCCTTTCGTGAGTTCGAATCTCACCGCTTTCGCCAACACTCTGCGGCCCACGATTCGCTGGTGCATGCGTCGTTGCGCCGCATCACTAATTCCAAGCACGGAGCTAAAAGCAGAAGGGCAGGCTCATGAGCGATGATTACCTCTTCCACAAATACGACCTCCGAAATGTAATAGACAGTCAGCGTGAAACGCTTCGGAAAGAATTGGATGGCATGCAGGATAGTCGCCTTCTGAACATGGACCTTGCTGCGCTTCAAACCTACGCCGCTGGAAAGTACACCATTAACCTGCCTGTACTGGGCGACCCCATAGTTGACGAAGGCCGCACGAAAACAGAGGTCGGAAGATATGGCGATTATTCAAGAGGTGAAGACTCGAGCGTCCTAGTCGACGCACATCGCTACACGCTTGAAGTGCCATTCGAAGGAGACATGGAGCTGTTCTTTACTCAGGGGTCGACCTATTCGTCTGGCCCGCCACGAGGTCAGGTTCGTGAGGGAATGCTGTTTACAACTTTCGTTGAAATAAGCCCAAATGCGGACACCTTGAATCAACAATTCGATCGCTTTTTGTCGAATATTAATCAACACCTAGGCTGGCTCAAGGGCGATATCGATATATGGAACTCCTCTATCGCAGATGAAGTAGCGAAGGTGGTTCAGTATCGCAGACAGAAGTCGGAACAAGCAGGCAGCATAGCTAGCGGACTTAAATTCGGAATCAAGCAGCGAACGGATCGTGCTGCAACCTACGCAACGCCCGTTACACAGCGCCGAAAGATTACGCATCAGCTTCCGGCTGTTAAGATTGGCGCTCCTCCAGAGCCCATGCTTGCGAATGAAATGTATCGAGCCATCTTGGATACGCTCAGACAGATGTCTGAGGTGATGGAGCGCAGTCCCCACGCATACGCCACGATGGATGAGGAAACGCTACGTTTCCAGTTTCTTGTCCCGCTGAACGCGCATTTTGAGGGCGACGCTAGGGCGGAAGTCTTCAACTATGGTGGCAAAACAGACATTCTCATTACCGTTCAGGGAAAGAACATCTTCGTTGGCGAGTGCAAGTTCTGGAAGGGCGCGAAGACGCTCACTGAAACAGTTGATCAGATTCTTGGCTATCTCGCGTGGCGAGACACAAAATGCGCCATCTTGCTGTTTAACCGGAATCGTAATTTTTCGCAGGTTCTCACTCAGATACGGCCAACGCTTCAGCAGCATGCACATTTCGTTAGCTTCGATGGTGCTCGGCAAGAGACAGAATTGGCTTTCACATTTAAACGTCCTGATGATGCAGAGCGAAAGTTGAAGCTCACGGTCTTAGCATTCGATATTCCGGCAGAGACGGGCTAGCAATACGTGCACGGTTGCTAAACGGAGCGCCACAGATGCTTGAATCCGCTCGTCTTCAGCGGCAATGCGACAAACTGTATAACTGCCACATTCAAGACAAATCCCCGGGAGCTGAACGCGGTAGGAGCGCCCGTGAGTTGGGAATTCAAAAAACTGGATGAGGAGCTTGCAGATCCGTCGTAGCGGTCCCCGTACTGTGGCCGCTGCTGGCGAAAGGCCGTACTGCTCTGTAATGGCTCAGAACAAGGTCGGATATGATGACCGATACATCGAGGGAAGCGCCGACACCGTATCAACTGATAGGACCCTCCGATAGCGGAGAGGTCAGTGACCTGTTGGACGGTCAGAACGTCAAGGACGCCAAGCATCGCCTCCAAGCCTTGATCGCTGAATGGTTACGCATGGAGAACCTCGTTGTCCTCACGGGCGCGGGTACATCCGTCACGAGCGGTGGCAAAACCATGGCGAACCTCGAACGGGACGTGCTCGAAACGGTCAATGAGGCGACGACCGTTCCCGCTGGGGTCGTCAAAGACAATGTTTTCAAGATCATCGAGGCCAGAAAAGCGGAATCACCGAAATCAGGCTTTGAGGACTGGCTGTCTTTCCTTGTGAATGCCAGTCATCTAGCAACGGCCGCGGCCTCACCGTTTTCCGGCGTGCGATGGAAAGGTACTGCCAATCCAACGCAAGCCGATGTTGCATGGGTCGTGGAGCGCGCCGGCCAGTCGATCCTTTCGGAGTGCGCGCTCACACTGCCCGAAGCACCGGCCTCCGGTTCTTCGCAGATTGCGCCGCATCTCTCATTTCTCGCGAAACTAGTCGCGCGCGAAAGTAACCTCGGCCGTGCGCATCTCTTCACGCTCAACTACGACACGCTGTTTGAACAGGCGCTGGAGCTGCTGGGCATACAGTATTTCGATGGGTTCACGGGCCGCGCCGATGCGCGCTTCGATCCTTCCGTCTATGGCCTGGACATTTACTATCCTGGCGAAGTCGCCGAAGGTCGCGTTCGGCGGTTCGACAAGTTCTTGCACCTTTACAAGCTTCACGGCTCTATTCACTGGTACGTTCGAGGTGATGAATTGCGGGCGCGGCACCCAGACCTCCGGCCGTTCAGGGACTACCGCGCGCTGACATGCGCGGAGAGAGCGGCAAAGCTGGACTCGCTGGCGAAGAGTTGGCCGGCCGTCGGCATCCTGCCCACGGCCAATAAGTTTGCACAGACGCTTTCCATGCCGTTCGCGCACCTATTTCGTTCGTTCCAGATCAGACTGAGCGCACCGCAGACGTTCTTACTTGTTCTCGGGTATGGATTTGGCGATGACCACGTAACGCGGATCATCGAGACAGCTCTGATCAATCCGTCCCTCATCATGCTGGTAGTTGAACCCGATCCCAAGAGCGCAACTATTGAGCGCATACGGCGCTACAAGGATTTGGGCAAACGGGCGTTCGTGCTGACACCGACCGACGCGGCTTTTGCGGCCGCCAAGTTTACACACGCGACCTTTGACGATTTCGCTCGATCCGTGATGCCGGACGTTCAATGGCTGGAAGACTTCCTGCGCTTGCGGCGCTTTGAGCAGCAGATCGCGGCAGGGTTGAAAACCGATACGGCGGACGGTGCTCGGACGTAAGCATGGACAATCCCCGCGTTATCGGTCACATCGTTGCGGTGCAAGGCTTTCGGGTTAAGGTCGAAGTCCTGCCCGATACGAAGTCGGCTTCACGCGCGACGCTTGATGGCGTTCACAAGGCGATTGCCATCAACGCCTATCTCACGTTCTCTATCGGTGCGGGACAGCTTGTCATCGGCATCATCACTGACTTGGAGTCGCGCGAGAGCTTCGATCCGGGAACGGGCGATGACCTGACCTTAGAGCTGATGAAGCCTCGACGTGTGGCGCATGTTCAGTTGCTCGGCACCATCGAGAACGTGGAGAGCAAAGGGCTGTTTTCGCCCGGCATCACCGTTCTGCCCACATTGGATGCAGCTGCGGAGATCGGCGCGCCGGAGATTCTGAAAGCCGTCTTCGAGACGCCGCCACGTCGCAACAAGCCGGACGGATATAGCGGGAGCGACTTTGATTGCGAGTTGAGGATTGGCAGTCCGACCGGACAACCCAACAATGTCGTCAAAGCGTCTTACAACGATTTGTTTTCGCGGCCTCTCGCCATCGTCGGCAATACGGGTTCTGGAAAATCCTATTCCGTATCGAGCCTTGTCCAAAAGGCGATGAAAGAGCTTCACGACTCGGGGAACGAACCGCACATCTTCATCCTCGACATCAACGGCGAGTACAGTAAGGCGTTCCCGCCCGTTGGTACTACTGATCAGCGTGCGCCGGACCGAATTTATCTCAATGGAAAAGAGTTCGGCATTCCGATCTGGTTTCTCGACGCGGAGGAAATCTGCGCTTGGCTCAGCTCCGCCGAGCAGACGCAAGAGCCAGTTCTCAAAGACTGGTGGTCTATTGCTAAGGGTGCCGATGCTGCCGGAGCAACGGGAACCAACAAACTTCAGAATGCCCTGAGTTCCATTGACAGCCTTCTCACCGAGCTATCGAAGCTCAAGAGGAAGAATGCCGGATCGTATTGTGATGCGATTGCCGGTCATCTAAGTGGAACTGGGATCGACACGCAGCCGCTTGCCGCGCTGTTCACCATCCACAGAACCGTCAACGATTTCAATCAGGAAGTCGTCTCCAATCAAGCCCAGATTTCCGACGAAGCCGATAAGCTGCGCAACGCCATCAAGGCGATGATTGTGGAACGACAAGGTCAGGGCGTGGCAGGTGTTCGCACGGCAGATTCCCCGCTCTTCATCGCGCGTGCCACGCTGCGGGAACCCTCACTGATTAGCCGGACTGTTTCAAAGGAAGACGCCGTCAAGGTCGAAGCGCATCTAACGACGCTCAAACTCCGGCTCAATACGCGACTGGATGACCGACGCTGGGGAGCCTTTCTGAACTACGAAAATCTTGGCCAGGAAATTCGAAGTCTCAAAGACTGGCTTGCACGGTTCGGCATCGGCGCGCAGTCGGGGCCGCGTGTGTCGGTGCTTGACCTCTCGATGCTCAGCAACGAAGTGTTGCCTTACGCTTGTGCTGCGATCGGGCGGATTCTGCTGGAAGTCCGTGAGCGGCTTGCCGCTGACAGCCGCTACACGCACCCCTGGGTTCTTGTGCTGGAGGAAGCCCATAACTACGCACGCCCCGCGCGGGCCGATGAAGACCGGGGCCACAAGCTGGCTCGGCTCTCCTATGAGCGCATAGCTAAGGAAGGACGAAAATTCGGGCTATCCCTCATCATCGCAAGTCAGCGTCCCAGCGAAATCAGCCAAACCATCATCAGCCAGTGTGCCAACTTCATCTCGCACCGACTACAGAATCCTGATGATATCGACCACTTCAAGCGGATTATTCCGATGCAGGCGCGTCGTCTGCTGGATCAGGTCACGATCCTTGCCTCCGGCGAGGCCATCGTCTTTGGAAGTGCGTTTCATGTTCCCGCGCGCATCCAGTTCGATAGAGCGGAGCCAGGACCGCATAGTCAGACGGCCGCGCCTTTCCACGAGTGGAAAACCGAGAAGAAGCCGTTCCCACTGGATGATGTGATCAACGCCTGGGGCTTGAATCCACCGGCCCCTCAATCATCACCCCAGGCTGCTGCGACGTCGCCTGGCTTCGCCTCGTCGAGCGAGCCGAGCACAGATTCAACGGACTTCGACGACGACATTCCGTTCTAGGTCATAGGCCGATTAGTTTCGCTAAGTTCTAAAGCTCACTGCTGACGTTGTTGGGGAATTGAGGCCTAATCCACGATGTTGAGATTCTTCAAAAGTCATTGGATAGCAATTTGCGGCGTTGGGGTGGGATCGGTGCTCATCGCTTCGCCGTTTTTCTTCGCCGCATTTCAAGGGCCCGCTGTTGATGCCCAGAACGCTGGACAGCTTGGCGACTTCGTAGGCGGCTACTATGGCACGATCTTCCTGTTCGCTAGCGTAATCCTGCTTTACGTGACGCTGAATGCACAACGTAGTGCAGCGAGCGATCAGAGTCTTGAGACCAGATTCTTCGAGCTTGTGCAGATGCATCGCGACAACGTGTCAGAACTAGAACTCGGTAAGTCAAAAGGACGGAAGATATTCGTTCTACTGATACGCGAACTGCGAGCAATCCTTGAGCACTTGCCCGCAGTAGATCTGCCTGAGATTACGCCACTCTCAAGACTACAACGTTTACAGGTGGCCTATTACGTTCTGTTTTATGGCACTGGCAAAAATTCCTCTCGCGCACTAAGGGGCGCGCTCGCGGATTTTCAGGCGCCTTTGGTGGATGCCATTGAGAGAACCTTCAATGATCCTGTTTTGAAACAAACAGTCCGCAAGAGTCGGCCTTTCGGGTATGTACCGTTCGAGGGCCATCAGTCTCGGCTTGGCCACTACTACCGGCATCTTTACCAAGCCGTTCGCTATGTCGATGAACAAGATCTCAATGAGGATCAAAAATACGAGTTCGTCAAAACTCTTCGAGCGCAGCTCACAAATCATGAACAGGCGTTGCTGTTGGTCAATAGCCTCACGCCATTAGGACACAACTGGTGGCGGGCCCGCTTACTAACCCGTTTCCGCATGGTGCAGAACATCCCAAAGGACTTTTTCAACCGCTCCTTGGAGTTAGAGGTGAAGACGCTTTTTCCGTCCCCGTACTTCGAATGGGAGGACCCTGATCCAGCGGGAGACGGCGTCGTCCCGAAAGACGTCTGAACCGGATCCGCCTAACGCGACTGTGGCAGTATCAAGCATCTCGCTCGCGGCAGCCTTCCGACCTTCCCCGCCAAACACTTTGCAGGCGACTGAGGTTTACGTTTCGCGCACGCCGTTCAAACGAACTCCCCACTTCGACAATCAATGACGCGCGAGGGAATCCGATCAGTCAGACGATATGTTTCGCCCAATCCCCGGTGGGCACTAGGTGAGTGGAATAGCCGCTTCTGGCCGGGTCCGGTCGGCGACGCAACCGATTCAAGGACGTCGCTGGGATAGTCCGAAGGCACAGCAACCAGCCGAATCAAAGGCGGGCTTCCTGCGCGCGAGTGCTCCCGACTTACTTTCTATTAGTTTCACGTTGGCGCAGTATCAGAATTGTGGCGGCATGCCGTCGCGATGGGCTGAATCCTCAGCATCAGATAGACAAATGCCAATGTCGCAGACGCTTTCTCCCTGACGACGAGGGTATCGTCGTATCCCGTCTGCTTTGCAGACACCCAGCGGCTTCAGGACCACTTGAGCCGCGCATCCCAGTAGGGATGTGGTCCAGATTGATCCCAAGGCGCCTCGTGGCGGCGCCCGTTTTCCTCTCCGCTGGTCCTTCCCTGCGAACAGCAACTGCGTCAGCAGTCTTCGATCTAGTACAGCAATTGCCATAGAGCAAGCTGCGCCAGCTTATCTGCGTCCGCTGTGCGTCACTGTCCTCGGCGAAGCCGAGAGAGTGACGCACAGTATCCACTGGCGCAAACCTCAGTCACTGCAACGCTTCTTCCCCGATAACGAGAATGTGACGCAGCGTTCGCAACGAACGCCATCCTCCCAGGCTTTGCAATGAAAGCTTCTTGTCTAGATTTGCCACCTTGAGCGGCCCCTTGCGGGCAGCCTCAATCTGCGCCTTATAGCGCCGCAGCAGCGTATGCC
>Ga0247769_1000457_pt1 | contig 10738 bp, 4 predicted proteins | sample UWRJL166409R6_FD_179942 | JGI IMG/M metagenome (GOLD analysis project Ga0247769, IMG submission 179942) | Plant litter microbial communities from Arlington Agricultural Research Station in Wisconsin, United States - UWRJ-L166-409R-6 | ecosystem: Environmental > Terrestrial > Plant litter >... | reverse complement strand
GGGGGAAGAGAATGGGAAATATTTCCTTCATCACGGCTCGTTTGGGTCAAGTTCGCCATCTTGCCCTGGCGGACGGGAGTGCGAGGTCTCAGGTGCCAAGCAGCCGGAGCAGGGGCCCGAGGGGGGCCGCCGGATACCTGACCGCCGATCGCCATATTGCTTTTCCCTATGCGCCGGGGGGCCGGGAGCGGTTTTGACCGCGCACCCCCGACGACACGGCTGAAACTGACCACACGGGTCTTGCCGGTCTGGTTCAATGCTGCGCCGCAGAGATTTTTCATTCGACCCTTGAAATGGCACCCCAAGGGCTCTCATGGGAAGTACTTTTGTTGTTGGCCCTCGACCTTGTTGCTGGACGCGACGGATCTCTCGGCTCTGAGTTGAACGCCGCATTGGGAGTTGGCCAAGCCAGGCGAGATGCGTTGTTTGGGTGGGCGTTGCGTCGTCACGGTAGTTACTCTAGAGATGATTAAGGATGATAAGTGTAGGCATGGCGGCGTGGAGGTGGGGGAGGTGAGTGCCGGGGGATGGTGTGCTCGGCGGTGATAACTGCGGGAATGTCGCCGTTTTGCACCGAGAAACCAGCGGATTGCGATTGCGAGTCACAGACTGTGGAGATCTCCACCACCACCTGAAAAGCCCTCACCACCTCCAAAAAGAGCCGGTGATCATCAAGAGACGTAATTTTGTGGACCTCGTTCCCAGCCGGTGGTGGTCGTGACCGTCAAGGTAGTACGTACCTAGGTACCTTACGGTAGCGTGGGTATGCCACTCGTGACTGCCGCAAGACCGTCGACGCTAGCGTAGATGGGCAGAGACGGGGCGGGATCGTCTGTCTCGATCGCGCCCCCGTGGTTCGCAAGACGCGATCGGACCCCGCCGGCTCCTGCCTGCTTTTTGTGATCTGCCATCGCGAGGGGTTCCCAAGCCTCCAAGCGCCTGTGTTTTCTTTTTCTTCTTGTCGAATTTCCTTTTCCTAAGAGTGTTGAAGTGGCTGGTCGAGATGATCCTAAATCGGAGGTCTCGGCTGCACCCCTGCTCATGCACATACAGCCGGCCCCGACGCAGGGGGATCGAGACATCGCGAGGCCGGACGGTGTAAGTCTGGTCGCCGAAAGACGTCGGGGAGTTGGGGCGTGGACGGTGGTGTGACGTCGGGACGGAGCCGCAGGTTATGCTCAAGACACCAAAAACAAGCTGATTGGTGAAAAGAGAATTTAGCTCTTACGGTTTTCAACTCACGAGGAACAATCACGCGTCCAAAAGCCTCGACAAAATTCCCAGCTTTATGTTATTCAATCCAGGTAATTTCAGACTAGGTACTTAGGTATGTATCTAACTCTCGAAGGATAAGATATTGTATTGTACCTATGCATACAACAGACTCTGCATTTTACAAAATTAGCTCAAGGCCAAGCCGAAAGAAGATAATCCGTTGATAACTTGAACGTCAAGGATCATAGTTACGGTAGGGAGCACGCGGTGGAAGAAATCGGTATCTCAATTTTAGGCGGGTTCCCGCTGGAAAAGAGGGCATCAATTTCTTCCTCCGCGTGGGTAGGAACGACTGTCCAGTTGAAGCTTCAAACAGCCTAGGCTGTGCCATACCATCTGTCGTGCTTGAATCTCCCTAGCTGGTACATAGGTATCTAGGGGAGTATTAATTGTTATGACAAAGGCAACAACGCAGGCAAGAAACTAAGAAATACCGAGGGAACTAAGTGGCGATACTTGATTGGGTCCTTTGACCAACCAGCCATACTCGGAAGCGGAAAAAAGCATTGAGCTGAGTCGCCCCGAACAGCAACAATCAAGAGTGAGGATGGAACTGATCTGTATAGATAATTGTACTGGACAAGTATAAGCGCCTCTAGTCAAGGAATAGGCCGTTTGTGCTATGAATGAGTAAGGTAAGGAACAGTACCTCGAGACACACCAAATAGTATTTAAGGGGCAGACTTGAATGGGAACTTGGGATAGCAAAACCTGCAACTCGGAGCCAAGGGCACTTCGCACAGCATTTTAACAATTACCAGGGTAGTACCGCTACCCATGGCATCTAGCGTGGGGCGCCTATCCGGGACGATTCCAGTCCAGCGAAGTTAAAAGTCGTGAGAAGTGGGAAGAGCCCGTTCATCGAGTTCTTGCCACGGGCCCTGACTTATATCAGTGACAAGTCCGCAGCCATCACGGGCTCGGAAGATCGGCAAGCCATGGAGCCAGCGAGCATGGATCCCAAGGGATATAGCAGCTGCGTGTCCCCAAAGGTCAAGAGTCCAATCGACTCTAAGAGGGCCGCGATGCGCAATATCGCCATCATGGCCCTCATCGTCCTAGCCACGCACTATGCCCTCTCCTGGTTTTCCGGCCCGAACAATCATCTCTACTGGTTTATGGCGCTTTTTCTCTGGCGCTATACGCGGTTCATCGTCAACTTCTTCGCGTTCTGGCTGTACCGGCCCTCTGTCTACAAGACTGGTAAAACACAACCAATCTACACCAACAAGGATGTCACCGTTGTTCTGCCCACCATCGACCCCGAGGGCGACTACTTCTGGGAGTGCGTCCTGAGCTGCGCCCACAACCGCCCTACCGAGATCATCATCGTCACGGCGGGTGACCAACTATGGGAGAAGACCAAGAATGTCGTCGTCCGCCTCCGAGAGGAGTTCAAGGACGTCCGCTTCCGCGTCTTGAGCACCCAGGTCGCCAGCAAGCGTGAGCAGGTAGCCGAGGCCATCCCCCACGTCAAGACGGCCATCACGGTCCTCGTGGATGACCATGTGTTCTGGGGACCCCGGTTCCTCTCCGAGCTGCTCTGCCCTTTCTCCGAGAACCCCAACGTCGGACTGGTCGGCACGAACAAACGCGTGCGCCGGCTCGAAGGGCTTAGCCTCTGGGCTCGGTTCTGGAATATGCTTGGAGCCATCTACCTGATCCGCCACAACTTCGAGATTCGATCCTCGAACACGGTCGACGGGGGCGTCTTTGTGGTCTCGGCTCGCGCCTGCGCGCTGCGGACCCGCATCGTACAGAGCCCCGAATTCTTCTCCGGCTACACGAACGAGAGGTTCCTCTTTGGCGCCCTCGGCCCCCTCAACGCGGACGACGACAACTACTGCACGCGCTTCGTGGTCAACCACGGCTGGGACATCAAGATCCAGTACACGGACGACGCCGCCATCGAGACCACCATCGGTGTGGACCATCCCATCGCGAGGAAGTTTCTCGGCCAGTGCCGTCGCTGGTCTCGCACCACGTGGCGCTCCAACTCGGCGAGCCTCTTCACCGAGCGGACTGTCTGGGCCAGCCAGCCCTACTGCGTCTACGCCGTCTTCCTGACATCCTTCACCAACTTCGCCGCGGTGGTCGACCCGGCTCTGGTATATCTGCTGTAGAAGAGTCTAGGCTTCCAGCAGTCCGAGTATATGACCACCACCATCAGCGCGCTTGTTGTTTGGATGCTCTTCACGAAGGCCGTCAAGGTGTTCCCCTACTACCGCGCTCACCCGCAGGACATTTGGCTCTTCCCGGGCTACCTGCTTTTCGCCTATGGCCACAGCTTGATCAAGTTCTGGGCTCTGTTGACCTTTTGGTCCTGCGCCTGGTCCGGCCGTAAGTTGGAGACTATCTCAGTCCGGCCCTAAGAAGCCAGATCCTGTCCAGCCGCTGCCATGATGCTAACGAGGTTCACCACCTGACAGGGAGACTGCAAAGCCTCAATGGAAAGGCCATGCCTCCGAAGGTACCGATGGGAGTTGACGTGGGGAATAGGAAGAAGAGACAATGGGGTCGGAGGAAGAGACGGCGGAGGAAGTAGCTATTCGGCTCGCTCTCCCCTGACCGTGATAGGTACATACATCAGGTATCTACGGTAAGATAGCAAATGCATTGCCTTTATAAAAATATCTGGCGAATACGTTCTTTTGTGTGAAATTGATAAGAGTAAATCGATGTGACTGTGAGTAGGTGAGGTAGTAGAAAAGAAATATTTGATGACTTAAAACTTGTATTAAATGTGAAGACGACGATCATGATATGGAAGGCAGACCCCCCGCCCCCTTTTCCCCCACGTGCCTACTTTCCATTGCCTCATGACCATGTCAGACAAACCTACCTTAGGTAGGTAAACTTGGGCTTTCCTCTTGCCCAGTCGGGTTGTGTGACGTCATATAGTTGTTTGGTCTCCTGAATCCAATAGTTGCAACATGGCCGTCTCAGTACCATGCTCTCCTCGTATTTTCATGCTGAGGGCAGGAGGGCAGTCACCAAGTCGCCAATGCGCAAGTTAGATCTCTATCGGATGAGGCCAAAGTAGCCGAGGTGGTCAGGGAGCTTCACATATAATTGGGGTAAAATCAAGGTACGAATACTCCACCTGTCGAAGTGTAGCACCCGGAATTAGCAGCTCCTGTGTAATTCCCAAGCCTGATCCGCCGATCCACAGCTTTCAGCAGGGTAACCGCAGCCGAGTCCCCCGGAAACTGTCATCCAACGGTGACATAGCCCCGTTTCAGAGCACCCGTCACCATCGGAATCAGTGGTGGTTGGTGAAACAGGGGGTCGACACTCTGAAACTGGGCGCTCGTCAAAGCTGGTCCACCACCATATCTTCGCGCCAAGCCCCTCCCTCTGGGCAGTTCAGTCTTGGACTTTAAACTTCCATCTCGTATTTTTGTTATTTTTCTTGGCTTTTACTGTCTGCATTTCGATTACCTCACATCCCGATATATGGGGACTGGTGCCGTTCATTATCTTGTTTTTCGTCCTTTCTTTGCGTTTTCCTCGGAGACAGGTAGCGGCCGGCCGTTACTCCAGTTCGAAATGGCCCCACCACGGCGCTTGGCAACATGGCGACGGGCTCCTAGTTATCATGGGATGAACCATGATCTGATGGAACGGGACGATGGTTACGACAGCGACAGCGACGGCGACTCGGACATTGGCGACGATGACCATGACGACGACGACCATCATCAGACTCCCAATCCCGTCTCCACCTCCGCTCCGCGTCCCACTTCCATATCAACGCCCACTCTCTCCCCATCCCCGAGTCCGCGGCCAGTTCAGGCGGCAACCGGCGATGTAGATCCGAGCAAGAGTCTCACACGGGTGTCCGAGGATGGCATCCACACGGGAGCGAGAGCCGGGATCGCCGTTGGCGTAGTCGGTACGAAAACCTCACCCCCAGAATTAAACCCCCATGCAGACTCAAAACTCAGAAACCATCTCTAATCAACATATGCAGCCGCAATCCTCCTCCTCTTCTCCGCCGCCTACTTCCTGCGACGGCGGTATCGCAACCGTCAGAAAACCAGCACTCCACCAGCCATGACGCACAGCATCCCACCCATCCAGCCCCCGGCCCTACCGGCGGACACCCGCACAGATTCCCAGATCCTAGACGAGCTAATGAACAAAGCCTACTCGCATCAAAACGGCGGCGTGGATGTCACGGACGAAAAGAGACGCACAAACGACGGTTCCACCGCATCGGGGGACGTAGACGAGGGTGTGTCCTTCCCTTACCACCAGGCCAAGATCCGACCGTCCATCGCGAGCTGGCTGCGCCGGCACCACCCCCTTCAGCTCAACAGCCTGTCGAGGTGGAGTAGCACGACGACCAGCAGCGTTCCCACGACCCCGTTCATGAATAGAACGACGGAGACGGTCCCGCCTGTACCCCCCGTCCCGGCCGTGCTCAATGTCCCCGGTGTGGGGAGGCAGAGCAGTCGGTTCAAGTCGGTGTGGTCTGATACGACCGCTGATTCGGATGTGGGTGGACCGACGCGGCATACCTCGGTGATGACCGTGCAGACGCCGAGGGTTGCTGTGCAGTCTGGTAATAATAGGGAGAGCTTGGTTTGAGTCATGTCGTAAATGTGAGCTTTTCTGGCAAAAGTGCTCTCTTCGAGTCTTTGGACTCTGGTTTCTTGTCGTATAAATATACCAGGGGGGGATGTTGTAGCAAGCCGAATCTTGTGTCTGATTCCAAGATGGGAAGGACTCGTGTTAGCTACCACGGGCACGAACTTGCAAATGCTTAAAGCCTCATTTGATCTGCAGATACTGGTTGGTACTAAGGCTGGCGAAGAGGCAATCGCTTCTTTATCTCGAGAGGCCCGAACAATCGGCACTTGGCACTCAACAGTTATTCATTCACTGAGCCTACCTAGGCTTCAGGCCTCTACGAGAAACAAGAGTTCATGAAATTGAGCCATATAGTACTCCGTATTTGGGGACACTAAATCCTGACAATCCATGCCAAAGGGTTGATATACTATCGCTTGACAATCTTTAGTTTAGTACGAGAGCCGCCGTTGTTCATTCTTGTTCCCCACCCTAACTCCGGCTCCCAAAACAAATGAAACATTGTCCTGCCCGTTGGTTAGTTACCTGTGCTGTGGACATTCTCTGGGAATAGTCAGCCCCTGGCTTTCGCAGTAGAACCTCGACACATTGAATCGATGTGGTCCCTGGAACGCCTCTGCTCCCGGTGTACCACCACCCAAGCAGAGCGACACCCCCTCGGTCCCCTTCAGTTGCGGCCAGCACACCTCGCACCACTCGCACCCGGGATACTCCTTCTCGTCCCCATGAACCTTGTCCTTGGGTACGATCTTCCGGCACATTTTATTCGCACACACGGTGATCTTCTCGAGCTCCTGCTTCATCAAAACCCCCGTTCCCCATTCCGTTTTGAATGTATACTCCTCCTCCCCCGCAAGCATCTTCGCAAAGGCCCATGTCCCTTCAAGCCCGAGCTTCTCGCAGAAGGCGTTGCATTTGTGTGTCGCAAAGAAAAACTTGAAGCCGGCCTCGCCAAGGTTCGTATCACCTAGCTTGAACCGTTCGGGATCGCGCGTGTGCACGGCGGGATCCGTGAGGGTCAATCCGACGCCCTGGAGGTCCGACACCAAAAACAGACCGCGCGAACGTTCATAGGTGAAGTGTGAGAAGGCCTGCGCGGCATGGTGGAGTCGGTCGCTGCTGGCATCGAGCTCTTCGTTGACATAGCCAGAGTTGGAGTTGTATTTGACATATTTACCATCCATGAAGGGCTCGAGCGAGAGACACTTGTCCTTTTCGCTGATGAGGGAGCTGCTGAGGGCTGACGGTTTCGGCCGCAGGCAGGTGGCTACAACGAAGTCGAGAGGCGGCAGGTCGTTGTCGGGGATGAGCGCCAGCCGGGCGTTGAACTCGAGCGCAAAGGCCTTGCACAGCACCTGACAACGCATATCGTCGGCAAGATGGGCAAGGTTCTTCCCATCGCGCTTAAACGACTTGACGACCAGCGGGCTGCTCGAGGCCGAGGTGCGGGCGTACGAGGCGACACGCATGGAACCCTGCGCGAACGGCCGGGAGCGCTTGCGGATGGTCAGGTCGGTGGCGGTGATGGGAATGTTGGAATCGGAGGCCAGCATGTCATCGAGCGTCATGGAGGGGTTGACGTCGGTCGAGTACGCTTCGACTGTGAGTGTCTTGTCGAGGAAGTTCCACTTATCCCATTGCGGGGGCGTGGTTTCCAGCTTGGCATCGGCCTCTTGATCACTATACTCTGCCTCGGCGTCGCCGTCGTCCTCGTTGATGGCCTTGAGCTGGTTCGCGAGTCGTTTCAGCGGGCCTTGCTTGCCCTTCTCGCTTGCAGATGTCCACGGGTCGGATCGGCCACTGTCGGTGCTGCCCCGCGCCGTAGACCCGGACAGGCGGGAGGCGGTGCGGGACGCCGATGTGGTTACGCTCTGGACGACAAGGTGGCGCAGGGCGCTGTAGGTTGTACCGATCTGCTGCTCCTCGAACTGCAGCGATTTCCCCCGTCGGCGGGCCGCTCGCCCTGCGGCGTGGAGGCCCTGCATCCTCTCCTGGCCGGCCTTGTGGAAATAGACATTGTCGGGGAGCAACTTGCACTCTGGAGCGGCGGCGGCATACACCTTGAGGAAGTTGTAGGCCATGAGATCGGTGGTGTGGTTGATACGCAGGAGGGCATAGTTGATGCCCAGGGTGACCATCTGCTTCATGAGAGGCTCGTAGGTCAGACGGTGGGGCTCGCCGCCAGGTGTTGCGTAACGGTTGGTGCCATCTGCGAGGTTGTGCATGTTGGAGCCGTGAGGCGGGGCGTCGGCAATGTGGATGATGCAGCGTGTCTGCTGTGTCCACGATGCGTTGAGGGCTCTGTTGATGCCGCCCAACACGTCTTCGGGGGCGTCGCCGCCGCCAAAGGCCGCGAGGGAGTCGAGGAAGCTGCGAACCGCGTCAGCGGACGAGGTGAAGTCGAGGCACTGAATTTGATCGCGGTCACCGTGGTCCTTGTAGCTGACCACAGCGATGCGCACATCGGCCTCGTTGAAAAAGGCCTCCTTGATATCGTCCATGATGCTGCGGACCTGGTCCTTGGCGGCCTCGATGTACGCTCCCATGGATCCGGTGGTGTCAATCAAGAACAGCAGATCGGTTGAACACGCCTCCTTGAACAAGCCGGACGTCTCGCGTGGCTTGGCAGCTGCGTTGGCGACGATGGCGTCGTACTTGAGTTGCAGTACACGGACATCGTCGCCCGCTTCGACGCCACTCCGAATGCGCGACGCCAGCGCCCTCATTTCGGCCTTCTGCGCCGGTGTGGTTGTTGGCAGTGCCGTCGGCTTGGACCGCAGGAGCACCGGGCGCCGCGACTCGGCCCGGGAGCGGCGCCGACGGAATGCGGAGGCAATGCGTGCACGGATGTTGAAGCAACTTGACCGGATCGTCTCTTCCTCTTCGACATGGGGGGGCACGGTGGCGTCCGGCCCCGCTGTTGGGGGTGGAGGCGTGTCGTCCTCCATCAGCGGCTTCCCTTTGCCCAATTTGATTTCTGCATCTTTGAGATCCTTGGAGTCCTTGGAAGTGACAGCTTCGTCCGAGGCGACATGTTCGGATGCGACGGTGATGGAGGAAGCGCGCGATGCGGGGCGCTCGCTGTCATCCTGAGTCACTGGTGCCGTTGCCGGCACGGTCTCCGGTGTGCTCGCCTCGACTGGCAATCGGGTGTCGGGCGCAGCGGGGTCCATTGGATTTATGCTGCCTCCCAGCTGCGTAGCCTGAGGATGAAGCTGGCGAGAAAACACAACTAATCACAAAATCCCGGTCCAGAGATACAATCTCAAATCGGGGGCGATGGAGTGGATGCGAAGGGAGATTTGGACAACGAAGAGGAAGATGGAATTCGAGGAGATGTTGGTGAAGGAAGGAGCATTTTCTTGAATAGGACCTGGCTAGGTCGGTGTGGTTGCCTTCTAGGCTGCAGTGGGGGGTGCGGTCCCAGATCTCGACTCATCATAGGCAAAGCAAGGGCGCACGGGAGCCCCGATAGCCACCGATTGACCAAAGAGTGTTTTTTGGCGGGGGTCCAAGCCGAAAATGCGCCGCTTCACACATGTTGGTTTGGGCGCCGGCGACAGGCCGTGACTGGCTCGGCGAGAGAGTTTCCCCACACTCATCGGGATAAGCAGAGTTGGGGGATATGCGGGCGCCACAAAACAGCCAAAGGCTCACAAGCGTCCTAGCTCGCAAGGTTGCTCAAAAGCGTGACCGAGGGAGGAATTAATAGGGGCTTGAACGACCCTGTTTTCTGGTGGCCTCGGAGGAACCTTGTGAGATCTTACTTCCGCTGCCCTTTGCTTCCAGTCCTCCAAGTATCTATGACTTTGCCAAGGCCTGCTTGTTCTAGGACTGTTTCCTCTTTCCCCTCTGTCGACCGGGACGGCGTGAGCGGCGCGGGCAGTGATAAAGTCCTGGTAGGTAACGTGATCCCCATCGTGTGACAAGCCATCGACCTAGGTACTTTCGCCTACCTAGTAAGGTAGGTAACGTAAAGTAGCTACCCCGCTTAGTGAAAGGCAAAGGCAGGAACTGGAACTAAATCTCTTTCGAGATGCATCGTCAATTCCCCGCTCTGTGCCCCGTCTACCGACCTAGCCTAGGACACCGCTCTTGGTCCTCCCAACACTATGGCTCCCGGTTCCTACATCATCGTCGGCTCGGGGGTATTTGGTGCCTCGACCGCCCTCTACCTGATTCGGAAGTATCCTGACGCAAACATCACCCTCGTCGATCGCGACCACTATGATGCCCCTACGCGCGTCGCCGCCTCTTGGGATTGGAACAAGGTGGTACGGGCGGACTATGGTGACCTGCTCTACACCAAGCTCGCACTGGAAGCCCAGGGTCTGTGGCGCACCGATCCCATCTGGCAACCCTATTACCACGAAAGCGGTGTTGTGTGGATCTCCCAGTCTGCTTTCGCCCAGGACGCTGTTGACAACTTCGCCCGTCTGGGTACCGAAGCCGACGTCCAAGTCATCTCTGTTGAAGACGCCCGTGAAATCTACGACGGAGCGTTCCGCAACGCTGACTACACGGGCATCACCAACGTCCTGGTCAACAGAAACAGCGGCTGGGCAGAGGCAAAGGAGGCCCTGCAAAGCACCATACGGGCTGCCGTCAGTCTTGGTGTCAAGTATGTCACTGCTGAGGTGGAGGCGGTCTCGATCAGGGGTGAAGGCCAAGCCCGTCGCTGCCGTGGCATCTTGACTGCAGATGGAACGCTGCTCTCGGCCGATTCTGTTGTGCTGTCAACGGGCGCGTTTACACCCAAGCTGCTCATCAACAGCGATCCAGATTGGACTGACTTGCATGCCGGGGAGAGAATTACGGCTGCCGCAGTCACCGAGGCCACTGCTCCCTTGGGGGACGAGCAAGGCGC
>Ga0247769_1000454_pt1 | contig 10758 bp, 14 predicted proteins | sample UWRJL166409R6_FD_179942 | JGI IMG/M metagenome (GOLD analysis project Ga0247769, IMG submission 179942) | Plant litter microbial communities from Arlington Agricultural Research Station in Wisconsin, United States - UWRJ-L166-409R-6 | ecosystem: Environmental > Terrestrial > Plant litter >... | reverse complement strand
CGGTATTCAGCTGACTGGCTGGTTCAATCGGCTTCCTCCGGGGCAAGAGATAGGACTGAGATTTTCTCGGTGGTGCCGCAACAGGCTTGGTCGACTTCGTCTCCATGATATTCGTGGTCCTCGATGGCATAGCAAGGGCTGCAGCCGCATTTCTCGAGTTGATCGTACTAGGGGGCCTGGGGATCGCGCGGGCTACCGACCTGGATTCCAGAGCAATGGGTTCGGCAACACCCCTTTTCACCGTGAGAAGATTCTTCGTTGCCGGGACGTCACCAACACTCCAATCAAATTCTTCCATATCGCGCAGAATCTGTTGGTCCCCTCGCTGAAAATTCTGCTGTCGGCGATACTCCATCTCGCGCTCCTGGGCCGACATGCCATTCTCGTCGACTTGGTTGAAGTAATAATTGTAGTATCCTCTAAAGAGATTCTCCCGCTTAAGGCCTTCGTATGTTAGGCCACTGTTTGGGAACACATCCGATTCGTAAGGGATATCTTTCTGCCTGGGTGGTGCATATTCAATATCCTCCTCTTCGTCAAGCGGAGTCCTATCCGTGTGCACCTCTAGCTTGGAGGACTCGAGTTGTGGGGCCGCTTGTTTCGCCCGGGCCACAGTGGGTTTGAGGGTTGTCTTCTCAAGCTCGCGAACGATCTCCTTGACGCCGGCAGGCTGCTGGTTCCCTCCGGTTTTGGCATTCGTGGTTTTATTTCCGAGAGGCGCTCGAGAAGTTCTGGATTCTGAGAGTCTCGTAAGCTAGTGCGGAGAATCTTGCAGGTGGTGGCCTGTCGTGCTAGCATACCTGCAGGAGTCTTCATGTTTGCCCGACCAGACTTTCCCATTCCCCCCTTCCCAATTGTCGTAAGGTTCTCATTGTTTCCTCTGGTGCGCAACGCACTTTTCCCACCAAGGCCGTTGTTCATATTCTCATCATTGAGCGGGACCTTCAGAGGAGTCTTGGGGAAGCGGGCACCCGGAGTCTTAGCCTGCAGTTGTTGCTTTGAGGCAGCAGCTGCCTGATGGGCGTAGATGTTTTCTCGGTCATTGTGGGCAGCCAACATGGTTTCCGAGATCGCTTTCCAGATGGAAAATGTCGACACGGTGAGTTATGATTGTGGTGACCTACGCAATGGAATGATGCAGTTTGTTGCAGGGGGTTGCAATTGCCCCATAAGTTGGGCTCGCGTTCTTGAGAAAAGGGAAATACAGCGGTTGACACAGCAACGGTGAACGTGTGGCTGACGGCGGTGGAGGCGCGTTATGGTGCCCCACCTTTAGCCGGGCTTTGAAGATCAGACAAGTGACCGTCACTCGCAGCAGCAAATCGAAACGCAGACACTCTGGGGGGGGAGGGGCACCTGTCATTTCAACCCACCACACCATCACTGCCTGCGACCTTTCCATCTGCTTCTTCTTCCTCTCTCACCTATCCACTCCCCAGTATATCCCACCTCTTTCACAGTTTCCTATACGATTTTTTGACTCAAATCCTCAGCTCCGCAAGCCTGCCGACATTATGGATCGTATCAAGGAGGTGAGTCGGCCTGTTTTCGAGCTCGACCCATGTTTGCAACCCCACCATGCCGGGCACCCCTCTTCTTGCGTGAAGATGCACGCCGACACAAGCCCAACACACCCATCCCAGACCTTGCGCGCTTTATGTCCAATCTTCAACCACACCGCCCAGAGTCACTCGTTATGGGGATCAGCCAGCTAACCGCGCCGCGCTGTTGCACAGAAAATGAACCAGCTCCGCCTGGAGGCCGACGAGGCCAGCACCCAGGTCGAAGAGCTCAAGAATAAGGTCAAGGCTCTCGAGCAGGAGAGTCTTGCCAAGGAACAGGAGATCACATCCTTGTCCCACAAGAACACGGTACTGGAAGCCGAAGTCGAAAAGCTGGAGTCGGCAATCAAAGCCTTGAAAGCTTCTGCCGATGAAGGCCAAGCGCACGGATCACAGGCTGAAGCGCTGCAACGACGGAACCAGTTACTTGAGGAAGAGGCTGAACAAGCTGACAAGACTCTGCGGGAAACCAACGAGAAGTATGTCGATATAATTTCCCACTCTACCGCTCTCTTGCTGTTGCTGATTTCTTCCCCAGGCTGCGACAAACCGATGTCAAGGCCGGACACTTTGAGCGCAAAGTGCAAGCCCTGGAGGCTGAACGCGACCAGTGGGAGAGCAAGTACGAGGAGATGGCCAAGAAGTACGCCGACGTGCAAAAGGAGTTGAGGGAGTTCCAGGATGAGATTGGTAACATCTAGATCGCTGGCATGGAGCCAACCCTACCCTTGTTTGCGCACCTATATGGAGACACCACCAACGAACCGGCCCGAGTCTAGATTTTTCTGTGACCTCACATGTAACATGGATTGAAAGGGGGATATGCAGGTTCAGGAACACTATGGCTTCAGTACTTACTGATCCTCCTCGTTGAACACTATATTTCGGCTGCGGAATCAGGTCTTTGTGGAACTAATAGCTCCCATATCCAGTTGCCGAGCGTGTTTCTCTTTATCTCCTGTCCCTCTTGGCCTTTTGTTTTCTCTCTGTCAACCGCCGCTCGAGCTTAGTCTCGTAACGGAAAGATTTCTTTTTCTTCTTTTTCGGCCACTCTTTAGCCCCCGTTTTACTCGAGAGATTGCTGTCATTGGTATCCTTTACGTCTTTCCCCGATGTCGCGTCCTCCTCAACCTCAGCTCCTGGCTTATGGAGACCGTCCCGATCCACGTTAACGGCCTCGACGGTGACCGTTGTGAAACGGTCCTCGTCAATGTATTCTTCCTCCATATCTATTGGAGGTTCCGGTACGACATCGTCGTCCAGACCATTCCATTCGTCATCCGAGCCGTCATTGTCCTCGGAGCGCCCTGCTGTCCCCGCGCTCTGGGCTTCTCTGAGTATTTGGTGGACTGTCTTCACATGCTCCTCGACTGCTTGCCTTCGCTCTTCCCGGATCTGAAATAGAATATGTGAGTCCATAGCACTGGACCAAACAACCAATTGCATTGCACCGACCTGTTTTCTCATTTCAATACGCTCCTCTCGCTCCTTCTTCGCCGCGATCTCTTGTGCCTGCTTGATTCGCGCCTGCTTGCGCTTGCGGAAGCCGGACAGATACTCTGTTCGAGCATCTTTGTCAAAAGTGATCTCCTCGATCTTGTGCACCGTTTTCCGCTTCTTTGGCGGCGGTTGTAGCGTGTTCTTCTTCGGTCGTGGCTGTGCGAACATTTTGCTGAGTGGATGATATTTCTGTAGACTTGACTCTAGAAAGATGCTGTAAGTTTTGGGGTGACCCCTCTGAAAAGTGACCTCAGGCGGGTCGGCGGGTCCCTGAGCGCCAATGGCGTTACTGCCATACCACACCGCCAAGAACCGGACTCGTCAACCCCATGCATCATCGTGTTGAAGCTCCCATTTCCAAAGGAACATCCTGCATCAGAATAGCGCGACTGAGCAACTCGCCGTCGAGAAACAATGAAGCTCTCAAGAGCAACAGTGCTACTGGCATACATTGTGTCAACGCACGCCTTCTCCGACTCTTCCCCTTTTGTCCTCTTCTCAACATCCAAGTTCGTCTCCCTGTCTTCCCCATTCCGCGATCTGACCTGTTCTCGTTGCGAATTCATGGCATTGCGAAACTAACCTGCAGGCCACCCCGAAACTAGGATTCTTGCTATTCCCCACAATGGGCAAATCCAAACCAGCAGTAAAGTTGTCGCGGCGACACAGGAGATACTCTCGACTTGCCCGACGCAGCGGTATATCTTCGTCTCTCAGCCCAATATCCACGCCGCCGACATCCGCGATCAGTCCTCCGGTTGCAACATGCCGAACCTGTGTCGCGCCGTAAACAGTGACATGACCCAGGGCCGATTTAGTGTGGCCGAGGTTATTGGCCAGATCTCGGCGACGCCGCTGGTTGACTCTGTTGTGGCAGCGTGTGCCGAGAAGGGCAAAGTCGCGCAGATCGAGAAAGTAGAGCTGGCACATCTGCCGGACCTGAAGGAGACAGCGAAGAGGGTAGAGATTCTCAGTGATAACGGTATGGCAACTTCGCGCTTACGCTCTCTCCCCCATTCCGGCGAGAAATATGGGTGGTGCATATGGTCTTGCTGACATGAGCCTGATAGACCATGAATTGGCACGTCTCCTGGATGCTTTTGACGGGGATTATACGGTCGTTCTATTCTCGGATCCGAATGAGTTCAAGGCATATGAACCGGAGTTTATCGAGCCTGTCCATATGGATCTCAAGCGCCAAGCAGATGATGGTGTCAAGTTCAGCTCAAGAAGGACAAACTCGACCAGTAAGACACCGTTGTTTGAGAAGTACCAGTTCTTCACTCCTGGTAAGTGCAACGTCCTCAAATATTGTCATCGATGTCTGACACGCAGCTCAGGGATATTTACGGGAATAATCGCTCTTATCATTCTGCTCTCAATCTTGACGGTTGGGTTGAAGGCACTTGCTAGTCTCGAGGTGTCCTACGGGGCTTTCGACAAGGAGAATGGCCCAGCCGCCCAGAGGAAACAATAGTGTCGGACCATACACTGTAGTTTTGGGCGTGGTTGTGTGACTTGGACGGTGTGAAGAAAGCTGTAGCATATTGATTGGACGGTAGGAGTTTTTTGAGGCTTGGGTGTATTAATCAAAGGCACTAGAGTATCGTTGTCCTTGGGAACCCAGATATCTCGATGAAACCGCTGCACCCTATTTAGGTATGAACGTGTTTTGATCCATCATGGATGAACACCCACATGCACTCGTCGGCTCATTCCAAAGGCTAATGCTACGCCCTGTCCCGTGATAGGAAAATCCGATGCCCACCCGGGATTCCGTGACTCCTTGCCAATTTACAAAAAGAAGACAACGCCGTGGTGATGAACAATGCAACCCGCCTTTCCAAACCTCATACCCGCTGCAGGCTGGTTTCAAACAAGATGACTAGGCAGCAAAAAGTTGGCGATGCCTTCCCGAATTGCGTATTCATGTCCGCAGTGGCCGCATACCAGCTTCCCCTCCATGATCTGCGTCTCCATCAAGAGGGCGTGGAGTTCTTGCAGCATCTTGTCATCTCCTTCCAACTCCTCAGCCGTAGGTGGCTGGTCTGGCAGCGAGGGGAAGCCCAGCTTGCAGAAACCGGTCAGCACAAGCATTTGGGTTTTGGGATAACAGTGAAAAGGATTGTCCTTTGGATGAGGGCTATGTCTATAGTTTATGGAGATACGGATAGATGTTTTTGGGAGTAGGAAAATAAAACATACCTCTGTCGATGTGGTTCGAAGTGCGGACCAATCGAGCCGCGGCAGCACGTTGGCCAGTAGCTGGGGGTTAATCTCGACCTCGTCTTTGGCGAGCTCGGCTTCTTTGGGATGCAAAGGGAAAGAGTCGGATGAGGATTTGCAGCTCTTGACTGCGCAGGTCAGGAAGTTGAGGGTTAGGACCTTCATGACGCTGGATGTGCTTGTGATGTATACAAGGTCGGGGGAGAGAGTGTTTTTTTAGGGTTCGAAGATCTTCCTTTCTCTCCACTCGTTTTTTTCCCTCTGTCGCTTATTTTACGGCTTGACTTCCAGTTAGAGAGAAACTTATGGTGTTTTTGGGGGGTTGCGTTTGGTGTCTGTTTGACAAGTTATTCTGTCTCAAAACGGTAAACAGGTGGATTGCGTGGATAAGGGAGGTCAAAGATTTAAGAATTTTGGAGTCGGAACGGGGTGCACGTGATGTGCCGCACCACACCAAGAGGCGGAAAACACCTGAAGACGAACTTCATTTATGTGCTTTCGAGCGGTCTTAATAATGGCTGTCTTACAATTAACTGAGGCTGAGAGTAGAAACCTGAACCTTTTCATAAACATGTAAGCGATATACGGGCCAGTATCTGGCTCGAGGTACGAATACAGCCAAACAACTACCAAAGACCGCATGAAGCAACGCAATGAATCTGCTAGTCGGCAAAATGAATTAAACTTATCTAGTGACCCATCGAAACTAGTACAATAAGATGGCAGAATATGTGAGTGGTACTGTCGTCCTGGTAAAGGGGGGCAACCTGCGGACGAAGTTGGAGGTGATCGGCGACATGTAGCCCACAAGACCTTTGGTGTTGTGATCTCACGGAGGCCTTGAGGAGCGGTGGGCGTCGGCAGATGATGCAGCGGAGTCTAAGATGCTCGTCCCGCTGCTATGTGAGACCGAACGCAGCTACTCCTCGCTTCGATGCCCAGCACTTCCAAAGTGGCCAAGAATGCAAAGTATAAAATACACCCGACCAACCGTATCCTTCATGCCAGAGACTTATCCTCACCAAGAATACCGCCGTCTCGGGACTGACGACGTTTGGAAACACGCAGGTACAAGGCCACAGCAGCCACGATGACTCCGAAGAAAAAGACTTTTCCAAAAATGTACGAGCTCTCTTGCGGGCCGTTGTCGACAACCGCTTCTTCGTCAGGGGATTCTCGCCATTGTGCAGAGCCGGTCAGGTTTTCTGGAAACGGGGAAACGGAGATCAAAAGAATCAGCACACGAACATACTTGGAGAGCAAATGGGCGCTTAGAGTGGGAGCTCATCCTCTCCCTCGGAGGGATCTTGAAACGTGTATATGTTTAGTATTTGGCCTTCCATACAACAGGCATCATCGCTTTTATTTTATCCGTGCACCGAGCCAAAGGGACGGGAGGTGGATGAGCATGACACGCATATACGAGAAAAGAGATGCGGTGCTCTAAAGCTCCACGTGAATACCTTCAGGGGGGACCTCCAACTCGCCACTCTTGGCGATCTTGACAGCCTTCTGCGGCTTGTCACCATGAGCAGTCGGGTTGCTCTCGATCTTCTCCACGACGTCGTAGCCCTCAAGAATCTCGCCGAAGACGACGTGCTTGCCATCAAGCCAGCTGTTCAGGTGAACTTTGGTCAGCTACGCAGACAATGTGGCATAATACTATCGCCCGAATCGAGGCAAGCTCACCTAGTCACAACGGTGGTGATGAAGAACTGAGAGCCGTTGGTATCGGGCCCGGCATTAGCCATCGAGAGAAGTCCCTTCTTGGAGTGCTTAAGCTTGAAGTTCTCATCGGCAAACTTCTCGCCGTAGACTACAACCAATCCGTTAGAAGCTACACCAGGCTAATCGATAGGAGTGATACCTACTAGATTTGCCACCGGTGCCATCGCCCTTGGTGAAATCGCCACCCTGGATCATGAACTGCTTGATGACACGGTGGAAAGAAGACCCCTCGTAGCCGAAGCCCTTCTCGCCGGTGGCCAGAGCCCGGAAGTTCTCAACCGTCTTGGGGACAGTCTTTCCGTATAAACCGATGACGATGCGACCAGCTGGTTCATCACCAATAGTCATGTCGAAGTAGACCTTGTGTGTGATCTTCGGTCCCTTCGCCGCCTCTGCGGCTTGCGAGAAGAAGAGTATGCTGACGCCGAGCAGCAGCGTGACGGTCAGCAGGAACCGCCTGAAATTGAACATCTTGAATAGCTCAGACTCTCTTGTGGATTGGAGGATTGACGATCGAGCTGGGGTTGATTCCAGATCAATTGGGGAGAAAGAAAAAGAGCACGTTCAAGGAAAAAGACGACAGCAAAGACAAGATAAATCCTCCCGTTAAAGCTACGTTTCACCTACCAGTGAGGTGTGAACGGAGCTTCCAGCCCCCCACCACTGCAGGCGAATGGCAGGGGTAAAGGGGGACTCTGCGGGGCTTCGGAGCGCCGCACCAATCCAGCCCAATGCGGGCTATACTCTGCACACACCTTGGGGTATGAGCTGACACTTTCAGCGTCGCGAAACGAGCTGCCGGGACAGAACACTCGCAGCGGGAACCTCTCCGGCACAAAGTTGAAGCAACGTCCTCCTTCAGCTTGTCCGCGATAGATCGCCTGCGCATCGCAACGTGAGGCCATGCGGCTGCTCTAAGCCGCTATGCGCAAACGGACATCCTTTTCTCATGCGAAGATCTATTTTATAACCTAACGCCCGCCGCGGAATTCGCTACAGCATGATGTCCTCAAATACCGAGGAGGACCCCTTCCTCCAAGTGCAACAGTGAGCCACTTTACCCTTTCATGTCCCGGTCCCCGTTTTCCATGGCCGCCATCTACATCAGCTAATACGTGCTACCAGAGACGTCCTCACCCAGCTCCAGTCCACTCGCTCTCTCTTCACATCCTACCTCCGCATCCGCTCTCTCGCCACCAACGCCAGCTCCCCAGAGCTAGCTTCGGCGCGGACGGACCTGGAAGGGTCGATCGCCTCGCTCGCAGAGGACCTTACAGATCTTGTCGAGTCCGTCAAGGCTGTCGAGCTCAACCCATCTCAGTATGGCTTGGACGGAGCTGAAGTGACTCGGCGCAAGCGCCTAGTGCAGGAAGTCGGCGGGGAGATCGAAGATATGCATGAAGAACTGGCCAGCAAGTTCACTACTACCCAAAATAGGGGCAACCCAGATCAGCTCCCGGATCCAAGCGCTTTTGCGATTCCGGACGGAGACAACAACGATGAGGATTACGCGGCCGAGTTTGAGCAGCAACAGCAGCAGGTCATGATGCGCGAGCAGGACGAGCACCTAGACGGCGTTTTTCAGACGGTCGGTAACTTGCGGCAACAAGCAGCCGATATGGGTCGCGAGCTGGAGGAGCAGCGTGAGATGCTCGAAGTCGTCGACAACTTGGCCGACCGAGTAGGCGGGCGCCTACAGACAGGGATGGAAAAGTTACGCTACGTCATGCGCAGGAACGAGGATCGACTCAGTAGTTGCTGTATCGGCGTTCTTATCGTTGTGTTGATCATATTGTTGATATTGCTCTTAGTGATCTAGGGTATGTATGGTTACCTTACATTGGTAGGAGTACTGGTTCATTTTGTCTTCCGAACGGCGACTCTATCACGAAAGTCCCCGCTGGATGGCGTGGGCTGGGCCCTCTGGGGGCAAGTAGCAAGTGTTTATAAGTCATGGTTGGGCGTTGGGGTGTATTGTCCTTTTCAAATATCTATTAACCATAAATGCCCATACAATGCAACCGTGAACCCTGCTCCAAATATGGCTTGCATGATAACGGCCCCGCGCCTCTGACCTGACTCCTACTCCGGTTGCGGTGTCGCCAATATGACCTCAACATAATCACGATTTATCTAATCTACCCAAGCACTAACCCTGAGTCACGTTTCAGTAGTTGAGCCAATACTTCGAGAGAGCTGACAGCTGCTGACTTCTCAGTCGCTCTCGCCGGGAAGTCGACAAGACACAACCTAAGCGCTGCAAGCGCTGCAGTTCCGTAAAAATCAATGAACTTTTGTTCATAGTTCTGGATCATCGACTTCAGAACAACACACTGAGTACTGGATATCTCAGATGCCGGGGTGTTAACGATCTTAGCCATGGCTGCCCAGTAGTTTCGGGCTGGGTACGGATTCTCTTTCTTGGACATCGCAAACTTGCGCAAAGCCACGGCTGCAAAGCCCGCCCCCAGGCCTGTCATACGGTCCATGTGCTGTTGTTCCGCCACCCATTTTCCATTTTCTTTCCACCAGCCGAGTCGTTCTCGGCCTTGCTCCGTCTTTTCGTTGCCGCGGTACCCGAAAAGGACGGGGCACACTCTGCGGAACTTGGCCAACAAGATGTCGATCAAGGAAACGCCGCGCCAGTGGAAATCCGGATCCGAGAATGTCGCCGCAATGCAGACGCCAACGGGATCAGCTGTCTCTGGTCGGGCCCCTGCCTCATTGATGAACTGAGCGATGGCAGCCTTCGCGAAGATGTTGAGAAGATACAGAAATAGTGAGGGCAGCTGGTCATCGTTGTGAGAAGCGCCCTGGACCGGGTTCCTTGGCTCAAAAACAAAGTTTCCAACGTCAATGAACTGCGACTGCACTTGGTTCGAGAGTGCCTCTCGCAATGTTGTCGTTATACTGTGTTGCTAATTAGGGCTGTCAGCCCAGTAATCCAATGGGAAACTCGGTGTTCCTTACCTGTATTCGATTCACTCCTGCACCGTTGGTGAGTTGGCCTACTGACTTTCTAATTTCTCGGCGCATATCACCCATGCGATCTTTGAGGGCTTTGTTGGACTTGGCCTGCTCAGCCAGGGATTTTCGCAGGCTTTTCAGATTCCGATGAACCACCATATACCTATCAGTAGTGACTTGGGCTGTGACTGGCGGCGTAGAAACTGGCGCTGGCACAAGTTGGGTTGAAACCGCTGGACTCGTTCCATTTATCTGAGGATTTGGCCCGAATGGGTTGTTGCCGCCCGCAGATACAACCAGCGGCTTCGCTGTTTGAACACTCTGAGCTGTGCGTGTCTGGGCGGACTTCTGGCTTGCCAAGGAATTCGGTACAGCGGGTTGGGTATTCGGTGTTCTTCCGCCGAAGAGGCCTAATCCCGGCGGTACACCTTGTGTAGATAGCTGGGCTGCCGGACCGTTCGGTTGGGCTGATGATTGCTGTTGACCCGTCTGACTGTTTGTCAAAGGTGCTGACTTTGAGGGTTCTGCCGGCGCACGAGGCAGTTCTGGTTCTACCGGGGGTGGAGGAGGTATCGACACTTTCTTTTCTTGCAGCGCAAGCAGCTTCAGCCGTTCAGCGGCGATTTGCTGCTCAAGGCGGATCCTCTCTTCTTCCTTCTTCTTCTCGTCGAGAAGTCTCTGGCGCTCTTCCTTTTTCACATGCTGCTCTATAACCCGTTCTGCCTCCTCTCTAACGCGGTCGTGTTCCTTTTTCGCGGCCTCGATTAGGTGGCGG
>Ga0247769_1000452_pt1 | contig 10784 bp, 4 predicted proteins | sample UWRJL166409R6_FD_179942 | JGI IMG/M metagenome (GOLD analysis project Ga0247769, IMG submission 179942) | Plant litter microbial communities from Arlington Agricultural Research Station in Wisconsin, United States - UWRJ-L166-409R-6 | ecosystem: Environmental > Terrestrial > Plant litter >... | reverse complement strand
TTGTTATTTAGCAGACCCCTCTAAAGTTTGTATTAGGGCATACGGTGTGAATTAGACAGGGCTGGAGCAAATGCACTAGCCGACTTGACCCTTTCTTTTGGCCGCAGCCTTCGTACTTGTACTTGTACCTTAGGTTTGGAATACCCTACCACAAGCATCACAGGCACGTCTAGAACATCCAACCTATCACGGTGACCACAGGCATAGTTAAAGCACTACAGATACGTTCTAGTACGCCACGCCTGTAATTTTGGTACCTAACCCTATTAGAAAGTCCCAAACGCTACGGAGACACTGTCGTCTTAAGTTAAATACAAAGCCTCGCCGGCGTGTAACCGCAATATCCATCCCAGACGCTGTAACAAAAGGTCCCAGGAATTTTATAGCTAAACACCTAACAGACGAGATATCTCTTCCCGGTAGAAGGTAGAAAACGTACGGTTTCACGGTATAAGTATGCCAGTTAAAAGAATAAACGTAAAAAGGGGCTGACTACGCGTCGCGCTAATGTAGCGTAAAATAACATTTTAGAACAGGGAAACGATTATCCCTTTAGAGTAATACTTAGCTATGGATACCTACTTTATGTTAGTATTTATCTAGAGACAGTTTGTGTTATAGCTCGTTTGAGCCTCGTTTCGCGTGACAACGTAAATAGGATTGCATGGACTTTGCAGGAGGCACCGTCGTACACATTACCTCAGGGCCGGCAGCTGGAGCTGAAAGTGTTCTAAAAGACCAAGTATCCAGAAAATTACCTATAAACTACAGAGATCTATCAACGAAGCGTCGAAAACGTTGTGGAAGGAGTCTGTTTGTGAAAATCCAAGGCCTGACTTATCCTCATCTCAATCATCTTCCCCATCTCCACGCCCTCTTCTATAAACGCATGCCAGTACTCTGGGCGTTCTTTTTCCGCTAGGCCAAATGCTATATGGACCGGGCAAGTCAGCAACATGGAATCTACACATCCGATGGGACAGATAACTTACATCCATCGTCAATATACTTTAACAAGGCCGTCTCCCACCGTGTCCGCTCATCGCAGGGCGAGAGAATGGGGTTCATCCAGCTCGTCGAAGCGGGCGACGTCTTTGTGTCTGGATTCAGATACACCATGGCCCCCAACATGGAGCGGCGCGAGCTAAACTCGGCGGTAATCTTTTGTACGCGGATATTGCAGTCGAGCTCGAGCCAGTCGCGAACGCACTGTCGCGCCGGATACAGGTAGGCGCTAGAGCAGGCGCAGAAGGCGAGCCATGCGGATACGATGATGGCGTTCCAGTCCTGGAGGGCGCAGGAACCCACAGCGAGGCCCCACTGGCTGACGATGCACAGCTGCAATAAGGCGACGATGAACTGGCTTCGGGTTGTGCTGCTGTTGTTGTTACTACTACTGCTGCTGCCTCCTGCGCGGTTGAGCGGCTTGTTGAGCAACGAGTTGACGATGGGGCTGCCTCCGTAGAAAAGCCACCAGTCCGAGCCGTTGAGACTATTGGTGGCCACCACCACCCGTTTGTACTCGGTCATACGCTCGTCCAGCAGTTTTCGAGGTGGCCCACCGTGAGTGTATGTTACGGCCAATCCAGTCAGAGGCAGCAGCACTAGGTAGGCAGCCGCGACGTACAGTCCAGAGGCTACGCTGGCTGCTACGGCAGTGCACCAAAGCAGCCAGCCCCCAAGGGACAGCAGCCGGAATCGAAGAGGTCGCCAGCCGGTTTCAAGCAGCTTCCGCCAAAAGGGAAGACGTGCTGCGGTATCCCCCCGCCTTGCGGCGTCATCCTCATTTTGCAGAATGACGATGACATCGAGCTTCTGCTTGCGGATGTTGTCCTGCAGCATTCGGGGGTGGGTATTCGGGACGCCGATAGCAGATCCTAATGACCCCAACCAGAGTCGTGTTGTCGTCGGTGTACTGCTGGGATACATGTCGCCAAACCGGCCGTCGATGCAGTGGAGAGTGGCACTGCGGTCGAAGCTGTCGAGGCAACAAGCATTCTCGTTATCGCGTGTCTGGAGCAGCAGCCGTGCGCCCGCCGGTGTGATGGCCCAGTTCCACAGCTGGACTCGGCCTGTGAGGTGGAAGCCATGCAGCTTTGTCGGGAGGTCGATGAACTCGACGAGCGCCGTCAGCGGCAGGACACCGGCAAGCTGCTGGATGTATATGGGCATCTCGGGGAGAGAAAGTGGTTGCCCCATTTTCGAATATTTTGAAGGAATGCTGATAGCGGAGTGGTTGTCTTCGTTGCAGATGGAATGGAAAGTGCAACTTTCTAACTTCTTATCGTCTCAACTATTTGCTCTGTTTGCCTCTACTTCGATAGGCAGAGTGTAAGGCTTCTTCGTAGAAGGCCTTGTGCGGCTTTGCTGTTGCTACCAGCTCGTCGTTTGTTGCTGTGGTCGTCGATGTCGTTGGGCTGTGCTCGGAGATGCTGTTTTTCCGATGCCTTTTATGAATGCCTTTCCGAGCCACGATGGTTGTGCATGGCGACTTCCCTGCTGCGCCCCCAAACGAGCTAAGGCCTGGGTGCGCTTTCCCTCGGCTCTAGCCACAAGAGGCAGGCATCCGGAACGTCGCTTCTCCCTCCCGTCACAGCGACGTCGGGGCATTTGAGACGATCCAATTGGGAGATTCCAAACCACTGAAATTCAGCAGGCTCTCAGTGGTTGGCCTCTCCCAGAGAACCAATAGGCCCGGCAAACACCGCAACGCAGGCACGTGGGACCTTCGCATGACCAGGTTTTTTTGGTACACCTCGCCCCTTCCTTGCTTGCCTGGAGTCCTAGATGTGGTGGGTGTCAGCACCCGCCCCGCTCTCTCGTGTCCCAGGGGATCTCGATCGCAATCTCTGGGCAAGCAAGCAAGCAAGCAATCGATCTGGAAACACCCCTTGCGGCTGAAATGCCAGACACAAACACCAAGCGATCAATAAAAACCACAGCTATCCAACCAGCAGCGAGAAAGAGGCCCAAACATCAAACCGAGAGCAAAGTTTTCTTCTTCCGCATCTGCCGTTCAATTATTTACCGCTGTTGCGCACTCAAGACCCCCGCCCGCATACGCCTCTCCGCCCCATTGGCCACACCAAACAGCAGCTGATGCACATCGACAACCATCAAGGATGCTGTGCAGCCACACCCAAGGGGGAGGGGTGTGTCATGGCGAGCAGGAAAATGGCCACTGTCAGAGCCCCGCGCGTATTCTGTCCAACGTTAGTAAACTGCAAGGAAAACATCAGATGAACGCTGACAGAGTGGATTTAGGAAGCTAAAGCTGTGTGTGTGCCATAGGCGAATAAAAAAAACGAGAAGCGTTGAACAATCCGAGCCCTCCCACTGCGAGTCCCCCGGTCTGCCCCCAGAGCCTTGTGCTCTTTTGGGAATCACGCAATGCACCAGCCCGAACTCGGAACGCCGTGCATCAGTGACATTGCATGCATATTGGCGCACACCACACCACACCCCCCTTAAATTGGCTGGTGGGGATTTGTCTTCTTTCCCGGAGGTCCTGGAGCCCCAACCTGAAGCCCTGGCCCCTACCTCCTCAGGTCGTGGCATCCCCCCACGAGGCGCCTAATCAGCTCTTGCCAACGACTACACCGGCCGGTTGCTAGCGTACATACAGGCTGATTGACGTCGGGCGCGGAAACCCTTGTTGCTTTCGGGCTCAAACATGGAAAAGGGGTGAGGTTCACCGGGGCCAGGTTAACAGGAGCCGCAAACCTCCAAAGCCTCACACAACCACGCCAAAAGACTTATCGAGGTCGATACAACCACCCTACCCCGCTGGCACAGAGGTACGGTCTACTACATCGATCAACGGGTAGTTGGACTCGGCACCAGAATCCCTAGCCACGAGAGCTACCAGCTATCCCGCGCAGCTTTTATCAGATCTCGAAACAACAGTCAGGATGAGTGGCGCAACCGCCGATCTCGCAGCGATATGGTTCAACCCCACCGGGGTGATCGTCTTAGCCATGCTCCTCGGCGGCGATATCGTTCACAACGCGCTCGCGCAATCCTCGGGGGTGTCGTTTGCGCCAGCGTGCTTTAGCTTTGGCTGGGTGACCTACGCTTTCTCGGCGCTCAGAAGCGTCTTCAGCTGCGACGGCCGCCTCCTACCTCCCCCCGACATACCGGGACTCAGAGTCTACAACCTCACCACCGGGACCTCCCGAGCCAACAGGAATTGGGCTGTGGCCCGTCTGATGAGCACGCTGGAGTCACGCATCGCTCGCGAGACCCCCATGTTCCGCGACGGCATCCGGATCACAGTCTTCAAGCCAGCTCAACCGCCAACCATTGGACCAGAAAGCGAGCCGGACCATGGACATCGGCGACGGCGAGAGCAGCTCTTGCGCCGCAAAGCTAGCATCATCAATCTTGGGGCGATCCTGATGCAACTCGGAATCGCCTTTGCCAGTGTCCCGTGGGAAGGAAGCGGAAGCTGGATCATTCTCATAGTCACAATATCCGGAATCATCATTGGCACCTGCTTCTCCTCCCTTCCCCAGTGGGCGGCCGAAAAGGTACCAGAGCGCAGACACTCCACGGCGTGCTTCGCCCTAACGCGTGGAAGGGGATTCAAGGACATCGTCGTCATCTGCTGCGCCAAGGATGGCGATACCACTAACGGTGGAACTGGGTGGTTGAACCTGGAGAAACTCGCTGCCGCCGAGCCGCCACGCACTCAGTGGCGGCAGTGGCCGAAGAAGACCAAAAAGGCATCACCCGCGACGGTGGCGATGGGAGGCGGTGGCGGAATCATCCCCTCCCTCTGGACGAAATCGTATACGGCTCTCGGCGTGCCGCTGCAGCTGTGGATCACTCGAGCCGCAGCATTTGGTCACGCCATACTATGGTTGGCGATCCTCGTCACCATCTCTGGACTGACGACGGACCAATGGTTTCTCCTAGGTATCGGCGCCCTCGGCCTAGCCGCCAACCTCGTCATCATGTCCCTCGAAACACTCCCCGACGACGGTGTCCCCGAGCTGAGGCTGGAAGACTCGATCGCCACCGCAAGAGACATGGACGGCATCATGGACTTTGAAACCACATATGCATGTGGCCGGCCGCTACTCAGCGAGTTCATCTGTCGCCCCATGACCAAGGACGAGGAGAGGTGGTGGTCCGGTGACAGCAACGGGAAAGAGGCCTTCACCGCGCAGAGGATGGCGGAGCATCGCACCAGGGGGTATCCGCGGTCTCCTTCGAATCCTTCTTCAAAGGTGAAGGAGAAGGAAAACAAGATGGTAAGCTCGGGGATCATAACTTCCGTTCGAGACTTGGAGGCTGGCCCTTCCAGTCCTGTCGAGACTGTCGCGGACGGGGGTGATGGGGTGATCCACGTTGTCAAGGTGCGGAGTGCGGAAAGCGCTAGGTTCCACGACGAGATTGATATAGGGAGTTTGTGAGTCTTTTTTCCTGAGAGGGGGGATTAGTTGGGCGAAATTTAGTTTAGGTTTTACCTTGTGTATGGCATTAATTCGAGGATTTTCATATCCTTGCCCCTGCCTCCGACATGAGGGCCATTCATCTTCCGGCGCTTGCTTGAGGGATATATTTGTGTTGAAACCCGAAGAGAAAGCGACCTTTACAACGCCAGATTTGTTGGAGATTTCCGGGCCCGCTAATGAGGCTGCTACATGCCTACAAGTGCATAAAGTAGCTGAAACAGTGGTTGAACCCTCAGCTCCAGGATTCGTGCGACTTCTATATAACTTAGCACCAGTAGGACTGGTTTTAGGTATCTAGTCAGCCCCAGATGAGACCGGGACTCGCCGATATGAAAATAAATTACCATGATCATGACTCACATGTGCAGACAGTACGCGAGAGAGAGACATGATTACGCTGCAAGCGTCCACAGAGTTTAATAGGCCCAAATACTTAAACGACGGTACATAATCACTTGCATTCAGTGACATACATCTATTATCCACCCCCGAACTCAGGCAGTTCAACATCACGTTCACGTTTATACGAGTGGAATACACCTCACCCTTGAATATCTCCGTACCTAAACCCCGGCTGTCTCAGAAAGAGGAGATTACATGGTTGTAATTATGATTGCTCCTATATAAACTAGGGAGAAAGTAGAGAGAAGAAAGAGAGAAAGAAAAGAGAAACACAAAATGGGATATGGCCTCTCAGAAGCGCGACCACCCCGGGTGCCGATGGGGTACCAGCTGACTCGGTGACACAGGTTCATAGCTCGGGTCAGACAGCTTGTCCTGGACTGAAACATTTCAGCGCACTAACTCCACAGGTTGAGTTAAATAGATGGGTTGATCCATATCCGTAGAGAACTCGATCCATCAAGAATCTTCAAACCCCAACTCCCCCCACAGCTGAAAAAGATCTCGGCCCACGAGCGTCTCACTCGCCGCAGGGCCCCCGGGGCGTTATTCCTATGATGCACTGACGCCGCCCTGTGAAGAGTCTCAGCTGTAAACTATCCCGAATAGGGGGTTTGGAGTCTTGGGAATAGCAGGGAAACGGGGGATGGGTGACTAACAGTTCCATCATTCCCTGCCGGGTCTGCATTTCCGACAGCAGGATTCCCGTCGACGGCCGCGGTCGCCTCAGGCCGGGTCCCGTCGCTCTGCGTCTTGTAGTCCGAGAGAAGCCGCTCCACCCGGGCGCTCAAATCGTCCAGCATGGGGTTTGGGCCGTCCAGTTTCGTCTGGGAGAGGAAGTCCATCATCTCTCTCAGAATCCCAAGGCCTTTCTCAACGTGGGAAAGCTCCAGATACAGCCGTGCGATCTTTTCTTGGTTCTGCATTGCGTCCAAAAGACGCTCCCGCACAGTGCTTGGTGACCTGAGCCGGCTGAGAAGGATCTTCCAGGTGTCGTCGGCGCATTCAAGTTTTTCCAGCAGAAGCTGTATCGTAAAGACCCAAACCAAGGACTTGATAGTCTCTGGGTGATCTCGGCCAAGTCGATCTTGGTGAAGCTGAAATATTTCCCTCGATAATAGCTCCGCATTATCCCAGGCCTCGATACCCATGTCCGGCTCCTGAGACTTCATCTCGCTGTCCGTGCCCTCGAAGGGACTCGGCTCCCTTCTGCTACTTGTTGTAGCCTTTTCTTCCACGCCTTGATCGTTCGCAGCCGCCATGAGTTCTACTTGCAGAGGTGTGTACCCGTCAGGATCCGTCCACGCGCCTGCTGAGCACATGGTAGCGATAAACTCCCTCTTGGCGGTCAGCGTGTCCGGGTGGGATGTGCCAAGGACTCGCTTTCTAGTAACGAAAACATGGCCAAAGAGCTCCACAGCATCTTTATCCTTCCCAAAATCCCTCAGCACAACGGCATAATCGAATTCGGTCATGAGGGATACGGGATGTCCCGATCCCAGCACATCGTCCCTTCTCTGCCATTTCCACACCAGGTTGAGAACACGGCGAATCAGACACGAATTAGCCCCGTCCAGCTGCGATTTCACAGACGCTGCCACCCGCAACGCGTAGAGCATCACGGGGTGCACCCAGAGAACCGAATACTGCCGTCTTTGTTCAGAGACTGTCTGATGAGTGGGTGTCGGCGGAGGCTCGGCCTCCAGTCCGTCACCGGTCGCCTTGGAGACGTTTACCAGCGCTGGAGTTGGAGAGTCGCCCGAGGCTGCTTCACGGGACTTCCCGCTTGGGAACGCCTGCTCAAGGGTCTCCAGGATTTCGCTCAGCAGCCTCTCGTCCGCCTCTCTGTGATCCGTCTCAGCTCCCTCGATGTAGGGCCCTCGGCCTGGTGCAAACAGGTACCATTGCTTTTTGAGCACCGCCATGACACAACACTCGGCCTCCTCCAGAGCGCCGCTAAGGCAATACGTGTAAGCCAAGTCGGTTTCAATGCGGAGCATCTGCAGCGTCTCAAAGCCAACCCCCGCGCCCTCCTGTGGCCGTTCGACTATATTGACCAAGATGGACTTGGCCGTTTCGTAATCCCCCGCTGAGCGGTGGCAATGAGCCAGTTCCGCCTCCAGCTTCAGCATCAAGGGGTGACGCTCAGGCAGGGCATAACCAGCCATCTTTGACAGCTTTTGGGCCGTGTTCACGGCTTCCATCAGGCGGCGCTGGGTTCGCAGAATGTATACCATGGTGAGAGCTGTTTCGATGGTAAATGGGTGTTTCTGGCCCAGCTCCTCTGTCAGGAGTGGCAGTAGCTGCTTGCACTCCTTCTGTGCGTCGTCGGTGCTCCCCACGAGTGCCAGAAGTACCACCCTCAGTCTGGCGGATTTGAATGTTTCAAAGTGCCTCGGCCCGAGCTGTTCCCTAAATCCTTCCCAGGCGAGCGTGACGTTTTCGAGTGCCTTTCTGTAACTGCCACGCAGCAAGTTGACAAACCCAGCCGCGTACTCAAGTTTCTGCGCTCCCATATCCATGCCGATGCCCTCGGTCTCGACGAAGAGCTTCAAAGAAGAGATGGAGCCGACACTCCGCGGCCTCTGTGCTGCCGATTTACTGTCCGCATCGCGCTGATACTGCTTCAGAGAGCGCAGCGTGTCGGCCGCTTTGTCCAGTGTCCCTAACAGGCCGTAAACAACAGCGAGGTCGCGTTTGACTCGGAAACTAAACTTATCCGTTGGTAGCGCACCTGGCGCTGAGTCCACTAGTTCTTCAAGGAGCGCCATAGCCTTGCCGTACTCCCCTTTATGGATGACAGAGACAGCGTGCCACCGTTGCACCTCGTTTACCATGTCTGGGGAGACACCGGTACTCTTTTTCTTGCACTTTTTGCTCAGCTCCCTCAGCCTCCTCTCTGCCGGGATGAGTTCTCCCTGGCAAAGTTCCGCGACGGCCGCCCCGATCTTGACGTTGATGACGTCCGGTCGTGTCTCCTCTCCCGGCTCCATGCTACCCTCAAGTCTATGCAGCGTATCAAGTGCATTTTTGTAGCAGGCGCTGGCGTTTCTCAGTTGACTTCGAGCAAGATATGACCTCCCTTCCTTTGCCGCGATCTCCCACTTTTTTGGCTCTTTCGGCTGACCTGAAAAATTGGGAAATGCGGGCGACATATCCGAGTTTAGCGCTCGGCGTTGATCAGAGTCAACAGATTGCATGTCCGCTGGCAGTTCGGAGCTCTCCGGGGGTGCAGGACCCTCTCCTGCACCTTTGGCAGGAAGGCTAGTTGGTCGAAACTCTACAGATCGACCAAGAGCTTCGTGTATCTTGTTTGCGAATTCCGGGTTGATGGGTTCCAACGGGAGGCTCTGTCGCCTTCGAGAGAGCCATCTTCCTAGTCGCAGCCTCATCTCTGGGGGGTTAAGGTCTATTAGACCTCGGTCCTGTATAGATACTGTTAAGTACGCGGCAGCGGAAACGTTGATATGGGGGTAGGGACTTACCAGATTATCACCCGTCTGCTCCGGTTTGGAAGACACCCAGATGTTGGCGAACAGGGGTTCCAGACACCTGCCGTGCGGATCCTTCGGGAATTTGTCTCTTCGCTTGAGAAATTCATCATCAATACGTTGAAGTTCGGAGGCTAGCGCTAGTTTGTTCGGTGGGGTCTTGCTCCTGCCAGCCAGTTTGTTGCTGAAGGTCCTCCTGATGCGTGTGATGACCTGATCGTAATCGCCAACCGTCGCCCCGGCAGGGACTAGCGGTTGGAGGTCCAAGAATACAAGTCCGAGTGTGCTCTTTGCCACCTGCTCATTGGCGCCGTGAGCGAGGGCGGCCTTGACCCACCATGCTCCAAGACCATGGGCAACAAAGATGAATAGTGGTTGAAAGGCCAGATCCTGGACTGCCGGTGCAGTTTGACCCTCCTCGTGAGTCTCTGGTTGGCATGCGTCGGCGGATTCTGAATAGATGCGAAAGACCTTCCTCCGGAACGACGCCATAGCGTTTCGGATATCACTGATGCTCCGGTCCATCACTTCCGACATACGAAACTTAAACACTAGAGCCCGATGACTCTCACCGGAACCCTTCGCGACCTCGTTTGCGACCTCGTTCAGCCATGATTCCAGTGTTGTCCGCTGCTTGATCTCATGGTCCCGCAAGGCGTGGATAAGAATGTAGTTTTTCCTAGTCGAGTGTGAGTACCTAAGGTATGCAGGCATGAGCTGCGTGGGGAGGAAGGGAGCCGAAACTTACGCAAATGGCGGCTTCTTAGAGCTGGAGAGGACCGAAAAGCCCGTCTCAACGCGCGGGACCATGGCCTCCTCAGAAGAGAGTGATGCGTGAACGAATGGGCGGTAGGTGGAGGATATTTTCTTTATTTTCTTTGTTTGAGCCTCACCCTATGCATCGATGCCGCGAACAAGCCGTGCAGGTAGTTGGAGTCGAGAAAACGCATGAAGTGAGTAGACGCATGGGTGGGATTGAGCACTGGAGGACGGGGCGAAGGACGCGCAGCGTGTGTTGGGGATTATCCGAAGACAGACGGAAATTCCCATTTGCTGAAACGCAGGTAGGGTGTGAAATGAGGGCCCCAGAGGGCCAAAAATGAGGAAGGTGTTTTCATAGGTGCTCGTGGTACTTACCACAGTGGCGGAAGAGGGTGTGCAGGCCTCGAGTCGTCTTTCGCTAGGGACACCCCCGGTTGGGAGAGCCCGGGTTTGTTTTGCCACATAAGGTGCATTCTCCTTTTTGGAGGAATGCTGTTCGGACAGGCGCTCTCTCTCCCGCCTCCCTCGCCCCCCCCACTCTCGTCCCCCTTCGTGCCGACGAGCAGTCATTGCGGATTGCAAATCAGTGGTGACGCAGAGTCATCTGCCTGGGTAGCCCATCATAAGACGCTATTACTCATCTAACGTTTGTCAGAAAAAGAGCAAAATG
>Ga0247769_1000450_pt1 | contig 10806 bp, 11 predicted proteins | sample UWRJL166409R6_FD_179942 | JGI IMG/M metagenome (GOLD analysis project Ga0247769, IMG submission 179942) | Plant litter microbial communities from Arlington Agricultural Research Station in Wisconsin, United States - UWRJ-L166-409R-6 | ecosystem: Environmental > Terrestrial > Plant litter >... | reverse complement strand
AACGGCGGCAACGCCGTTCAGCACGGCGGTGACGGACATGGACCCGCGGGGTTCCACGGGGGCGCGGGCGCGGAGCTCAACCCCGTAGACAAGTAAGTTAGTTTCTCACGAGCTGGATTCCTTTTCGCTTCTTCCTCCTCCTTCCTTCCTTGCGAAGTTCGAGCGAGTCCAAGATACTCGCTCTCGCACCCTCTTTGCCCCAATCCCCCCCTCCTCCCAAATCTCCAAAGTTGCCCACGTTTCTGCAACCATGGACGCCTCGCTCGACAAGACCATCGACGAGAGGATCCTCAGCTACGTTGAGGACGCCAAGGAGCGCGCCAGCCAGGGCTCCTTTGGCAATCCCAACGTGAAGAGCCCCTCGCCTTCTCCGTCTGGCGTCCTTGGAGCTGCCAAGGCTTTTGTGCCAGCTGCCTCCCCAGCTGCCATGAGAGCGTCCTCGCAGCTCCCGGGTGCTGGCGGTCAGATTCACGACGTGGTTTCGGACGCGGGAAGCGCCATCTGTTATTTCTCTGGTACTAACGGCCATGACCCTGCCAGCTGGCTCCAGGACCGCATCGTGATCCTCATCATCGGTGAGGAGGAGACCAAGTGGGCCGTCCACGAGAAGCTGCTGTCGAGCAAATCCCCCTACTTCGACCGCATCCTCAACGGCTCCGACGAGCACCGAGGCACTACCGAGATTGCCTTCAAGGACACGGAACCCAAGTTGTTCAGCATGCTCCTGCGCTGGATCTACGGCACTACCTTTGCGCCCTCCACCGGCAACCGCATCTTCCGTTACAGCCGCCCCGATGGTGTGAACTTTACCGTCAGCGAGTAGTAAGTTTTGTCTCTCTTTATTTCATCTCCAAAGCTGACATGCCCCCCCAAAAGCATCCGTCTCTACATCCTCGGCGGCCAGCTCGAAATCGTCGGAGTCAAGAATGCCGCCATTGACGCCGTCTACGCCTACTTCAACGACTCGTCCGAGATCCTCTGCCCGAACCTGCACGACGTCCAGCAGGTCTTCGAGAACACCCCGCCCGACGCGCACATGCGCCGCCTCCTGATCGCCCACGCGCTGTTCTACCTCTTCAGCAAGAAGCCCGCAACCGTGGGCCTGCCCGAGGACTGGGCCGAGGTCATGCAGAGCTCCGGCCAGGTCGGCTGGGCCATGGTGTCGATGCTCAACGAGTGGCGCTGGGAGATGGGCGTCAACGTGCCCCCCATGAAGATCAAGACACGCCAGAGCTTCCACGAGCCGGTCTACATTGATCTCGACGGCGGCGTCAAGCACGAGGAGCCGATGCAGTGAGCGAGCAAAGCGTTTCTCTGCTCTCATTCGACAGAGTCTTGGGAGTCTTGGGAGTCTTTCTTCTTCTTTACCTACCTGTCGGCACGCATGATCATCAACACTCGATCACTCGGCAGTTCTTCTTCGGCATCCGCAAGAGACTTTTGAGCATAAGGTGAGTTACGAGGATCACAATTCTTGACAAGGAGGAGACCAAACAAAGAAGGAAGACGATGAAAGAAGCCTGCGATGGTTTTTTTCAATCTTTTTTTCACGGTGGCTCTTGTTTAGGGAGAGTTCATCAATCATTTATTCGGGTTTTCGGCTCGGTATTCGGTTCATCACGGGGTCATCACACAGCACAGCACAGGTCATAGGTCACAGGGTCACAGGTCACAGCACGGATCATGATACCTAGCGATCACTGTTACGGGGGGGTGTTGGGTGTTTTCGGTTCTTTTACTTCATCATTGAGCATGGCGTTGAAATGGTTTCGGGAGGGTTATGGCGGCAATCACGGAACGGCTTCATGACAACGCAACATCATTCATGGCAGGAGTTTGAGGAGGAAATCGTATCGCCCTATAGAGAGACATGGGATACCTAAGGTATTGGGATTGAGCTTAGCTTAGCTTAGCTTTCTTCATCGTCTCTTAGACTAATCCTCGAATTTATTGAGCTTCATTGCCCCTTTCGTTCCGTGAAGTTTATTTTGGCCATCTTCTCCTCCTGTGTCTACTTACTTAACTCTGTTGACGTGCCAGCCTGTGATTGAGAACATAACAACGTAGAACGCAGAGAGCAGAAGCAAAAAGCAGAAAGCAGAGAGCAGAAAGCAGAGAGCAGAGAGCAGGGAGCAGAGAGCAGAGAGCAGAGAGCAGAAGCAGAAAGAAGAAACAAGGCAAAAATTGCACAAGGCACCAAAAGAAAACCACTCACGCAACAAGCGACTGGCCTGAGGCACATCCCAGCATCGTACGGCTAGGCAGGCAAGACAGACAACCAAGGCAATAACAAAATAACAAAAAGCCACACACGAGAGTTCACCGCAAGAGTCACCAGCAATATAGGTACCTTCGTAAAACAACGACGGGAATAAAATGTAGAATTAAGTTGCCTTAGTCAGTCTAGGTAGGTAGCAAACGGCGGCAACAATACGACATGAAGTCTGAGTTGAGTACTGAAGGTAAGGTGAGGCGAGATGAGGCGAGGTGAGGTGAAGCTGAGAAATGTAGGTGTGCGAGTGAGCGAGAACCGAGATGCCTCTTTTGTTCGTTTATGCATCTCCGCATCTCCTAGGGCTGTTAGACGTCGATCTTATTACCGCCTGCACTTGGGGATGTTCGGCCTATCCGTTCCTGGTTTTGCTATGATGTCGACTTTCTTTCCTTCCCATCACCATGACGTCTTGAGCTCCCTTTCCTGGGCGGATGGATGCTTTACCTCCTTCACCGGTGCTTACCTGGTGCCTTACCTACCTACCTTGCTACTTCACCTGCATGGAATTACTTTACCTTAGGCACCTAAGGTAGGCTTCCTGTGTAGGTACATAAGGTACCAAGAGAAAGGAGAAGCAGAGACATGAGGACTAAAAAGCAGGCCCCCCCCCCATCATGTTCATCAGTATCATCAGGGGACCCCACAGGGAGGTATCTATTTATCTATCTACGCAGGTATCCAGAAAAAAGGGGAAAAGCAAAAGATATCAGTCGACGGAGCCGAGATTTCACTTCCCCCTAGGCCAACAGCAACACTAAACACTAAACACGAACAACAACAGCCAATAGCGGAATACATACCATCAAAATCCTGCACATACGTATATAACATAGGTACCTACCTAGGTAGGTACGGAAGACAACTAGGTTAGAAAAGGCAAGATAAAAACACACAACTACCTAGGTACCTACCTACCTAAGCTTGCTATCTTCCCTCTCTCTCTATCTCTGGGCCGGAAACGGGAATAAGCACCCAGCCAGTCACAGCTCCCAGCCGGAAAACAACAACCACAACCACAACCACAACCACATTCCCTTACCCTATCTTACCCTACCTTACCTACCTTACCGCATATCACTCAGGTCCAAGTTACCTACCTTAGGTAAGGTAAGCTCCAAAAACAAAGTTTGACCATCTACTATCATATAATACAGCAAATGATGATTCCATTCTCAATAAAACGGGTGGACATCCAAACTCTGATACGCAGACTAGAAACTCATGCCGACGGCATTCCAAAACCAGGTATACCTACCTACCTAAGATACCTACCTACCTGGGTGTAAGACGCAAGGTGCCACAAGATCCGACTGCCGTGTCTATCACTTTCCCCATCTCACCCTCCCCACGACACAACCCCGCATCCGAATCAACCGGTTCGGCTCGGTATTTGATATACAGCTAGGTAAGGTAGAGAAGAACAATCATCAGAGACGGAAACACCGCGTAAGGCATCAGGGGATACTGTACAGCACATCCACAATCCAAGACCTGGCTCAACGGCATATCATTCCCCTGGATGACGCTGCCGACCGAAAGAGCCCAGAGCTTAGAGCCCAGAGCCCAGAGCCCAGCACCTTCTCGGTACAAAATACAAGGAATTGATATTATTGCCAATAATATTGGTAACAATACAGTTCCACGAGGGACGTCTCGGTAGAGCTCCAGTGAAACAACATGGCCACCCTAATCCAAGACAAGCCCTTCCAAACCATCGCGATCAAAGAGCTCCACCCCACTTTCGGTGCCGAGGTAATCGGCGTCAACTTCGAGAACTCCAGCGATGAGCAAGTCCGCGAGATCATTGCTGCCATGGCCAGGGTATCCAGGCCCTGAACCTCACCCAAGACTCTCTGGTACGACATCGCTAACACAGTCAGTACGGCGTCTGCGTCTTCCGTGACACCCGCCTCACCGACGAAAGCCATATCGCCTTCAGCAGGCGTCTCGGCGCCCTTGACGACATCGGCCGTTACCTGACGCCGGACCGGAAGCTGCGTTACCAGCACCTGGAGCTGTTCGACGCCAGCAATCTCGACAGCGAAGGCGCCATCCTTTCCCCGACCAGTCAGCGCGCCCATGCTAACCGTGGCAACGGCATCTTCCACGCCGACAGCAGCTTCAATCCGAGACGCGCAGGCTTCTCGCTTCTGCGGGCCGTTGTCCTACCACCACCCGGTGCTACCGTCGGCGGAAATACCGACTTCGCCGATAGCCGTACCGCGTGGGGCGATCTCCCGCAGGAGATGCAAGACGATCTGCTGAGGAACGACTGGACAGGCGCGCACTGCATGGCGCAATCGCGGAAGCTGGGCAGCCCGGACTACTTCCGGGATGTCAACCCGGGGACCGCTCCGATGGCACGACATAAAATCGTGCAGCGGCATGAGCCGAGCGGCCGTATCAACCTCTACGTCGGTGCCCATTTGCACCACCTAGAAGGCGAGGGCATGACGCCGGAACGGTCCGCACAGTTGATAGCCGCACTCAACGCCCACGCTTCGCAGGACAAGTATGTCATCAGTGTGGCATGGCAGCAACCGGGAGATCTGGTCATATGGGATAACCGCGCGGTGCTGCATCGAGCGGGGAGCTGGGATGGCGAAGGCAAGTACGTGCGAGACCTGCGTCGTACGACCGTCCACGATGATAGCCCGACGGCTTGGGGGCTCAACGCTGTGGGGGCGCCAATGCCCACGATGGCCAGCTTTCTGTCCAAGAATTCGGGCGTTCCTGGTGGGCCACAACTAGGCGAAATCAAAGTGTGAGGGTAGAGTAGGTTTGGATCAGCTGTGTTGTCTGTGGGTTCAGAGCTGGCGCGCCTTTATGAAACGATTAATCTGCTCGCGTGCGTGCTTGTCGTTGTACTGTTCGTGACATTCGTAGAATGCAATAAGTTCCTGCGTGCAGTCCACCATGGCTTCGATGTCGATGTTGCTCTCGGCGAGCCATGCCGCGAATCGTGTTACCTTGCCCATACGGTCTTCTGGGCCCTTCTTGCTCTCGGCGCCACTTTCGCTGGCTTGCGACGAGGATGCCACCAGGTTCTGCGAACCGGACGAGCCCTGGGGCGTCAGACCAGGAGTCACCGACCCAGTGCTGCCGCTGCCGCCACCGCTCCCGTTGCCACCGTTGGTGATGGCGGCGCGGGCCTGTGCTTGTACCAGGGCCGCGTTGGCGGCCGCCAGACCGCTCGCAACATTGGAGCCCGCCCCGCCAGCCCCGCCTCCCTGCCCGCTGCCAGTGGTAAGCCGAAGTACCAGCGATAACATCATGGCAGTCAGAGCAACGACGTGTGGGGGGTAGAGCAGCGGGAGGTCCGTCATATAGTGGTCGTTGATTACTGACCACGCGAGCGCGATCTCGTCGGTGCTGAGGTTGAACTCGGTATGCAGGGTCGTCAGCGTGCGGTACGGCTGGTGCACGATCAGATGGGAGCTCATCTCGGAGATGAGGAAGAACTCGCACTCGCCGACCTTGCCGGTGTCGATACTCGGCAGCTCGTTAGGCCACAGGGACCGAGCTTCGCCCGCGACCAGGCGGATGTGCTGAGGACACTCCTCCATCTTGCACGCAAGATATACAGCCGTCGTCATCAACAGATAGGGGTTCGTCCGGCGGATCTCCACGCGCGTGTAGAAGCGTTTGATATACAGCTGGGCCGTAGCCATCGGTTGCTGGCGGATGCCGAGACGTTTTCCAAGACGGTTGATTTCTACAAGCAGGAAGGATCAGAGAGAAGTCCCAGCCCAGCAGCAGACGCAAACGAGATTCATACGTTGGTTGAAGTATATATTCAGGTGTCGAAGGTGTGGTAAGGGGTACATCTGGACGAGGTTTGGGTCCTCATCCTCGAGCCTCTGGCGCATGGCCGCCAGCTCGTCCTTGGTGAATTGCCAGTGCCGCCGCTGCGTCGATTCCCAGAAGTTGGCTGCCATGGCGACCGGGCAGCGTGTATCTGTGTCTCCCGAGGAAAGTCGCCAAATGGCGGCGACACTGTCCGTGTTGCTGAGCAGTGTTGGGTTGCCGTCTCGGACGCTGTATCGAAGTGTTGCCCACTAGATAGTGGTGTTGACGGGCGAGATGTCCATCGACAGTCCAACGAATCACATCGCTGCCAATTTCCAAGCGCTTTCTCGCCCGCCCCGCTCGCTGGGCGCTTGGCATGGCGGGCACGTTGCAAGTCGCAAGTGGGGAGTGTGGGGCAGGCCAGCCCAGCTGCCGTCGGCCAAGACACAGGTCGAGTCGGGTGACGGACAAAAATATTGTACTGCTTTAACAACGCCACTGCCTCTGGGGGCTAACCCACCAACAGAACGCTTGATTTTTTAGGGGGAAAGTCCTGTATTGGACGGGCTGTGATTTACAGTACCTAATTCTGTGTCATGATCAGGTCTCCCAAGAGTTCTTGAGGTCCATTGCCAAGGTCAGTTGCGCTGGGTCAGATGAGGAGTACGCGGGATCAGAGCCGTGTGCTGCCGGAAAGTTCCCTGTTGTGCCTGTAGACCCCTGCGAGAGGGAGGACCGTCTCCAAAACAAAACCAGGGAATTCGGAAGCAACCATATCCCCATCTCCTGTGGTCCAAGTTCGCTTCTCTCAACGTGATTTTTTCTGCATTGTCGGGTCGCTGTATAGCCAGTCTGGCCGCTTGGAGAAAACGCGATGTCGCATCCATAACCGTCGCAAAACCGTCCTGCAGCCTCAGCTCACGACGTCGCCGTATCTTCGTCCGAATTTCGCTCAGCCTACGTCATAAGTGCGCCCGCCGCCGCTTTTGCGCCCGCCCTTCTATCCGCCGCGATTGCATGCCGCACCGGATCATGAGTACCCGAATCCGGGCATGAAGATATCGGATGTCGTCTCGGAGCTTCAGGTAGAGATGGAGGAGTCGCAGAACGAGCGGGACAAGCGGGTCGAGGAGCTGTGGAAGAGGCTCGATCCTGCAGGCCACAGGGAGCTCGACTTCAAGGGGTTACAAAAGGGTCTGAGGAGAATTGACCATCGTAAGCACCCGAACCAGTTGTGGTGTTAGTGAATGTACGGTTTTGCTGATATCGCCTGCTATTTTCGGCGTGTGTAGCTATGAAAAATGCCGACCAGATGCTGAGGTCCATTATCAGCTTCGTCGACACGAGCGGCGACGGCAAGATTCAGTACGAAGGTTTGTCTCCGAGGCCCCGAGGATTAGAAAGGTTGAGAGACTAAACTGCAATGTCACAGAATTTCGCGTCTTCGTTGAGGCCGCCGAGAGACAACTCTTGATGCTCTTCCGCTCCATCGATCGCGATAAGGACGGTCGTCTGGATAAAGAGGAACTGCGCGCTGCCTTCCAGCGTGCTGGCCTCTCGGTTCCTATGAGAAGGCTCTCGGGGTTCTTTGACGAGATAGACATGAACCGGGATGGCTATATAAGCTTCGAAGAGTGGCGGTAGGTTTGACCCTCATTTTTAGGTTCCATTACGGCAGACGCTGATACTTTCGGCGCCAAAGCGATTTTCTCCTATTTATGCCGACAAGCCACGACGGGCCTGTGCTTGAGGCTGCCCTGTCGTTTTACTCGTCAATCGTTACAGTCAGCGCGGAGGGAGATTCGCTCGTCAGTGAGGATACACTTGAGGGTCTAGGTACGACCGGCTTCTTTCTACACGCTCTCTTTGGTTCTCTCTTAAAAATCGCCAATCCGGATTCGGGGGTTTCTACTCGACAGCAGTCGTCCGCTCTCACGTCGGGAGCGCCACAGTCGCTTCCGCCTTCCGACCAGGGTATTGCGGAACCGCCAGACATGGCGGCGAGCGCCGTGTCGTCTCGCTACGGGTACGGGCCCGCGGCCGCCGTTTCGCAGCAGATGTTGCCGGACGCGGCAGCTAGAGGCGCCGTTATATCGCGAGGGGGCGCGGAGCAGCAGCAAGACGTCCAGGGGATTTCAGACTTACAACAAGAGGTTGAGGTCGTGGAAATCAGACTGACAGATCTCCTGCCTGAACCAGGATACTTCCTCGCCGGTGCCGTCTCGGGTGGTGTGTCGCGGACTGCTACCGCGCCTCTCGACCGCCTCAAGGTCTACTTGCTGGTCAACACCAAAACGCGGGCCACCGTTGCTGTTTCCGCCGCCAAGAGCGGCCATCCTCTCACCGCTGTACGAAATGCCGGCGGCCCCACCGTCGAAGCCATAACGAGCCTCTGGAGGACCGGCGGGCTTCGTACGTTCTTTGCAGGTAAGGCGAGAATCTGAATCCAAGGGGCTCGATCCTTGGTGAAAGTTACTGACAAAGCGTAGGAAATGGTCTCAATGTGGTTAAGATCATGCCGGAATCAGCTATTCGGGTATGTTCCATATTATGACATGACGTTGCGCACTCTAACACTACTTAGTTCGGCTCCTATGAAGCATCGAAGAGATTCCTCGCGGCATACGAAGGACACAATGACCCAACCAAGATCAGCACGGTTTCCAAATTTGTTGCTGGCGGTATGGGTGGTATGACGGCACAGTTCTGCGTCTACCCCATTGATACGCTGAAGTTTCGACTCCAATGTGAGACGGTCGAGGGTGGTCTCAAGGGGAATGCCCTTCTCTTCCAGACGGCAAAGACCATGTGGAAAGAAGGCGGGTTCCGCGCAGCCTACCGCGGACTGGGGCTTGGGCTTATCGGCATGTTTCCATACAGCGCCATCGACATCGGAACATTTGAGCTGCTCAAGAAGACGTACACCCGAACCAAGGCGCGGTATTATGGCATCCACGAAGAGGATGCGATACCGGGAAATGTGGCGACAGCAGCGCTTGGAGCCAGCTCGGGAGCGTTGGGGGCTTCCATCGTGTACCCTCTCAACGTCCTGCGCACACGGTTGCAGACGCAAGGGACGGCTATGCATCCGCCAACATACACGGGTATAGTGGATGTGGCGCAACAAACACTGCGAAACGAGGGCGTCCGTGGCTTATACAAGGGACTCACTCCTAATCTTCTCAAGGTGGCGCCGGCCCTGAGCATAACCTGGGTGTGCTACGAAAACATGAAGAGGTTACTTGAGCTCAACTGACGACATTATGGCGTCGGCAATGTCGGAATTTTTGGCTGGAGAATGCCGCCGAGATTTCATTGGCACAACTTTGTCAGCTCGTTTTGACTCTCGGCGATGGGGGTTGCCATTTTTGAGCATTTTATTAGGCGTCCTGGAAAGGGAGACGTCGCGCTGATTTGGTCTCTGAGGCATCATGCCAAGGCGTTTTTTTGTGATGCGAAAGAGAGAGAGATACCAATAGAGGGCTTTTCCAAGAGCGAGCGGGCAAGAGGGGGGAAGACTCGTTGGCAGTTCGGGATCGCGAGCTGGATGCCGGATGACGCGCCACTGCTTTCTGAAATAATGGGAACATGAAATACATGGTCTATTGGCTTTCTACGTGTGCTGTCACTCTGTGTGTGCTGCAGGTTGGAGCTTGCGATATGGGTCTGACAGATGGTGGTGTCCCAGTCGTTACTTTCTCTGCCGTTGCATGCTTGTTTTAGTGTTCTGCAGGCCTCGCGGACAGTTCGTCAGACCGCGTGTTGCTCTCACTCGCAATACGATACGCAGGGCAGATGAGCAGGCCGCTCTTCTGATATGCGGACGCGAAGAATGGCGGTCTCAACTCCTCGTTTCCTTGTTTCGCCCACTTGTGCGATGGGTTTTGCGGATGGGCGGTTCGCCTCTGCAATAAGATGTGCATAAGCTATAACAGGTGAGGGGGTGGTTACACACATGCGCTTCACAACTTCCTGTTCGGGCTGGAGGATCGCTCATTTATGTTGGAGTCACGGTCCCGCCACGCCGCTGCATCTCCCGTCTCCCACTTCCCCGCGCCAGCGACCCAGCGGCCAGCCATCCACTGGCCATCCACGATGTGTTGTGGGTAGCATGCGCCCTATGTGCTGCATGGGTGGTTTCGCGGCCTCCAAGCTTTGAGAGCCTCACCCAGTGCCATTTGTGGAGGGTTGCTTGCGTCGAGGATCGACGTGCTGACGAGGCCGGCCGTTGAGCATGGAAACGTGATGCAACAATTCATTCCGGGAACTAGAGTATTTACCCCTCACGTCGGTAAGTAACATAGGTAAGGTAGCTTACCCAGGTACATACCTACATGTAGGTAAGGTACCTACTTGTGCTGGTGCTGAGAAGTGCCCCGCGAAGGACGGACTCCGCGGACGAGTTGTTGTCGCTGTTACTAAATGTCGTCTGGTGATGTTGGTTTCCACCTCGTTCTTACTTTCCTGAAGGATATTCCGTCGACAGATCTAGCTTGTGTTAGCTGTCTGAGGTCGAAGGAAAGCGTTGCAAGCTTGAGCTTCTGAATTGGTGTTTCGAGAACGGAGTCATGCCATATTCCGACAACCTCTACTCCGTCTGGGACAGCGACGGCGAGTCAGATGCCGAAGACGCGACGTCTCAGAGCGGATTGAATCAGCGGCGGGAGGGTTCGCAACAAGTGACATCGGACGGTGGAGGCGGACGCTTGCCGGATTTTAGAGTTCGAGCAGACGGCGGCAGT
>Ga0247769_1000447_pt1 | contig 10813 bp, 12 predicted proteins | sample UWRJL166409R6_FD_179942 | JGI IMG/M metagenome (GOLD analysis project Ga0247769, IMG submission 179942) | Plant litter microbial communities from Arlington Agricultural Research Station in Wisconsin, United States - UWRJ-L166-409R-6 | ecosystem: Environmental > Terrestrial > Plant litter >... | reverse complement strand
TTGATCGGAGCCGGGTAATTGTGGGGGAGAGTGGAAACTGTGGATGGTCGTACACAGCTTTTTCCCGGTTTGTTTCAACAACTTTTGCACAGTTTTTAGACATATAACTTTTCCCGTATTTCCGTGACTTGTTGGCGGATGGCGTAATCGAGTTTAATGGCTTTTTCGATTTTTTCGACAGAATGGATGGCCGTCGTGTGATCTTTTCTTCCCAACTCTGTCGCAATTTTAGGAAAACTCAGGTGAAGTTCGCTGCGTAGGAGATACATGGCAATCTGCCGCGGCACGACTATGTGTTTGTCGCGTTTCGGGCTGACGATATCGGTCGATTCGATTTGAAAATGTTTCGCAGTTTTATCGATGACTTGTCTGGCTGTGATGTGATGTGGGCGGGAGGCGCGTACATTCCCGAGCAGCCCAGAGGCGGTCTGGACGTCTGGTTTCACGCCACGCATCTCGCTGAATGCGAGGAGTTGATTGAGCGCACCTTCTAGTTCGCGAATGTTTGTTTGTACATGGGAAGCGATATATTCAACTGTTTCACGGTCCAGTTCGATATTTGTCTGATTGGCTTTTGTCTGTAAAATTGCACATCGTGTCTCAAAATCAGGCATTTGAATATCGATCGACATACCCCACTCGAAGCGCGATCGAAGGCGTTCCTCGAGTGTCGGGATGGATTTCGGTGGTTTATCCGAACTGATGATGATCTGTTTGTTTGCTTGGTGCAGGGCGTTAAACGTATGGAAGAATTCTTCCTGCGTTTTTTCCTTGCCAGCAATGAACTGCATATCATCGATGATCAGCACATCGACGTTTCGATAGCGATCGGCAAAACCCTGCTTCTTAAAGCGGATGCTGTCCAAGAACTCGTTTACAAACGTCTCACTCGAGATGTAGAGGATCGTCGCCCCTGGGTCATTGGCGACGATTCCGTTGCCAACAGCCTGGATAAGGTGTGTCTTGCCCAGGCCGACACCTCCGTAAATAAAGAGGGGATTGTATTTTGTGCCGGGGGTATTAGCTACGGCCACACAGGCAGTGTAGGCGAGTTCATTACTGGAACCGACGATGAATGTATCGAATGTGTATTTAGGATTGAGGCCGTTGCCAGAGGCGGTGGAGCGCGGAGCACTCACCTTCGGTTGAGCGGCTGCTATTTGTTGTGCGACATTGGTTTTTTTGACAATGTCCGATATCTTCTTCTTGTTTGCCGACTGAATAGCATATGTAATTTGCCGAACTTCGACGCCATTTTTAGCAAGCGTGTCGCTGATCTGCGTGCTAAATTTGACCTCTAGCTGTTGTTTGGCAAAAATATTCGGTACCGCAATAACGATGTTTCCGCCTTCATTCTCGAGTAGATCGGTATTTTTGAACCATGTTACGAAGCTAGCCCTCGAGACCGTCAACTCAATTTCACCCAAAACAGTTTGCCACAAAGCGTTTTTCATACCCCCGCTTGAACTTCCCCTCACGCGTTTTTTATTCGTAGTACTTCCAATCATAGCGAATCGGCAGGGTTTTCCACAAGCACGAAACGAAGGTCTTGTTTATTTGTCAATTGAGTGTCGATTTATGCACATTTTTAGGGTACCTCTGTAAAACTGTGGAAAAGTGCTTGCTATTTGTGGAAAATTTTGGCAAAATATGACGAGCAACAACCGAAGGATATAGTACGCAATGCCAAAACGAACACACCAGCCACACACCCGTAAGCGTGCCCGCACGCATGGGTTCCGCGCGCGCATGGCCACTAAGGCTGGCCGACTGGTCATGAAGGCTCGACGCCTCAAGGGCCGCAAGCAGCTGAGCGCCTAGTCGCCCGGTAGTCTAGAGCAGTCACCATCCCCTTTTGGAGGTGATTGTTTTACTAAGTTTAGAAATTTCAACCTATAATAGTAGTATGATTTCCAATCGCCACCGTTTTCATGGCTATGGCAGCCTCAAATTTTTGTATCATAAGGGCGAGACTTACCGCTCCCGCTCTGTTTCGCTCAGGATTGTAGAGAATCCACGCCGTCCAGAGGGGCGCTGTGCGGTCATCGTTACTAAGAAGGTTCAGAAGGCTGCGCCGAGACGAAATCGCATTCGCCGACGAGTTTATGAGATTGTGCGAACCAATTGGGATCACATTACCCCCGGATACGATATGATGGTTAATGTGTACGATCCACAGGCTGGCGTTATGCCGTATGCCGAACTTGAGCAGACGATTATCGGTGTTCTCAAACAGGCGCACGTATGGCGCGATTCACCCGATGGCGACGCGAACCAGTAATCAATTAACAACTATGCTATACTCAGGAAAGTTATGAGTTTATTTGACCTAATTTTAATTCAGCCGATTTTTAATATACTTGTCTTTATATACGGAGTCATCCCGGGCCATGATTTTGGTGTGGCGTTGATCCTCTTCACGGTCCTCATCCGCATTCTTATGTGGCCGCTTGTAAAGAAACAGCTGCACCAGACGAAACTAATGCGCAAGTTGCAGCCAGAGCTCCAGCGTATTAAGAAGAAAACCGCTGGCAACAAGCAGCTTGAAGCGCAGCTCATGATGGAACTTTACCGTGAACGCGGCGTGAATCCGTTTAGCTCAATCGGCATGTTGCTGCTGCAGCTGCCAGTCTTCATTGCGCTGTATGGTGTAGTGAATGCCATTACTACGCACACAACGGTGAACATTCCGAAGTATACATACGACTTCGTACAAGGTGTGCCGTTCATCAAGGATCTGGTAGCTCACCCGAGTCAATTCAATGATGCTCTGTTCGGCGTTATTGACCTCACGAAGCACGCCCTTGGCGGCGGCATATATTGGCCAATCCTGATTCTTGCGGTTCTCGCTGCGAGCTTGCAGTTCATCCAGTCCAAGCAGCTCTTGCCGCAAGTGGACAAGAGTCGCAAATTGCGCGACGTTCTGAAGGAGCAAGCATCTGGCAAGCAGATTGATCAATCAGAAATCAGCGCACTTATGAGCGCTCGGATGGTTTACCTCTTCCCGCTTTTGACATTCTTTATCTCGATTTACATGGCTGGCGCGTTGGTCCTATACCTGGCCACAACAAGCGCCGTTGCTATCTTCCAGCAGTCACGAGTACTGCGCGATGATACTGAAGAACTCGAAGAAATTGGTGAATCAAAGCCAAAGGCAAAGAAGCCGAAGCAATTAAAACAAAAAGTGGCCGAGGCACAAGAAGCCGAAGTCGTCTCTTCTCCGAAGAAATCAGCAGCTAAAAAGCGGAGGAAGAAGTAGATGGATAGAGACCAATCGATTGATTACGCGCAGAAATACCTGGAGGACTTACTGTCCTTCTTTGGCTTGAATACTGCAGTATCGGTCCGCTGCGAAGAGGACGTCATCGAGCTGAGCGTGCCATCGACGCATCTGAATGGCTTTTTGATCGGCCAGCGTGGTGAGACGTTGCGTTCGCTGCAATATCTTCTATCTATGGCGCTGAAAAATCGAGACGCTGAACTCCACCGCGTTAATATTGACGTTGCAAACTATAAGCATCACCGCGCCGAACGCCTTAGCGATCAGGTTCGGGAATGGTGTGAGCAAGTGGTGAGAACAGGTGAGCGGATGGACCTCAAGCCTATGAGTCCAGCGGATCGCCGTGTCGCACATCATGTGGTTGGCGAATTCGGTTCGCTCGAGAGTCACTCCGAGGGCGAGGGCCGTGATCGGCATCTTGTGATTAGTAAGATTGCAGAGTAGCGAGGAAGGAAAAAACAAATGGGGTGGCAGTCGGCGGGGCTGACCCAGGTTTTTGCCCGTAGCGCTACTGCGCGAGGACAAAAATTAGGGGCGGACCGACTGACAGGACCCCTTCATTAGGAGGTTATACTCGCTGATGATCTATTTCGCAGCGTGCCGATAAACTTCCAGCGTCTGCTCCGCCATGCGCTTCCAGGAATAGCCAGCGATAACCTTATTCCCTTCTTTGACGAGAGTATCACGGAGCGTAGTATCTTCGAGGAGGTCGTTAATCTTGGCAGCGATATCCTCAATATTTTCAGGATCAAAATAGTGCGCGCCATCCTTGTAGACTTCGGGCAGGCAAGTCGCATTGCTACTCGCCAGCGGCGTGCCGTAAGCCATGGCCTCAAGTCCAGGCAGGCCGAATCCTTCCGAGAGCGACGGCAGGACATACGTCTTGGCATTTTCGTACAGCCAGCGCAGTTGCTCGTCCGAGATGAAACCCAAGAAATGAATATTCTGAAATCCTTCGTCCTTTGCCCACTGCTCGACTACCTGCACATTACCATCTTTGGCGCCAGGGAGCGCAAGCTGCAGATCTGGATGGGCTTTGATAAGCTGCTGATGAGCCTGAATGAGTCGACGTACGTTTTTGTAAGGATCCATGCGACCGACGTACATAATGAAGGGCTTGCCGTCGAGCTTCGTAATTGGATCCGCTAAACCCTCGCTCTTGTCGGCGGATTCGAGCGTCACGGTAATTTTGTCAGGCTTGGCGCCGATTGTCCGGATCAAATCTTGCTTTACATATTCGGTTGGCGAGATAACAATGCGGGATTTATGCGCGGCAAAGCGGACGACTAACCCGAAGATAAATTGTTTAATATTGTAGGCAAGTTTCGAGTTATCCTCGTAATTTTTGTGATGCAGTAGGGTGAGATCGTGAATGGTCGTGACTGACGGCTTGAAATACAATAGCGGCTGCTGAGGCATGATGAAATGAACCAAGTCGACGTTCAGCTTATTCAGGAGTAGTGGGTATTGGATCTGTTCCTTGAAACTGTAGTTGGGAATGGCGATGCGCTGTTTGGTAAAGTTTGGGTTCGTCGGCTGCCAGGTATCAAAGTCTTTATCGTCGAGCAGTACGACATACTCGTTGTCGTGGTCAACTTCCTGCAAGTAGTGCAGCAAACGGTCAACATAGCGTCCCGTACTAGTCCTGAGGATACGAGCATCGATGGCTATTTTCATGGGATTTCGTGTCCAGTTGTTCTACAATAGTAACTATTAGTATAAGAATAACATTAACGGACTAGTTATCCTGTCATGAAACGCAAGTTAAAGATTATTTTCCGAGTCGCCAAAAAGTCAGTTAAGAAGATCAAAGACCTACCAAAAGGGAATTTCTACCGGGGTTATACAGCCTACGAAGCCGCCACTAGGGCATTTCGTTATCCATTTAAGTATGGCGTCCGTGCTACGACGTCACTCGCAAAGCGTGAGATGCTTCGCGTGGGCGGCCAGAACAGCGTCAAGCATGTATTTCCAAACGGTTTGGTGAGCGGCGTCGACCGATCGCACATCAATCCGTGGTATGAGAACCACGCTCACAAAGTGAGCATCGTCATTCCGAGCTACAACGATTACGACCTACTAAAAGTGTGTATTGAGAGCATTCATAAGACGGTTGACCGCAAGGATATATACGAAATTATCATTGTCGATGATTTTTGTCAGCCAGAGAGCCGCGAGTACTTGAAAGAGTTCGAGGCGGACAATGTTCGCGTTATCTATCGTGAGAAAAATGGCGGCTTTGCGGTCGCAGTTAACACGGGTCTCCGCGAAGTACCTAAGGGGAACGACGCCATTCTGCTGAACAGCGACATTGAAGCCCACCCGAATTGGTTTGAAAACTTGCAGTATGGTGCCTATGTCTTTGGTGAGAAGGTCGGCATTGTTGGTCCGAAATTGCTCTATCCTGATGGTCGCATCCAGAGCGGCGGCAGTTACCGCAACACTGAGGCGCGTGAGTGGTTTGACCACTACTATCGTTTTCAAGAAGCTGATTACGGCCCGGCCAACGTCCCGACTTATGTCCAGGCCGCAACGGGCGCATGTCTCTATATCAAGCGAACAGTTTTGGACGAAGTTGGTATCCTCGATGAGAATTTACCATTTGCGTTTGAAGAGGTTGACCTCTGCCTGCGTACTTGGGAATCAGGTCGCCGCGTGCTGTACTTCCCTGCTTCCGTACTAACACACCACGAGTCGCCAACACGAGCAAAGAACAAAAATATCTCCACCATGGAGCGTACCTCGGTCGTCAACTTCTGGAAGAAATGGGGCGACTGGTACGACAAGCGCAATGTGCGCAATGAAAAAGGTCAGATTCGTGTCATCTATGTCCTGCAGACACTTGGCATGAGCGGCGGTATCCGTATCGCGGTTGAGCATGTTAACCGATTGGTTAAGCGTGGCTTTGCAGTCGAAATCTGGAGTCTGGACAACAAGCCGGTTTGGGACATTGACGCACCGACCCGGACATTCAAGAATTATCGTCAATTGACGGCGGCCCTGGAAGAGGAAGAAGCTATCAAAGTCGCTACTTGGTGGGAGACGGCGTATCCGGTGTGGTTTGCTTCTATCCGTAAAGGCATCCCGGTCAACTTTATCCAAGAGATTGAAACCTGGTTCTACCCAGATGACTATGATGCCCAGCGCGTTGTCGTGTCGAGCTATCGCAAAGAGTTTAAGAACATGACAACGAGTAGCTACAACTATGACGAGATTCGCTCGTTTGGCCTCGATGCTGCGTTGATCCCGTGCGCGTACGACGATACTGAATATAAAGTGCTTCCTGATGTGAAGCGCAAAGATGATGTCCTTCTGGCGCTTGGTCGCACATTCTTCCAGAAGAACTTTATGTTTAGTTTTCGAGCTTGGAAGAAATTGGGCGAGCAGCGTCCGAATTTTTGGCTCTTCGGAAGTGAACCGGACATGAAGGCCCTTGATAAGAAGATTACCTACTTCACCAAGCCATCGAACGAACGCGCCAACGAGCTGTATAACGAAGCGACTGTTTTTGTGCAGACGTCATACCACGAAGGATTTTGCTTGCCGATTCTAGAAGCAATGGCTGCTGGCGTACCGGTGGTGTGTACTGATGCTCATGGTAATCGCGACTTTTGTTTCGATGGCAAGAACTGCCTGATCGTCAAACAAGATGATGAAGCTGCGCTGGCGGCTGCGATCAAGAAGTTGTTCGATGATCCGAAACTCCGTGAGCGACTCAGCCGCGAAGCACTCAAGACGGTCAAGAACTACCGCTGGGAGGTTATTACTGACAAGCTGGAAGCATTCTACACCGACGTCGCAACACCGAAGCCAGTTGATGAGTATGTCGCTAAAAAGTATGGACAGAAAAAGTAATGAAAATCCTTAAATTCTTTACACCGCAAAACCAAACCCTCCTGCGCCAGCTGGTAATCACGGACTTCAAATTGCGCTATCAGGGATCAGCTCTCGGATACGTATGGTCGCTTCTGAAACCGTTGATGCTCTTTAGTGTCCTCTATGTCGTCTTTACGTACGTGTTGCCGCTCGGAAAAGGCGTGCCGCATTATCCAGCCTACCTGTTGCTTGGTATCGTCGTGTGGAACTTTTTTGTGGAGGCGACCACAATGGGCATGGGTTCGGTAGTCGGACGCGGCGATCTTATCCGCAAAGTCCGTATCTCCAAGCCGTCTATTGTTATAGCTTCGACGCTGAGCGCCGGAGTGAACTTTGCGCTCAACTTGATCGTGGTGGCATTCTTTATGCTCATTACCGGTGCCGAGGTGAACGCGACTGCAGTGTTCCTGCCTTTGATTTTGCTGGAGCTGATCATCGCGATTTTGGCGATCTCGTTCTTTCTGTCGGCGCTGTATGTGCGCTTCCGCGATATCGCGCCTATCTGGGAGGTGATACTGCAAATTATGTTCTATGCGACACCGATCATCTATCCGCTGACGTTAGTTCAGCCGCATCATACCTTGCTTACGCTCGTGTCATTGAATCCGATTGCCCAGATTATCCAGGATGCTCGCGAAATGCTGATCACACCGACTACACTGACGACACACGATGTCCTTGGGTATGGATGGAGCATCGGTGTGCCGCTCGTACTCATTACGGCGACGGCTATTCTGTCGATTATGTTTTTCAAGAAAAGTTCTAAGAAATTTGCGGAGAATCTGTAATGGCGAACCTCGAAGATCGTCCGATCCGAATCAGCGTCGACAACGTTGGCAAGACCTTTAAAGTACCCCACGAACGCAGCAACAGCCTGAAGCAAACCTTGCTCAGCTTCCGAAAGAAAGGCTACGAGGAGTTTAAAGTTCTTGCGGATATAAATTTCAAGGTACACGAAGGCGAGTTCTTCGGCATCCTTGGCCGAAATGGCAGCGGTAAAAGCACACTGCTGAAGCTACTGGCCGGCATTTACGAACCGAGCGAGGGTTCGATCACGGTCAACGGCAACTTAACTCCATTTATCGAGCTGGGTGTCGGCTTTAACCCAGAACTTTCCGGCCGCGAAAATGTGTTCCTCAACGGCGCAATTCTGGGGCTCACGACCAAAGAAATCGAGCAGAAGTACAACCACATTGTCGAGTTCGCCGAGCTCGAGCGTTTTATGGATCAGAAGCTCAAAAATTATAGCTCTGGTATGTTAGTCCGTTTAGCGTTTTCGATTGCGATTCAGGCGCACAATGGCATTCTGTTGGTTGATGAAGTATTGGCCGTGGGTGACGAACGTTTTCAGAATAAGTGTCTGAAGGTCTTTGCCGAAATCAAGAAAGATCCGGCCAAGACGGTTATATTTGTCAGTCACGATATGGGTTCGGTCCAGCGCTTCTGCGACCGTGCTATGGTTGTTGATAATGGCGCGATGATCTACATTGGTGACACTGACGAAGCAGCCTTCCGCTACAAGAAGCTGAACTTTCCGGAGAGTGTGTTTACAGACACCGAAACTGGCGAAGTGCCGTTCGAGATTTCCGTTACAGGCGCAGACGGCAAGCGAAAGAAGCACTTCAAATTCGGCGATACGATTCAGGTCCACCTGGAGTGGAAGAAGGACGATCGAATCAAGAATGCCGGCGTGGCTATCTTCCGTGATGACGGACAGTATATGTTCGGTACGAACACGATTATCGATAAGGCGCGCGTTACGGATAGTGGCGTGACGTACGAGTTTACCGCCACTTTGGGCGGTGCGCATTATTTTGTACAGTCAGCACTTTTTGGTGCGAACGAAGACGACCGTGTCTACAGCATCTATGATGGGCCGAATTTCAGTATTTCGACGCCGTCGACTTGGCAAGGTGCGGCCTTCCTCGATCACAAGTGGCAATCCTAAAAAGGAAATAATTTATGTCCAACTACACAAATAACCTTTTCGATCCAACCGACAAAAACAACTCATGGAGCCTCCTGTATCAATACGTTCCCGAAGGTAGTCGCGTCCTGGATATTGGGTGCAGCAGCGGGAATTTTGGCCATGTCCTCATCAATGAGAAGAAGTGCGAAGTCGTTGGCATGGATATCGACAAAGACGATGTGTCGCGGGCCAAGAAGGTGTTGACTCAGGCTTTTGTCCGAAATATCGAGCGTGATTCGGTGAGCGACCTGGGTATGTTTGATGTTATTATCTTCGCTGATGTACTTGAGCATTTGCTCGACCCCATTGCAGCGCTCGAGAAGGTAAAGCCGCTTTTGAAACCGAAGGGGCGAGTTGTATTTTCGATTCCGAATATGGCGCACGCTTCGGTGAGGATCATGCTGCTCAAGGGATTCTTCGAATACACGCCAATCGGCGTACTCGACCGTACGCACCTTCATTACTATGATGAAGTTGAAGTGAAGCATGTTTTCGCCGAGGCCAAGATGAAGATCGCAGAGATTAGCCCGACGACGCTGACATATCCGCGGTCCAAAGTCTCGGAAGAACTTTACAATATGGGTCTGGGCGTCCTGAATGACACATTCTACGAACGTCTGAATGAAACTAAGGCATACGTATGGCAGTTTGTTGGATACGCGACGCCAAGCAAAACAAAAGTTACGTATGAGGATAGGCCGCTTCATTACCGTATGCCGCCCGAGGAACTACGCTTGACACTTGAAGCGAGAGATCGTGAATTGAAGCAAATCGGCGTGCAACTAACCGAACTGCAGCATGAAAATAGGGACCTGAACGAGCTCATCCATAATCCGCTTAAACATGTGGCTCGTAAGGTTGCACGCAAGGTTCGTGCCACACGGAAAAAGTAAATTATTAAATAATCCTGTAATCCCGCAACGATTTACGCTTATGCCTATAGATGATATAATGTATTTGTATTATGAAATTACCAAAAACAAAAAACAAGATACTTCCTTTGGTAATAATTACCGGTATTCTGGCATTGGCCGGGCTTGGCTATATATGGCTGCGCACTACTTCTTCTCACAATAATGCCAATCCAACTGACACATCGAGCGACACGCGTAAAGTAAATGATGTCGATTACTCTCCACCGACCGATGAAGATAAAAAGCAGCAGGATCAGCAAAAAGAAGAAATCATCAACCAGGCGACGAACGATAATCCTGGCGGTAACGCGAATTTGACCGTAGCGATTTCCCGCGCATCACAAGCCGATGCTGGGCAGCCACTGATCATCCGTACAATTGTTGGCGGCACATCATCGGGTACATGTGAGGTAACACTCACGAAGAGCGGTCAATCTCCTGTCACAAAGTCCTTTGCGATCGCAACCGAAGCAACCTATAGCACCTGCGCTAACGCTCAAGTCGCCGCCAGCGACTTCCCGGCGTCGGGGCAATGGACGCTGCAAGTAACCGCCAAGAGTGGTTCGTCGACATCACCAGCTGCATCACTTAATGTAACTATCACGAAATAGTATGAAGCTACTCGCCACCAGAATCGCCGCCACATTTCTACCGGCTATGCTGATAGCTTCTGTTGTGGCGGGCGTGGTCGTCCAGCCCGCCAATGCTGTGACTGGGTCGGACTGGCGAGCGGGGCGTATTATCGACGACGGCATTTTCTATAATAAGAATTCG
>Ga0247769_1000446_pt1 | contig 10817 bp, 8 predicted proteins | sample UWRJL166409R6_FD_179942 | JGI IMG/M metagenome (GOLD analysis project Ga0247769, IMG submission 179942) | Plant litter microbial communities from Arlington Agricultural Research Station in Wisconsin, United States - UWRJ-L166-409R-6 | ecosystem: Environmental > Terrestrial > Plant litter >... | reverse complement strand
CAACTCTGCAGTTCTCAAGATCATTCCCTCGCTCCGCGGCTATGCCGAACCACTCACGCAATCCATGGTCCGTTTCTATCTCGAGTCGCAGCAGCGCTTCACACCCAAGATCCAGCCCCATTATGTCTACAGCCCTCGTGAGTTGACAAGGTGGGTGCGTGGCGTGTACGAGGCCATTCGACCTCTTGAGACCTTGTCCCTGGAAGGTCTTATACGCATATGGGCTCACGAGGCCCTCCGCCTCTTCCAGGACCGTCTGGTCGCTGAGGAGGAGCGCAGGTGGACCGACGATGCCGTTCGGCGAATTGCCTTGGAATACTTCCCGTCCATCGATGAACAGAAAGCCCTTGGCGGTCCAATTCTGTTCTCGAACTGGTTGTCCAAGCACTACGTGCCGGTTGACCGAGAGCAACTCCGTGATTTTGTCAAGGCCAGACTCAAGACTTTCTGCGAGGAAGAAGTCGACGTACCGCTCATTCTCTTCAACGACGTTCTCGAGCACGTTTTGCGCATCGACCGCGTATTCCGTCAGCCTCAAGGACACTTGATCCTAATTGGTGTCAGCGGCAGTGGCAAGACAACCCTGTCGCGCTTTGTTGCTTGGATGAACGGTCTCAAGGTGTTCCAAATCAAGGTCCACGGCAAGTATTCGGCCGAGGACTTCGACGAGGATCTCAGGGAGGTCTTACGGCGGTGCGGATGCAAGGGTGAAAAGATTTGCTTCATCATGGACGAGTCCAACGTTCTTGACTCTGGCTTCCTGGAGCGGATGAACACGCTGCTCGCCAATGCAGAAGTGCCCGGTCTTTTCGAGGGTGATGACCTCGCGGCCCTCATGACAGCTTGCAAGGAGGGTGCTCAGCGGCAAGGTCTCCTCTTGGATTCCCAAGAGGAGCTCTACAAGTGGTTCACAGGCCAGATTGTCAAGAATCTGCACGTTGTCTTCACAATGAACCCACCCGAAGACGGCTTGTCCTCCAAGGCTGCGACATCTCCTGCGCTCTTCAACCGTTGCGTACTTAATTGGTTCGGCGATTGGTCTGATCAGGCGCTCTTCCAAGTCGCGCACGAGCTCACGCATTCTGTCGATCTCGAGCGAGCAAACTATACCTCGCCAGATTCTATCCCGGTCGCATACCGCGGTCTCAACCTTCCGCCCTCGCACAGAGAGGCGGTGGTTAACTCGATGGTCTACATCCACTACTCTCTGCAGCGATTTAACGAGAAGCTCCTCAAACAGCAAGGAAAAGTCACCTTCCTCACGCCACGCCACTTCCTCGACTTCGTTGCGCAATACGTCAAGCTCTACAATGAGAAGCGCGAGGATCTTGAGGAGCAACAGCGCCACCTCAATGTTGGTCTCGAAAAGCTACGGGATACGGTAGACAAGGTCCGGGATCTCCGCGTCAGTCTCGCTGAGAAGAAGGCGCAACTCGAGCAGAAAGACGCCGAGGCGAACGAGAAGCTGCAGCGCATGGTGGCCGATCAGCGAGAGGCCGAACAGAGAAAGAGCACGTCCCTCGAGATCCAGGCTGCTCTCGAGAGGCAAGAGGCGGAAGTGGCAACGCGCCGAAATTTTGTGCTTGAGGATCTAGCAAAGGCTGAGCCGGCGGTGGAGGAAGCAAAGGCTTCCGTCAGCAACATCAAACGGCAGCATCTCACTGAAGTACGATCTATGCCCACACCCCCTCAGGGCGTCCGTCTTGCCCTTGACTCGGTCTGCACATTGATCGGCCACAAGGTCAGTGACTGGAAGCAGATCCAGGCAATCGTTCGGCGAGATGACTTCATTGCGTGCATCATCAACTTCGACAATGAAAAGCAGATGACCAAGGCATTGCGTGTCAAGATGCGCAACGAGTTTCTCGCAAACCCTGAGTTCACGTTCGAGAAGGTCAATCGCGCCAGCAGAGCCTGCGGTCCGCTTGTCCAGTGGGTCGAAGCGCAAGTCAATTATGCGGAGATTCTAGACCGTGTCGGTCCGTTGAGGGAGGAAGTCGCAATGCTTGAGGAGCAGGCACTGCAGACCAAGGCGGAGGCCAAGGCCGTCGAGATGACCATCGAGAACCTGGAGAAGAGCATCGCTACGTACAAGACAGAGTACGCGGCTTTGATCAGCGAGACGCAGGCAATCAAGTCCGAGATGTCGCGCGTTCAGTTCAAGGTCGACCGGAGCGTGAAACTTCTCGACAGCCTCTCGTCCGAGAGAACGCGCTGGGAGGAGGGCAGCAAGTCCTTCGAGACTCAAATCAGCACCCTCGTTGGCGACGTGTTGGTTGCTGCGGCATTCCTTGCGTACAGCGGCCTGTACGACCAGACCTTCCGGAAGTCCATGATGGAAGACTGGCTTCACCAGCTGCACCTCTCTGGTATTCACTTCAAGCAGCACAACCCCATGACAGAATACCTTTCGACGGCGGACGAGCGGCTTGGCTGGCAGGAGCATACACTGCCCGTGGATGACCTCTGCACCGAGAATGCAATCATCCTCAAGCGCTTCAATCGGTATCCCCTCATCATCGACCCCTCTGGACGCGTCACCGAATTCCTACAGAGAGAGTGCAAGGATCGTCGCCTCACGGTCACAAGCTTCCTAGACGACTCTTTCACCAAGCAGCTGGAGAGCTCCCTTCGTTTCGGAAACCCCATTCTCATACAGGATGCAGAACACCTCGACCCTATCCTCAACCATGTGCTCAATAAGGAGTACCAAAAGACCGGTGGCCGTGTCCTGATCCAGCTTGGCAAGCAGCAGATCGACTTCTCACCGTCGTTCAAGATTTACCTCTCCACTCGGGATCCCTCGGCGACCTTTGCGCCTGATATCTGCAGCCGTACTACATTCGTCAATTTCACTGTCACCCAGAGCAGTCTGCAAACCCAATCGCTTGCCGAGGTACTCAAGTCGGAGCGTCCGGATGTCGATGAGAGACGTTCAAATCTGATCAAATTGCAAGGCGAGTTCAAGGTCCACCTGCGCCAGCTTGAGAAGCGACTCCTGCAGGCGCTCAACGAGTCCCGTGGCAATATCCTCGATGACGACAATGTCATCGAGACCCTAGAGACGTTGAAGACGGAAGCTGCCGAGATCTCGGCCAAGATGAGCAACACTGAAGGAGTGATGGCTGAAGTCGAAGAGATCACCCTGCAGTACAACATCATTGCTCGGTCCTGCAGTGCCATCTTCGCCGTCCTGGAGCAGCTGCACTATCTTAACCACTTTTATCAGTTTTCGCTCCAGTACTTTCTCGATATCTTCCACTCGGTCCTTCGCGGTAACCCCCACCTGGCCAATGAGACGAACCACAATGTCCGCCGGGACATCATTGTCAAGGACCTGTTTGTGACGACCTGCAAGAGGACAGCACTTGGCCTTCTGCAAAAGGATCGGATCACTCTTGCAATGCTACTCGCACAAGCCTCGCCGTACAAGATGGACAAGGGGCTACTTGATGTGATTCTTGATGAGAGGATTGAGGGCAAAGACGTGTCCTCTGACTTGAATGCCATCGAGGACGTGTTCTCACGCGCAAGGCGCATCACGTCCCTCAAGGACAAGCTGGACAGCGTCTCGCGGACTGATTGGGATAAGTTCTTCACAGAGGAGCTGGCGGAGAACTTCGTCCCCAAGCTTTGGGACGCGGGAGCAGAGGCTAACGACCAAGCATTGATGTCGTTGCTCCTTGTCAAGCTTTTCAGGCTCGACCGGTTTGTCCCAGCTGCCGAGCGCTTCGTGACCTTGATCTTCGGACCTGGACTCTTTGACATCGTCGAAGATCTCAAGCAAACTGTCGACCAGGTCTCCGCAACGCGGCCCATCGCTTTGGTATCTAGCCCCGGCTTCGATGCTTCCTACAAGGTCGACAGTCTAGTCGAGCGCATGCGCGTCCGCTGCACCAACATTGCCATGGGATCCAATGAGGGGCTCGCAAGCGCCGACAAGGCCATTGCCAACGCTGCTCAAACCGGCTCTTGGGTCCTCATCAAGAACGTACATCTCGCCCCGACTTGGCTGCAAAGTCTCGAGAAGCGAATGGAGTCGCTCAACCCGAATACGGAGTTCAGGCTGTTCTTGTCGATGGAGTCGAGCCCAAAAATCCCGGTCAACTTGCTGCGCGCTTCTCGTGTGCTGATGTACGAGCAGCCAGCCGGTGTGCGTGCCAACATGAAGGACTCCATGTCCTCGCTCTCGACGCGGTCATCGAAGAGCCCTGTCGAGCGAACACGACTGTACCTGCTGCTCTCTTTCTTGCATGCCGTCGTGCAGGAGAGACTGCGATACGCACCTAACCTTGGATGGAAGGGCTTCTGGGAGTTCAACGATGCTGATGTAAGTTTTGTGATCCCCGCGGTTCTTCGCACGAATGCTAACTGTATCAACAGTATGAATGCTCTGCCTTCGTCATTGACACATGGGTCGAGTCAGCTGCGCAAAATCGCACAAACATTGCCCCAGCCAACATACCCTGGGACATGATCCGCTACCTTGTCACCGAGACATACGGTGGCAAGATCGACGATGAGAGTGACTTCAGCATGCTGGCACAGCTCGTGCGCACGTTCCTCACGCCTTCCGCCTTCGACATCGGCCACAAGCTAGTGGAGGATGGCGGCGGCGGTGAGGGTGACCTCACTGTGCCTGGAGGCACCTCCTTCCAGGAATTTATGGGCTGGATCCAGAAACTACCTGAGCGCGAGCCGCCAACCTACTTGGGGCTCCCGGCCAATGCCGAGAAACTGCTGCTCGTGGGACTTGGAACGAGCTTGATTGGGAACGTGAAGAAGGTGACGGATCTGCTGGATGAAGGTGAAGCGTTGATGGCCGAGGCCTGAGATGAAGTGTGAAGATGGCGTGGGATTGTGAATAAGGGAAAGGGGAGAATATGTATAAGTGTGTTGTGGGCTCTTGTTTTCTTTTGTGCCTGTTTTACCATTAAGTCGCTGCTACTGTCATTGTGGTTCCAACCCGGAGAGGCGGAGAAGGATAGAGATGAGATGGCGCATTATGGGGAAGGCAACGGGCTTTCTCTTTTCCCCCACGAGATGGATGGGGATGGACTTGGTGATTCACTGATACCCCCGGGAAAGAATCTTCTTATTTTTGTCGTACGCCTTCTTAATCCAGACTGTATTTATTCTTTGTCTTTCTACACAGGCTTTTATTTATACTTGCACTTCTAGTCAACATGATAATACGCGCACAAAGTGATGGCGGAGTTGCTTAACTAATCATAATAATTACTGAGAGATATTATGTTCTACCTGCGCAATTTGCGCCATACTCCCCGGTCGTTTCCCTATTGTGAAATCTTTAATCATGTCCATCTTATCTGTCATTTCCTACCCCAGAGATGTCTTCCCCCTCCCCCTCTTTCCTCCCCGGGAGCTTTCATCGTTGAGGACACTGAGCTAGCCGAGATACAGGAGACCCCTAGGAACGTATATCGAAAATAACAGAGAAAATAGACGGGGCGGTGAAAAAACAAAAGAAAAATCGATACAAGGAGAGAAACTATGAAAGCGGAGGGAAAGAGAAGATGGGAAACGAGATAGAGAGGAAAGAAATGTGTCACGGCACCCGACCCTATAATGCTGCAGCATATTGAGAATGAAAACCGCTGCTCGGCCCCACCTCATCGTCTCATGACAGCACAAGCTCGTAAACAGGATGAATCGGGTCAGACTGGGGCTGCGGGAGCGGGAGCCCCAGCGAACTGAACACGAAGTCGCGGAAGTCTTTAGCCCCTCTGGGCAGAACAGAAGGCGCCGGGAGACGTGGCGCTAGCATCCGCTGATCGTTGTTCTTGCGAAGCTGTCGAAGGAAGTGATCCAACATGCCGGTGTCTCTGACGGCGGTACTAAGAGCGCGAGCGCCGTCGCGGGCGCGTCGAATGACAGTTTTGTAATGAAAAGGACCATCGCCGGCCTCGGACATCAACATGGACGCAACGGTGACCAAAACTTCCGGGGCTGAGATGCCGAACTCTCCCGGGACATCCCTCGCCCAAGCCGGGGGGGATGGTGACGGGGAAGCACAGTAGCCTGATTTGGGGGCCATGGCCAGCCATTCAGTCCAAAGGGCGCCAATAACCTGGTAAGTGGCAGTGGGAGCATTGAGAAGTTCTTCCCAGCAGAGAGCTTGGGGGACATTGGGTTGACGCTCGAGAACATCGACGCACCACCGCAGACACGACAACAGGCAGTCCGTCGATGTGTTCCCACCCAGCTGCTGACGAACAAGGTGTTGGCGAACAAGTTGCTGCAAGAAGCCCTCAATCTCGATACCCTGCTCACTGCGGCCATCAACACCAACGTAGTCATTGAAGCGCCGCAGGGCATAGCTCATGTAGAGATAGAGCGGGATATCCAGCCGGTAGCAGCGCAGCTTCAACTCCCTCAAGCAGAGGTTCTCGTGCGTGATGGCGAGTATGCTTTGTTCTATAGTGCCGATGGCGTTCTTCTCGTCGTTGCCCCAGTCGAATGTTCGACCCCCCTGAATATCAATCAAGATGACAGCATATGAATCGTCGTCGTACCCCTCTAGCGCATCGTTCACGTGAAGATCTATCTTGTCGCGGGCGCTTTTGACTTGGTCAACCGTCTGTGCTGCACGGGTGAAAGTGTCCAGAAAGAAAGCCGGTCGCCGGGTAGCGAGCCCCTGACAGCGATTTCCGAGGATAGAAAAGGACAATGAGTCACCACAAGCGTGCAGCATGGCGGCACAGAGGAAGTCCTGATCATTCAGATCGATATTGGTCTGGTGAACATAGCCCACTGGCTGAGAGACGGAGGGGAGGGGATAGAAATATCCAGAAGTATCTGACGACTCCCCCTGAGCGATAGGGGGGTTTCCCCATGATGACCACATCATTGATTGTCCTGGCTGGCTGTTCCCAGTCGAAGCGGCTCGCGCTCTTAACAGCTCGCTGGGTTGACTCTCTCTCTTCACATCGTCTGTGCCGGGGTCCGCGGCGTCCCTTTGGCGCTTCGACTTGGAGCTTTGAGGCGTCGAGTCAGAACTATGCCGTTTGTTGGACTGTACGTGGGTACCTTGCTTATATTTCTTAACCTTCCATTTCTCCGTGACATGGTGGACATATTGCCGGGTGCTACAGGTCGTCAGCGATCAGTTTCACAACAGTACAGCAGCGGACCGTGACCTACGTTGCCGAGAAGCCGTGCTCCTGCTCCATCTTTTCTCTGACTTTGGCGAGAGTCATGTTCTTGTCCTTGTACATTTCCAGGATGGTTTCTTTCATGTCATCCCAGCGCTCGTCAGGGATCCGGGGGGCGTTCGCCTTACTATCCCGGAACGTTATTTCTTTGCTAGGGGCGCTCATGTTGTCTATCCGGACACCCTTCGGAAGGCGTTCTGTGTCTTTGTTTGCGTGCTGTGAAACACACAAAGAAAAGCGGTGTCTGTCGTACGGGTAGACACATTTAATATACACGACGCGCCGTAGCGACCCATACCCTTTTAGGGATATGGAATTTGCATAGTTCGCGGACGACGATTGCCTTGCTCAGGCGACGGCGGACAGGATGCGGTAGATGTAAAATCGCAGCGACATATTTGGCTGGAATGTTTAGGGGGGCAGAATCCAAGCCACAGACCAATAGCACCACCCGACCACAGTCAACGTGGCATGCGGCTACTAAACGCCTGCATCTCGGCCCTCTGTCTGCCGGGGAGGCTTAGACGGAATCTCTGGATCGAGAGATTGGAATTTCCAACGTGAGGTGTGCGAAGGGTGTTTGGCCAGCGCATCAAGGCCGCACGCCGGGATTCATGGCTCTGGACTCAACGCCAGCGGCTTGCCTTTGGGAGGGTACCGTATTTGGAAGAAAAAAAACAGACGTCAAGGGAGGAGGGCGTCGTAGTTGTTCTGTATAAACATCCAGCTGGTCCCCAGATGTCTTGCTAGGATATCTCGATTCGAGTCTTCCAGCTACCATGGCGCCCCAATCTCGACATTTTGACAGCTCTCTCATTTTGGGAGCCGGGTCCTGGGCCGACGTCGCGCTCGCACGCTACAGACCGAAAATGCCCGAACCGCCCTCATTGCCAGAGCCTGCGAGGCAGCAACTACCTCCAGAGCCCACGGTGACGAAGGAAAGCTTGGAAGTAGCGGTCGCGCCCAAGGCAGATCCTGAAGCTGGGCGGTGGCAGCCGAGTCCGCCGACAACAACTCCCCAGCCGGAGCCTTGGGCTGAGCCTGGGACGGAGGAGAAGAAGCTGGCGTGCCAACTCACCAGTCGGCCCCGAACCTACGATTTCTCGGTGAAGGGCATGGGCCTGGACGCTTGGGAGACACCTCATGCAGTAGGCAGCACCCCCCACAAATCGGTTCGTAAGCCCTGGTTGTGCGCCGCCCCAATGGAAGAAAACACCGGAGTGGCCATCGATGCCCGAACTTGCTGACAGACAAGAGAAGACGCCGGCTATCGTTCCAATCTGCCATCTCAAAATCAGCAATGTGCGACTTGGAGGTCGATGCGTGGTGGAGGTGGAGGTGGTTCGGAGCTGCATAGGGTCGTGTATGCATTCGTACTTCGTACAGTACGTTATCCTAAATGCATGTCATGTAACGGTTTTGTCTAATCCAGGATGTGATGGCAAAGCAGGCAGGATTAGTGCCGCGGCCCAAAACTCGGCCGCTAGAAGTGCGTTTTGTCGGGGCATGTACTAATGTGCAGGAGCAACGGTAGATGGCAGCGTCAGGTGGGAGGTGGGAGGCTGGACGATAGGTGGTGTCAGCCAATGGGGAGCGGGAGTGAACGCCAGCGCCGATTGGAAACACCATTGTTGTCAGAAAAAGGTGCTAGATGCAGCGAAAAGAAGCAATTGTAAATTTTGATCATCACCCCTCGCGGGTAGGTGGGAGCACGTTAAGCATATGGAATTTCATCAACAGTTAGCCCTCCAGTCTGCCATGTCTGCCTCGGGCCCAAGCCACCCGACCAGCTCCCCGAAGGTCTATTGGGTTCCAGACACATTTCTAGGCGCCAGCTGCCCTTTCATGATGGTGCAGGTGCAACGAACAAATGAAGCGAAAGCACACTTGCGGGACGCAGCGTCCGCATAAAATTGCTCCTGAAGAGAGAGAGAGGAGCTGTGTTACGTACACGGGAGAGCGAGGACTGTGTGTATGACGCAATGGAATTAGCCCAAGAGCCCAATCACAGCGCAAGCAGGACGCAGTGCGGGGAGCCAAGACAAGCCCATGTCGCTTGTTCACGACTCCTTCCACGGCCTGTTAAGCTGGATGTCGCCGTCGAGCATGCGGCTGTCCAAAGGACTTTCCGACGTGTCAGACCATTTACCAGTAAGCGCTACTGTAGTTTGACAGAAAGGAATGGACCAAGACTCGATACCCCGAGACACGCAGACGTTGAAGACACTGGGGGACTAAGTGAACACCCTGATGGCCCGATGACGTCGAGCAAGCTGCCTACCTAGTGCGACAACGGGCTTTCCCTTCTCTGCGGAGAGCGAGCTATCGTACTCCGCACACAGCAGTAATCGGTGCTCCGCGCTCAGCAGACCACAGAAGCCGAGCCGATGTCTAAGGAAGGTACCTCTGCTCTAGCAAAAAGCATCGGTCCTGCGGGGAAAGATCATCTGGTTGGAAGGAGCTGGATGCTCTTTCTGTCCCTGCTTGCTGCACACTTGTGCACGTTCTCTTACGAAAGCCAATCTTTTCGTCCCAAAATGCAAGTGTCCGTTTCGTACTTGCATCGTACTTCCCCGCAATCGTGATTCCCACCCACCCTTGGCACCTTTGTTCGCCCTCTTGCCCACCCGACAGGCCTCTTGTCTTCCTGTCTTCTTCTGGCTTCTGTCATTCTCCAGCAAACTCTCTCCCCCAAATCTCTCGCATCTCGAGATTGGAAAAGACAACAGAAAAGACGTAGGAAAACGCAACATTCCCAGTCTACCAGGTCTGCTCAACCGCCGCTTGCATTTCCATCATGGATCGTCTCAGCAACAGTGAGTGCTCTGCAGCTCGACAAAGTGTCTGCTTCCATACATCGTGCTGACGCTTGACATCGACAGTCAACCCATTTGCGAAACAGGACTCGCGTAGCTCGGGTTCCGTCATCACGTACAAGGTCCTGACAGTGCTCTCTTGGGTTCTGTCGCTCGTCGTCTCGGTCTACTACTCCTTCCACAAGGACTGGGATGGCCACGTCCACCACCGGACCACGGTGTGGGATGTGAACTACATCAACTATTCTGGCTTTACCCAGAACTACCTCATCACTTCTCTCTACTGGTATGTCAATCGGATCATGGCTGCCGTCATGCAGCTCCCCAACGCCTACTAACAGTCCATCACAGGCTCGCCATCTTTATCCTCCAGCTTGGTTATATCGGCCACCTCTTCTCTTCCAAGGCGGAAACGGTCAACGCGGCCTGCGCTGTTGGTAGCCACTTCATCCTCAACAACCTGCTTCACTCGGCTTGGGTGCTGCTCTTCGTGAACGCCCATTACGTCTGGTCCGAGATATTCCTGATCCTCAACTTCATCAACCTGACATCGCTGTACTTCCGCCACAGCGCATATCCCCGGTTCATCCACTTGCCCGCTGTCTCGGGCCCGTTGGCATGGACATTTGTGGCCATCTACTGGAACGGCGCCATCATGGTCCCCCACCAGAACAGCCTGGTTGCTCGCATCTTTGCCAACATCTTCATCTGGTCGATCCTGGGTTACGGGATGTTCTTCATCATCGCATACAAGGTGAGCTGAGCTGCGGCGTGGTCGAGGGTCCACTACTGACACATACATACACGTAGGACTACACCATGGGGT
>Ga0247769_1000445_pt1 | contig 10820 bp, 12 predicted proteins | sample UWRJL166409R6_FD_179942 | JGI IMG/M metagenome (GOLD analysis project Ga0247769, IMG submission 179942) | Plant litter microbial communities from Arlington Agricultural Research Station in Wisconsin, United States - UWRJ-L166-409R-6 | ecosystem: Environmental > Terrestrial > Plant litter >... | reverse complement strand
CGCGTTACACACAAATTTCCTCCGCCGAAACCACCACCAAACCCAAATCCAAGTCCAAATCCACACACCACAAACACAACAGACCAAAGAGCACCACCAAGGACCCAGAGAAAGCCGCCCTAGGAAGCGAATCCCACCAGGAAGGCTCAGGCTCAGGCTCGGACTCGGACTCGGATGATTCGGATGTAGAAGGGGAAGAAGGAACACTCCACTTCCTAAACCACGCCCAAGACACCATCTCATCCCTCTCCCTGCGCTACAACATCCCGGCGGCCCTCATCCGCAGCGCCAACAACCTGGGAAGCGACCACCTCCTCGCCGGCCGTCGCACCGTGCTCATCCCCGGAAGGAGAGTGAGCCTGTCCCCGCGTCCCGTAGAGGGCGAGGAAGAGGAGAGGCGAAAGGCAAAGATCCGTCGTTGGATGGTGGCCTGCAAGGTCTCGGATTACGACGTCGCCGTCTTCTACCTCGAGCATGCTGATTACGACTTTGACCACGCCATCGAGGTCTACTTCGCCGACGAGGCCTGGGAGCGTGACCACCCCCTGGAGAACGACGGGGAGGGCGGGCGGCGCAAGCCCATAGGAGGCCTCTCACTTACACGACGTTATCAAGCGCTGGGAAACCAGGGAGGCAGCAGCAGCAGAAGCAACAGCAGCAAGTCTCTATTCTCGAGAGGCCCGTGGTAGCTTCTACTCGGTATTCGTAAACCTGGCTACCAACGTCAGGCGTGTATAATGTCCTGTAGCTTCATAACCCAGCGGCCGTCAAGCCATTCCACAGACGAAACCTTCATGTCTTCATCCCGTCATAAACGCCACCCTTGAGAACCCGCTGCCCTAAATACACGTATAATGATACAACATCGTGAGACCCAGTCGAGTCCCTTTTCCGCAATCCAATATCTATTCGCTAGAAGGCAGATTTTGTTCGGATGTCCTGCGTTTTCGATTAGTAGCTGTGATTGGAACAGCTTGATACTCCGGGGTACGTACCGAAATCTTGCGCTCAATCTCCCTGACCGAGCGATCAAGCTCACTAGCAATCATCTGCTTCTTGTCATTCGCCAGCAGACTGAACCTTTCGCAGAGATCACCATCAATGACCCCCTTCACGGGCACATAGTAGCCCCGGTACATAAGGTGGTCACGCCCAGCCAACGGCGGGTCTTCACTCCTCATGTGGTTCTCCAAATTCTGGAAGAAATCAACGTCTTCTCGGCTCACAAACGGGATGAGGACGCCCACTGTCCCCTGAATGCCGCTCCACAGGAGAACGTCCTGCCCACCGACGACCAGGTTCGTCTTGCAGATGCTGGTAGGGAGGTCTTGTGTGTAATAGTGGACCATCGGATTCAATCGATTTGGTGCGCCGTGCAGGTAGTTCCTGGCGTGTTCGAGATGAATTTCTGATCCGGGCTCGTCCGCCTCCAAACTAACCCTTTCGGGACATCTCATGATGAAGATGTTGCCGAATTTGTCGCCTCCAGCGACGGTATCGTAATCAACCATGGTGGTGCATGTTGTCCAGCGGTTGATGGTGTCGTCGGCAAACGGGATCAGCTTGTTGCTTTCGTGCTTGTAAACCACATATGTAAGGCCCTGTTGGACATCCCCAACAATAATGCGGCTGCCCTGCGTCTGCAAAGAAACGATGAGGTGGGGGGCCACGTCTGCTTGGGACTTCCTGAGCAGCTGCTTAAGACCAAGGTCGTATATACGGATCGTCTTGCCCAGTCCCGTAAGAAGACGTCCCTGAAACGGTATCAGGGCCATCGGGGGCTCCTCAACCTTAGTCTTGTGAATAAACTCAAGGTCCCTCCCGTCGTCATGGAATCGGTACACGTGAATGTAACCCTCGGTAAATTGGCGGGGATTGAGAACCATGTCCTTTCCTGTGCCGACGATAAGAAAGTTTTCACCGTCTTGGCTTGTAAAGGGCACCACCGCTGCGCTGACGGCTGCCTCGTTGCCGTCTAGCTCAATCCTTTGCAAGACGCTGGGGTTTTCGTCCGCAGGATCAACAACACTTATGCAAGATGCCCATCGGCCCCTTGCCCGAGGGTGACCAAAATCCTCAGGCGGCAATACTCTCGCGTTGCCGTTGACAGCGCTTGGGTCGGCAAGAAGTTTTTCTCGAAGCTCTTGAGGAAGCGTGTTATTTTCGGATTCGATGGTGTAGAAATATGGCTGCTCCGGGTGTTTCACCAGGCGCTTTGGTGTGTATTGGAGGGGAATCGACTTCTGGATGATGTTGTCCCCCAGCTTCTCGATAGTAAAAATCCTGCACGTCTTGTTAGCACCCTACAGAGCATGACGGGTCTCATGAAAACGGCAAAGTAGAAGCAACATCAGAAGGAACAATTGATATGCTCGTAAGCATGTATCAATATCATAGCCCGAAGGCATCGGTAATCCCATTTTTTTCATCACAAAGTGCAGGGTAGGTGGGGATGTGTGCGGGTAGAACTGACCTCAGACAGTTAGCATGAATTCCCACCATGCCTTCAAAACACTGCTCGCTGCTGAAATTCCAGCCCCACTCTAGTTCTTCGTAGCTCAAAGGCGTCATCATGAAGCCTTTGGTAAGCGGGTCTGTGTAGCCCATCCACGGTCTGGAGCTGAGTGCTAGAACACAAGGCTGATTCTGAACTAGGACCTGAAACAGTCTCGTCGGCTTGGGTCCCAAGAATTTTTGCCGCGTGTCCGTCAGCTCCCCAGTGACCTCGTCGAGGACGGTCCGCAGGTATACTCCAGAGTGTAGCCCGATGTGAAGATACAGTGTCGTGCCGCCGAAAGAGTCCTCCATAGCCATGATGGAGAGAGCCGATGGTGCGGCTGTCAGCGCCTGGATAGACATCATATCCAAGGTTGATTCAGGGTTCAAGCTGAGAATGCGGACTGTGCAATCGTCGCATCCGACAGCTAAAAAGGAACTCCTCTTCAGGCCTTCGGGCACCTTCCCTAAGCTGAGGCAAGTGACGGTGCCCGACATTTCTTTCTTCTCATCGTACTCGGCCAGCGAGCCATCCGAATCCATCTCAAAATAAACGATTTCTCCAGAGCTGAGGGCTATGACAACCTGATTCTCGTTGGCAGCGGCGGCCACGATGGACCGATGCTGAGGCGCTGGCCATTCGTTGACACGGCCTTGCACCACGTGTCGGATACCCTTGGGATGCACCTGGATCAAGCCTTCTTCGCCGAGCTGCTGCACGGCCAGGGTTGGAACATTGGTGAGGAACCCACTGTCGCTCACTTCCTCAACAGTCTCTCCAATTCGGAGTACGAGTGTTGCGTTGGTGAACGACAGAACAATATAGGCGTCGAACTCATCGGACTTTGTGAGCTTCGTAGTCCACACTGCGGCTGGCGTGCCGGGAAGTTCAGAGGCGACGATTTCAGAGACCTCCAAACCGTGCTTGAGCATCCGGAAAGTACTCCTCCCACCGTTTCCACAAACCGAGTAGATTTGAGGGGCGTCGTCACCGGTGAGATTTGCAACTTTGCAATCCACCAGAGGGCTCATAGAGTCAATACTCTCAACGAGGGCCAAATTCTCCAACGGTCGCGGATAAAAGTAGCCCGGTGAGTAGGCTGCTCGGGCATCCGTCGGAAAATCGTCACTGAAAAACTCCTTCTCTTCGTCGTCGTCTCCTAGCTTTTCAAACTGGTAGAAGCGGTGGTTTCCAAACTCGGAAGCCGAGAACAGGAATCCACTCTTCAAGATGCAAAGGCTGGAAGCCACGGGAATAGTGTCAAAGTACTTGATCTTGAGTCGTCGCACCTCGCCTGTGGGGTTCCCTTCATCATCCTCTGACATGTCGAGTGTGACCTTGAACAGGTCTCCGTCTTCGGTCTGGAGCAGGAAAAAGAATGCACCAGCGCTCCCTTTGAGCTTGTGCATAACGCCCGCCACGATGACGCGTTTTCTCTGTGGATCTTCCGTAGCGCCTCGACGTCGGGGAATAGGAACCCGGAAGGCTTCCTGGTTCGAGTGCCGATACGTCACGCTCTCTTCGCCGCAGACCAAGACACCACTCGGCCCGTCGTTACCGCCAGGGACTTGGAAGAGCATCGAGGCGGTGGGGTCCACCAAGTCGGACCACTTACGGACCACATGGTTCAGCCCGAGATCCAGCTCGTAGTAAACAAGCTGGGTCTCCGCATCCTCCCGTGCCTGGCCGGAGGCATCCTGGTCAGCTTCGGAGTAATCGATCTCGAGCGCGGCGAAAACAGGATTGGCGTAACCGACGTCCAGGGCGACAAGTGACAGCACCAAGACGCCGTGCTTGTGAGCTTCGAGTGGCGAGGAAATCGTAAGCTCGGCCTGTGCGTTGCGGTTCAAGACGTAGACGAGCTTATTTTTCTCGATGGATGCAATCAGGCAAGCCCTTCCGCGAGGATCAGCAGCTAGAAACTGCCCGGGAATAACGCGCCGCACGCCCGACTTTCCAAATGTCTCGAGGTGTATGCGAGAGAATTTGTTGGTCTGGGACAGATACTCAATGATAGCAATGCGGCCTGAATCTGTCGCAAGTATGATGTAGTCTGCGGGGGAGCAGTTTTAGCACAGTCCGCTCAAGAAGCATGAACCCGAACAGCTCACGCACCCGTAACAGAGGGCGGGGGAGAGCTTCATCCCAGGAGCTGAGGAGCGGATCCAGATCACTAACTGTCCGAGCAACCAGAGGAGAGGAGGGGGGCGGATGGGGCGTCCAACGACATCTACTCACCTTTATGGCTTCCGGCAAGCCGAAAGGACGCGATGGATCTGATAATGCCAAATATGTCGTGCGATAAAACCGTGTTGACTCTGCCCTGCTTAGGATCGGGCTGAAGCAGCGTCAGGCGCGAGCCCGAGGCGGTGATGATCTGCTGCTCTTTTGTCCCCGAAAACTGACCCAGCAGCGCCTGAGTGATTGTCGTCGGCGGCTGGAGGGTCAGCGAGTACATGAACATATTGGATGTGGTAGCCATGATCCCACGAATTGCGCAGAAAGCCTGCGCGGCCTCGATTGGAGGAGACAACAGCTGTGAAGGTGTAGATCTGAGTCGGCCGAGTTCGAGGTTGTCTGATTTCACCGACCAAGCCTTGGTTCAAATGGGATGGAGAAAAAAAATATTGGAGCTCCAGTCCAGCCACCCAGATCCCCTTCCCAAGCACAACAGCGCGCCACACCCCGCAGTGGAGACCCTTGCTTCCAGGCTGCGCATTGATTGGTCCTGAGCAGGCGGACAATCAGCAGAGCTGTGCGCATCTGCTTGACAGGGGTTTGCAGGTCAACGGCCAACGATTGACTTGGAGCTCCAGAAAAGCGAGCAAGTTCCGACAGCTTTTGGGCTCAGCATCTGACAACGATGCCGCTCCCTACGGATCCCGCCGTGCGCTCAGCATTCTCAGCACTCTCGGGTATATGTGCAAGGTGCTCAAAATCAATACCAAGACCAAGCAGGTTCCCCAATGGCAACGGCAATGGCAACGGCAATGGCAACGGCATTCTGCAGGCGACGCAGCAACGAAGGTTCCACGCGCGAAGAAGCGAGAGTCGCCTGCTTCAGGCGACGACGACAACGACAACAACGACAACCTCGACGGTGAGCTGCTCCCCTCGAGTCGCTACCAGGTCCGAGCGGCGCCAGCCGATAGCGCGGTCCTCCTCCAGTCTTGCTCAGAAACTATTTGGGGGCGGCGGCGAGGTAGCCTCCGCGCAAGATGTCGGGCCAAAGCGGGTGCTGGACGCAGACGACCTCTTTCACTCCTTCACGGATTCCCCGATCCCCGAGATACGGCGCCGCGCGGCTTTCATAAAACAACATGCAAGCTGTCCCCACCCCGACCATCACTCCGGAGAGATGCCTCCCGCGCATGTTGGATTCGAGTGTCCGGACTGCGGGATTCCCGTCTATTGCAGCAAGGAGCATTGGATGGACCACTACGAGGCCCACCTGGAAATCTGCGACACGCTTCGCCAGATCAACGAAGACGACCACGATCTCCGGTCCGGTCGTTTCTTTCCCGAGTTCCAGTATGCGGGGCCGCAGATTGAGGAGGCTCTGATCAATATGACCAACTGGGATACGTTCCTGTACACGAGGGCTTTCCAGGCGATCAACGACGATCGGAGCATGAGACAGGCCACCCGGTTGCTGACATATCCAATCACTGTGGCAAGCGTTCTCCACGAGCTCAGTCCCTACAACGTCCACAAGGGGGGCAGGCTTACCGCAGAGGGTATCAAAAGCTTCACCGGTATGTTTTGCCAGAATTCTCGCAGCTTGCTCTCTCTAAATGTGATCTAGCTTTGCGCTACACCCTCCATCCTCCAAAATCGGGGGCAGGTCAGGATATCAAGGGTCTGCGCGTAGAGGCCCCGCCGGTGAGGTTATTTATTCTCGGGGCCCGCGCCGAATCTTCGCTCCCTCGGGACGTCTGGACCCAGCTCGCCCACCTGTTCCCCGGGTCGAAAATTCATCTCATCTTCATCGGGCCCGAGAGCATGGCCAACCGGGACGACGAGTTCCCCCTCCCCCCTCGTACCCATTCCAATCCGTTTGGTACCGTCGTGGAGGACAGAGTATGGCCGACGATGAAGATCAGTACCATGGTGGATTATTACCACACCATCCACAAGACCGGACACTTCCATCCGTACGACCCTTACTTTGACTGCTTCGTCCTCTTCCATCCGGGGCTGGGACACCCGGCTAGCTCCCGCGAGTGGGAGGAGACTCTTCCCCTCCTGCTCGAAACGAAGGCGCCCATCATCGCCACGGGCTATACCCAGGAAGACATGGAGCGCGATATCGACTGGGTGAACAAGACGGCGGCTGGCGAATTCGACATACTGCTGGAGCCGGGGGAGAACACATTCCGTAGCCTTCGGTGGGACCTCAACGACATGGACCCACAAGACGTGAGTGCAGGAAACTGGGGGGTATGGGCATTCAGGGGCAAGAGGTATGTTCTTTGGCGACGAAGCTGAGTCGCGACCTGGATCGGGGAAAGCTAGCTAACTTGGTGCTGCACAGGTACGAGGCAACTCATAAATCCTCTTGAATGCGGCATGTAACCAAAATGCGTGTTTTGTATCCGAGGCGCCAACTTCGCCTCGCACTCTGTATATTTACCTTCAAACCCTCACCAAAGACATGTATGACTGCCACAACGTAGCTCTAGTGTATTACACACAACATCTTCGAAACCCGCGTAATGTACCATGTCTTGCTTCTATCCAGAAACATGGAGGTCTTGCGAGCCGGTGGCACAATCACAGGTCTCAAAGGACGTGTATAGCCAATCACCAATTCCAAATCAGAGCAATGGAACCCAGGACTCGGATTCCCTGTATTCATTCCCTCTACGCTCGAATTCTAACAGCTACACCCTATAAAAGCAACAGTACAAAATGCAACAGCGCTCCCAGTTGCGAAACGTAGCCACCAAAAGCCCGTCTCGCCTGGTCCAAGTGAACATCCAGCCGTCGAAACAAGCCGAGGGGTGCGCGGATAGAGAGCATACTCTCTTCCTCTTCCCAGTGACGAAGAAGGCCCTCGCCACCCGAGCTATTGGCCGTCTCCGAAACAACACCTCTTCCCACGCCATCAACCCAGCGGCAAGTCCATCTCAGGTATTGGGCGTGCCTCACACTCGCAGATGCTGTATCGCAAACATCCTGAAGAGGATCATCAGCAACACCGCGAATGATGACAGAGTGAAGATGAGCCTGCGACGGTATGATGAAGTGTCGAACACTCCCTCCGGTAAGTAGTGTGTCTCCGACTGCGTCTCCGTCTCCAACCCCGGCCAGCCCAACCTCTTGAAATGCTTTCCAATCCCCTTCAGCCCCCCGATAGGCACCGTGACTACCGTCTGAGTCACGGCGTACAATCTGAGCCTCGTCATCACCATCTTTCTGCAACACCACTCCATGGGGCTGCGGCCGAGGTCCATCATCACCAACATAATAGTGACAAGAGGGAGCCAGTAAGTCACCGTCTGGATGGACAACGATCTCGGCAACCTGCGCGATTCCACAGCTAACGCTGATAGGCGATGAAACAGTCAGCAAGGCCACAGCCATCTTGACATTGGAGGTGTTCAGGGATATGACTTACTCATGAGCCAGATAGCGGTGTTCGTCCATTCACTTCCCCTTTCGATGACCCTGTGGACATCTTCCACCGTGTCAAGTCCCATGCACGCCAAGGTCATGATGTACAAGCCCACGCCGAAGGTAGCAAGGGCGCTGGAAACCAGCCTGCAGAAGACTCCGGTGGAGCCAGGGGAGACCGCCATAGCTAGGACGTTGGGGAACACTACCATTCCCGGGCGTTTGATGTCCAGCCGGAAGATAGCCAGGGTGCGGGGAACCATTTGGATGTAGGGGCCAGCGGTGTAGCGAGGAGAGCCCGGGAAAACCAGAGGCAACAAGGCATCGTGAAGTTGCAACAGCAAGTGTACCAGACAGATGAATGTCATGCCGATTTCTGTTTTGCCTTTTCTGGCCAGGAGAAAATAATGAGCCAGTATCGGGATGATCCCCAGGAGACAGGCCAGTGTTCCGGGGCTGTAGTTGAAAAGGAGCGAGTCCATGAGCGGCTTGAGGAGTGCCGACTCCATGATGGTGTTGCCGACCTACGACATGACGGATGCTGCTGTGGATTCCTGAGTGGTGAGATGTGCAGTTCGTAGTTGGATTATCCGATGGAGGTCCCAAAATGAACAAAAGATAACGACGGGGATGCTGTTTGATTTGTGGAATGCTGGAATGCTGGAAGTGGAAGATGAATGTGCGAAGTTGGAACAGGACAGACGATGGCAGACGAAAGGTCAACTATTTATCTGGGAGTGCCAGTGGATTCCCCGACAGGCGACGTGGCTCTCCTCGAAAGACTTCGAAGGCCTTCGAATGCCCTCGACACGCTCTTGCTGTCTGCCAGGCGCCAGTGACGAAGGCTGCTGCCAAAAGAGAGGGCCAGCCCCACCAGTGCGAGTGTGTCTTTCCCTTTCTTTGGCAGCAGCCTTTGTACACAGATGTCGCGCCTGCCCTCCCGGGTTGAGAGAGGGAGGGAAGATGGGGAACGCAAAGCAGTCACGAATAGTTGCCCGCCGTTTCCTCATACAGACTACGAGTCACGTCAAGAACCTTCCCACCAAGGAGCCTTCCCTCTGGTAGCTATCCCTAGGCCCAAGGGCAGCAGTAAAACGACGGAACCCTCACCTCCCAGTTGCCGGTGATGGTGATGATATTTGTTGCGCATGTGGAAAAAGGAAATGCTGGTCCTCCAAATACCGATTGAACTAACTATCTGACACGCTATTTCGGGCGGGGGGGGGAGGAAGGAGAGGAAGGAGGACGGCGACGTGCTGTAGCTGAGGTACAATACCAAGGCAGCTGTATGCTGTGATGATGCATGTTTACTTGGTGGACGCCTATGGCACTGAATGTATGGTGGGTCTAGGCCGCTCACCGCCTACCCGTTTCGACGCCTGATGATTAGGCGATAAGCGAACCAAGCCGCAGCCAACCCCCGCGCCGCTCTCCCATCGATCGCAACAATAAAAAAAGATCATCAAAGTCGAAAAAAGCCACATCCCCGGACGGCGGGAGGAGTGCAAAAACCCGAGGCAAAATGAGCGCACACTTTCCCAATTGACTGCCACAATGACAACGGCTGCGGCCGCAGCAGTCCACGGACCCGGCCGTATTCCGACTCCACGCCCTCGAGGACAGGGAACACAGGGAGCACAGGTACCCCCGGCCTCATCAGCATCAGCAAGTGCTAGCTCCGAGTCCATCTCCACGACCACCGTCACCCAAGGGCATAGACAGACGCAGCAGCAGCAGCAGCAGCAGCAACAGCAACAGCAACAACAGAAGCTGCCACCACCACAACAACCACGGCGAGGCGTCCGATCAGCAACGGTTGATCCCGTCTCGGACCGCGCAACGACGTTCCTGATCCGCCGCATTCTCTGTCCGCAGCACTCAGATAAGGGCAAAAGCGCGACAGCCACGCCCGCAACGACCATCGACGACATCCTCCCGCCGCTTACCAGCCGGAATGACGTCGACTTGCAGCTCTACGCCCTCATTGCCATCATTCTCAGGGAGTATGTGCAGAATTGGTACAACAAGATCACCCCGGACGAGGCCTTCGTCGCCGAGATTGTCCAGATCATCGCCCACGTCACAAGGACGCTGGAGCAGCGGCTGAGGAAGGTGGATCTGGAGAGTCTGTTGCTGGATGAGGTGCCTGGTCTGATTGACGGGCATATTACTGGTTGGTTCACTACACCTTCCCTTGGATACTTGTGATGGAATCCAAGGGGCCATGGAACGAATGGGCTTGCTGATGGTCTTGTCTCTGCTCTTAGCCCACCGAGTGGCGCACGATCCAATCGTCCACCGTCCACTCAAGCCTAACTCGATGGAGGCGTACCATGCGCTGTACCCACTCCCAGCCCTCTCACCAGTCCCTCGGCCGGGCGACGAGGCGAGCATCGCGGAGCAGGCCAAAAACGAAGGGGTGTATCGTCAGCTGTTGGTGCATGCTGTGCTCGCCATCCTGCTCCCGACCGAGGACCTGGAGAATGACTGCCTGACGGCGCTGGTTGGCCAGATATTTTCCGAGTTGATCATCGCCAATGCAGTAGCCAACAAACTATCGGAGCCTTGGCTGATATATGAGTTTCTCATCATCGCCTCTAGGGTGATCCTCCAGCGGAGGCGAGCTGGGGACGAGGGTAGTCCTGGGAGATCGGGCACCAAGGCCCCCTCTGCCTCGGACTCGCGCGGCATCCTGTCGGTTCAGGCG
>Ga0247769_1000444_pt1 | contig 10827 bp, 15 predicted proteins | sample UWRJL166409R6_FD_179942 | JGI IMG/M metagenome (GOLD analysis project Ga0247769, IMG submission 179942) | Plant litter microbial communities from Arlington Agricultural Research Station in Wisconsin, United States - UWRJ-L166-409R-6 | ecosystem: Environmental > Terrestrial > Plant litter >... | reverse complement strand
GGCAGCTCATTTCGGGCGGCATCGTGACACTCTTTGGCCTGAGTCTCCTGGCCGATACGACCTGGGCTAGTCTGGCGATCAAGCTCAACCTGAACTCCAATAAACTGCTCGGACAAGCCGCGCAGCAGAAGGGTTGGGTAGGGGCGATACTGGTTGGCGTGGCGCTTGGTCCGGTTTTTAGCAGTTGTAGCCCGACGTATGCGCTGATCGTTGCCGGGGTGCTGCTGGCATCGTTCGGTGAGGGATTCATATACCTCGTTGCCTATGCGGTTGGACTGAGCGCGGTGCTCCTGCTCATTGGCCTCCTGGGGCAGCAGGTCATTGCTAAACTCGGCTGGGCCAGTAATCCGCACGGATGGTTCAAGCGCACGTTGGCGATTATCTTCATTCTGGTTGGGCTTGCCGTCATCATTGGCTTCGACAAAACTATTCAGGCCTACGTCGTCGAGCACGGGTGGTATGACCCAATAGCCGAATTTGAGCGATCATTCCTCGGTAGATAAAAATGCGCGCCAGCCCGGGACCGAAGCCCAGAGCCGACGCGCCTAAAAAGATTATTGCAAATTCAACTCACCACAAAAATGCCTCGCGCAGTCGCGTCCATACGTCCTGTTCGTGTGCGCCTTTGCAGCCGGCTGGATCTTGAGTGGTGTTGGCTTGATGGGCGTCCGAGGGGACGCTGGCGTATTGTTTCTGTCGTGCGGCTTCGTCTTCGCTGCCGTAGCTGATCAATAGACGATCTTCGCTGCCGATCACTTCGCCGGCGAGCGAGCGGACAGGTTTACCATTCAGGATAAAGCTCAGTTCGCCACCTTGACCGTCTACATACGCAGTCTTGCCGTCGTAGAGCATTGAGTTGCCGAGCGACCAGCCAAGGTTGTCAAAGAAGCTTGCCCAGGTCACGAGGTCGGCATGGACGTGAACGAGGTGAGGATTCTCGTCATGCATGTGCGTCCGAGTGAGCGGCGAATCGTGAGCGTCGCAGGCCGTCACTTCCTGATAGTACTGCGGCCCCTTGAACGTCTGCTCGGCACCATTAATATAGACTGCAAAATTAGCGTGGTAATGCACGTCATGCTCGTCCGTGGCGAAGAACCGCACCGCACCAAGCGTCAAAATGCCCACAATAGCACCGCCAATCAAGGCACAGATAACAGCCTTACGGCGCAACAGAGAAAGGTAATAGTCCCAGTGAATACTCATATATATGAATGATATACTGAATATAAGGAGACACGCAAACATGCAACCCACAGTCACCATCTATAGCTCGCCGACATGCGCCTTCTGCCATATGGCAAAGGAGTATTTCGCGGATAAGGGAATCGGTTACACCGAAAAAGATATTACCAGTGACGAAGCTGCCTATGAGTTTGTCGTGTCAGAAGTCGGCCAGGCCGTGACGCCAATTATCACCATCAATGACACAATCATTGTTGGATTCGATCGCCCAAAGATCGAAGACGCCCTGGACGACGCTCGCAAAGAACGAAATTAAAAAAGCGTCTGGCCAGGCTCACAGAGAGCCCGGCCAGACGTCCGTTGGTCACCGCTTCCGGCGGCGGTCACGAATGAAGTACGGCCCGTTGCGGGGGTCGTAGTCCTCCGCCTTCACAGTGTAGTTGCTGCTCCACCGACCCACGTTGTCCGGCCAGAAGCCCATGTCCGACAGGGTACATATCCGTGTCGTAGGTTCCTCTGGTGAACGGGTCGGTCTTGGGGGCGCGCACCTTGACGGCCAACAAAGTTGCCTCCCCGACCTTGCCGGTCTTGCGGTCGTAGAGAGTGGCCAGAGGGACGGTCTCCGAGTAGGGCTTGGAGAGAATCTGCACGTGCTCGTGGTGGTGCAAGCCTCCACTGATAACCACGACCTTCAGGCCCGGCCTCAGGTCCTCACGCGATAGTGCACCCCTCGGTGCACGGGGATTGCGCTTCATGAGCATCTCCTCAAAAGTCTCGCTCGAGCAATAACCTAGGGAGGTTACAGTAGTTGTATTAATTATGTCAAATTAAAAGGCGTCTGGCCGGGTTCGTCAATACGAACCCGGGCCAGACGTCACATCGAACTAGCACGCCCTGATGGCGTATGCTCGGGCCCACCGACCATCGGGGTAGGACATCAGCCCCATGGCAGCCAGAGCAACGAACTTCTTCTGGCCTGTGCCGTCCTCCTGAACCTGAACCGCCAGGATATCGTGCCCCTCTTTCCAGGGCTGGCGACAAGGCGCGCCCAGAATGGTCAGGCGCTGCTCCTGCGGGGAGGACTTCCCAGCACGGAACAGAACGATGATCCGCAGCTTCAGCTCCAAATCGCCAGGCTCCAGCGCGTAGGCCGGAGCGTTCGGATTCGGGTGTTTAGTAACACGCATGCCGCTTCCTCTCAAACGTCGAAGGTACCTAAAGGGTACCACAGATCGGCTTGGAGCGTTATACTGAAATCCTATGGCACTCGAAGATTACAAGACCAAAGACAGCGTAGTAGTAGTTTACACCGGCGAGAGCAAGGGCAAGACCAGCGCCAGCATTGGTCTGATGTGCCGCGCGCTCGGCAATGGCTGGAAAGTTGCATTTATTCAATTCATCAAGCACTGGGAAGTAGGGGAGCACAAATTCATTCACAAGATCGAACCAGTCTTTCAGGACGATCTGTACTTCTTCAAAGGCGGCAAAGGCTTTTATAACGCTGGCGACATGAGCGCCAAAAATGTATCCGCGGCCGACCACAAAGCCGCAGCGGCTGAAACCTACAAACAAGCGCTGCACTGTGCAACCAGCGGCGAATACGACCTCGTAATCTGCGACGAAATCAACAACGCTGTCCACGATGGACTGCTCAGCCACGATGAGCTGCGCGACCTTATCGAGAGCAAGGCCGAGAAGACCAGTCTGTGCTTGACCGGGCGCAACTTCCCCGAAGACTTACTGGACCATGTCGACATCGCCACTCGCATGACCAAGATCAAGCATCATTTCGACGATAAATTCCTAGCCAACAAAGGCATCGATTACTAGACTTTTGTCCGATTCCTTATATACTATATCCGTCATCGTGCGCACGACGAGAAGGGATACTGGCATGTCCGCTACACGCCAGGAGCTAATCACGCTCGGAGCCAAGATTCTGCGCCGCTACCGCCACCCAGAAAGCTGGGAGGACGGCAGCCGTGTCGGCAAGTCCCACCTCATCGGCAGCATGACGTTGCTCGTCGAAGAGCTCCGGCTGAGCGGCAGAAGCACGGACGCTGCGGCACACGTGAACGCTCATGCCATCAGAACGTGGGCAAAATCGGTCGGTATCGAACCGTACCAGCTGAAACTGGACGCTCGCTACGGACTCGCACCGCGTATCTATGTACCGAATGAACACTGGGCATTCGTGCTCGAGAAACTGCGCGAGCTGAAGGCCTGATCATCCACCCGACAACCGGTAAGGAGCAAGCATGGCACCATCGGCAGAAGTTTCCCTCGGCGCATCGATCCTGCGGCGCTACACACCCGATCAATGGCTGAACAGCGGCGGCATGGGCGGCGACAACCGCATCCCGGCCAGAACCGCTGTGCTCCAGCTCGACGAACTTCGTCGAGGGGCCGGGGCGATCGTCTCGGAAGCTCGAGCACAGGCGAACGCCGCAGGCATCCAGGCCTGGTTCGAGAGTCACAAGATCGCTGAGCCGGGCGTCTCGGTCGTGATCAACGACCGGCGCGGCTGGCCGGCCTACGTGGTACTCACGACGCGGCAGTGGAACGTCGCATCAGCGCTCCTCGAAAGACTCAGCAAACGATGACAAGTCCCGCCCGAGCGAACGTGCTCGGGCGGGCACAATCCGCAATTATAATTTCAGTTTTTTTCGAGTGGCCGGCCCATGAACAGGGCCAGCCACTCACCGTAGAGCACGGGCATTTACCTGAGCCCGACCAATCGTCGAATCCCCGCCGGGATGCGCTCGGCATGAAGATCACGCAGCGCCAGGTAATCCTTCGTGCCGATCACCTTGCACAGAGCCTTCACGTCCACACCGGCATCCGGCTGACAGTCGCGATCCCGGCCAATTCGAGCAGGATCGGTCGCCCGCAGGCAAGCCTCCACGCAATCGTCCAGGTCGTAATCGTTCATCAGCCGCCGATGACGCAGCAGATATGCCGTCAGCAATCGGAAGACGCGATAGGCCCGCAGCACATCGCGGATGACCTCGCCATGCATCACGGCGGTGGCGGACGAGCTGTAGGGCATGGTCGCGATGGCGTATTGACGCCGCCCGCCCACGAGCACCTGGACGAGGCTCACCCTCAGCACGTTGTGGGAAGTATCAATCGTCGTCGTTGCGACACGGCCCAGGATGGACCGCGTTTGGCCGGTGGAGTCACTCATAACTCAGCCTCACATTCTTCGCTAGTAACGAGAGCGGGGGATGTCGTCCATGATGCTTCGCGGAACATCAGTTACATGCAACCGCATGATCTGCCGGTACGGTCCAGGATCGACCACCAGGCGCAGCCGCCTTATGGCCGCACGCGCACGACGATCCTCTTCGCCACCCGTAACAGCAAGATGGCTGGCTCGAACATAGTCCAGCATCTCACCATCCACAAGCGGCGTCGGACAATTCGACAGGTAGTGCCGCAGCAGGGAGTAGGCGCGGTAGGCCTCCAGGAAGCTGCGCACACCGACGTCGTAAACCAACTCGCCCTGCGGCTGCGCTGAATTGCGATCCCTGCGAAGAAGCGTGACCGTGTATCGACGGTTCGTGGGGGTAGCGACCACGACGTCCATGATGCCGACCGTGAACGTGCCGCTTGCCGAGGAGATAATTCGACCCTCGAACGCGAAGTCCATCGGCTTGATCGACAGCGTCGACCGACCGCGAGCATCACGATTGGGCGTGCCCATGCCTCAAGTCCTTCCTCTAGTGATTCGAACTCACACACTATACCACATTTTTACGCTTTCATTCTGAAGCCACCACCCGCTATAATCGTGGTTATGTCTAAACGCCGTCTTCACCGAATCATTGCCGGCCTCGTCCTCCTCGCTGCGAGCACTCTGGCATACTATCTGCAATCACATCCCGAAGCCCAGCAAGCCGCCTCGCCGAACCAAGTCATGGGCGTCGTACAGCCGGGCTACTACCGAATCGTCAGCGCCGCCGACGGCGACACCATCAAAGTCGACATGAACGGCACCACCGAATCCGTCCGGCTCATCGGCGTGGACACCCCCGAATCAGTCAAGCCCAACAGCCCCGTGCAATGCTACGCCCACGAAGCCAGTGATTTCACCAAGCAAACCCTCACCGGCAAAACCGTCCGGCTCGAAGCCGATCCCACCGGCGACAATCGCGACCGCTATGATCGCCTGCTGCGCTACGCCTACCTCGAAGACGGCACGCTCTGGAATCAAAAACTCATCGAGCAAGGATATGGCTTCGCCTACCTCTCGTTCCAATTCACCAAGCAAGCCGACTTCGCTGCCGCCCAGGCCAAAGCCCAAGACGCCAAGTTAGGATTATGGGGGAGATGCACACCGACGCTGAGCACTGGTGGGCGGTGGAGTACGAATGATTTGTAGAGCAAAATCTAGCTGGCCCTATCCAGGCTGGGATGAGGCCGCCCGCAAGAGCGCTCAGTTCAACTTAACTAACCAAGAGATACCGCTGGCGGAATATTACATACCTGGCCAGATGGTTACATCCCGACAAGCCCAACACAACTCATAATATCTCCAGGCGAATGGCATCGCCTTAACTGTACAACAGTAAACCCTCTAGGGGGAGTTCAAATGCAAAAACTGTGGCTGGATTAGGCTTTAGCTATGCAATCGAAGAATAGCCAGAGCGTGCTACACTATACCTAACAAACCACAAGCGTCATGCCAAAAGCTAAACCTAAAAAGCAAGTACATAAACCCCTCGAATTCATCAAACGCCACAAACGGTGGTCGATTGCCGTCGGCGTATTTGTGGGCATCATGCTGCTGATCGGCCTCCTCAATGTCTTCGTGTTCCTGCCTGTCAAAAACCCGAATCTCGGCGTCAGCTTCAGCAAGGAGCGAAGCGAAGAGCTCGGTCTGAACTGGAAGGATAATTACACTGCGCTACTGGACGACATGGGTCTAAAGCATTTCCGCCTGATGAGCTACTGGAGTTCGTATGAGAAGGAGCGGGGGGAATTTGACTTCAGCGATCTGGATTGGCAGGTGAACGAAGCCGCCAAGCGTGGCGCGACCGTCGACATCGCGCTCGGGCTGCGCCAACCTCGCTGGCCTGAATGCTGGCAACCAGCATGGGCCGAAGCGCTGACCGGCAATGCCTGGAAGCAAGCGCTCTACGCCTACATGGAAATTGTCGTGAACCGCTACAAGGACAACCCCGCGGTGGCTAACTGGCAGTTGGAAAATGAAGCAGTCAACAACTGGTTCGGCCAGTGCAGCGCGCCAGATCGCGACCGCCTAAATGAAGAGTACGCGCTGGTCAAAAAATGGGACCCAAGCGGCAAAATCCGCATGAGCCTTAGCGACCAGCACGGCTTCCCGGTCAACGGCCCCGTGCCGGACGAATATGGTTTCTCGGTGTATCGCACGGTGTGGAACACGTTCGGGCCATGGCATTTCTACCTGACTTATCCCACGCCGATCTGGTATCACCGCATGCGCGCAATGGTGATTGACTGGACTCAGCATCGCCCGATCTACATTCACGAGCTACAGCTTGAACCGTGGGGCCCGCGCGACACTCGTCTGCTCACGCCGGAGGAGCAAGACCAGTCGATGAGCGTCGAACAAATCGGCAAAAGCGTGAAGTTCGCCCGGCAAATTGGCGCCCCGGATATCGACATGTGGGGTTCCGAGTGGTGGTACTGGCGCAAGGATAAATTCAACGACTCAAGTATTTGGAACGCGGTGAAGCAGGAAATCAACGACGCTAAAGCCGACCGCTAACGAGCGTTGCGCTATAATAAAACCCAATGCGAGAATCCGAACCCTTCCACCTCCACATCCTTGGTAGCGACGTACGCTACTGGGTTTATAATGAAGATCGCGCCCACACGATCGTGATGATTCACGGTTTTCGCGGCACGCATCATGGCCTGCATGACATTATTCGCGCATTGCCGGAGTTTAAAATTATCGTACCAGACCTGCCTGGGTTCGGTGATTCAACACCGATGACCGCCCAGCAGCACGACATTGCCGGCTACACCAAGTTCGTCCAGAGTTTCATGGCGCAGATGCATTTTGGCTCACAACCGACACTCCTCGGTCACTCGTTCGGCTCAATCATCGCTGCGAGTGTGGCGGCCAACTCGCCAGAACTCTTTGATAAACTTATCCTCGTCAACCCGATTGCCACGCCAGCGCTCAAGGGACCGCGCAGACTCATGAGTCTTGGCGCCAAGCTCTACTACCGTGTCGGCGCAAAATTACCAGAAAAAGCCGGCCGCAAACTCCTTAGCAGCAAGGCGATGGTACGGATGACGAGCATCACCCTCGCTAAGACGAAAGACAAGGCACTGCGCGCCGACATCCACCGGCACCACCAGCAGCATTTCAGCTCGTTCCAGACGCGTGGGGCGCTACTAGAGGCCTTTGATGCGTCGATCACCCACACGGCCACAGACTATGCCGCGCACATCCATCTTCCGACTCTACTTATCGCCGGGGCGGCCGACGATATTGCGCCCCTCAGGGGTCAACTCGAAATCGAGCAATTACTGCCAGATGCTCGACTGGTCGTCATTCAAGATGTAGGCCACCTTATTCACCGCGAAGCGCCGAAGGAAGCGGCCGAAAGTATAAGATCATTCCTACTGGAAATTTAAGGGGCGGCGCATAACACGCCGCCCTCAGGACAATTCCGCGAATCCGGTCATCTCCCTCGCAAGACGAAGCTCATGACGATACAGAACGCGCAGCTCGTCCCGATACCCAGGACATACGGCACCACCATGCGGTTGCCCGGGAACATGATCGGTCCGAGCAGGCCCACGACAACCGCAAGGCCGAACAGGACAACGGCCATGAACGCGACATCGTCACCTCGACGATAGGGTTTTTTCGTGCGACTCATATCTACACCTAACGGATGGATCGGTTATTGTCGGAAGATTATTATATACTATATTTATATTAAAATCAAGTCTTACTCTCCATCTGAGCGACCGCGGAGCTATAAGTTCATCTAATAGGTTAGGGTGGCGGGGCGAGGCATGAAAGCCCGCCCCGCCAAATAGCGCTAGCGACGCTTGCCTGGTGAAGACCACACGGCGATAGCACCAGCGAAGGCTATGAGGGCGCTCGAGACGGCCATGCCAGCACCGAAGCTCATGATCTCCTGGCTTGAATGTCTCGTGCCGTACACCGCCGCCGCGGCACCAACCGCGAACATCAGAAGGCAGGTAACGAAAAGGAATCTCGCTATCCGCTGACCCATGGTTTCTTCTGCCATCTCTTTCAATCCCTTCGAGAATATGAAACCTGGCGAAACTAACTTTACGGTATTACGAATGAATTGTCACTATTCCGAGCTAGAGCCGATCAGCTCTGGTGCACGCTCTGCATCTCGCATCGCGATAACGTGCCTATAGAGCGTCACGAATTGCTTGATAGTGTGGCTCAAATCATGTGTCTTAGCAATGGCCAAGCTTTCACGGCTCATCTTGGCACGCAATTTTTCGTCGGCCAAAAGAGTGGTGAGCTTTTCGGCTAGCTGGACGTCGTCGTCCAAATCATAGAGATATCCGTTACGGCCATCTTGGCAAAGCTCGTACAACGCGCCGACATTCACGGCGACAACCGGTGAACCGCTGGCCATACCCTCAAGCATCGCCAAACATTGCAGCTCGACAGGGGAGGGCATCGCAAAGACTTCGCCGAGGCGCTGGAAGATAGGCAGGTCTTCGTCTTCAACACGGCCCGTAAAGGTAACGTGCTTTTTGAGATCCAGGCGCTCCACTAGATTCTGGAGGCTTTCCATGTCAGTACCCTTACCAACGATCACAAAATGGACGTCATCAAGACCGTCCACGACATGTTGCGCCGCGCGAATCAAAATCGAAACATGCTTTTCAGCGTCCAGGCGACCAACATACAGCACAATCTTCTTATCTTTTGGAATGTCGAAACGATCGTAAAAATCATCAGGCACCGCTCCAGGCTTGAAGCGGCCAAGGTCAATACCGTTACTGATGGTCATATAGGGTGCGCGGAAGGAGTCGCCCTTCAGCATGTGGACGGCGGCTTCGGTTGGCAGCGTGACATAGTCGGCATTATTGTAGAAACGCGCGCCAAATTCTTTCAGAATATAGTTGATCGGACGAGAGAAAGGAGCGAGCAAACGCAGATTATCGACAAGATTTTCAGGCATCGCATGGTTGGTCGCAACCAGAGGAATCTCCATCTTCTTGGCACAGCCCATAGCCGCACGACCAATGCCAATTGGCGTCTGAATGTGGATAATGTCGGGCTCAAAGTCTTCGACAATTCGCTTTACCTCGCGATACGGCGAGACAGAGATGCGAAAATTCTGATAGAACGGAAAAACGACCGATGACGTACGCATAATGCGGTGGTTGCGGTCGATTTCTTCATATTTTTTGCCAGTTTGAGAAGGAGCGATAACTAATACTTCGTGGCTGGCGTCGGAAAGTCCCTGGGCGAGGTTACGGCCAAAAGTCGCCACACCATTGATGTTTGGCCAATGTAAATCAGAGGCAATGAGTATACGCATGCGACTATTATACTAGATTTGCGCGATATTGCCCGCGTTTCGCGCCGGCCTGACTCCTGTGGTACAGTTAATTATAGACATGAACATTTTCTATGACGCACGCTGGACCAGGTTCGAAGTCCACGACGGCATTAGCCGTTATACTGCAAATTTACTTGGGGCACTGGCTCGTCTGCATCCGGTTACCATGATCATTTACGATGAGCGCCAGCTGAAGCTGCTTCCGGCAGGAATCCCGTACATTGTGCTCAGCAATCCGCAGTCGCTAGGGGAAATCTTCACGCCACGCAAGCTCAACCGACTCGGCGCGGATGTCGTGTTCTCGCCGATGCAAATCATGGGCGCGTGGGGGAGGCGATACAAGCTTATCTTTACGCTGCACGACGTCATTTATTATCAGTTTCCAACGCCGCCGCATCAGCTAAGACTGGGCGCCAAGCTGACCTGGCGACTCTTCCACAGCGCCAAATGGCCACAGCGCTGGCTACTGAATCACGCCGATTACGTCGCGACAGTCAGTCAAACCTCGAAAAAGCTGATTCAGGGCATGCACCTGACCGATCGGCGCATTGGAGTGATCTATAACGCACCCTCGTTACCACCTGTTAAACCCAGCAGCAAGCGCAAACTCGAGCTAATCTACATGGGCACATTCATGGAATACAAAAACGTCGAACTGCTGCTCCGCGCCATGAAGCATCTGCCCGAATATAAGCTCCACCTCGTCAGCCGCATCACTCCCGACCGCAAGATCGAGCTGGAAAAACTCATCGACGAACCCCGGCAAGTCGTCTTCTGGAATGGCGCGAGCGATGCGCAGTACAGCCAGCTGCTGAAGTCATCGCTGGCGCTGGTTAGTGCCAGCAAGGCCGAAGGCTTCGGGCTGCCGCTCCTCGAGGCGATGTCTCAGGGCACGCCTGTTGCGGCTACGAATATGCCGATTTTCCACGAGGTCTGTGGACGGGCGGGGACGTATTTTGATGCTGACTCTCCGGAGGATTTCGCCCGGGCTGTACGCAAGCTGGAACAGGCTGACTACTTCAAGAAGATGGCCGACCGTGGCCTCGAGCAGGCCACCAAATTTACGTGGGATAACTCTGCAAAA
>Ga0247769_1000442_pt1 | contig 10853 bp, 8 predicted proteins | sample UWRJL166409R6_FD_179942 | JGI IMG/M metagenome (GOLD analysis project Ga0247769, IMG submission 179942) | Plant litter microbial communities from Arlington Agricultural Research Station in Wisconsin, United States - UWRJ-L166-409R-6 | ecosystem: Environmental > Terrestrial > Plant litter >... | reverse complement strand
GGGCTCGATTGCGCGCGCGCGACGCTCGGCAGAGCGCTCAAAAGGGCCAGTGAAGCCCCGAAAACAGCGGCAATCTTCAGCCCCATAGCAACCATTAAGGAGCCTCCCCAGCGCTTGGTCAAGCGTGCTAAGACCCCGAGCGTGCGCCGTCGTTTCACCGCCCTTGCCCGACCTTGGTCCGCCGCTTTGCTCGGCGTGGCCCTGTCGGCGCTGCTCAGCCATTCCGCGCAAGCCACGGTGGTAGAGCGCGTGGTGGCCGTGATTGGCGACCGCGCGATCTTGCTCAGTGATCTGAAAGCGCGGGCACAGCCGTTCCTGGTTCAGGTCACCCAGGGCGTGCAGCCAGGCGCGCAGCGCAGCGCAGCGATCTCGCAGGTGTACAAAGGTGTGTTGGACAAGATCGTCGACGAAGAGCTGGAAGAGCGCGTCGCGATCCAAGCCAAGGTCACCGTGACCGCCAAAGAGATCGACGATGCGATCGCCCGCGTCGCCGCCCAAAATCAAATCCCGGTCAGCAAGCTGCTCGCCGAAGCCGCCAAGACCGGCGTCACCGAATCCCAGTACCGTGACGAGCTGCGCCGCCAGTTGCTGCAGGCCAAGCTCGTGAACGTTCGCCTGCAGGGTCGCATCCGCGTCACGGACGAGGATCTGAAGCTCGCGTACCGCAAGATCGTGATGGAAGAGCGTCAGAAGCTGAGCGTGAAGGTGGCTTGGATCCGCATTCCCGCCGATGGCTCGGGCCGAGCGCTCGCCGAACGCGTGGCAGAGGCGGCGCGCACCCAGGATTTTGCCCAACTCGCCCGGCAATTTTCCCAAGATCGCGCGACCCGTGATCTGGGCGGTCAGCTGCCGCAAAGTAAACTCGCCGATCTGCCGGCCGCCGCGGCGCGCGCTTCGCTGGCGCTCGAGGTGGGCGAATCGTCTCAGCCCCTACGCATGGGGGACGACTTCGTGATCGTGCGCGTCAACTCGCGAGCCGATTCGCAGCTGCCCACCTTCGACGAAGCGCGCCGTGAGCTCGGTGATCGCGTGTACATGGATAAGATGGGCCAAGCGCGCCGCACTTGGTTGGATGGCTTGCGCCGTCGCAACCACGTCGAAGTTCGCCTCTAGTCACAAACCAAGGCGTACACGTCGCGCGCCGCGGTGCCATGCAGGACGATGCGCTGCGCGGTCCTGAGCTCTTCCTGAATCAGCGCGTCGAATTGCTCGAGGGGCAGAGCGCCTTCGATGCGCCGGCCATTGGCGAAGAACGTGGGCGTGCCATTCACGCTCAGCTTTTGGCCGAGCTTCATGTCCGCGCGAATGGCCGCGTCGTGGACGCCGGCATGGGCCGAGATCAGGAGCAAAGCGCCGTCCAAGCCGGCCTTGCCGGCGAGCGCGCCGAGCGTGCCGTCGTCCAGCGCGTCCGGTGCCGCAAACATCCCGTCATGGACTGCCCAAAATCCGCTGCTCGAGCCGCGCCGCAAGGCGTCTGCCGCAAAGTTCGCCAAGAGCTGCGCGCTCTTGTGCTGCGGCAGGGGATAATCTTTCCAGACCAAGCGCAAGGTCTTGGGATAACGCGCGAGCAGCGTCTTGAGCGTGGGCTCGACGCGCTTGCAGTACTGACACTCGAAATCCGAGAACTCGACCAAGGTGACGAGCGCGTCAGCGGGGCCGCGCGTCGCGGATTTGCCGATCGGCACGCACGAGCGCGACTCACCAGCGCTGCCTACCCCGATCAAGTTGCTGCTCGTGCGCGTGGTGTACAGCGCGGCCTGTGAGACGCCCGCGGCCGCCAGCCAAGTGGCCACGCGTTGCTCCTCGCGCAGCAAGCGTTCGAGCTCCAGCGCCGTCCTTTCGCCGTCGATCGCCTGACCATTCAGGAACGAAAAAGGCGTCGATTTGAGCCCGAATTGCCCGGCAAGTTGCAGATCCGCGCGCACCTGAGGCTCGCCCGCCGCGGACAGATCCGAAAGCTTCGAAGCGCCGTAGCCCGCCGCCGCAAGCTCCGAAGTCAGGCGCTCGGTGGTCGAGCTGGCGTCCCCTTGCAGCACGCGGTGCAGCACGTCGAAGAACGCGAGCGCACCGTGAACGCGGGCGACACCCGCCAAGACGCGCGCCGCTTCCAGCGCGTTCGGGTGTTCGCGCAGTGGGCGGTGATGAAACACGATCCGTAGGTCGTCACCAAAGCTGGCTTTGAGCGCTTCGAGCGCGCGCCACTGCTGACGCGTGTGCGGGCAATCCAGATCGCCGAACAAAACCCAAGTCAGCGGCGCGTTGCGCGTCCCCCAAATGGGCTCCGTGCCGAGCACCGGCAGGGCGGCCCGCGCGTCATCGGGGAAGCTGCTCGGACCTGCGCCAGGCGCGACGATCGGAGCATGGCGAATACTTCGCGGGGCGAGCGTGATTTCAGGTTCCGAAGGCGGCTCGACTTCGAGCGGGGGCGGCGCGGGCTTCGCCGCGGGCGGGGGCGGCGTGGGACGTGGAGCGGACACGGTCTTGGCCGGCGCAGCTGGCGCGCGGCGCGTGGCATAGACGACCGCCGCGGCAACTCCGCCCAGCATCAGCACCAAGCCGGACAGGACGACGACGAGCGGGAACAGAGAGGATCGGGCAGGAGGAGGCGCGACGTCGAACGGAGCTGGGGGCGCGAAGAGCGGAGGGGCGGGAGCGGGCGCGGGCGCGGGCACGGGCACGGGCACGGGCACGGGCACGGACGGAGGCTCGGTCGCGATTCGCCGGAGATGTGCAGTGAAGGTGGTGATGTCGTGGGGGCGCGCGCGGGGATCTTCAGCGGTGCCTCGAGCGAGGTGAGCCTCGATTGCAGCAGGGATGGCGGCGGGAAGCAGGGCGCGCAGCAGCGAGGCGAGTGCGAACACATCGCTCGCGGGCGTGGGCGTTTGCAGGCTGGTTCGCAGTTCGGGCGCGCGCAGATTCGGAGGCACGAGTTGGCTGGCTTCGCCGGGCGCGCCGAAACTATTGGCGAGCGCGGTGACACCGAAGCCGAACAGCACTTCGGGCTCAGGGCCTTCGTTGATCAATTCGGGGATCAACAAGCCGTAGGCGATGCCTTGGTCGTGCAGCGGAGCGAGCGCCACCGCGATGCGCGCGCCCAGCGCCGCAACGCGGGGCAACGTCCACGCGTCCATGGCTACCTCTGCGATGCTGCCGGAGACCGGCGCCGCAAATACGACGTAGCCGTGGCCCGCGTCGCTGCCCGATGCCAGCGGCCGCGCTAGGCCGGGCAGCCCGATCCCAAAGCGGCGATGCCGTTCGAGTGCGTCGCTCAGTTGCACTGCGCTGCAGGTCAACGCAATTTGGATCAACCAGCACGGCTGGCCGCTGTTTAGGTCCTGGGCGACGGCGATCCCATCGCTGACGGGGGCGAAATTTCGAAGTACCCGGAACCGACCGTCAACCACTGAGCCGCTCGCCAGCATCTTTGTCAGTTTGACACGGCGGCCAGCAGTTCAGACAGCTTGGCGCACGCTCCGTCATGGCCGGCCGCATTTGACCCGGCTTTTCACCGGGAATTGCAGTGTGGCACGCCATGTGCTCAAAGGAACCCGCGACAATGTTCAACCTGCGCAGCGTGTTCGCGTTCTGGGCGTTCGTGACCTTGTTCTTGGGTTCCGGGGAACGGGCGCAAGCTCAGACGGCCGGCGGCATCACGGTCACGATCCCCAACACCGGTGTCATTCGCGATCATCAGGACTACGCGGGCAAAGTCCTGGTCACCCAGATCAATTACAAGGACTGCCTGAACGAAGACTTCTTCACGTTCACCGTGAACTTGGGGATGGGCACGGATTTCAGAAACTACGCCCTCGAGGTTTGGGCCGGCACTTCTTGTGATCAAACCACTGCGCGCCCGCCCTCGGGAACGGCGACCTGCTGGCGAGTTGCCGACTCCGTGCAGCCGCAAACCATCATCATCAACAACGTCAAGGTTCCGGTGCGCACGCTGTTGTCCGGCCGCACTGGCGGCAACAACACCGGCACCGATACCGATACCGGCACCAGCACCGGCGGTACCGGGGGAACGGACGCGAGCGGCGGGGGCACGGGCATTACTGGCGGAACGGACAGCAGCAGCGGAGGCACGGCCAGCGGCACAGCCGGCAGCAGCTCCGTGCCGGCGGGTACGCCCAGTGAATGCACGCCCACCTCGGCGGTGTTGCTGCCGCAAACCCTGAGCATCTATTTTCTGATGCTCGACAGCAACCAGGCCTTGGGTGGCCAAGCGCAGTACAAGATCACCTACAAGCTCAACGCGCCGGGGCCGCCCAACGCCGTCACGGCTGGTACGGGCGAGAACAGCGCACCGATTTCGTGGACCGCGACCACGAGCACCGACACTACGATCGACGGCTATCAGCTCTACTGCGACCCCGCGCCGGGCCAAGCGGGCGTGGACGAATCAGGCATCGAATGGGATCCAAACATCCTGCCCGTGTCGTGCCCGGAATCGAGCATCCTGGTCGAAGGGGCGCGACCCGACGATAAATACAAGTGCGGGACCGCGAACAAGACTTCCACCCGCGCGACGGCATCCAACTTGGTGAACATGGTGCCGTACAACGTGGCGGTCGCTTCGACCGATACCTATCGAAACGTAGGCACGGTTTCTACGCCGGCCGCGTGCGCTATCCCCCAGCCCGTGACCGGCTTCTTCGAGGCGTATCGGGGAGCGGGCGGTGAAGCGGGCGGCGGCTTCTGCAGCTTCTCGCGCCATGGTCGGCCGGTGCTGCTCGTGACTGTATTAGGACTCGGCTTGTGCTTGGTACTGCGACGGAGACGCGCGACGTGAAACGATTCGTACTCGTTCTGAACCTCGGATCTTTACTCATTGCGTCGGCAGCACAGGCCCAAGGCGTCGATCAATTCGGCGCCTACGGCCCCAAGGTCCGCGGAGAATCGCCTCAAATCGGCCTCGTCGAGTTCCGCTTCGGCGCATACAACCCACGCGTCGATAAGTCGGTGTCGAACGGCACACCCTACAAAGACACCTTCGGCGACAGCACGCGCTACATGGTCGGCCTCGAGGGCGACTGGCAAGCGATGCGTATCCCGCACCTCGGCACGCTCGGCCCAGGCCTTGGTTGGGGCTTTACCCGCTCTACGGGCTACGCTCGCCTGACCGCGGATCTGGACAAACTTTCCGGCGAGCAAACCGCACTCACGATCATGCCCATTTACTTGGTGGGCGTGCTGCGCGCAGACGTATTCCCGCGAGAGTTCGGCATCCCCATCGTGCCCTACGCCAAGCTCGGCTTGGGCACCGCGCTTTGGTGGTCCAGCGACGGCGGGGAAACCGCTTACGCGGGCGACGTCAAAGGCTCCGGCATTTCCTACGGGCCCCAGTATGCGCTCGGCGGCATGTTCCTGCTCGACATCCTCGACCAACAAACCTCGCGTGACGCAGACGTCAGCCTCGGCATCAACAACAGCTACATCTTCGGTGAGTGGTACGGCAGCGAGCTGGACGCTTTCGGCTCCACGAAACGCCTCAACGTGGGCGCCAACACCTGGGTCGTCGGCTTAGCGATCGAGTTCTAAGTCCGCTCCCCCAGGCTGCGGTCACCCCTGACCCACACGTCCGCCCGCGGGCTGCCGTCACTGCTGACCCAGGGGCGTTCGACACGCCGAGCCCCTGCTTGTTGCCTGCTCGGTCGCACACGGTTCGACTGAAACGGGCATGCAACATGTCGCGCGCGCGTGCCTGGTGTCCCTGCCGCTCGGTTTGGCTGGCTTGCTCGGCTGTTCGGCGGCCAGCTCGACGCCGGATGACGCGGGCGGAGCCGGCATCAGCGGCGTAGCGGGCAGCGCGGGCGTGGGCGGCGCTGCGACGGCGAGCGCGGGCGCGGCAGGCAGCGGAACCACCAATAGCGGCGGTAGCCCGTCAGCCGCGGCCGGCAGCGCAAACAGCGCGGGCGTCGCGGGAACCTTGGGCGCAGCGGGCGCTGCCGCGGCCGGCGCAGCGAGCGGCGGCACGGGCGGCGTGAGCGCCGGTGTGGGTGGCGGAAAGAGCACCGGTGGTGCGGGCGGCGCCAGCGCGGCGGCAGGCGCGGGTGGCAGCGCAGGCACGGCCAGCGCGGGCGCGGCTAGCGGAGGCTCGGCTGGTACGGGCGCGTGCGACTGGTCTTCGCCCCCCACGAACGTGTCGGCCTGGGTGAACGAAAGCTGGAGCTCCGAGCTGGGCAACAACATCAAGACACGGAAAGCCTGGAACCTCGACAACGTGATGTTGAACAAAGGCTCACTGAACCTGTGCGTGCGTTGGGGCGCGACCTCGGCGGTACCAGCCGCCGTGCGCATGAACCTCGCACCCACGATCGCGCGCTGGTTCAGCGATTGGTTCAAGGCGCTCGGCAGCTACGGCTGCTTCCCGTATGGCAACGGGATCAGCGTGAAAGTGACTGGTTGGGCGGTAAAGCCCGGTCAGCAAGCGCTGCTTGCCGGCGTTGATTCGACCATCCCCGTGTACACCGAGACCGACGGCGACGGCGAACCCAAGTGCCCGGACTCCTGCTCGTCATTCGTGCATTGGGATCACAAATTCACGAGCTGTCCCGGCGGCGACGCCAACCACAGCGACTATTGGCTCTGGTTCGACGACACGCTACCGGGTGGCGGGGGCGCAGCGGCCGTGGGGGGGGACTGGGGCCTGCGCATGCCGGTCAGCACCTTCGTCAGCCACTTCGATGACCCGAGCTTCTTGATCGTGGAACACGAGATGGGCCACGGCTTCGGCTTCCAAGACTACTACTCGTGGACCGGCTCGACACCCACCGGCGGCTCGCTGATGATCGTCGGCTCGACCGCAGGCAAGCAATCACCCACGGTTGGCGACACCTGGCTGCTGCGCCGCACCTGGAAAGAAATGGCCGCCCTACGCGGCTGGTGAGAAGTGGGCGCTCGCGATCCCGCATCGCAGCCCCCAGCCCGCGCCGTTCCCAACGCGGCAGGATTGTTCCGCGCTGCGCCTGGGAAGAAGGAGGACGCGCGGCGCCTTCGGCGCACGGGGGTTTGCGCACGCTCGAACGGGGGCGCTGGGCCGCCCCCTCAGCGCGCGCGTAGCAGCCTATCTATGTGCTTGTGCTCCCAGGCCAACGCGCGCTCGTGATAGCGGAACTCACGCTCGCGGCTGGCAAACTCTGGGGGATGGATGAGCGTGCGGCCACCCACGCGGACCTCAGGCATCACATGATGCAGGAGTTCGTGGAACACAATGTAGGACACAAAGTAACGCGGTACCCATTCGGCATCCAAAACTGGGTGGACGCGGATCAGGCGTTCGGAGGCGCTGTAGCTGCCGAGCTTGATGGTGCGGCGCTGCCTGGACTCACCGACAGGGCTCGTGCGACGACCCCAGGTGATCAGCACATCACTGATGCTGCCCCCGAAGTAGGTGTCGTTCAGCTGAGTGAGGATCTCACCGAGGTCATGCACATGCCCTTCGGCTTGGAGCTTGACCGTGGCACGGCGCGAGGCGCGGATCCGATGCGTGTTGGTCGAGATGAAGTCACCGATGACCTGCGAGGCGTCGCGGTCACCGTGGACGACGTAAGCTACCAGGGCATCCAAGATGCGGGGCTCCGCCCCCAAAAACATCATGTTCACGCGCACACGCAGGCGGCCACGTGCCCGCGTCTGTGTGACCATGCGGCGGCGGTTGTCCGTGACACCGAGCTGCACGGGGCCACCGAAGGCCGCCTCGAGCCGCCGCTCGAGCCGCTGCCGCGCGCCTTCGTGAATGAAGATCTGCGGACCGGACGGCAAGAAGTAGAGCGGGACCTGCGCCTGCCCATCCGGAATGCGCACTGCAGCTGTCGCCATGCGCGGCACCGACGCACGCGCAGCACGCCGCTGACCGACGCGGCCAACGGAAGCAGGGAGCCAGGGGAAACGCAGTTGAGGAGCCATGGGACAGAACGCGGCGAGTTGCCTGAAATTGGGACTAAGGGACGAGATCGATAGCGTCAAGGAAACGAAAATAGTTCTGTTATTCTCGACACTTGACTATGAAACTATGAGCACGCGCTGCGGCGCCCCTAACCCCGCGAACCGCCAAGACTTCCCGAGGCCTGGCAGGAGTTTTGCGCCCACAAATGGCCCACGAAGGCCCGCCGGCCGAGGGCACGAAATATCCCAACAATCCGAACAAGTTATCCCCAGAACCGACATCCCCTCACCTGATCAATCGAGCTCAGAGCGAGACGCTCACCGACGTGCACTCACACGTGCACCTTCGCCACTATGCAGAGCTGGTGCCGCGAGAGCCGATCGCGCTCAACGCAATACGAACATACCGCGCAACGAGTAGAGCAGCATGCCTCCGGGTTTTGCTCGGAGGCATGACGACTCTACTCGCCGCGCGGCTGCTGGGAGTCTTTGGCTTTAGCTCGGACGGACGTTGCCGCGCTTAGCGTTGGGATTGCTCGGACCGCCCTGGCCGTTGGGGCCTGGCGCGGCATTATTGCCCGGGCCACGAGCTGGCGATGCTGCGGCAGCGCTCGCCGCCGCCTCACCTTTTCCCGGTGACTTCGGTGCCTCAGACGCAGCGCCGGCCGCGCCGCCCACGACAGAACCAGGGGCGTTCACGTTCGGCGTTGCGCTAGTCCCCGCGGTGCCGATGCCGTGGTGGAGCAGAAGCTTCTGCTCGATACGCTGCATCAGCTCTGGGTGCTGCTCCAAGTAGGTGCGGGCGTTGTCTCGACCCTGGCCAATCCGTTCACCGTCCACGGAAAACCAGGCCCCGCTCTTCTGAATGATGTTCAGGTCGGACGCGAGGTCGATGATCTCGCCCGAACGGCTGATGCCTTGGCCGTAAAGGATATCGAACTCGACCTCGCGGAAGGGCGCGGCAAGCTTGTTCTTGACCACCTTCACGCGCGTGCGATTTCCGACGGCTACCGGGTCTTTTCCGGCCGCAATGCTCTCTTTGATGGCGCCGATGCGGCGAATGTCCAAACGCTGGGAGGCGTAGAACTTGAGCGCGTTGCCACCCGTCGTGGTTTCGGGGCTTCCGAACATGACGCCGATCTTCATGCGGATCTGGTTGGTGAACATGATGATGCAGTGCGAACGGTTCACGGAGCCCGTGACTTTGCGCAATGCTTGGCTCATCAAGCGGGCCTGCAGACCCACGTGCGAGTCCCCCATGTCGCCTTCGATTTCCGCTTTGGGCACGAGCGCCGCCACGGAGTCGATGACGATCAGATCGACCGCGCCGGAGCGCACCAGCATGTCCGTGATTTCCAGCGCTTGCTCGCCGTAGTCGGGCTGACTGATCAGCAATTCATCCGTCTTCACGCCGAGCTTCTTGGCGTAGGTGATGTCGAGCGCGTGCTCGGCATCGATGAAAGCGGCTACGCCGCCTTGGCGTTGCACATTGGCGATGGCGTGCAGTGTGAGCGTGGTCTTGCCGCTCGACTCAGGGCCGTAGATCTCGACGATACGGCCACGCGGATAGCCGCCGATGCCGAGCGCGATATCGAGCCCCATGGAACCCGTGGGCACCACTTGAACGTCCCCGCCGATCTTCTCGCCATCTTTCAGGCGCATGATGGCGCCGTCGCCGAACTCCTTCTGGACGCTGGCAATTGCGAGTTCGAGCGCTTTGGTTTTCGGCTTTTCGTCCATGATGGTGCGACCTTCTTCGGGGGTTTGAACTCGACCCGTGAGCAGCTTGTACTGCTCGGCTGTTCAGATGTCAACGCCGAGCGCCCAGCCCGGACATACCCTGGCAGACATTCGTTCGAGCCGCCGCGTCGATCCTCAGGGGTTGGCAGCTCCTTTGGACCAATCACAGGTCATCGAGCAATTGCGGCCGCCCTCGTCGTGAGCGCCCTGGGCGAGCCAGTCGAGCAGAGTTTTCCGCTGCGCTTCGCTCAGCGGTTTGACCGCAGGGTCGACGGAGGGGTTAGTTGTTTCCGGCATGGTGCGGGTGGTAACCGCCACCTGCATCCGCTGCCAGACGCGGGTCGAAGAGGTCGCCTGCGGGAAGGGCGCCTGCGTGTCTTCGTAGGTCATCAGCGGCATGGCTGCGCCATTGCGTGTCGGATTCTGATGGCACTGCTGACACACGCAATTGACGATTTTGTAAGCATCGCACCACGGCACGAGCCCACCTTGCGCGCCGCCAGCTCCGGCTCCGGCAGTCCCAGCGTCGCTCGCACCGCTGCCAGCGTTGAGATCCGGGAGCTCTCCGCCCCCCTTACGCTCGGTGCTCTGATCGCCACAACCGGTGTAAAGCGCGAGCACCACAACCACGAACGCCGCCCCAATCGAAACGCGAGTGGACCTCGCTATTGCTGTCAGCATGGGTGAGACGTCGAAGTCTAGACTAAGCGCGAGCGCTTCGGCACTGACGGATCGCCGCGCGCGGCGAAATTGCGACGGCGCGAGCGTATCGCGCCCGCGCCATCCGATTTATCTACTCAGCGCCGAAGTTTCGTCGATGCACGCCGCAGTGCTCGCGCTTCAGGCGACCGTGAAATCTTCCGAAGCTCAGGGAGTGGTCGAGCCGCTTTCGCCACCGGCACCGGCAGTCACTTCACCGCTGCTGTCGCCACCCGTGCCGCCAGCGCTGTCGCCGCCTGCGCCCGCCGCTTCCGAGCTGGCGGAACCACCAGCACCCGCCTCCGAGGGCGAGCCGCCAGCAGACTCAGGAACACCCGCAGCGCCAGCCGCAGCACCGACACCAGCTGCGCCGGCGTCGCCGACAGCAGGGCCGTTGGAGTCGGAGTCGCTGCAGCCCTGAATTGCCGCAAGCGCCAACAAACAGATCGCAGAAGCACCAAAGACAAGTCGCATATTCTTAGCCATGGGCGGGACTCTTGCGCGAACTGTGGCGCGGATGCAATCGG
>Ga0247769_1000441_pt1 | contig 10853 bp, 13 predicted proteins | sample UWRJL166409R6_FD_179942 | JGI IMG/M metagenome (GOLD analysis project Ga0247769, IMG submission 179942) | Plant litter microbial communities from Arlington Agricultural Research Station in Wisconsin, United States - UWRJ-L166-409R-6 | ecosystem: Environmental > Terrestrial > Plant litter >... | reverse complement strand
GGCATCCTGGTTGCATGTTTCATGGCCTGCTTGATTGATTAAAACGTTGATGGCATGCCTCAGCTGATACCTCTTTACCTTAGGGAACTCACCTGGCAATTGTGGAACTGTGAAGTCGAAACTCAACATGCGCGTCTCCAACCTCGCTGCCGCCGCAGTAGGCGTCCACCTCGCTACCGGCGCCTCCTATCCCGGCGAGCAGAGGCCGCTGGGGCTAGGGCCCTCCTCGCCCGCCAGAGGGGCAAGGCCAAACATCGTCTTCATCCTGACCGACGACCAGGACCTCCACATGGACTCTCTCGAGTACACACCCCTGATCTCCAAGCACCTCATTGAGCAGGGCACTTTCTTCAAGCGCCACTACTGCACCACCGCCCTGTGCTGTCCGTCCCGTGTCTCGCTGTGGACAGGCAAGCAAGCTCACAACACCAACGTGACTGATGTCAATCCGCCCTATGGCGGATACCCCAAATTCGTTAGCCAAGGCCTCAATTCCAAATGGCTGCCCGTATGGCTCCAGGAGGCTGGATACAATACCTATTACACCGGCAAGCTTTTCAACGCACACACGGTCGAGAATTACGACCACCCCTACCCGGCCGGCTGGAATGGATCAGACTTCCTCCTCGACCCTTACACTTACAACTACCTCAACTCCAGCTATCAGCGCAACCGCGATGCCCCAGTCAGCTATGAGGGCCAGCATACGGTTGACGTGCTCGCATCGAAGGCTTACGGCTTCCTTGCAGACGCAGCGGCCGACACGTCCCGCCCTTTCTTCCTGGGTATCGCACCCGTTGCGCCGCACAGCAATGTCGAAGCTCGCACTCCCGACGGAGGTATCGGTGACATTGGCGACATCGGCACCTCCGTGTTCTTCACTCCGCCTGTGCCGGCTTCCCGACACGCCCACCTCTTCCCCGACGCCCAGGTGCCGCGCACACCGCACTTCAACCCGTCCTCCCCTTCTGGCGCAAACTGGGTGCGCAAACTCCCGCAGCAGAGCGCCGAGAATGTCGAATTCAATGACCACTTCTACCGCCAGCGTCTGCGGGCACTGCAGTCGGTCGATGAGCTCGTGGACGGCTTATTCGAGCGGCTCGAAGATCTCGGGTTGCTAGACAATACGTTTGTGTTTTATACGACGGATAATGGCTACCACATCGGCCAGCATCGGCTGCAGCCCGGCAAGGAGTGCGGATTCGAGGAGGACATCAACATCCCGTTGATCGTCCGCGGCCCGGGAGTCGCGGAGGGCAAGGTTGTCGAGGGGTTGGTCACGTCGCACGTGGACCTTGCGCCTACGATCCTGAGATTGGCCGGCAGCACGAGTGCGAGTCGCGCAGATTTCGACGGCGAGGTGATCCCGTTGACGGGACGCAAGATTGACGAAGTTGTTAGGAAGCGGGAGCGGCATGAGCACGTCACGGTCGAGTACTGGGGATTCGCGGCGACCGAGGGACGGCTGTTTGGGAAGGACGAGCAGCGCTTGATTTTGAACAACACGTACAAGGCGCTGCGGGTGATCGGGGAAGACTACAACTTTTACTATTCGGTGTGGTGCAATAACGAGCACGAGCTGTATGATTTGAAGGTGGGCTCCTGCCCTCGTTTCTTTTCTTTCATTTCCTGCCATCCCCCCGCCTCTATTGGTTTGGGAAGGCGCGATCCGATACTGACCAAAACTTTCCTTTTCAACTTTGACAGACCGACCCCTACCAGCTACACAACCTCCTCCACCCGGACGAGGCAGCCATGGTGCCCGCCACCATCCTCGGAGTTTCCTTCGAGAAGCTTGTTGCCCGCCTCGACTCGCTGCTGTTCGTCCTCAAGTCATGCAAGGCGCAAACATGTGTGAGGCCGTGGGCAGCGCTGCACCCGGCCGGCAACGTGCACAATCTCCGCGATGCGTTGGCTGCGAGGTTTGATTACTTCTACGAGACACAGCAGAAGAAGGTTCGCTTTGACCGCTGCGAGCTGGGCTACATTCTCGAGTCCGAGGGGCCACAGTTCGAGACGGACGGCTTGGCATATCGTCGCGGCGTGAGGTGGGATGAGTGGGTGTAGTCCTGCTTGGAGGATCAGTGAGATCAGGTACGCATGACGTAAGTACAAAGCCTGAGAAAAAGGTGTCGAGCCTTATCTATCTGGTGGCAGTGTGCATTGCATACGCTATAAGAAAATGTATTTCAACCGCTCCTTTCGCGACGGGGATAGCTTTTATTCTCAGCTCCATCGAGGCATAGGGAGCTCCCGTCCTACCAAGAATACCTACCTGCTTACTCGCCAACCCTACCACCGTGCTTCACCGCTGCCGCCCTCCCGAAATGTACAAGCAATACACTTCAATACACTTTTCGGTTTGAGTCTGCACCGAGCGGCCGGACCTCCGCCGCCCTCGACTTACCCGATCCCTTGGCAGCCCAGCGAAAGAGGCGAAACCCCTGAAATGTCCGTTTTTACCGGGGACCCGGATCCAGACAGACCCCCTTCTTCAACCCTACGGATTCCGATACAACCTAAACGAGCCCGGGTGGCGTGGCTTGGCGGGATGCGGTTCACCACGGCGAGGCAGGTCGACAACGGCATGGATATTAACACGCCTGTCCAGACCCCAATCAGAATCCTGGCCGCCAAGGTACGTGTATGCATTCAGGATTTTGGACTTCGTCAAAATTCCGAGTCTGATATATCTTATACAGATCATGGTTCATTATCAGCTCTGGATATGAATTACGCAGCCCTCGGTGCTTCCTAAAATAGACCCGGCTGCTGGGAGGTGCTATCCTAGTCCGCACCCGACGACATGAATGTGGAAGAATGAGGCTCATACCTATATAATGGCTGGGTGCTGTTACCGCATCCAGGTCTCGGTCCCTTTTGTTTTAGGATTTATTTGTTTATTTATTTGAAGATAAGCTGTCGCATAGCTTTTGAGAAGCACAATGCTCACAACACGGATACTCAGTCTAGGGGCCATCCTAACTGGCTTTTTCTCTCTCGGCCAGGCAGATCTCATTCGTGGCGATGCCACTTTCACGGGCAACAACGTCGGCGGCGGCACTTGCTCTTTTACCAACTATACGCTGCCAGCAGGGCTTTCGGGAACGGGTATCGGGCCACCCAACTGGGCGACTGGAGGAAAGTGCGGTGCCTGTCTCCAGGTGTACGGGCCTCGCGGCAGCGCCAAAGTCATGGTATGCATGCCTTCAGATAAGAAATGACCAAGATACCTCTCACTAACAAGAACTGATATGTAGATCACCGACAGCTGTCCCAGCTGCAGCCCCAACAGGCTGAATCTTTTCGAAGACGCCTTCAGAAAGATCGCCGACCCATCTGACGGTGTTGTCCCCATTGAATTTGACATTGTGTCGTGCGGTATTGGCTCGCAGTTGTGGGTGCGCAACAAGGTTGGGACGTCCAAGTACTTGTGAGTCTTTTCCTGATCACAGCGCCTGTGGATGACCTCTACACCACATTATGGTCTCCCCATTTTCAACTGACTGATGGATATAAACCGTGTAGCTTCTCTATGCAAGTCATGAACGCCAACTATCCGGTCACCGCACTTCACGTCAGCACCGACGGCGGCCAGCGATGGGAGGCCACCGTCCGCCGTGATTACAACTACTTTGAGCGCGACGCCAAGGGTGGCTTTGGTCAAGACCGGGTGCTGGTGCGGGTGACCTGCTCGAACGGACGGCAGGTGATTCTTCCTGATGTCAACATGGCAGAATATGCTGAGAGCAAGGCACCCGCGAACTGTTGATGATCTAACAACTCCCGGGATGTTCTCGAGCAAAAGAGGCCGGAGAAGAGCATATATCTATCCCCTAATGAATAATGAATATTTTGGCCATCTTTTTATCTGGTCGACGGGCAAGCGTCATGGGATTCAACTATCGCATTTCACCGTCGCAGCGGGGTTCAAGAGCAAAAAGGAGCAGGGAGATCTGGAATCGCTTCACTCATTGTCCACCCCGTCCACCCAGTTCCGACAATCACGTCACAGCTATAATTAGGAGCCTACCTGTACGAGAATGAGGATAGGTGACAGACCTGGCAGCTAATTCTCCGGTTAGGCATGTCTCCAAGCGGGTTGGTCCGCTTAAGTTTATCCTGAGAATTACCCATCTGGCCCGTACCTTACACCTTACGAAGCTACCCCGCCCGTGCAGCATAGCTAAGGTACAGTAGGTACCTAACTGTGTACCGCGATGCCCAGTCAGCTTGCTGTTTGTTACCTCTTCCTCCTCACCGTCCACGGGAATCTCCAAGTCTCTCTAGCCCAGTCTCCACCTGCTCGCGATAATAACAACAGCGCGGCACATCCGCTCGTCCTTCCCTCTGGTACCGACTCTCCTTCGCTACCTACCTAGGTTTTCTGGCTTCCCGCTTCCAACACCATACAATCCCCCTGCTCACACACATACTACTTGGATACCTTGAGATATACGCACCACATCCTGTGAGACATATTGTGCGCCCCTGCGTCGCTATACCGCTTGCTTGCTATCCATCGGTCATAAGTCAAGATGGGCGAGCCACAGTCTCCTCCCTCGCAGTTCATCCCTCGCTTCCGCACCGATGTCTATCCGTTCATTTATCCGGAAAAGTTCAGGGGTGCACTGAAAGACCGCGTCACCATCATCACCGGTAAGTCTGCATACCACAGCTTTCCATGCTGGGCTCGGATTGGGTGTGATAATGGCGGCGGCTGACTTTTGGTTGGGACAGGGGCTGCTGGGGCTATCGGCCGGGGGCTGGCTGAGTCCTTCGCCGTGGCTGGTGCCAAGTTGGTGCTCACTTACAACAACACGCCGCCGCCACCAGAGCTCACAGAGCGGTGCCTCAAGTTCGGTGCCAGCTCCGTTACCTTCGTGAAGTGCAATGTAGCACAGCTCGAGGGTTGTGAGGCGCTTGTGCAGCAGGTGTGTGCCCAAAAGAGCCAGGGATACTGACATAGGGCGAGCCGACTCACTTACAAGCACCACAGGCGATTGATACCCATGGCAGAGTCGACATCCTCATCAACAATGCTGGCGCCAACGGCCTAGGTCCGGTACGTCTTCTCCCCCCCAGGCCCGTCAAAAGGGAAGTCGGGTTAACAGTCGCAGATGGATGCCCAAGATCCCCGGGACTTCATCCACGATATCGCCGTCAACTTCCACGGGCCATACTACCTCATGCGCCTACTCATTCCTAAATTCCGGGCGCAAAGGAGTGGCTGCGTGCTCAACATCGCCTCACGCGCTGGCACAGTCGCCATCCCGTATAGCACCAGCTACTGCGCTAGCAAGGCCGCCCTGATCAATCTGACGGCATGCACGCAAAAGGAGATGGACGTTGAGAGCCTCAACGACATCCACTTGTACTCGCTGCATCCAGGTGGTATCAAATCCGCCATGACCCTGAAAAGTAAACAGCCTACCTACCTATGCTGTTCAGCTCAAGCTCAAGCGAAACAGGCATCGCTAACGTGGGAACACAGAATACGCACAAGATTCAGTCCAGAACCTCCCGGAGCAAGCGCGGGGCTGGTTCACGCGCACCCTGGACATATATAACGACTCGCCGTACCTGAATGGAATGTTCTGCGTGGCGCTGGCCACGGGGATCGGAAAGGACGTGCTCAGGGGCAAGTATCTGGACGTGGGGCAGGACCTGGAGGATATCCTCGCGCAAGGGGACGCGCTGAAATCTAATCCGGATCTGTACTCGCTGCATACGACCTTCTTGGGCGGGCTCAAGAATGGCGGACTTCCGCCCGGGGGGTATCACGTTACGGAGCATCCTTTCGAGTTCCCGGGGTTCTGAACGCCATTCCCGCATGAGCTTCGAGAGAGTGAGGCGGCATTGACGATTGACATTGGTTGGCAAAGCGAGAGAAGTTGTTTTAAAGAAGGGGATAAAGCAGAGGGTTTCGCGGGTGTTGGAACATTCGTATACTTTTCAGGCATTTTCTGAGAAGGTAATGCTAGGAAGAATAAGATACAGGGAATGAACTCGTCCCTGCTCGAATTTGGGATGAGTGAAGGTCTCAACAACTTGGTAATCTAGTGAAATGGAAGTGAGCACGATGGATGAGGTGGAGTTCAAAGGTGAGCCAGGCGAGCCAGGGTTAGGGTCTAACACACGTGACGTGCCAAAGCTTAGACCTTCCAATCTTCTCGAGCAGCACCATTGCGAATCGATGGACAGCAGCAAATCGATCGAAGGAGAAGCCGACGCCGCCGTGCTCCCAAACCCCGACCTCACGAAATGGCCGGCTTGCAACTCCTCCCACAGACCATGCTCCGGTCAGGGGCGACCCGAACTCTGACCTCGTCGATGCGCACCCTTTCCCTCGCCCCGGCCTCAGCCACACAAATACGGCGAGCAGTCCCGGCACAGCAGCAGCAGCAAATACGATCCCTCTCGCAAGCCATCCTCCCCACCCGATCGCACCGATGCACGAATTCATGCGGCTGCTCCAGGCCTACATTGGCGACCGCGAGGAGCGGGCCAACTGGCGGTCTCTCGGGAGAATCGAAGGGTTTCCAAGGCCAGCAAACGAGGGGGATGAAAGTACACAGCTCCGTTAAAAAGAGGTGTGAACATTGCAAGGTAGGCACTTACTCTCTCTCTTTGGGGGGGCCAAGAATTCTTGGCCAGACCGCTTCAAGTTTGCGAGGGCTTCGCTAATAATCGTCATTCTCAGGTCGTTCGTCGGAAAGCGGACAAGCGGAGCAACGGCTATCTCTACGTCATCTGTTCGGCGAACCCCAGGCATAAACAGCGCCAGGGCTTCGTTAAGCACAGGTGAACATCGTGAAGATGTTGCGGGCGTTCTTGCCGAGATCTGTATGATACGGTGTGGGCTCGGAGTGTCATGGAGCAAGAAGCTGGGCGAATGATGAGCGGAGGCCCCTTGTACAAGATTCTCCAAACAACCACCGATGGGTTGGGCACGGCACTGGAATTATATTGCTGCATACCCTCATGCAGGGAAAGCATTCGCAGGCTCAGGGCCTCTTTTTAGACTCCGATGTAGCCTCTGTTGTTACAGTCCATCAATATACCTCTCCATGCTTTCCCATTCCGTCTTTCCCGTCGACAGCAGGTATCGAATATGGCCCTGTAACATCATGTCAGCCCCGGGCTTGTGCGCGTCTTGGAAAATAACTAACAAGATCTGTGACTTCACGGTGCCGCTCGAACTCCTCGCGCGCAAACCGCCGGGTTTCGGCCCGGGTGTTCGGGTCAGCGATACGGCGAGTACCTCGGAGAATGGTCCGGTATAAAGACAGAACCCTGGCACGCTGGAGGAACTGTCACGCATCAATCAGTATGTCGGAGCCTACCTGCTAGATGGGTTGAACCTACATGCTCCAAACTCAGCGTCTTGCCGAGCCGTGAGCGTGGGCCCGTCGCATAGGTGCGAAGCGAGTGCCGCGACACGCACCGTGGCAGGATCGGGTGCATCACCCAGGGCTGAAGACGACTGGAATACGCTATTTAGGGTGACATTTGTAGTTCTAACCATTCACTGCCGCCGAACCCACCCAGTTGGCAGGCAATTGGAGTCCCCGGCAGCGCGATGCAAAATGGATATGATAATGTACAATATAAATCCGCGCCGTTCCATGTGGTTTGGGGCAAAGGGAAGCTGGTGGAAATTTTTAGCGGCTGGTAGGGAGGGACCCTGCCTGCCGCCAAAACGTCATCCGAGGCGAGCCGCAACCGCTATCCCCACCCCCTTGGGTGAGCTTCGAAAGAAACCCCCGGGACGCGTTGCGTCGCGTCTCCCATGGTCATCTCTCTATCTTCTTGAGTCTTTCTCAAATATCCAAATCCCGAGAAAATTCGCAGTGACGATTTCATGACATGAGACCCAAGCGACAAAGGGCGCCCACCAGCCCGCTGGAACTGGCGAATCGCAAGGATGACGAGCAGTTCGTGACGGATTATTTGGCGTCTGGGTAAGTAGGTGTTGATATATCTCCCAACTCATCTAGCCAAAACCCCACTCAAACAAGCATGCCATGTATTTTGTATGTTGATGAATCTAAATAGGACCTCCCCTTGGCTCACAGAGTGGACCCACCCTCGCACGAGCAAAAAGTACACCATCGGCTTGGCCCGGTCCGGCACCCTCAGCGACGACGAGCTGAAGTCCTGCTTGTCTCTGATTGAAGAGACGAGCCGCCCAGACTATGAGAAGTCGGCCTGGAAATGGCGCCCGGCCAAGAAGCTCAAGGAGATGAGGTCCCCAGAGCTTCGATATATCCTCGTCCGCGACGCCGAGACTCGTGTCATCCGCGGCTTCACCTCGCTCATGCCAACCTATGAGGAGGGCCAGCCCGTGGTGTACTGCTACGAAATCCACCTTAAACCTGATCTTCAGGGGTAGGCAGTGATTTCATTCCTCTGCTACGCATAGCTCACTTAACACGCTTCTGACGGACCCCATACAAAATACAGAACCGGCCTGGGCACACTCCTCATGAGCTTCCACACCACCGTCGCAGAAAACATACCCCCCATCACCAAGGTGATGCTCACTTGTTTCTTGTCCAACCAACGCGGCTTGGCCTTCTACAAGAGACTCGGATTTGAGACCGACGATCTCTCTCCCGTCGAGAGGAAGCTACGCTTTGGTGTGGTCTACACGCCAGACTACACCATCATGAGTAAGCGCGTGCGGCCAGACCCGGTGAACGAGTCGTGATATATACAATGATGTGTCCAAACATTTACTTGGAGGCTTGGCACCCTTCTACAGATTGCGCCTCCCAATATGCTCGTTGGTATTGCACGACGGCTTCCCCCGTCCCCTGTGGACAGCAACATCATGTCCTAATCATCTCGCAGCGGAAAAGAAAGGGGTGTAAGTACTTCGTACTAAAGGCAATTATAGCCCATCACCCCCTCCCCTACCCAAGATGGCTACACGCCCCGCCGCTCAAGGTAAGCATGGAAGGAAGAGAGATAGTCAGCGACATGGGCTCAAATACTGTCACTATCAGTCTGGCAAAAACATTCACACCATATGTTTGTGCCGCTCTTACTACACCTCCTGGTTGTTACCTGGGGAGAAGATAGAGCTCATCAACGATACCTGGGGCATGTCGAAAGCTCATCCATCGCTCCGAAGGCCTATATCAGAAGAAACTATTCATCCAGAAGAGTCACAAAAGAAACAACCACCGAGGCTAGAAGCGTGCTGTGAACAGAAATCAGTTTAATTTGGATTAAAAGAACATGACGTCGGCATTTCGAGTCCCACACACGACCGACGCCCGACGAGCCTCTGCGATTATGTGCTTAGAAGTTAAAACCGGCGCAGCTCAATACTACGTATGATGTAGACAAGACACATACCAGGGGCATCAGCCATCTGACAAGTCTAGCCCCATCGGGTATTCAGACCTGAGAACACACCTTCAAGTCGCCTCTCCAATCTACGCTCCAGAATGGCATTTCACGAACGCGAGAAGACTAGTTGCTATCCCCGCTGACATTGTTGGTCACGCATGCAACAGTTGTGTATTGGCAGCTCTGTCAGTTGATGGTCAGACCCGCACGCTTGCGACTCCCCCAGACAGAATATTCGTCAGATACACACAGAGCTCCTCGCTCCCGTCGTCATTCATGATGATTCGTAGCACAGCGTCAGATACTTCCCAGCTCAAATCTTCATCATAGCAGCGATATCGCTGGACTGGACGTAGTCCTCAAAATCGCCAATCTGCTCCTGGAGCTCGTCGAGGGAGACCTTCTCGTCCTCAACGACCAAGTTGATCTGGAGCTTCTTGATGCCAAAGCCAACAGGTACAAGCTTGGAAGCTCCCCAAACCAGACCGTCCTTCTCAATACCCCGAACAGCGGCCTCCAGGGCAGCCATGTCGGTCTCATCATCTACAAAGTTGTTAGCACAAGCACGTACGTGATAAGTTCCGTGCCAAGGTGAGGCCAAATAACCTACCCCAAGGCTTGACGTCCAACGTAACCATGGACTTGGCGGCGGGCTTAGGCTTGCCCTCCTTCTTCTTCTTGTACTCGGCCAAACGCTCCTCGCGGATGCGGGCAGCCTCTGCATCCTCCTCCTCGTCGTCGCTGCCGAACAGATCGACATCCTCATCGTCCTCCTCGGCGGCAGGGGCCTTAGCGGGGTTGATGGTCACCTCGGCCACCTCAGGGCCGTAGACGGTGTACGGCTTGCTAGCATCACCGGAAAGGGTGGGGAACTCGTCCTCATACGAGGCAATGTGCTTGTACCAGCGTGCCGCGTTGGGGTACTTGGCGGCATCGGGGCTGGACTTCAGGGCCTTGAAGACAGCAACATCGGCCTGGGACGCGGTGAACCTATTTGAATGCGCTGTCAGCGGGGTTGGGCAGCAGGCGGGGGCTAGCAAGCGCAGGCAAGAATACAAAGTCAGAGACGCAACTGTATGCTGGATATGTAATCATTGGCAGGTCTTGAGGCTGCTCAGAAACACGGACCATTGGAATCATCATTGAGGGCGGGGAGGGACGATCACCGAAAGATTTCGCAGATGTGACTTACCCAGTGATGTAGGAGCGGGTGAGCAGCCAGTTGTTGAGCACTAGGTCCCAGTTAGCAAAATCGCAGAGATTTTCGACCGGGCTTTTGCTCACCAGCAAGGCCGGCGTCGGTAAGAAGATCGGTGAAGCCCATGGTTCCTGAAGTTAATTTGGGAGGTCTAGTGAGGGTTTGAGAGCGCGTATGTTGTGGTGAGGGAAGTTGAGAAGCCAGCGAATGTTCAGATGCGGGCGACCCAAGAAATGGCGGGGCTGAAAATCTTTTGAGATTGACAACCCCACCAAGGGGCCCATAACTGTGTCCT
>Ga0247769_1000440_pt1 | contig 10859 bp, 9 predicted proteins | sample UWRJL166409R6_FD_179942 | JGI IMG/M metagenome (GOLD analysis project Ga0247769, IMG submission 179942) | Plant litter microbial communities from Arlington Agricultural Research Station in Wisconsin, United States - UWRJ-L166-409R-6 | ecosystem: Environmental > Terrestrial > Plant litter >... | reverse complement strand
TTGACAAGTTTTGGACCGCTATCAAGCAGGCCGAGTATGTAAAAGGTGTGAGCGACGAGACGGATATCGTTCGATGGACCTTCAAGGATGGCAACAAGATTGAGGTCAAGCAGGATGAGCACAGCGTGGGTCGCGACTTATCCGCCGATGTTCATGGCGTATGCTAACCTATCATCAGAACCTTGACCACTTCATTACGTTCAGCGTCATCAACGCCGAGCCGGATCTACCCTACTCCAGTGTTGTGAACACGGTTCGCTGCTGGGCCGTGACCTCGGGAGAGTTTGAGGACTGTACCTTCGTCCGCTGGACCTCCAAGTTCTCTAGCGACGCCGATCTCGGTATGCCACCCATCCAGCTCACTTCATTTGCCTTATGACGAGGTATCCATGACATGGGATGAAAAAAACTGACGAGACCCGCAGGCGTCATTGAGGATGCCAAGTACAAGCGTCGCGAAGCACTTGCCGACCTCGCGGCCTCGGCTTCGACACTCAAGAGTGGGACGGCAGAGTAGAGCACGCAACCTACCAAGGATGAGGTTCGCAGGTTTATGAAAGAGTTTTATGAGGTGTTTCGGTACTCAGTTTGAGCAACGGTGCACATACGGCGGCGCCCATATGGTATGTCTCGGTGTTGGGATCAAAACTACACCATCGATATTCAAAATATCGAGTCATTGGTCACACTCGAAGAGCGTACGCTCTGAGGACCGAAGCCACAACACCTTCTCCACTTTGTCATCCGTTTTCAGGCATGAAGCCATGATGCTTTAATCGATGAATGTGGGGTCAGGGGAGGTATGATTTAGAAATTCAAACGTCTTTACACCAATCACCTCAATAGCCTGTAATTTCATCTGAGCTGCAATACGTGAGTTCGCTGCCTGCCACAAGCCATGGTTTGAATCCCTATATAGCTTTGTCAAAAACTGTCAGGCCCGCAAATTTCTAGGAGACAAACCAACCGACGAGCTCTGCGGCGTTCCGTCCTGTTTCTCCCATGAGTTTGCACCACGGAGAACTGACCATCTCAGTCACGACTGGTGCCACTTCGATCCGCGAGGGGTCTAGGCAGCTCTTGTATACGGAGCAACTGGTTTGTGGGTGGGAGCAGGCGTCTATAAAAGCTAGCCTATGCGCCATCGTTCTCTTTCTACTCTTTTCACTCCTACAATGTCTTCTAATCGGTCAGCTCTCACATCGCCATCTCATCGACGGACGACTCGAACTCGCAGCCAACACAGACCTTCATCAATAGCAGATTCGAAAGCCGAGACAAAGGTTTCTGCCCAAGATACAGCTACTCTGCCGGCCGACCTCACCACCGGACTGGAGATTGAGAGATATCATTCCGCTCCGTCTCGCAACTCGGAGTCCAACGTTCTCGGTTCGTACGAATATTTCAGACACACACAATTAGGGTTCACACAAACCGAGGGCACCGCGGCGCAGATCGATCAAACCTATCTCGAGCTAAACCGGTTTGAGCTGCTGCCTACCCCGCCAGGGTTTGCTCATCCAGCATACGCTCCAACTGCCCCTCCTGCAGAGTTGTTCGAGACGGTTACCCCCCAATCGGAGAACAACATGTCAACACCTGTGTACGTCATGTTCGTGGGCGCGCCGCCTGCCGTCCCTCCGCCCGGTGTTGCCCCGCCCCCTGGTCCCCCACCCCAGGTTTTCATGGTCACGCCCTCCGGCCTGATGCCTGTGGCGGCCGCACCCGCAGCACCCCCTCCGGGCATCAACATGGTTATCGGCATGCCACCTCCGCCGCCCCCGCCGCCTCCGGCCACGGTCATCACTTTGGCAGTTCTACCACCACCCCCACCTCCGCCTCCGGCTCAGATGACGGTCTTGGCGATGGCCCCTCCGCCTCCGCCTCCTCCTCCCCCGCCGATGCTCACCATTACATATGGGCCACCTCCTCCGCCGGCCCCTGAGCCTGTCATCATCAGGGTGACGAACATGCCTTGAGGTGATGAGGAGGTTTGGAGTGAGAGCGGCAACTACCTTTGCCGATCAAGACGACAATATTTTTGCTTGGGCCCAGAAGGAGGCAAGAGGACATCGAGACGACATGCTCGGGAGAAATAGGAAATTGGAGCAGACCGGCAGCTGATATTATAGCTTGGAGAACGAATGGGAGGACACTCGATAGAGCATGGACATAGTCGCTTCAAGACGACCATCATTTCTTTCTTGCTACCATTTTCTACTGGAGCAGGGTGGGCCATAGCGCTCAGGAGACAAGCATTATTTTTTAGCTGCATTTCAGTTTCTCATTGAGTCTTGCCGGGCTTTTCTCATGTCTTATTGCATCATGTCTGGATTTACGTGAGATGTCATTTCCCCGGTCGATTGGGTAGTCGCCAACATTGAGAGAAAGGGCGTTGTTCTTGTTGTGGGGATTCCAGTTGGATAAGGTTAGCGTGCTTAGTTGGGCGATTTTGGTGCTCTCCGGGCTTGAAACGTCTCTGGGATTTGGCTGAGAAAAAAAGGTTTGCGGATTGTCAGAACTAGACGTTTGATGGGAATGTAGTATGTACGGACTACCTACGGAGAACATTTGACATCCAAGTCGTGGTGTTCAGCCCAGGGATGGTGACGCAAAGGCGCCGCGTGCCAAGCCAGGATGTTGAGAATGAAATCCACGCCTCACGGCTCGTCCCGAGCAGCGCCTCGGTCTTGCAAGTTGCCCCGCCGCCGACCCGTATCCAGCACCCCACCGCCCCAGGACACAGGCCACACGCCACACGCAATCCCGTTCTCTCGAAACGACCACCACTTATCAATCCCCCGCATCCGGTCAAAGCCGTGGGAATGAATGGGTGATTGGTTTTACCGGGGACAATGTTCATCAGGTTAAGGCCTCCCAAATTCTCATTATCCCTACCATTGGCAACAACAACAGCAACAGAAAACAAGACACCCCTTCTCCATCTTCGCCCGAACAGAAGACTCAATTTCGCCCGCACCACCATCGCGACACGGACCCAGAACACCATCGCTACCATGGCCTCCCCATCACACACCCCAAGGTACTACAAAACAACCATCACCTCCAAACCCACCATCCCTCCCGATGCCCCCCGGTCCAAGGAGCATCACATAAAAAACCCCTCCACGGGGAAGCTCGTCCGCTTCCAGAACCCGCACCCCTCCTTCGGAGCCGATGGCACCCTCAGCTTCTTCCAGACCTTTCGCAAGTTCTTCCTCGCCCGCATCGCCGGCGAGATGGTCGCCCCTGATCCCAGCGGGGTGGTGATTCCCCATGTGGAACCCAGTTTTATTCCGAGGGTTGGTGGTGGTGGTGGTCCTGATATTGTGTCGCCATCCTCTTCGTCTTCCTCGTCCTCAAGTCTACGAGCCACCTGGCTGGGCCACGCAAGCTACCTTTTGGAATTCCCCAATCCAAACCCAAATCCCAATCCCAATTCCGGCTCCGGCTCCGACTCCGGCTCAAAAGAGGGAGGATTCCGAGTCCTCACAGACCCGGTCTTCGAAGCCCGCTGCGCCCCCTCGCAGCACATAGGCCCCAAGCGGTACTCCCCCTGCCCAGTCCCCGGTTCCAGCGCCGGGTCCCTACCGGCCATCGACGCGGTCCTCATCTCGCACTCGCACTATGACCACCTCTCCTGGCCTACCGTGCAGGACATCGTCGCCCACCACCCGGGGGTGCATTTCTTCGTCGGATCGGGGCTGGGAAAGTGGTTCCTCGACGGCGGGTTGGGAAAAGGGATGGTCACCGAGATGGACTGGTGGGAAGAGGTGGATGTTTGCGTCTCTCGTTTTGCAGGGGAAGAAGGAGAAGGAGAAGGAGAGGCGGAAATGAAAGAAACGAAAGCAACAATAGCGAAAGCAAAAATCACCTGCCTCCCATCCCAACACACATCGGGCCGCACCGGTCTGGACAAGGACACCACCCTCTGGGCCTCGTGGGCCGTCTCCTCGGGAGGCAAGACGGCTTGGTTCGGCGGTGATACAGGGTACCGCGCCGTTCCCAAGCCCTCGTCTTCTTCATCATCATCGGAAAGGACAAGAAAAGATGATCTTCCAGGACACAACGACGACAACGACGACAATAACGACTACGCTCATCTCCCGCATAACCCAGACTTTTCCGAAATCGGACGCCTCCGAGGCCCCTTTGACCTAGGCCTCATCCCCATCGGCGCTTACAAGCCCCGCCACCTGATGAGCCCCATGCATGCGGACCCGTACGACGCCGTGGAGATCTTCAAGGACACGAGGTGTCGACGCGCGATGGGGATTCACTGGGGTGCGTGGGTGCTGACCACCGAGGATCCAGAAGAGCCTCCCAAGATGCTCGGAGAGGCGCTGAAGAAGAGCGGGATCGCCGAGACGGGCGTCTTTGATGTCTGCGCTCTTGGGGAGAGCCGTGATTTTTGAGTGGAAGACAATCACATTACCTACCTACCTAGGTACCTAGCATATCTGGGGTATCCGTACCGCCCTGATTCCGAATACTATGGTACATCCACTCATGTGTTTATCCAGGCAGATACCTCAAGAGAAAAAGCGACCAATCGTCAATCTATCATTACTTAGGCATTTATAGGTGGTAAACCTACCATCACTCCGAACTCTGGTCGTGTGTCATATATGATGTTGTCCGTCAAAGTCGCATCTCGGCGTGCAGTCATGGTCTCGTGTTCTTCTTCATTGAGAGCTTCATGGAGTAGGCGCGCCGCTTGGCGCGGCCACCGGGGTCAAGACCAGCACCACATAATCGACCTCCCCATCGCCATCCTTCAAGGGCGCCCAATGGGTCACCACCTTCCGCGTCTTGGCCCCAAACAATACCTTGCCTAGAATCCCTGCCCCGCGATCAATCGTCCCGCTCAATCGCGCCATCGGGTCCGCCTCTATGTTGGCAAGGGCGGCACCCACCACCCCGCCCGCCGCCACGGCAGCTTTTGACGTCCTTCCGGCCTTCGAGTGCTTCGAACTGTAGCGACTCAGAGAGGGAGGCTCTGTATTCACCATCATGTTCACGCTCACCGCCTCCCCCACAGCCATACTTTCAAGAACCGCGCTCTTGAGCCCCTTGCTGGCACTGGGAAGGTTGGCATATTCAGCCAACAAGACAAATATATCGCGGCCGAACGCATCTTCGGGGCCGCCCCAATGAATGCCGAGAAGCTCCAGCGCAAAGGAAGATGAGAAGACCACAGGCATGCGAGCGGCGGTGTGACCTCGTGTCTGGGGCGGGTTCGCGTGCCCCTCCAATGGCATGTATTGCATGACGAAGAAGTGCGGGTAGGGTGAGTCAAACTCGTCTAGCTTATACCTCTGCTGCTGGTTTTCCGTCGTGAACGCCTGCCCATTGACCGATCGGGCGTCCTCCGATACTGGACAGGTGGCCACAGGCGTGATAGCCCGCGGTGTCTGGGGTCTCTTGATCGCGGAGACGGATTTGCTGATGAAGTCCCTAAAGGACCTGTAGCCATGGAACTGCCGCTGCGGACTGTGCACGCTCGCCGGTACTTCGGGCGGGGCTGGCTCTTTGTTGCCCACGGGGGGTTGCTCCTGGTCGCTTGGTTCCGCCGCGCGGGGGAAATCCTCGCATCGCGGGTTGAAGTCGAGGACGCGGAGGATGTCTTTTACCTCCGAGCCCATGCTTTCCGACACGTTGATCTGTGCGCCGAGGAAGAATCGCAATGAGCCTTCCCACGACAGCGGACACACAAGTAGAAGATTCCAAAAAGGCGCCCCGTCCTTCCGATGGTTGACGACAAGCTCGACTGTCTCCCGCCCGAGCACAATCGCCTTTCGAAGGCGCTGCCTTGCCTCAAGGTCCGTGGAAATCCCCTGGAAAATCCTGCAACTCTTGCCCACGACCTCCTTTCGTCCATATCCTGACAAGCTTAGGAGCCCGTCCGAGGCGTACACGATGGGATTGCCGGGCTTGTGAGGGTTGGTGAGGCAAAATGCATCACCGAGGCCGGGATAACCCCCCTGGGAAGCCCCAGACAGCGGGGGGGCCGCGGACAAGGAGCTTCGCGTGCACTGGGCGAGTTGGAACTTGAGGAAGTCGGGATAGAGGTGATTGGCGAGACGATGCTCCACTGAGTTTTTGGCATCGTGGTACAGTCTCTCAATGGGCGGTAACAACGACCTCGCGCAGTGCTTGGTGTTTGCGTTCAGGGCGTAGGACAAGTGGGCAGGAAGTCTAAGGGGGGAGGTCGCGGTGATACCTGTGTAATTGGTTGTTATTTGGCTGATGAGGCACGTCATGCTGCCGAGCGCATCGGAGAACTCGTCGACCTGGCAGAAATCAGCACAAGCTTGGTCGGGACGACACTGAGCACTACCGAGGAACAGTCAGCAAACCTTCAACAGAAACTCCATCTCTGGAGCGAAGCGCCTGGTCTTGGCAAACCGTAGGAGTCTCTGGATAATTATCGGGCTGGAGAGTGCTGCCTTGATCACATCAGGGGCAAAGAAATCCGGAAGTTTTCTGGTGTGCGGGGAGTGGTGAGCAGATCTCAGATATTGCGTGACTCGGCCACGGCTGCTGGGCATTCCCGTGCGGATGTCAACCGGTCGCAACGTTCCATCCTGATTGTAATCTGTGTATTGGCGGAGAGCGGGTTGGTTTGTATGATGTGCCAGACCTGAGCCGCTTCGTAATCGAAGATGCTGGTTGTTCACTCGTGGTCCGCAGCTTCTCGATGCTGTTGGATATGGTGGCTCGGCGGTGTTACCGGTGTCCTCGACCCCGGGGACGGGGCAATAGGGAAGGACAAAAGCCACATCTGACTGGACTCTACCTTGCCGAATCGGGTCGTCCTCAGAAATCGAGTCAAGGGAGTCTAGGTCATCAAGGGAGCCCGAGGTTAGGGAGCCTAGGTCTAGAGAGCCCAGGTCTATAGAATCCAGGGAGTCCAAGGAGCCGAAGGATTCCCTTCTGATTCTCAGCATCGTGGATACCATCACGAAAATAGCAACAATGGAAGTGAGGGATGTGATCGGTCGGCAGATATCCATGGGAGAAAACAAAGGGGGAAGAAGGCGATATGTGATAGCTTCGAAGACAACAACCACCGCTTTTGGCACTGCCAGCCCGCCGAGGGCTAGTGAATCGAGAGCCGGCCCAATACATCAGTTTCAAAACGCTGGATCGCGCTTGGGGCCAGAAGAGTCGCTGGGAGCAGAGGTGCGCCGGGATCCAGACACTCTGTTTGACGGCCATAGCCATATCATGAAGCGAATGGGTTCCAACATATGGTCGGAACCTAATATCGTGGTTCCGTCCGCTAGCTGCAAACGGCTGCAAACAGCAGAAACTTTGGACCGGTCCTCCTGGATCGTGAAGCACAGCACAGACTCCTTGCGTTTTCTACCAGCAGCTAGTATGGATTGTTAGAGTCAGATGAAAAGAGAAGAAATATTGGATCGTGCACGGCGGCTAGAACAGAGATGGGCGAAGATGGAGGCCTTGCGGTCTCTTTGCGTCACGTCAACTTTGGACGGCAGCCACCGAATCTGGCTCCTCGACAAGTCGAGAAAAGACGGCGGAATATTGCATGCGTGAGCTTGCTTGTCTGAGTACAGAAGGGTGATATCTCTCTAGTCGAATATCAGATGGCTGCCGAGGATGACTGCCGTTGAAGATGGCACATTATGGTGGACCGAGGAACGAAACCGGCTTCATACGTTCTTCACTTGGACGAGAACCGTCGAGCAAATTGAACCGGAAACGTTTGCTTGGGCAGGCACTAGAAAAGAATTCCGGCCGTTGGAGGTTTTCCGGTTTGGTGTGTTTTGGAATGCCGACCTGAGTGTCACGATGTCCTCTCCAGCGAGTGACCGAGACCCCCACAGTGGAGATGGCCCCTGGTGCGGAGTATGGCTACAGGGGTTCAGGCGTCGATTACGTGCAGAGCGCTAAAATAGCCTGACGATTTTGACTTCCCGTCCAGCAGCCATCTCTGGGCTCCCGAACATTGGACCCCCACCATGTCCACCACGTCCGCCAAACAAGCTTCCTGTCTGTCGGTCCCGCCAAGGTTGGAGATCTCCAAGGTCTGTCTCCCTGACAATCTGGATGGGTAGATGTTGATGAGCGGTGAATGCAATCTGCAACGACACTTCGTTTGTAGGACTGTATCCCATCCGCCGTCGCACGTCACCACGGCTCACGGCCCACGCCCACGGCGCATTCGTCTACGATGGCCCGAATATTGCAAAGCATGCAAGCAAGCAGCAAGGGCGGAGGTTGCACGCTTCCACAACATAGCCATGGGGATGAAGGAATTAAGGGTTACAGCAATTTCACCTAGGAAAGTCAGGGCGGCGAGGACCCGACCTCATTTGAGGGTCGCAACATGCAAATTGGACGCAGTTATAGCTGACACCCAACGGGGCGTGACACAATGGGAGAGCCGTTCACATGGAAGAAAACACACCAAATGCCATTCCATTCGATCTATCTATCATCGCGAGGGGGGAGAGGGGGAGCCAACCGCCCTGGAAGCGGCTATTGTGTATCCGGACTGCAATCTATATTGCCGCGTCTGGGTGAATCCCTACGCGATACCACCGGATGGGGCATATCTTATAAGTGAGAGGGGGGTTATCACTTGCGCTTCTTGATCCCTTCGATCTCGAGGGCCCCTGGTCTATTCTGTCTCCGCGCTGGATGCTAAACAATGGCGCCGTCTCTTGCTGTCTTCCTTTACTGGCTCCTTCTGGTGGGCACTGCGTCCTCACAATTGGATTTCGACCCGTTGGACTACGTCGACCCGCTCATCGGGGCTAGCAACGGCGGCAATGTCTTCCCCGGCGCCTCCCTCCCGTACGGCATGGCCAAGGCTGTCGCCGATACAAATAGCACCAGCAACCAGGGAGGCTTCACCCTGGACGGCGCAATGGTCACGGGCTTCAGCACCATGCACGACAGCGGGACTGGGGGCAGTCCGAGTCTGGGAAACTTTGCTTTGTTTCCTTACACTAACTGCCCCGACGGGGACATAAACCAATGCGCATTTCCCAAGAGGACGAGGGCGAGATTTGGCGCCTTCAGCAACGGCAGCGTGCTAGCAAAGCCAGGGACCTTTGGCCTGACCTTGGATAGCGGGATCCGCGTGGACATGACCACAACCCAGCGCGCCTCCTTGTTCAAGTTCACGTTCCCCCCCGTGTTCGCCGACGGGACGCCAGCTCAGCCCCTCATACTTCAGGATCTCACCGACCTCTCCGACTCGAGGCAAGACAACGGCACCGTATCGGTCGACGGAAAGACCGGGCGCATTACCGGCAGTGCCAGGTTTCTACCCAGCTTTGGTGGTGGGAACTATGTGCTCTACTTCTGTACCGACTTCAAGGGGGCGGACATCCTGGACAGCGGAATCTTTGTCAACAGCCGCGCAAGCACTTCGGTCAAGAATCTGACTATTTCGAGGTCCATTAACGGCTATCCGCTACCCGGAGGCGCCTTTGTGAGATTCAAGACGGGGGACGAGCCTATCCTTGCCCGGATGGCCACCAGTTTTATCAGCGTCAGTCGAGCGTGTTCGCACGCCGAGACAGAAATCCCCGACTTCAACTTCACCAAGGTCTATAGCGCTGCCACTGATGTTTGGAGGACCAAGTTGCGCCCCATTAGGGTTGCCACCAAGGGAATCAACGATAGCACGTTGACCAACTTCTACAGTGGAATATATCGGACATTCATCAACCCGCAGAATTACACCGGGGAAAACCCGCTTTGGTCCAGCAGCGAGCCGTATTTCGACTCATTTTACTGGTGAGATCGCACTGTAACGGCCCGTGACCTGAGGTTGTTAACTAAAGGTGGTCCAGCATCTGGGACCTCTTCCGCTCTCAGCTCCCTTTCCTCACCATCATGGACCCCACAGCTGTCACGGAAATGATCCGGTCGCTCATCGACACATACCGCCACGTTGGCTGGCTTCCTGACTGCCGGATGAGTTTGAACAAGGGCTACACCCAAGTGAGTCAACAGCTCCCGCGGAGACCGAGCGAATTATTTAGTTCACCAACTGACTAGGACAGGGCGGCTCCAATGCTGACAACGTATTGGCAGACGCGTACCTAAAGGGATTAGATGGAGGCATCAATGTAAGACGACTCCCGGACGTGCTTCTAGTTGCGACAGCTAGGATACCTTAGGTAGCTAACGTCACTGAGAAGTGGGACGATGGGTATGCCGCGGTTGTGAAAGATGCCGAAGTGGAGCCATACGACTGGTGCTGCGAAGGGCGCGGTGGTTTGGACTCCTGGAAGGAGCTGGGCTACATCCCCGTCCAGGACTTTGACTACAAAGGGTTCGGCACCATGACGAGGAGCATCTCGCGGACGCTGGAGTATAGCTATAACGACTTTTGCATCGCCCAGATGGCGAACAAGATGGGCAAGACAGCCGACCGAGACAAGTACGTCAAGTCCAGCGGCAACTGGCAGAACCTCTACAAGGAGGACCAGGCGTCGTCCTGGTGGAACGGCACCGACACGGGATTCGTGGGCTTCTTCGAACCCCGGTTCCTCAACAAGACCTGGGGCTATCAGAACCCCCTGAACTGCAGCTACCTGGATGACTTCAGCGTCTGCTCTCTTCAGAACTCAGGGAGGGAAACCTTCGAGAGTAGCATCTGGGAATACGGATTGTAAGTAGGCGAGCTGACTGAACCCCCTTCTGTCATGCCTACAGCCCTCCAGACCCACCCCTTTCCCCCCCTTCGGCCCATTCGTCCGCCCGGTTCCCATCCCGTTTCAGTATTAACCACCCTCCACCCTCCACCCTCCATCCAGCTTTGTACCCCACGACCAAGCCACCCTAATAACCCTCTACGGTGGGCCACAACCCTT
>Ga0247769_1000439_pt1 | contig 10863 bp, 10 predicted proteins | sample UWRJL166409R6_FD_179942 | JGI IMG/M metagenome (GOLD analysis project Ga0247769, IMG submission 179942) | Plant litter microbial communities from Arlington Agricultural Research Station in Wisconsin, United States - UWRJ-L166-409R-6 | ecosystem: Environmental > Terrestrial > Plant litter >... | reverse complement strand
GGGGGTTGTAAACAATAGACAGCTACTTGCTGCAAGCCAGAGAAGCCTGCAATATACCGTGTACCCTTCTAACTTGTAGAGGTCCCACCAAAACTTGACCCCTGGGATAGCACGTGCACCAAACTCCCGTCCACATGCAGACTATCAATTCATCATCGTCAATGGCATATATGTTACATTCAGGCCGTTGGGGAAACAAACTGGCAAGGCCTCTACCCTGTATCAACAACGTCCTTTTTGCTATCAATATCCGGGCAGCGAGTTGCCTGGTGTTATGAGGCTTCAGCAGCCCCCTGAAGGGCTTCTTCTCCCTGAAGCACCCCTGGGATTCTGTAGAGACAGCAGTCTAATGTATCACGGGCAAAATCATCACGTCACTCCAAACTTTGCATCTCCGCTCAAACACCACCCCCCTTCCATTTTGTCCAACTAGATTGAACCACAGCCCCGGCCGTATATACATGCATATTGATGTATATACCACCCGCTACATAACTACCCCATGGCAGTCCATTACTGCAACATCGAATCCAGACTTTCCCCGAGTGCCTTCTCAATCAACACAATCCATCTCCGGTTCTCCCGCTCAACCACCTCATCGTCGTCGTCTTGCAACTCGCTGATGTACGGCAGCATTTCAGGCAACGACGCTAACCATTCCTCCCCGAGTCGCTCCGTAAGCGACTGCTGGCATTTGACTACCTCTAGACGCACGGCAGACTGCTCCGATCGTAGATGTTTCAGCAGCGATCCATTGAGTTCCTTGTGGTGCTCCTTCGAGTCCGCTGCCGCAGCCAACTCGACGAGGGCCGGCACCAACTCCTCCGAGACATCCACCACGCCCGCACGCAGGAACTGCTCGACTAACACGGGCGCCACCGTGCTGAAATGTGCCGGCGCCTGCCAGAATCCGTCCTGGTCATGTTCAAAGCACTGCTTGAGTGTGCGTAACGCCCGCTTCCAAAGCTCCTTCTGCGCCGCATCCTTGACGTCCGACCCCGTAAGGATCTTGGCTGTCCCTTCCGTGATGTACGAAGCGTAGCTGGTCACGATCGATTTAAGACCGCCAAAGAACGTGTTGAAGAAACCATAAACACTCAGCTGACGCAACGTCGTGCCAGTGACGTCTTGCTTGGGAAGCTTGGATGATGACCACTCAACAAGCTCTGAGAAGATAGGCCGGAAGGTGGCGTCGTTCAGCTTGTATATCATCTTGAGAGCACAGTCGTTTACCGTGCTCTCAATCTCCTCCAATTCGGCGGGCTTGACCTTTGCCTCCTCGCCGTCGGCGGAAACTTGTCGCCGCAAATCCAGAGCGTTGGTGAAAATAGTCGAGAGCGTAGACACGCTCTTACTAACAGTCGATTTAGTATGCTTATCAAGTGCAAGACCGTAAACACGGAGGTACTCAGCCAATGCCTGTAGGGTTGTCAGCCTTTGTCCAATTTTCTCACAGTTCATATTAGCTTACTGGGACACCATGTTCGGTAGCTTTTGACCAATTCCGCTCCAAGGCGGTAAACAGTGTCTTGGGTTCAACCAGCTTCGCAAGGAATTCCAAGCATTGGAATCGGCTGTTGTCTGATTCGGCGTCCAGGTCAGCGGCAGCCGAGACGTTCGAGCAGGCGAGGAGCCGGTCCAAGTAGGCGCCCGAAATCATATACGGGATGTGCTGAGCGAGAGCCGTGATGAAAGCGTATGCTGCATTGTGCAGACTCGTGTTTCGTTGTTCTCCCTCAAGGCTCTGTTCCAGATACGCCAAAGCCTTCGGGATGGCCACTGGCAAAACGGGCACAATGCCGTCCTGCAGGACGTCCACGAGCGACGCCAAGCAGAGAAGGGCCATGATGCGGAGGCTGTCTGAAGACTGTCCCAGACAATGGTCACCCGCGATAGTAGCCACCGCGGCAGCCACTGCTTCGAGGTCCTTCTTGCCGTACTTCTCGGCGATCTTGTCGACACAGGTGACAGCCGTGTGTTTGTAATTCATGTCATCAGACTCCCGGATGACAGCCGTCAACTGCGGCAGGAATGCAAGCAATGCGGTCCTAGACTTCGGATCCGTATTGCTCTCCCGGTCAACCCGCATTTCAAGCGACCGAAGAACCTTTTGCCTTAGCTCCACGTCTGGCCTGTCAAGAAGCGTCTCAACACTCTTGATGAATTCAGCAATCGACAAAAGATGCAAGAGGTTGGACAAGGCGTCGCCGCATCGGTTATGGAGCGGCTTCTTGGTCTTGACCGTGCTGGCCAGTGCGAGCAAGTTCTCGAGAAGTGTCGCATAGAGGTCCCGAATCTTGGCAGACTCCATGTCGTCCCTCTCTGCAAGCTCTGTGATTTCCCTCTTCAGACGACGATTGCTGAGCAGGTGAGGAAGAAGCGCGAGTTGCTTCGTTGCAATTTTGACAGGGTCCTGACTGGCTGCGTCCGTCTTCCCTAGGAGCGAGCTTGAGAGCCCCGGCCTCGGCTTGAAGACAGCCCCGATCAGGTCAAGTAGCTTGACCAGCGTCTGGAGCTGAACCTCGACCGGGAACGACCCTATCATCTGCGTGGTGAAGGAGATCATGCTGTCCGTGGCACCGTACTTATCAACAAACATCGCCAGTACAGCGAAGAGGAAGTCCTCAGGCCCAAGGTTCTGAACCAAAGAGAAAAACAAGTCCTGTTTCCTGTGTGACGGCACGTGTTCGTACGCGATGACAAAGCTCGACAGAAGCTCTGCAGTACTCGCAACTAGGCTTTTACGAGTCTTGCGGAACGTCTCAATGAGCGGCGGAATCACCTCCTTGACTGTTTGGTTGACAACATGGGCCGAGTAGTCGTCGGATTGCTTCAAGACCGAGCTACCCATGAATGTAAATATCGGCATCACGCTGTGCAGCACCACATCTGGGGCGGTCTTGGCCAAGCTCGCGACCAAGAGCAGAGCAGCATTTATGACCGTAGGACTCGTAGACCTTTGAATGCAGCTTGCCAGAATATCTCCATGCCCCACCGAGGCGTCGATCGTCATGGACTTGTTCTTCTCGTATGCCGGAATCATCGAGAGGAGACTGCTCAGCACGAGGTTCTGCAGGTATCCCAATTCAGCACCCACAAGCGCCCTGAGATGCTGGAGGTCCGAGAGGGCCGTGAAGAGGCTCGGAAGTAGCTCTGGGTGCTCTTCTGGCTTCGACTCCTGCACAAGCTCCAACACGAAAGTGATCCTGCTAAGTGCCGACTTGAACTCACCACCTTGTACGACGGTCCGAGGACGCTCCGTAGTGCTCGTTCGTCTGCGTTTCTGGGTTGCTAGATCTGCCACCTTAGCGTCGCTTGGCCGACTTGTTGCCACCTTGATCTCCTCTTGTATGGAATCCAGGAAGTCAAAGAGGACGTCCGTCGGCAATTCAACCTTACGAAGGAGATCGGCAGCCTCGGCAGCCACTGTGCTTTGCTCAGATGAACCTTGCGACAGCCTCAGCATGGCTTTCGCAGTGGAAAACTGAGCCTCCTCCTTCATCAGCGGCCAGATATGTTCGATTCGGGAGAAAATGCTCTCGACAAAACTCGCCCTCGACACTGCCTCTTTGTCCGCGACAAGTTCCAAGAACAACTCGAGGCCTGGCACATCGTTTGCAACCACCACCTCAACGCATGCCTTGTCGAGAGCCTTTTCGTTTACCGATTCCCGCGCAGACAGGCGACTAGCCTCCGCACCAGGCAGAGCAGCCCACCATCGAAGAACCGGCAGCAGCAGATCAGTCCTAGTAGTACCAGATACTCGCCGAATCTGGTTAAGGGGCTTCAGTAGACGCAGCTTAACAGTGAGCATTGCCGTTTTCTCGACGTGGCCGCACAAGAATTTCATTATGTCTAGCCTCGCTTGGCGTGAGATCTTGTGTTTCTTGTCCGTGTCCTTCTCATCGCGAGATCCTTCTAGCGCGCTGACGATCACTGCCGACACGTGGTCTTCGTGGAGAACAGATTCTTCCAAGGATGGAAGAAGAACGGAGAAGAGCAAATGCTTTGCTGCCTTGGAGTCCAAGGCAGCAAGCGTATCAGTGCCGTTGCCGTAAAGGTCTTTTGATGCCCATTTTTGGCGCGCAGTATCAGTGAACTGCTGTCCCAGTACCACCAGAAGGTCCGCAGCCGCGCGCCGAACGCGCTTCGCGGGGTCGCTCAAGGCTACGATGAGGTAGGGAATCAGCGGCTGGAAGTCTTTTTCGGCGCAGTCCACCTCCTTGAGGCGCGTTTTGGTCCGGTCTAGAGCTGCGACTTTGGCCAATGCTGGAAACGGGCCACTCCATATCCTCATATAAAATGAGAGGTAGAAAGATTTGGTTGGTGCTAGAGACCGACTCAAAACGGGTGCCTCATCAAATCGCTGCAAGTCGGTCTCGCTAGCAGCTGCCGACAGGAAGAAGGCGCTCAGCTCATCAAAGAGACCATCGGCCTCCCAAGAAACACAAGATGTTTTCGGTGTTGGGAGTTTGCACGTCTTCTCGAACACCTCCTCAAAGCTCACCTGCTTCTCCGGCACGTCAACCTCCATCCCTGTAGGCGCATCTTTCTCTGCCGGTTCGATGACAAGTTTTGGCCGGATGGCTGCTTCCAACTTCAGCTCAAGCTCCTCAATGTCGAAGTCAATCTCTTCAATCGTGGTTCTGATGATATCTCCAAACTCCCCGCCCACCTGAGAAAGGGATACTAGGGTCGAGCCGAGTGCCTTCCTGGCGCTACCATCCGGGTCAACTTCGTCGCTGATCTTGTGAGCAGCAACGAGCAGGGTCTTGTAGACGACCTTTATCTGCTTGTCCTGCAGGAACTTGCCGGATAAGAGCGAGGTGATGAGAGGAAGGCACCTTGCGTCCCCTTTCCTGGCGAGTCTGTCCACCAAGGCAAGCGCCAGTCCGTTGGCGAGCCGATCTATCCGATGAGTGTGGCTGATTTGCTGCAGGGTCGGGATAAAATCTTGCGCCTTGAGAGCAGCTTTGGCCACCCGCCCAGAGAGCTGCTTAGCAGATCGGTACTGCGCCAGAATGCACAATGAAAGCAGGCCAGGGCGGAAAGTCTCGCTTGTCCAACCAAGGACGAGCTGGTCCATCAGGGCTGCAAGTGCATTGTCTTCGAGATTCGCTTTGGAGGCGAGGATGGTCACGATCATGTAACTCGCAATCTGAATGCCCGGCACGTCCTTCATGGTCAGCGACTCACTAAGCACTGGCCCGATCCGTTGCAGAAGGAGCTGGTCATTCTGAATCTGTATACTCCTCCTCCCCGAGCGCATCTTGTCCAGCATTCCGTTGACAGCCTCCGCCATGATGCCTGCCCAGAAAGAAATCAAGCCCGGGTAATCTTGCTTGGATCGGCAAGAGGCGAGGGTGTACTCGGAGAGCAGAGAGAGGAAATCTGGCTTGCTGATGGCATTCTGGACGATAGCAGCGCGCGGGAGCGCCGTGAGGGATCGGATATAGGGGTCCAAGAATCTGTATTGTTGGGGAATGTTGCTGGGGAGAATCGACAGGAGCGTCACGAATGCCGGGATGGTGTGGTATGGGAGGAAAGTAGTGATGAGGGTGGTCGTGTTGAACTCGTGTATTCTGCTACGGTCAGAAAGGGCGAACAGATCTGGACTCCAGACTCAGAACCCACCTAAACCGCCGAATTAGCCACTCGATGGCTTTGATCGCAGGCATGAGGCGTAGTCGGCTCCCGGCGAGGTGGAGGAAGGCCTCAACGCGTTTATCCAGGACCTTGTTCTCCTCGGCCGACATCTGTGTGCGGTCGACATCTTGGCTCTGGTCGCTGAAGAGCGTGGCGCCAAACTTGGCAAAGCGAGGGTCCAGACGGCAAAGCTCCTCGAATCCTTCGTGGCAGATAGAGAAAATCTCGGGAAAGTTCTGGCCGGCGGCGATGCGGGGTTCGAAGATCAGGGACTTCGCATGCGAGGCTTTCAGAGTTTTGGCGTCCAGGCTTGTCCGCGACTTTGCGGCGACCTGGGCCAGTTGCTGGGCAAGAGACGAAGCCATGACTGGTTCAATCCGGGTCCGCCCGCGCAATCCCCTCCTTCAATCCCAGTTGTGCGATGGTCACCTCGTCGGCATCGGCAGCCCCCAGCCTCGTGGTACGCAATTGAGTGGTGTTTTGCGGCAAAATCGAGGACTCGGGTGCGAGATTGACGGCACAGGAACTTCGTGCCGCGAGTTTCTCGTACGCAACAACGCTGTCGGTTTTTAATGGATCGCTAGTTCGGAAAGGCGGTTGTGAGGTTCAATCCAGAAATTTCCAGTCGCAAAGAGGTGGTGCAGCTCTTCTTGCCCACCGCATTTCTTTTTTTTTCTGTGGGGATTCTCTCTATCGATAACGCTTTACGGCCAATCAAGCTGGCCCGATACTTGATAAGCTCCAAGCTTTAGTGGGGCAGATGTCCAAACTCTCAGTTGGAGAAGCAAAAAAATCATTGCTCCCAGTTCATCCAATACCTCCCCGCCATAAATCAAAATCCCCCCCATTTTAGAGTCGAATAATGGCCTCTCATGCCCCCAAACGGAGGAGGCTTCACTCCGACGGTGACAGGGAGACGGCGCCCAACGGAGTCAAAGTTCAGAAGCAGTTCTTCAAGAGTGCGGCGAATTGGAATCTCGAAAACGACCACGAAAACAGGCCCAGAAAAGGCAAGAAGGACAAAAAGGAGAAAAAAAAGGTCGTCCAAGCAAACGGAGGAAGACTGCCCATCAAGGTTGCTTCCGGAACGTGGGTCGACCAGGACGATGCCGATTCGATAGTGAACGACGCCGATTGGCTTGAGAGCAACGGAGACGCCGAACCACTTCCCGACGAGCCCGAAGCCCCAGCACCCGAAGAGCCCAGTATTCCGGAGCGGGAGCAGATCAGAAGAGCCCAGGAGGAGATGGCCAAGATTGCCACGCAACTCAACGAAGACCCTGAGGAGTATCCAGGGGCGTTCAAGGCGTTAGCGAGAATCGGGTCGTCGCCACTTCGCTCGATACAAAAGCTCTGCATTGTGACCCAGATGGCCGTCTACAAGGATGTCATTCCCGGCTACCGAATACGACCTGCGTCTGAGGATCCCGCCGTCGAGAAGCTGTCCAAGGATGTCAAACGGCTGCGGGTCTATGAGCAGGCATTAGTTTCAGGCTATCAGACGTATATAAAGACACTGGCACAGCACGCAACTACGCCACCTGTGAAAGGCGAGAAACCTAGCAAGCGGATATCAAGCATTGCGATCATGTGCGCTTGTACCTTGCTGAACGCTGTTCCACACTTCAACTTCAGGGGCGATCTCCTCCGGATCCTGGTGAGGAAACTGAGTTCGCGCAACGTCGATGGCGATTTTGTCAAGTGCCGGCAGGCGCTTGAAAAGCTCCTTCGAGAAGACGAGGAGGGCAGACCGTCTATGGAGGCGGTCTCGCTATTGTCCAAGATGATGAGGGCTAGGAAGTACAACACCGAGGAGAGCGTGCTGAATCTATTCCTTCACCTACGGCTACTCTCGGAATTCTCTGGCACGGGCTCGCACGACCGAGTGGACCGCGAAAAGGAGGGAACCAACGGGCCAGCCGCCAAGCAAAAGAAGGTATTTCGTACGAAAAAGGAGCGGAAGCGGCTCAAGGAGGAAAAGGCGGCCGAGAAAGTCATGGCGCACGCTGATGCGAGTGTCAGTCACGAGGAACGAGACCAGATGCAGTCTGAGACGCTGAAAATGGTTTTTGCCACCTACTTTAGAATTCTGAAGGAGCGGTCACCCCATCTCATGGGAGCCGTGCTGGAGGGTCTTGCTAAATACGCCCACCTGATCAACCAGGACTTCTTTGGGGACCTTCTCGAGGCGCTGAAGGACCTTATTCGGTACACAGAGCAGGGCGAGGACCAGGAGGAGGCAGACGGCCAGGAGGAGGACGATAAAGACGACACAGCCATTGCAAGGGACACAAGCAGAGAAGCGCTGCTATGTACCGTGACGGCATTCGCTTTGTTAGCTGGGCAAGATGCGCATAACGCCCGGTCGACGCTCCACCTGGATCTTTCCTTCTTCACCACACACTTATATCGAAGCCTCCTGAGCCTGTCGGTGAACGCAGACCTCGAGCTCGGCGCGAAATCGCTTCATCTCCCTGACCCGGACAGTTCAGATGGCGACAGACGGACAGACTTCAAGGTCAACCTCCAAACCACGACGGTTCTGTTGATGCGATGCCTTGGCGCCATTCTTCTCCCGCCGTGGAACATACGCTCGGTGCCGCCGCTGCGGTTGGCAGCATTCACGAAGCAGCTGATGACAAGCTCGCTGCAGATGCCGGAGAAGTCATGCCAGGCGGTTCTGGGGCTCCTGCAGGATATCATCCACACGCACGGTCGCAAGGTCAACGCTCTGTGGAATACGGAAGAGCGAAAGGGAGACGGCACGTTCAAGCCGTTGGCGGCGACGGTAGAGGCAAGCAACCCCTTTACGGCTACGGTGTGGGAAGGTGAGCTGCTTCGGAGGCATTACTGTCCCAAGGTCAGGGAGGAGCTCAAGCTCATGGAGAAGAACTTGAAGAGCATATGAGGGCGGGATTTTCGGGCTTATATAACAGCGTAGGGTAGGGATACCACTGTCATGTTACGATTTGCTACGTGCGTCTTGTTTTTCTCGTTGTTCCGCCTTGCTTTGATGTATCCAAGCCCCAGGTGATTGAACCATAGGTAAACCTGGTAACTTACTATAACCGAATGAATGCAGCTCGGGAATATCCTGTAATTATACAACAGGCAAAGTAGGTACATATACAAGAGACCGGTCCAAATAACATGAGAGATGGAAACAACAGTTCTCGTAAGTAATGTTTTAGTTGTGATTTGATTTGATTTGATTCAGTTTTTGGGTCTATATTCTGATTCTATCCCTACGAGAGTGTATGTACGTACGTAGAAGATACATACCTATGTCTATGTCCATGTCTATGTCTATGCCTGTGTCCATGCATGTGTCTATGCTGTGTCTATGTCTGTGTCTATGGTAATGATGTCTACTTGGTTTCTGGAACTCTCTCATTTACAATTCAACACATACATCACTTACATATATCCCTCCCTTCCCTCCTCTCTATGAGGTATCAAGGCCAGAGGGATGAGTGATATCCAAGATGCTCCCTACGGATGGCATCAACAACAGAAGCCAAATACGATCTACCATCTCGGTAACTCGAAATGTGGTATAACCCCCTTCCGCCAGCAGAGACACAGTCGAAAACCACCCCGACTCTACACTCCAGGCTCGATGGAGACCAACACAGAGAGCCCCCCTTAGCTCGGTGACCTTGGTCACCTTGGTCACCTAGGTCGGCCACTCCATTCCACCCAAGGCAACCCTTTGGACGGCGACCTTCCCTCCGTCCGAGCGTTTATGCCTTTTACCTCGCGGTCAAGACAAGGAGCATGGCAACAAGGGTGTAGCTTGCCGCGAGCTACCTGAACTGACCCGAACAGACTCGCACTAGCTGCATGCTGCTTCGGGAGCACATGGGGAGGGCGAGCATGGGGCGGGTATACGGGCTGCCAATGGTCGGCCGCCCACGCTGGAAAGAAGAAAAGAAGAAGAAAAAGGACGATCAGTTCATGCCCACCGGGGTCCGTCGAGCGGTTTCAGATGTTGATCATCCACTGTTGTCCGCCAGCACAGCTCTCTCGACCCTTTCCCTGAACACCGTTCGGTTCCCGGAACGAAGTGGACACCCCTGGACGTGACGCTTCCCGATGCCATTGGCCGCTGGTTAAAGGGTCGCTCTTCTAGCTCCCTTCTTCCCCGTCCAAGGGGTCTTCGGGAAGCCAGCCCGTCCTCCACATCCACTCCACGGCAGGGCAGAGCACGAACAGGGCGGGAACAGGCGGGTCAGTATCAGGCGGAGCTTCTCCACCTCCATGATGCCCAGGACGAGGACGTGAAAAGAGGCTGGATTGGAAGGGCCGAAAAGGGGAGAGAGTCGAAACACATCCCCCCAAGGCAGGCGGCCCTTTTCCCTTTCCCCAGACTCGACAAACCGGCCCCAACGAAAGCGATGCCGGGCGGTGGTAGAGGGATTTGCTACGCCCCCCGCGGGTTATGGAGGCTCAACCGAGCAAACCACCTCGGGATGACGATGGTTGCTTCGTTGCAGCAAGCACAGGAGCTGGGTCGAGCCCGGATGGGGATGTGATATGCCGCTGCGAGGTACCGAGGGGTGCCAGGCCAAGGACGCAGGCCAATGTGTTTCATGTCGACCCTCCCTCTCTCTGCCTCTTGCGTGCTTGCTTGCTTGCTTGCTTGCTGCCCCCATGGGATTGTATACCAGCACCAACAAAAAGACCACACAAACCTCCCGAGCCACGGAGCTCAGGGGAGCAGGCAAAGTGGACCTAGATGTGCATGGTGTCCCGTGCACAGCGCAGAGTCCCAATCCGTCGGCTCACATAACAGTGCGGAGCTGCCATAGTAATGCGTTGCCCATCTCTCCGAGCTAGAGGGTTAGGTAGGGGCCGTCTCGAGCATATCCTACTTGCTGTACGTAAGGTACGCATCCGCATGCAGGCATGCGCGCAAGGTGTAGGCAGGTAGGAGGACGCAGGCTGCCATGGAGAGGGGATCCCCCTCGCCCGCCAAAGCCCATGGCCACGGCTGCTGACTCTCGAGCCCTCTCTTCACCCTCGCCCAACGCAGGCGAAGAGCGGGCGATCTGCAGGTTCAGGGCTGACGATTACTCTGCCCTTCGCACGGCGGCCCCAGCTCGAGTCAGGTCTCTCCCAGGTTGAAGTTTGCTTCGCTCCCGCGGCACAGTGCAAAGCAGGAAAGGAGCCTCTGCCGGACCAGACCGCACAGATGCGTTCGTGCTTCCTGATGCC
>Ga0247769_1000438_pt1 | contig 10874 bp, 8 predicted proteins | sample UWRJL166409R6_FD_179942 | JGI IMG/M metagenome (GOLD analysis project Ga0247769, IMG submission 179942) | Plant litter microbial communities from Arlington Agricultural Research Station in Wisconsin, United States - UWRJ-L166-409R-6 | ecosystem: Environmental > Terrestrial > Plant litter >... | reverse complement strand
GACCGATAGTGGAGTCGAAACACGGCATACGGATCATCCTTCGGGTCGACAAGATGCCATTCAAAATAGAAAGCTTGCTGAGGCTCATCCATAAGACCAACCCTAGGAGCACTGAGAATGTTGTTAGTGGACTCATTTCGGTTGGCGCAAAGACACCGGCGGCCTTACGCTATTCTATAGTTGTCCTGGAATCGGAACTCTGGCAGCCTCGGGGCACGAGATCGCCTATCCTTGGCGCGAAAGGCCTGTATTTCGATGAGGCCGCCATCTTCGGCGGCGCTTTTATTCTCCTGGCCGGGTAGGAATACAAAACTCCGCTCTTCCAATCCGATTTGCTCGTCGCAACGTCCGCCAGGTGCCCAAAGCGACTTGACAACTCTGCCACCACAGCGAACAGCCGGCTCAATGCCCCAAGATGAGATATGTCGGCCATTCATCAACAGCTTGAAGAACATATACTTGCACGGTGGATGGGGAGCTGCAGTGATGCAATACTTGACAGAGAAATTCGAGCCTTGGGTTAAACGTTAGATACCATTTGATTTCATGTGCCCCGACTGCGCTCCCGTGCCAGGAAATTGAAAGGGAGACTGGAAGGTGTGGACGGCTTACCTGGAATCGAAGGCACATAGACCGAGACGGTTGGCTTCGCCTTGGGCTGGTATCGTGGAGAGGCAGCTTCGAAGCCGCCTCGGGTCGAGTTGATTCCACTGTGCGATACATGCTTTCGGGAGGCCCCATCACCAATCAGCTTGACTGACGAGCCTTCTGGATGCGGATATTCGGGGATCTGATCGCGGCCGAGGTTTGTGAGGAGTGATACCTCAATGCCACGAAGGCAAGGCATTTTAACACCCGAGATTCGCTTGTGCGACTTGAAAAGACCATAGATCAAACTCCCACGTACAACGGGGTATGGGAGAGTGGAATTTGCGTTCGACTGGCGAAGAAGCAATCACCTTCTGCTTGGGCGCGTAGGTGGTGGATAGCTGGGGTGGCAAGTAGATGCAAGGAAGGAGCAGACCCCCGCGGCGAGTACTTGAAGGCACCAGACACGAACCACGCGCAACTGACATTTGCTCACACTGGAGTCCAAACACAACACCAGAAGCAGCACAAACGTTTCCATCCGAACACAGTTTGTGCAGTGATGCAGACCGGCGTCAGAGCCACAGCCACACACAGACACTCCATCTCTCTTTCCTTCCCAGACTCATCCAACGATGACATGACCAAGAGTGACATAGCGATATATGCCATATAATCAAGACAGCCAGTAACACCATACCTGTATTTCATTCGTGTGGTCGTAAGGTGCCAGGGGGCTGTAAAATGTACAGAGCGAACGGACGAGAATCACACCTCTCGCCCCGCACTATCTCACATCCTCCTTGTTCAACAAGCCGAGAGCCCGTACTTGGCCAGCTGTTGGTGCATCTTCCTTTGATCCAAGCGCTTCCGCCTTCCTGTATGCAGCCTGTAATGTCTTGACTCTCGCCGCCTGCAATGATGGAGAGCTGGTTAGTTGGTGCTGCAAATCGTCATGTAGGGTGATCCAACCTCTTTCTTGTGGTGCAGGCACTCGTAGTAGTCCTCTAGTGCCGGTGCACACTTTTTCTTTCCCGAGTCATCCTCCGCGGACGTGTTCACGACGTAACAGGCGAGCAGCTCCTGCCAGAAGGGGAAGCATCGGGATGGGCCTGGAGCGTCTGTCAGTTCTTCCGACATCGATTGCGGCTCGAATCGACGCCATTGGCCGGCGTAATCACACTCACCTCCATTGAGGCCGTATCCGGACGACATGATGGGCTGCGCAAAAGCCGAGACGTGGTGCTGCGCGGGTGGGTTGGTCTAGCGACGTCGCGATGTCGTCTCGAGATGATGCTCGGCAAGCTCTCAAGTCCCGAGCTTCACAGTGGGTCGAGGTTGTTTAAGACGCCACACTTCTCAGCCACATCACGTCGACCCACACTGCCAAGGCGGGGTGGGAGCTCTGTCCAATCCAACATGGCTCTCTGGTCTTGGCGCTATCATCTGGAAGCTGGAAGCTGTCAATGTGTCTGTCGGTTCGTTACGTCGTTCACTCCACCACCTCGTCGCCGGATCCCTGACTCCAGTGTTCACGACAGGGAACCACGCGGGCGCATTCGGCCAGGCCAGATGATTCCTTGGGCTGCTACCACTCGACGAGACTAAGCACGACAATGGCGCTGCTACTTTCACCGGCGAAGCTCGTTTTACTAGCGGTCCATTTCGCAGTCAATGCCGAAGTTGACAGCTTGACATCGCTGGCCGCTCGCCACAGCAATGTCCTCCGAAAGGAACTGCTACTGCGCATCGTCCTGACGTATCTTCCCGAAACTCTGCAGTCAAGCGAATACGTCTCTTTCATAGATCAGCTCGAGAATGGCGCTTTTCCAGAGACCGAGCTGCCAGATGTCGACGCGTCTGCGGTGACTCTTCTGACCGAGGAAGATGCTGCGAAGAAAGTTCGCAAGCTCCGTCTGCTAACCCTGACATTCCCGGACGCACCCACGGAAGCCGCTGGAGATGCGACTGCACTTTTTCTACTACATCGGTCGTACAGGGTGGACGAGGAAGCAGGGCTTCTTGACGAGCTGCCAAACTTATTGATGCCATTCCTGGATTATTCGCCCTGTGTCCGCACCTTGATGGTCTCCACCATTCTCCCCCTTCTCAGGCGCAACTGCGGATACTATCCCCAGGACCCAATCCCATATACACTCCGAGGCTTTCAGGACTTGCCAGATCGTGTCGCTGTCAACCTTTTGCTGTCACAAACAGGTCTCCGGGACACTGATCTCCCTTTCGTCGGACGCGATTTAAAAGGCTTAATCGGGCCTTGGTTGTTCAGTGAGAAGAGATGGAAAGCTGCGGGGAGGAGGCTCAGCCGCTCTTCAGAACGAAGCTCCGACGGCGACGGGTTGACGGCTGAAACCATTTGCCCCGGGTGGGAACAGGTGATGGAATGGCTCACCTCTCACGCGGCTAAGACGTGGAGGATTGCCGTAAGCGCTGTCGAACAGTGGGACGGCCCGGGAGATGTCGATCTTGGTGGTTGGGGGGCAATGTGGTTGAGTGATGAGGAACAGGACCATCTAGAGCAAAAATACGCCAGGGCGGCATTGGCTTCCGCCTATCTCATCCCAGAAGCCTCGCCCGAGGCACTTGAAGGCGCATACAAGATAGTCAGCAAGATTGCAGGGCTTCTTGACCAGGACCCGATGTCTCCACTACAGTCAACTTTGGCGATACTGCCACCTCTAGCTGAGCACGTCACCGACGTTGTCGTGGCTGCGAGGCATGCCACGTACATGCGCAACAGCATGCTGGACGCCTCGAACGTATTGACTTCACCCACTGCGGCTTCGACGATCTTCTTGCAGGTCTTGATCCTGAGCGCCATTCTCCTCACCAGGGCCGGTTCACCATGCACCGTGCGAAGAGCTGGCGAGTTAGCACTCCTCCAAGATGAAAGGGAGCAAAAGGCCGAAGCCACTAAACTGATCCATGCCCTGTCCAACAGTGGGCCAAAGACCGACGACAAGTTCTGGATCAAGGCGAGGATTGAGATATTATGGTTGAGAGATTGGGGAGCCGAGGAGAGCTCGTCTGTCCCGGTGCCTCCGGCAAAGGGGATTTTCGGCCAAGTAAAGCGAGAATTCCTAGAGGTTGAAATTCTCAAGGCATTGCTCGCAAACACACGTAAGTTTCAGTTGCCCCTGCTCCAAGCCTGGGACTTGGCTAACCGGACACAGGTTACACACTTGCGCGGTCTATTTATGAGGACTCCCCCGATCACCCCCTAGATCATAAACTCATCCAGGACACGATCTATGCGGCCGCCATGACAGCATATGACAATGCTTCCAACCCCAACCGTACGCGTGGCGGGTTGAAAAAGTGTGATGAGATGTTGGTCTAGCTCGGTTCCCCTTTAGCAAATGCGGATGCTGACACTTTTGCAGTTTGAAGGCGCTGCCGAAGACCATACAGAAGTCTGCCCCGGCTACCAGGAGAATGGAAGCCCTCCTCCAAGCAACACACATTCTGAGCGAGTATCGCCTCGTGCTCAAACAGGGCGAACCGTTTACCCCAATTGTACTGCGCGTACATACGGATCCTGTATCAATCATCGGGAAGATACTGGAACAGAACCCAAAGAGTTACACAAGGCTTCAAGATTTCACAGACCTGGGCAACCGCCTGGTTGATGCAGGCCTGATCGGCGCCACGAAGGGCGAGGCAGGACGCGGCTACGGCTTTACTGTCTCTGACGAAGAGCAGAAACAGCGTCGTTCCACTACCGAGAGACGTATCACGGCCATGTGCATTGACGCCGCTCTGACGGAAGACGACTTCGAAACGGCCTACTCGTATGTCGTCAACCGCCTCTCCGCGTTGAACACATCCGTCCAGGGAGATGAGTATTCGTGGAAAGCCGCCTTGCAAGCCGGAAAGTACCGCCGTACGGCACGGACGCTCCGGCCTACGCACATCGGAACATCTAGTGTCGACCCTGAGATCCGCCACCTTGAGCAACGCATCGAATGTCTCTCTACAGCGCTGCGCATTGCCCCGGCACCCACCTTGCAGGAGATACTCAATGCCTTCCGCCGCGCCGAGGAGGAGCTCGAGACGGCGCTCAAAATCGAGGATGAGCAAGAAGATGCGTGGGACACCGCGGGCGATACGATACATAGCCACATGCCTGGCGGGTTCAATGCCACTCCTGCACACCAAAAGCACGGATCGAGTGTCGCTGCCTCGCGCCGCCATCAAACCGAGGAGACACCAATGTCGCTGTTTGATCTCTCCAAGGCGAGCGTCATGTCCGCACAGCGCAACTTGACAGCGCTGTCAAATCTGCCGCGCTCGGCTGGGTTGGGGAGGACCAGCACCAACACAAGCGGCGCTACCGCTGACCACGGTGCTGCAGGTGACGACGAGGAAGGTGACCAGAAACGTGTTCGCAAGAGGGATCAGCTGAGAGACGCAGCATTTGGGAGTCTCGTCAGCGGCGTCGGGTGGTTAGTAGGCGCGCCAGCGCCAGCTCCAGAGCGGGAGTGATGAGCCAGAAGCATACTGTATACCCCATTTGTGAAGATAATCTAAAAAGAATTACACCAAACTAGCCTCCAGTGGTTCTATCAGGCCAGCCAAGAGTGTGGCCATTGACTGCATTGCTGTCCGTATATCTCTCGCAGCTGCCGTTCCGCTGTATGAGAACGAATCCGAAACTCCTTACCCCATAAATACACGGCGGGATACCCCTTATCCCGTCCCTCCCCAGGACAGCAAATGATCCCGTTGCTCAACCCCCCGACAGACGGGGCATTCAAACCTCCACTGCCCTCAAAACAAAACAAACGGCCATCCGTTCAACCGCTCGCCTTCCTCCCAGCCATTCCTGACAATCCTATCTGGTTAGGGGTACGGTACTATACTTCGTAGCAGAGAGCGTTCCACCGAGTTTCCACTAGAAGAAGTCATAGCCGCGACCATCGACAAGTGCAATACAACATAAAAAGAGAACGACAAGTGGGGGGAAAATCGAGTTATAATAAACTCGAACGCTTTTTCTGTATGACCCATTCAGCCCAGCCCGACCCAGCCCGACCCAAGCCATAGTCTCTTTGAAAAGACGGAAAATGGGGAACACAGTGGAGAAGAAAAGACGAATAACGCTACAGCTCGTAACCATTGGCCCCGACACATATGATTCAAGCGGAAATGCATCCCATATGCTCGCTGCATTAGTCGGAATCAGAATCGCCATCCATGCCAAGCAACGTCTTATCCACCTCATCGAGTTCATCCTCTCCTTCTCCTTCCCCTTCGCCATCCCCTTCCCCTTCCTCGCCATCCCCGTCCCCGTCCCCGTCCCCATCGATCTCGCCATCGACCTCGCCGTCCCCATCCCCTAAACCTAGGAGCTCCTTGTCAACTTCGTCCAGGTCGTCCACCTCGTCTGCATGAGAATCCCCATTCGTGTGGCGGCGATGGACGCCGTTCGTCTTGGTACCGCGACCCGGCTTCTTCTGACGCTGTCGCACCATGACCTCGGCTTCGTCTTCCGTCTCGGCCGGGTCGACCATATGGTCCTTGGAGGGAGAACCTTCGCCATCGCCATCCTCATCATTCTCGCTGTGGTTGGCCCCATTGACCTTGGGTCGCTTGATCGGAGGGATCACACCGAGATCATCGCCTTCGTGAGCCTCCCAGCGCAAAAGGCGACGATGCGCCCGACGAAGCGCGGCGTTGAATGAACTCACCTCCTCGCCGAAATCGTCAGTCTCGTCCTTTAGCTGACACAAGCCGCCGTAGCCCCTCTCGCGGAAGGGAAAGGCCTTGGGCTCGATGTTGCTGCCCATGAGCAGCGAGCTCTTGTTGTGGTTGACGCATTCTTCATCTTCGCTGTCCTCAAACGGATCAGGCATGTGGGCCAGCCTGTTGAGCGCACGTATGATGGATCCGTCGACTCGGCGGTGCTTCCGGGCCTTGTGGTGTGACCTTCGAAGCCCACGATCGAGTATGTATTCCACTCGCTGTGTCCGATTCCGCTCTACGGCAATCTGGTGGGCAGTTGGTGGCCGCGGTTTCCTCGCAACGATCCCCTCCACTGGTTGGTGGCCGCCAGGGGAGGAACCTTCAAATATCTGATACTTGAGCGGGTTCGCTCCTCTACGGGCCGTGCTGCCAAGAGCGCCGCTGTGCCGTGCAAGAGTGCGTGGCGGTGGAGTGGACCTGACACTATCAAGATCACTCTCATGCTTCGACGGTCTGATGCGCGGTAGGATGCCTCCCGTGCTGGGGCTGGCCTCGTCACCAGCGGGGAATATACGCGGTCTGGGCCCCCGTTTGTTCTGGCTCTCCTGTAGGTAGTGCTGGTCCGCCTCGATAATCTTGGCCCGCATCAACTGCTTAGTCTTGCCGAACTCCTTCTCCTCTTGGGTGTCCACGTTCTCCATCTCCTGCTGCTCCGGGGTCATCTCCTCCAAGCGGGGCACGCCTTGGTTGGCGACGTCCACCTCGTAGTCCACGCCCGGGCCGAATGGATTCTCCTCGCAACCTTCTTCCGTGTAGTCCGACTCGAGGTAGAACCACATTATCCACAAGAAAGCGCGGGCGCGACTCCGACTGCTATAGTTTGTCTTCATGATCAAGTCGTGAAACTCACGGCCGGGGGGGAAGTGCAGCTCGGCGACCTTGCTTGCCGACTGGCAAATCAGAAACAGGAGATTGACGGGATTTGTGCGTGGGACCTTGAGATGTTTGAGCTCATCGAGCGAGCCAGGTTCTCCGCGGTCCTCGGCGCCTCCCTTGAGGATGGACTTGAGCCGGGGAGCATCCTGCAGCTGCTTGTACGCGTGGGGATCCTGGCGGGCTTGGAGGGACGGGATAGCATGGTAGGTGCGGAGCTGAGCACGCATCTCGGGGAAGACTGTTATGCGGGAGACGGGCGGGGTCAGCACGATGGAGAAAAAACGCAAGAGGCGGGAGGATGCAAACACGTACAGTTGAGCGTGGTGTTCATGCGACCAATGTTGACCAGGAGGCAGACCATGGCCATGCCCTTCGCAGCATCGCGATCACTAAGCAGCTTGTCTCGGAGGACCTTGCTGGTCTTGCTGCTCCTGGACATGGTATCGATGTACAGGTCGGCGAAGCATTGCTTGCCGATCTTGTCGGGCTCGTAGCTGTTGGTGAAGACCTTTTGCTCGTCGTCGAAGACGGCCTTGAGGAAGTCGTACTGGATGTCCTCGCGCCAGAGCGGCTCGCCGTCCTCCTTCTTGAGATGCCGGATCTTGCCGATGATGTTGGTACCGTTCTGGGCGGTGGAATCGTCGCGTGCGCGCTTCTTGCCGCGAGGCTGACGCTCGGCCGGTTCGGGGGTCGCTGTCGCCATCTTGGTGTCCTCGTCCTCGGTGGCGGCCGTCATGAAGGATTTTTCGATGCGAGGGGGAGAGCTGGGATCGACGTCGGACATGATTGGGGAGGTGGGAGCCATTGGGAATGGCTAAAGCCCCGAGAGTGGCGGTCTCTTTTTTTTCGGATGACAAGAAACCACTCGGGTGCCTTGTTTTTTCCAGTTAGGTTTGACGGAAGACAAAGCCGCAATTCACCGCGCGCGCGCGACTACCCCCTCACACCCCTTTGCGTCGACCTGCTGCCGGCGCTGTCGCACTTTGCAGCTGCAGTACGAGGAGACGGGTCGATACGCTGGGGGGGGCGGGCGCGGGCGCGGGCGTTGGCAAGACGCGAGAGCAAAAGGGAGGGAATCTCGAAGGGAACCAATTCGACGACGACACTTCTTGATGCGTCGATGATGGAATATGTATGAAATGTCAGAAAATGAAGACAATTAAATAATTGTGGGTGGCGGCAGTCTGGCGGTTTGTCGGTTTGTTGCGGCCAGGTTTAGCGGGTTTGGAGGAAAAGCTTGAGCGTCGACGAAGCCGTGGCGCCCTGCCGCACCGGTTGGCTTTAGGTGCGAGGCCATCGCGTCCCAAGGTCTCGACACTTCCAAAGCGACATTGAGCGCATCGGGCGAGCTAGGCCACCTGGTGCAATACCTACAAGCCCTGGAAGGAAGTGCAGGGTTAGGGTTAGACGGGCGTAGCAGGTGGCTCCCCTCCTCCTACACCTTTTCCACCTTCTTCCGTCACAAACACCCGCATCTATAACTTATAAGACCCTCGGTGCAATAGATAGACGACTGGTTGTTGGATGGCATGAAGCTTGTCGTTTGGTCCCACATCCGACGGCTGTCTCCTTCCACCTACACTCATCATCCGCTGGGGCATTGAAAGCTACAATCTCCGTACCCGCACAGTATCGACTACGGACAAGAACAGCCCGCACCCTGTACATTCCTGTGTATTCCTGTGCATCCACACATCGGGTTCGACTGACTATTCGGGCACGCAGCTGAATTTTGCCGATGGAGCTATTTCGTGCTGTTGAGAATATACCTAAGGTAGGTAGGTATTATTCCAGAAGGGGCAGGTCATAGCCGTTTCTAGCCCCGACAGGCTGTGGTTATAGCGTGTGTGCAAGTACTTGTATTGTACAATACAATACCTTACATAGGTACCTAACATTGGATACTCTCGGTGAACACAGATGGTGACACGTTGTGCCCCGCATGAATGGGACATAAAGGGCGTCTGTTATCTCGCAACGCCCACCACCCACTAACACCACCACGGACTGATCAACGCTTTCCAGATTCACACTTCACATCATGGCCCAAGTTGCAAAGCTCCCCGTCATTGACATTTCCGACCCCAGTCAGGATGAAGCGCAGGTTGCACAGGAGCTCGTTGAAGCGGCCATCGAACACGGATTCCTCTACATCAAAAACACGGGCCGTGATATTCCCATTGATGCCGTCGGGGGGGTGTTTGATCTGGTAAATGAACATTGGGAAACCCCCCTCATGGGTGCATCCGCGAGCCTGACCCAAGTTTCTCCGGATTTATTGCCTATCCCGTAGTCGAAGAACATCTTTGAGGCACCGCTCAACGAGAAGCAAGCATGCGCCATCCAGGAAAACAATAGGGGTGTAGGTTCCTCTCTCTCACTCTCATCCCAGGAGGAGGAAGAAAGAAATAAAAAGTGACATCTTTCTACCGAATAGTGGTCAGCCATGCACTACGAGACTCTAGACCCCAAGAACCAGCGAGTAAGTGACAGGAAACCCAATCTGTCTCTCTCTGTGTGTGTTCTGACCCGCCCTCCCAAATAGATCGGCGACTTTAAGGAGTAGATTGCCCCCTTCTACCCACCTATTCACACCCAGTCTGACCAAAGACTACCTCACACAGGGCTTTCAACTTTGCCGAATTTGCCAACGGCAAAGCCCAACAACCCATCCCGCCCTCCATAGCCCATCGTGAAAGCCAGATCAGCGCCTTCCACGACCTCTGCTACCGGATGTGCCTCAAGATCAACACCCTCCTCGGCATCGGCCTCAAGGTCGACCCCCCCTCCTTCTTCACCGAGGCCCACCTCCGCTCCAAGGGCACGTCGGGCACCACCCTCCGGTACCTCTACTACCCGCCCCTCTCCTCCTTCAAGTCCGCCACATCCGACACCGAGATCCCCACCCCCCTCGACGTCCGCGCAGGCGCCCATAGCGACTACGGATCCATTACCATGCTATTCCGTCTCCGCGGCCAGGCCGGTCTCGAAATCCAAACCCGCTCCGGCGAGTGGGCCCCCGTGCCCGTCACCCCGCCGGGGACGGAGAACGACCCGGCCCCTCCCATCCTCGTCAACATCGGCGACTTGCTTTCCTACTGGACCAACGGCCTGCTCCGGAGCACGGTGCATCGCGTGGTCTTCAGCAGCGAGCAGAGCGTGCCGGGGGAGACCAACACCGACCCGCGGTACAGCATCGCGTATTTCTGCCATCCCGTTGGGTCCATGCCCCTCACTCCCGTGCCCAGCGAGAGGGTAAGGGCTTTCCGCCGTGGGGATGCGGACGTGGGCGGAGGAGGAGGGGGAGAAGGAGAAGAAAAGGAGACAAGTGCCGATGGGAAGGTGCTGACTGCTAATGAGCATTTGATTTCGAGGTATGAGTTTATCTTCTCCATTTCAATCTTCTGTTCTTACCCACATCACCCCCAATGACCCTAATCAAACACCACATTCCCATTCCCTATCTCTCTATAACAATTAAATACCAAAGTTTGGCTAGACTACCTACCTACCTACCTACCTAGGTCCATCTACCTGTACTAATAACGGATGACCTCCAAAAATTCACCAGGCTGAAAGCGAGTTATCTCCAACTATACCAAAGAGAAGGATAAGGAGTAAATCATACTAGAGAAATATATTACTTG
>Ga0247769_1000436_pt1 | contig 10884 bp, 9 predicted proteins | sample UWRJL166409R6_FD_179942 | JGI IMG/M metagenome (GOLD analysis project Ga0247769, IMG submission 179942) | Plant litter microbial communities from Arlington Agricultural Research Station in Wisconsin, United States - UWRJ-L166-409R-6 | ecosystem: Environmental > Terrestrial > Plant litter >... | reverse complement strand
AAAAGGAAGTCGACAGCGTGGTAGAGAAACACCGTCAAAGTCCAGAACAATCGCCCGCCGAGGTATTAGCTACTCTGTCGCTCAAGGAGTGGGAGTCCAGCTTCCCAATGATTGAAGTCTGCCAGCGAGAGACGATCCGACATCAGATGACCGGGACCGCTTTCCGAAAGAACACCGGCCCCGCAGACATACCGATCGGCAAGACCGGGGAAGTTGTACCCAAGGGGAGCTTTGCTGTCTACCATCTGGACGACTTACACTTCAACCCCGAGTACTACCCGGAGCCGGAAAAGTGGAACCCCAGCCGGTTTCTCCCGGAGATAGAAGGCACGGGTCCTTCATTGCCTTTTGTGGGATGGGGAACAGGAAGGCATCCGTGCGTGGGAATGAAGGTGAGCCCAGTCCCCCGAACCCACAGCATTTGACTCAAGCTGAAAGAGAACAGTTTGCCAAGCTGGAAATGTACATCATCGTCGCCACGTTTGCCGCCATTTTCGACTACACCCTGGAAGATCCCAACGGTAAGCCAATGGTAGAGGTCCCGCCAATTCCAAGGTCAATTCATGGCTCATCCATGCCACAGACCCCTATGCGGCTCAGGTATAAGCTTAGGAAATAGACCGCAGTGTATCGGATAATTGACCCAATAAAGTGGTGGTCTGTAGGTGATTCGTAGTGCAATACAAGAGATGTCAAACAATTCCGGGGATCCTCGGAGCATGTTCGAACAACAGTCTCTGTGGCTTACGCGCTCGAGGAAATCGAGAAGTAGGTATATCGGCAATACGGCTAATAACTTGAGCCCCACGGTCTTCCCCCAGCAACACTTGCCGACCAGATGAAACAAACGCAACAGACCAACAAAGCAGCGATCTTCACTCCCATGCGGACATCCGCGCCGAGCGCAACGAGATTCGCGGCCCGCAACTCGTCTCTTCGTCTTCACCATTAGGATCATCCTCCTCTGCTTCTGCACCGACGTGCTGCCAACGTAGTGGACAGCTGAGGCGCCGGGGACGTGACGCTTGCGTTTGACGGGTTCGAGGTTGTGGGGTTGTGTACTACCATTATGCTGTAGGGGTTTTTGCTGGTTGATGCTAGGGTGCATTGGGAACCACATGGGATTTTGCTCTTGAGCGACTGGGTCTAGGCTCTGATTGGGATTACGGCGAACTTTGTTGTCCGTGGGGGTTTGGCAGGAGGGGAACTAATGGGCCTGGAACAACAAAAGGAGGATGGTGAGGATCGGATAGTTAAGGTTAGGTTGTATTATGAATTAGTGGTAATAGTGCCGCAAAATAAGCTAAAGCTTGGTCTTGTCCCGTTCCCGTCTTTCGGTCCCGACGTCAATCCCAACTTCCAGTCCCAAGTTCCAGGTTTGCCTTTTCGATTGAGTGCAGTGCAAGTGCAAGTGCAGGAAGGAAGTCGCGTGCCGTCAAATGGTGCTTGGCGGTTCCAGCCAGCGCGAAATCTTCAACTCATTTCAACGCCACAATCTCGATGGATGTGCTGCATCGCGTGGGATCCTGGCGATGGCGTTTCGTGGCTGCTAATATCCAATCCCCATGGCGTCCAAGTTTTTTGCTCAGAGCTGGGAAGGATGCAAGTCAGCAAATTATTGCGTGGGATTGGACGGGGGTGGTGCCAAGGAAGATGTGCACATACAGCGACAAGGGCGGCGGTAAGGCCGCCAATTCATACCCAGGCGGTCGACTTCCCAACATTTCGGTACCCAAAGCATGTAATTTAGAGGCCACAATGCCATCATATATGGAACAAAGGGGGTCGCAATCTTGACACGTTTTTGGGCGTGTCGTGAAATGGAGTTGTCCACAGACTCGTTCGTAAATAAAGAGAGGTTTTGTTGACACACCCAAAAATCTTCATGGCACACCCATGCCACATTCTAGCCACGAGTCCACTTTTTTGCACCTGGCAGCCGGCTATCACTTAAACCACGGTTTTTGTATGGGTAAACATGCATTTGCAATGACACCACGCTATTTTGAACTAGCCGTGAGACTATTCCCAATCGTTCCATGTGCCAACGTTATGCCTTATTCAGAAAGAGTCGCCTGTGCGCGCGCGCAAAGTTTTTTCCGTTGTTGTTGTTGTTTTTGGTAGCAGGAACGCAGTACAGGTATGGCAACAACCTGAAGATTAATTGCTTCGGGGCATATTCCGCAATTTACTAGGTACGGATTTCTCCTCTTGCTGCTTCAGATCGCTAACTTCATTCAGAACACAGGTTTTTCCACGTTAATCCGACCCTTTCGATGACCGCCGACCAACGAAGCAGCCGCGATGGCCTCGAGCGACGAAGAATACCCCCAAAGATGGCAAGAGAGGCCTAGCGCCGAGCTAGGTGCGTGGCACACGTCACCCCGAATGGCCGGCGATGGAAGCGATTGATGGAAGGAGCTCACGCGATGGGAAACTAGCATAAAGAAGCATATAAAACACAAGGAGACACGTATATTTGGATGCTCTCTGATGTTGGCCGCCCGTCTGTCCACCACGGCAGACGCGTTGCCACGGCGAGCGATGTCTCTGTTCGGCCACCGGCCTTACGTGACGGCTGCTATGAGTCAGAACCTTGAGCCTTCAATTGATTTAATTTACGAAGACTGCGGCAATTGCGATTTCTGGCCAGACGGTGGACTTTGGGTCGCCAGGGACTCCGTGAGCGGGGACCCGATGATGTATTGAATAATGATAACGCGTCCTGGTAACGGAAAGAATGGACTAAGAATTACACTGGACCTACGCCGATGTAACTGTTCCTTCGACGCGGGGGTATTGATGCCTTGCTTACCTAAACGGTATGGGACGCTGTAGCTGGCCCCCAAGGTCCTATGGTTTCACAACAGCTAGGTTATATAACATCCCGCATCGCTACGGTGCTTGCCAATTAGAACTCGGGCGGTGGGTGTTGACCGAGCTGTGGAAGCCCCGGGCTTTATTGCATCCTCGACTGAGTTCCTGTCGGCATATATCATCTGATCCGAGTACGCGCTGCCGGCTGCTTCATTGCTGCCAAGTACACATATACAGCGTGATTAGAACAATATATTTAGTATTAAGCAGTTACCGCCTAGGCGGCCCGAGAGATAAGACGATGGTAACCCAATAGCTTATGATTTCCGTCATCTGCGGACACCCAGAGGATAAATACGGGGCAGTTCTCACAGTTTACAGCCACCTTTATGTTCCCCTTACTCTCTTCCTTACTCGTCCGATCGTCTGTATTCCAACTTTGGTGGTAGACACTCCTGCGAGATACGATGGACCCAGTAAGTCTAACAGCGGCAGCTATCAGCATTGGCAAGAGTATCGCAATCGTCAATGACGCCATACGTTTGGCCTCGTCCTTGCAAAATGCTCCACTCGAGTTCCTCGACCTTCAAAACGAGGTAAATAAATCTCGGTCTCACCCCGAACGCCCTTGTGGTCTTACTCACTACCCACACCCGTAGTTAGAGACGGTTCGAGGCTACCTGGACGTGCTGCGGTCAATTTTGACGTCCCTTGACACCATTCCAAGCCCCGCACCGGCGGTGGTGTCGCACATTGAAAGAACACTCAGCTCGCTCGAGAATGACGTTGAAACCCTGTGCAGCTTGTCGGATACCTTTCTGCGGAGCGGAACTGGTAGTGTCCGCAGGATTCGGTGGAGACAACAGAGAGCAGTCATCACCGCGCATCGAGATAATATCCAACGACGAAGGCTGGAACTTGCTCACGCCGTCGGATTGCTACAGCCAGTACAGAGGTGAGAGCGATCTTGGACGAACCCTACCCATTCCCGCAATAGCTGACACTAATCTCTCCCAAAAGCCAAAACCATGGAGCTCTTCTACTTGGCATCCATCATTGCACGACTACGGGCTTCTCCTCCCTGGAGAACCTCATCGAGGCGTCGGCAAGCAGACTTCAGACTTCTATCGAGTCTCTCAACCCCGACCGGCATCCTCTTTCGGGCGAGCAATTGCCGGATCCTGGAGGCAATCGAGCCACGCCTACCTCTTCCGCATCAGAAGCGGAAGTAACGCCCCAGAGTGATCACGAGAGTCGAGCTATTGATGTGTTTGTCGCGGTACGACACCACTGCCGGCGGGATTGCCTTTGCCAGTGTCACGTACGGAAAACAGCCCAGACCCCCGGAGGTTTCTTTTCCAGGATACTTGGACAGGTATTCCTAAACTACAGCAGCATCCCCGTTTGGGATCTGCGGCCTTGCAACTACCACGGCTGCCAAAACATGGAACGGAGGAACGACTCGTTGATGCTCCATTACGTCTTCCCAACCTGGCTATTTCCCCGTCTCGTTGCTTTCTACGCATCGTGGGGGGGTCTGACTGGCCAAGGAGCGTCGCTGCACATACGAGTTCGGAGGGTGCTCCCGGGGTCCCATCCGGTTTGGACGGCTATTGTATACCGCGATGTAAACCGGGTGCGGTCATTGGTCGAAGCTCGCGAAGTCATGCCCGGAGACGTCGATCCGAACGGCATGTCGGTGTTTTACGTGAGTTTTCTTTTCTCGTCGCCCAGGCACTCCGCGATGCATCGCGGATGGTTCCAGCCCGATTTTTATGTCTGATGGGTTATGACACTACCTGCACAGTACTCGCTAGTCGACACAAAAAATGCCCCGTTACGGAGATATTTACTACCCCTTCTCGGCAGCGGACAGCTCCATAATCGGGAGTCGGATTTTGCCGGAACGTAAGTGGCTTTGCCATCAGCCCGTACCTTCATGCTCGTGGCTCAATCTTCCTTGAATGTCTTACCTAGGAAATCCCCATGGGGCCTCGCCAAGGTAGCCGCCCTCACGGCCAGTCAGCGGCGAATCGGCTCGGAGGCGATTGAGTCCTACCAGCAAATCGTCGATCTCGGCAATGATGACGAGGACGGATATTTTCCCATCCACGCCGCGGTTTGCGCCCAGGGGGCGCCCGACAGCCGGCCACTCTCGGTCGTCCAGAACGCATTGCGTGACAATCCTCACGCGGTAAACGCCTTAGACAGCATGCAATACACCCCTATGCACCTAGCCGTCATGCTCGACGACGTGGATGTTGTCAGCCTGCTGCTCGCGTGGGGCGGAGACCCAAACATCTCCGGACAGGACGGCTCAACGCCTCTTCTCAGTGCTATGGGAGTGCCGACGCCCAAATGCGCCAAGTTTCTGATTGAAAACGGAGCCAACGTCAATAAGCAGAACATATACGGCCGTTCGTGTCTAGACTACAGCATCAGCAGATCGACGGTGCCTGTGGAACTTACCAGCCTTCTGTTAAGTCACGGTGCGAGCTTGATCATGGGGCACGGCACTACAAATCCTCTGCACGCAATAGGGTACTGTTTCGATGACCCGGAAGACACCGCGATAACTACCCAAAAGCTCAAGCTCCTCCTCGATGCCGGCTTACATGTTGACGAACCGAACAGCCGTGGTGCGTCGCCGCTTCTGACCAGCGTGGAATGGGATAGCCCTGGTGCGGTGAAAGCCCTTCTCCAGCATGGCGCCAATCCAAAGTTTGTCACCCCGGATGGGAGGGGTTTGTTGCATTATGCCGCGAAGGATGCGAGGAAGGAGACAATTGGTGTGCTCATGACACACGCCGACCTCCATGGCTTGGATCTTGACCTCAGGAGCTCCGAGGGGATGACAGCGGCGGAGTACTTTGAGCGGAGGCTGAAGCCGCCCGAAGACGCCAAGAGCATGGTGGCGCCGTTGGATGAGGATGATGTCGTAGCTTGGAACCGTCTGCTGGATATAGTTAGGAGTGTAAATTAGCACAATATTGATGCTAGGGAGTTCACCTGTCTATCTATTGCGTTACCAGTATGTCCCAAATTTCACGTTTCACTGCCAATAGGCCGTCTTTAGCAGGCGAAGTGGCCTCGCTGGCAAAACCCAACATGGGCAGATGGGAGTAAAGGGGGTGACCCGTGCGTACATGCTCCTGACTCTCAACCTCTCAGCCCCTTGATGGGTGGATAGTCTTGTCGCCTGAACAAGTCGCAGGAGGCGGTTGCTGGCGCTGAGAATACGGGTTCGCGGGTTCGATCAAAGACAGAACTAGAGCTTTCACAATTACGAGGGGAAGAATGAACTATCTGTTGTTCTGTTGACGGCAGTCTTATGAACGACTACTCCATCTCACGCGTTGGTGATCGACAAAAGCTTGGATCGCGGCCATAGTTGCCATGTTTACACGGAGGCGGGTGCCGCACCCTGCATGGCCTCGGCGGCGCTCTTGGTGCGTCCTTGGTCTCTTGAGGCTAGGAAACTTGGTCACCCTTGGCGGCGCAGGAAGCGTCCGCCCTCCCGACTACGAGCGTGCCGACACGTCGTCTTCGTAGGTGATAACCACGTCGTGGCTCCGAGTCTCGCACCGTGTGTCGGGTCGGCTGGGCCCGGAGCACGTTCATGAATAGGGACCGGATATCTGCCTTGGGTGTTGGCTGTCCATTTCCCTCTAAGGTAAGCCTCGCTCCTTCCCTCTATGGGGGCGCCTATTAAGTGTCCGGGATCTATCGGGCTTGTCGAATGGATAGGAGTGATTGACTAGAAGTTCCACGATCGTGAGTTGTCTCCGTGTGGAGTCTTCCCACCTCAACTACTCCAACTGTTTGAAAGTGACCAGCAGCCTCCACATATTGAACGCTGAGCGGGATTGCCGAGCCCCTCCGTCGTATCCACCATCCGATCCATTGCTCCCGCCTCGGCTCACGGAACCGCCCCGTCGTCGCCCCGCAGCCGGAGAAATCGAGGTTGTTTCGGCCTCTTCACGTCGGCGTTGCTCTTCTTCGCGCAGGCGTTGTTCCTCCGGAGCGTCGGCGTTGCTCTTCTTGTAGCAACCGTCGCAAATCTTCCAGTTCCCCCATTGCGATTAAGAAGCAAGTCGTGAAATCCGGGGCGGATAAGCTGAGCACATCTTGTTGGTCGAAGATGCGTTTGGGCCGGGTGGGCTGCCTGGCGCGGACATATGGGCATGGAACTCGAAGACAGATGAAGCTCCGCAATTGTCTGTGCGGAGCGTTCAGCCACCTAGCCACCGAAGTTGAGCCACACTCAATCGAACTTGCCTTAGCCCCGCACCACGCTGCTCCTGCAGCCAGGCCGTAAAGCACGACTGGTGACGGTGTGACGGAGCCGCCATGGTGATGTGCTGGTTGAGCTTTCTGCGAAGCCGGCGAAATTCGAAGGCGGGCAAAGAAATGGGGGGTGGTTTGGGGCACCCGAAGCCAACCCCACTTCCGCTCTTCTATATGACGTAATCACAAGAGCGCAGGACTTGGCACATGGCAGAATTGCAAAGGCGGTGTGGCCGGACTCGTTGGGACCTCTTTTTTTGCTGTCGAACCAATGTTCAACCCTCTTCCACACGAGCACATACAATCAACGTCACCAGCTCTATCAAGGTGAGCTTTAGCAGCTTTAACACGTTTCATGACTAATTTAGCTAACCGCTACGTTGTATAGGTCTTTCGTCAAGTCAATCTCGCCTATCGCTTCCGGCTCGCGCCTTTATCGACACGCCTCGATCCGCACCTATCCTCGAAGTCTCGCCACCGCCGCTGCCGTTATACACCCATCACCCATTAAGGATCGAGACGGCAGAATCGACGGATACGCCGGTTGCCACCCGGCACACGCGCCAGTTGGGGTTTTCTCCCGCCCCTTTTTGAAGCCCAGTTCTTGTTCCTTGTACCAAGTTTTGGTCCCGAAGAGTTCTCATCGCATGCCCATTTGCCATTCAGCCATAATATTGCCCGCAATGGCTGGAATACCGTTGTACAAGCGACTGCGCACTCTTGAATCAGCCGCTGACGACGAAGGCGACTTCCTTCTCGCTATCCAGCACTAACGCGCTGCCGAGGGTTTCAGGCAGCAGATTGGCCGCGAGACGGAGTCGATCGCTGCCGTAGGGCAAATTATGGAGGCGCAGCGGCATTCTGGTAATTGTAGATGCTTAACTTGTGCTAGTGGCAGGCATCCATCGTGATCTTCAAACCCGTCGAGCTATCGAGAAGGGCCCTTCACGTAACGTACACAGACATCACCAAACCCGACGAGGGCGTCATTTGCAATGTCAAAGGCCTTGAATAAAACTATTGACGCGTCTTTAGATATTAGGGAGGGCATCAAAATATACTATTAGCCCATCTCGCAAGACACCACAATGCCCGCGGATATATAATAAACACATGGACACATTCCTATGTAGCCGTTCCGCCCCGCCTATGCAGCAGCCCGCGACATCATCCTCTCCCGTTCAACCTCTGTAATCCCCAAGATAAACTTCCGCGGCAGCGACAAAACCATAGACGTTTGGACCCCCTAACCGATCCACCCCCTAACCGATCATGTAACCGGGGGGCATCCCTGTCAGAAAGTAGGGGTCCCCAGCCATCTAGTCAGCGAAGCTGACTGGATGCCTGGCACTGCCGGAGCGCCAGTGAGCCTGAGCCACCACAGTTACGAAGACTGAATCCTACAGAAAGTCTATAAAGAAGGAGGTTCTGGCTGGAAGCCAGAACCGGAACAAGCGAAGACAAGCAAGACAATCAAGCAGTTGCAACCCCATCAATTCCACAAGAAATCCAGTGTGCCGTGTTTCTGACACGTGGTTGCAACAATGGTGGCAAAAGGCAGCTTTAGCCAGCTGAGCTTTATTTAGCTCGGCAGGCTACATCCTTGACCTATGCGTTCTGGCCTCTGGCCAGACCCCTTTCTTTTTGACAGAATGAAGCATGTCAGCATGTTAGCAATGAGTTAAGTAGCTGTAGTAGTATGAGTTAAGTGGCTGTAGTAGTATGTTTTTATGTCTGTACCACGCTGTATATTAAATAATGTAAGTGAAGAAATTCAGCGGTTAAATTTGCTAACAAAAGCAACATTTACCACTAAATTAGGAAGCTAAAACCGTAATACTATAATTAATAATGCTATTTATAAGCTAGAAATATTTTAAGATTTTTATTACAAGTTATTAAAGTGACTTAAAGGAGCAGGAAAAGTGCGACGATTAGTAAAGTAACTTTAAGATGAAAATAGATATAATATAAAGTAAAAGCTTTATTACAGTTATTACCTTACCTTTTATCACTATAGTGTTAGCCTCTAGAACTATCCAATCTGCTTGCTGTTGGCTTTTAGAACCATCTCAATCTACTGGTGTTCAGTATCTTCTTAGCCATTCTGTCCTGTGCGTCTTTCCTTTCCTTTCCTTGTCCCAGTCTACTACATGAACCTCTCATCAGCTTCAGTCTCTCATGACCTCATCGTCTCCTATCAGCTTCAGTCTCTCATCACCCATCGTCAACCCCCCGTCAAACCCCCCTACCATCCCCCTCATCACAAAGACAAACACAAAGACACACAATAAAAGCGACTTGTATTGATTGACACGGTCCGAGCCGATCTGCATCTCAGCGTCCGAGTCTATCACCCAGCATCCAAATCAGCGTTGGGAACGGCGCCTACATCTGCGTCTGCATCTACATCGGCATCGCTGTCCATACCGAACATCAGCTTCAGCGCCGGTATCGGCTTCGGCGTCCACAGCGTCCACGTCCTTGGACGCCACGAGCATCGTCGCATCGTCGCATCGTCGAGCAGGGGGCTGGTGTTGCTGCCAAGCTTGGCGCCCCAAGGCGAGGCGCTCTTGGTGTCGCGCCTTGATCCTGGCTATGCGTCGCTCGCGACGATGGCGCTTGTTCACTCAGTCGCGCTCCGTGGTCAGAGGCTCCATCTGGCGCATGCGCATGCGCTCTTGCTCCTGGCAGGCCCAGTGGTGGTCCTTTTTCTCCGAAGCGCGCCGCTTGGCCAGGGCGCGCTTCTTGGCGGCAGCGTCCACTTCGGTTTCCGGGGAATCCGTGTCGCTGTCGGTAGAGGTGTAGAGAGTGAGCTTCTCTATGTCGGAAGTGAGCGACCGCAGGGGCAGAGGGCTCACCAAACCATCCTGAGCGCTGAGGAGCGGTGTTTGTGGGCCCCGTGTCAGCCATTGTGAGGTGAGATGGTATGACGGTGAGAGATGGGTGATGAGATGGGGTTTGACAGTGAGAGATGGGTGTACAGTGACAGAGGGGTGATGAGACAGCGTCGATACCGAACATAGCTTTGTATTAGTTTGCTGTGTTTTCAATCTAGTCTCACAACCAGGCGTTGCATGGACAACATCACAAGAGAAAACACACTACTTGGCAGGAGACAAGTGTCGCACAGAAGGAATCAGCAGAAAAAACAAAAGGACAAAAGAAAAGTACAAAAGTACAAAAGTACATTTCTCCAGTAGTTGACCTCGTGGCCTGACGCGTCGAGCCACCACCGCATATCGGCACGCAAGCCTTCCAAGGCGGACGAGTCGCCTGCCTCGATAATCAAGATTGGCCAGGACGGGGCGCTTCTCGCCAACTTCCTTATGGCTGTCGACACGCTCCCAGAAGGCCTCACCCCTACGGGCGCTCAGCAAGCTGGCGCTCGAGTTCAGCAATCCGCTGCAAGAGCTGCTGCTGAGTTTGCAAGTGCTGCTGCTCAGCTTGCAAGTGCTGCTGCTCAGCTTGTAGGAGGTCGGCCTTGGCCTTGAAAGCACGTTGTTCCGCCTCCACTGTCTGCATCTTTGCCTTGTGCCATTCCTCCTTCTCCTTCATCTGCTGGCGACGCTTGTTGCGCCCCTCGTGCCGCTCATCTCGAGCCTTGACCGCCTCTTCGTTGGTGGCCATCGCAGCTGCCTCTCTTGCGGCCCGCTCCTTGGCCTTGTTCTGCTCCACTTGGGCCGTGGCAGCACGCTTCAGAGGCTTCTTGGCCGGACGGACGAGCGCCGCCGCCGCCGCCGCCTTCTGGGCGTCCTGCTTCTCCTGAATGTTGCGAGC
>Ga0247769_1000435_pt1 | contig 10897 bp, 11 predicted proteins | sample UWRJL166409R6_FD_179942 | JGI IMG/M metagenome (GOLD analysis project Ga0247769, IMG submission 179942) | Plant litter microbial communities from Arlington Agricultural Research Station in Wisconsin, United States - UWRJ-L166-409R-6 | ecosystem: Environmental > Terrestrial > Plant litter >... | reverse complement strand
TCTGATAAAAGAAAGTAAGAAATTTGTTCGCTGTGAGGAGTGTGGTGTGTGTGTGTGTGTCTGCGTTTTGTTTGTTATGGGTTTATGGGGACGGGAAGGGGAAAAAGGGTTTCTTACCTTTTACCTCGTAGGCACCCGACACGACCGATTGATACCAGGTACGAAAGTGGGAGGAGGGGGGGAAGGAAAAGGAGGGGCAAAACTCCTTGCTTGGAAAGGTGGGGAGGGGAAGAACTGCTTGCATGGATGGTCTGGGCTTTCCTTTTTTGAGTGGTTTTATTAACACACCCCAAAATCCTCCATCGCACACCCACGCCACATTCCAGCCACACGTCCACTTTTCCACACCTCGCAGCCGGTCAACTAACGAACCGTTCTTGAAGACGTCTGCTGGGACGGGTGTGGTCTTAAGATTCTTGGGGGTGTCAACAAAACCTCTTCTCTCTTCTGGGCTGCCCCTCACCTCCATCACAAGCCATCCATTCCATCGCCACGCATGTCCCACAAGCTTAATTGGGCGATTAGGTTGCAAGACCGATAGATACCTTACTTATCTCTTGGGCTCAGCATTCTCGTCACACCGGCTCGGAGATGAGAAAACAGAGAACATTGTAAATCCTGTTTGGCTTTGGAAGCTGGCTCAACCGATCGTTGCGTCACTGTTCAGCCCTCTTCAGCTCTATCCCAATTCCACACTACTACAGCTTGGATGTGTACATTGGCTCTGAATGTATTTCTTGCAAAGAGACTGACCACACCACTCTCTTCTGAGGATAGACTCTGCAAGACTAGGGTGATCTATCTCATCTCCGTCCTCCGCTGCCAATACAAAGAAACAGAACCCCCTGAGCCGGTATGTGGCTCCGCTAGAAATAGGCAGTGAAAACCGCGGAGAAGAAACACAAGCCAACGAGAGCCTACTCTACCCGAACGAAGAACAACGCTGATCCCCGGGTGGAATAGAGAAATATGCGGCCCATGACAGAGAACAGTAAAAGCACAGCCTACACAACTCCGGTTCAAATCCCTAGCCCTCCATCCTGAGTGTGGTAGCTAATTCCATATCCCATTCCCCATCCCATGACCAGTCCCGTAAAGTAACAAATGCTCGGCTAAAGAAAACAACCTCTCAGCCCATCATCATCTTCTTCCAAGAGCGATCCTTGCTCTCGCCCAGTTTGACCTTGTCCTTGTCGCTCTTCGTCCACTTGTTTCCTGACTGCTTACTTCGGGAGCCTCCCTCTGCCTTGTATTTCTCTTGCGTCTCGGCATACCTACGTCTTAGCAGAGCAGTCGCGTTGCGCTCATACTCCGCAAACTCCTCCGTCTTGCCCAAGACGTTGAGCCACCACAACCTAGCCCGAATCTGGGCTTCCAGAATAGACAGGTCGACCTCATCGCGGACTCGCTTCACCGCCCCCAGCCGATGGGACATCACCTCTCTGGCCTGCTCGAGATTTGGACCGAGCGAGTCCTTGACCTGACTGACCGTGGTCTCGTACCGTCTCTTACCGGCATCCAAGGCCTGATCCCAAGCCGAAGTCGCCTCGTCCCGCAGCTTACCGACGCCGGGCAGCTGAGTCTTCTCGGTCACACCGACCACGTCGTCGACCGCGGAATAAGCCACCTTGGCAAGTCCCTGCAGGAAATTCAGGCCAGCCTCAAACGCTTCGGCCACCATGGCCTTACCAAAATCGATCTCGAATGTCTCGTTGATCTTGGGGCGGCGCGTGGAGACGATGGAGACGTTCAGGATACCGTAGGCATCATCCTGGTTGATCTCGACAAGGATGCCCTCGGCAACTGGGGAGAGCTTCTTCTTGAGAGGCAGGTCGCCACGGCGAACATCAAGGCTGGCGGACAGTTTGCTCCCAGGGGGGAGCGTCACCAAGAACTCATTCGGGCCGTGGATCCGCACAGAGCAGACAGTTTTCTTCGAGCCAAGCTCCGCGGGAACATCGGGCGGTCTGTCCGAGAGTAATCCGGCGATCGATGAAAGAGCAGACGCCACAGCACTAGTTGATGGCGACACACGGGAGATCTGTACCGTTTTAGTCGACGTGACGTTGATGACGACCGTTGTTGTCGACACATCCACCGGCTTCGACGGACTTGAGGAGCGGCCAGCGCATGAAGTTGGAGTGACACCGAGCGCGTTTGGTGTCGTGATCTGCTGGACGGCCGGGAGAATTGGCCCCTTTGTCCAACTTACAACAACCTCCGATAGCATCGGGGCTAGAATGGCCATTACGATGGGAACAAAGATCGCAATGAACCATTTGTTTTCTTCGATGCTCTCCAAGATTTGCTCCCTGGAGGGTCGCCGGCCCCATGTCTTCGACATTGCCGTCTTCCAAGGCACCGGTCCAGCTGGGGGGGTATGTGGCGTCCGAGAGGATCCCGTCAAACCCGTCAAGTAAGCTAGATTCCGGTTCATTTGCCGTGCGTCAATGTTGTTGAACGACGCAAGGTCAATAGGCAGTCGCTGCGGAACAATGGGTCTCTCCGAATCCCGAGACTCGATGCAGAGATGGACTGCATCCTCGTCGATGTAGGCGCTCCACTGCCGCAGGTCTGGCTTTCCCAGCAGACTGGACTCGGAAATAAATATTGATGGGACACGGTGGCCCTTCAGACACTTCCAAGCAGCTTCCCTTGTCCGTCCTTCCTCCGCGGATTCATCATCGGGGCAGTAAAAGACGGCGATGTGGGGGCGTGTCCATTGTGGCTCGATGAAGTGCCCTTCGGAGGAAATGACACTATCATATGTCTTCTCCTGGTCGGTGCCTATGGACATCGAGTACTTGGATACACGGGCTTGCTGACCTTTCTTCTGTTCCTCCGGGTGCTCCGTGGCCGATGTGCAGTGCTCGACCTTGATCTGATACTCGGACGACTCCATGAGATCGAGCTCCGGAGAGGATCCAAACGAGGAGATGGGAACGATGTTGTATACCCCTCCCTCGCGTCTGCTGAACGGGGCACTGTTCTGGGCATCATCGCTGGAGGACGCCCATATGGCGCTCGAGATCTTGATGACGACTGCTCGCTTTGCGTCTGCCCGGCCAACATAAAGCACTCGAAGTGGCTCCACCGTTGAGAGGTACGCCTGAGACATAGTCTGGCGGACTGTCGCAACAAGGTGCCTGGGCGCTACAGGGAGACGAAGATGCTCCTGCATGGCCATCGCCTCGAGGTCAGCGAACTCCTGGACAACATGTCTGGCCGAGATTTTGTCTGGGTTGGCTGCTTCGCCGTTGTCATCCTCTCTGAGCTCGATGGAGTCGAGGATAACGCCTGACCCTTCGGTCGAGGTAGAGCTATAAGGGGGTGTTGCCGCCAAGACATGTGTTGACGGGTTCTCAAGTACTTGGTCGGCGTATCGGATCGCGGAGGCGTGGGACGGATGGTCTGCCTCCTCCTCCTCCTCCTCCTCCTCCTCGGATTCGGTATCGAAGTGAGTTTCGGAGCCATCTAGACTATGGACGTCAAGAGAACCGGTCGACTCGGACATGCGACCATCCTGGCTCTCCGTATCGGTGTTACGAATGATCTCGAAGGCCGAGTCGGCCAGGTTGCTACCTGCCTCTGACATGGCGAGCGGTTGGCGGATATCGGGCGAGCTGCTCGACACCCACTTGGCAAGATGTGTGCTGCCCTGAGGTCGGGGGAATCGAAGGAATGGCACCGAAGCAGAGGATGAGGGTATCCTCGGAGTGCTGATTCGTTGGATGGTAGATAAATCGGGCGTTTGCGGAGCGGCTTTGTCCTGCACTTCCATCATCAAGGGAAGGTGTCAGCCTTGCGTGTGCGATGTCGTGTCCCGGATTTACCATCCGAGACCGACAGGATTGATTCCGCGTGGAGAGTGACGATGTTCTGGGAGGAGGGGTGGAGGGCTTGTCGGTTGAAGTGGGAAGGGAGGGGCAACCGAGGTCAGATTAGGCGTGACGATGACGAAGGGAGGCGCTGCAGCCTAGGATCGTCTGGGGGGGATGAGAGGACGAAAAAAAGCACGATAGACGTTATGGGAAGGAGATGCAAAGTACCAGTGAGTTTTGTTTCTATAGTGTCCACGAAGCCGTGCTACTTTTCTTTGAGGCAATCTTCGCTGTTGGGTTCAGGCCGGACGCCTTCCCAGAGGTTGCCTTGGATGGGCGGGGTGGGGAAAAGCCAGCCGTTGCTGTCAGCCTGTTGAGACTCGGGGCGTTATCGGCGGCCCAAGCTCTTTCCCCGGCCTTTCCAGCAGGGTGGGAGAGAGAAGCAAAGCTGGAACGGTAGCGCGCAAAAGAGAAGAAAATGGAGAAAACGGCGTCGGGAGACAAAGAAGGTAGATCGCGGATGTAGCGTCGATGGGGCGAGGGCGCGGAGGTGGAAGGTGGAGGTTCGGGAAGGTCACTGCGAGGTAGTGGAGGGTGGTCCAACATGGAGGCGCGATGGATGGATGCGTTGTGATACGGACCACATATCAGGGCCTACGAAAGACGGAGTTACCTCCTCTCATTTGCTCAACCCAACCTATCGCCCTGGCGCGCAGCCCTCGAGCCTGACAGCCTGGAAAGAAACCCCCAACTTTGATACGTCCGTTGAAGTTACGGCACAGGCTTCCTACCGGGAGACAGCACTATCAAAACCCCGCGAATGTGTTAGTCGATGGTGGGGTTGGGTGTGCCCGCTTTCACGCAGCCTACGCAGCCTAGTCACAAGTCCATGCCAATTGCGGACGGCAAGGTTCGTGGCGGCCGGCTTTGCCTGTCAGCTGGAGGGGTTATCCTCTGCAAGGCAACTTGGCTGGCTGCAAGCCCCTTAAGTACCGCAGCGGCTATTTTCCGTGGCGAAATACTTGGACCACCTATTGCCATCTGCTGGCGGGTGGGCGCGGTAGGCACGAAGTGGGGTAAAGCATGCCGTTAGATAAAGCTTCCGTCCAGCTTCGATAACCGACTAATGGGACAGATAGATACCTGGCCTTAGGCATAGGCATCGAGGCATCCTCACGGAGCGGATTCCTCGGTTGTACACTTATTCAAGGAGAGAGACTCGGCGAGAAGGCGGCTTGGGGTCAGCAACAATAGCGGAAATGAATTCCATGCCTGCCCGCTACTTGATCTTATGACTGTTTCGCCGACCGAATCGAAGCTCTGGGTGATGAGCTCATCGACAGGCAGGGGGGAGGGGGGAATGAGTGAATGAGTGGGCGCTGACGGGAGGGATGGATGGGGCTTCATTCGCTGGTGGGTCTGGCTCAGCTGCTTGGCAGCCGCCACGCATGATCATGTAGGATGTACGTACGACCCGCTTGTCCCGGGGGAGTTGGGCTGTCGACCGGAGCCTGGCAGTGCTTGCGTGGTACCTGAGCGAACGGAGCACCGGAGGTGTATGTATTGTACAACAATGGCGAGTGAGGCACGGCCTTGAGGACCTTGAGGACGGATTTCGACACTCGACATACAAACAATAAAAAGGGACAACACACGGCCACATGTCACCGCAGCCCGGAATGCTAGCACCGAGATTTGTCTAACCATTTGGGCCTGGCATGTCATGAAGTAAGGTAGGTACATTTTGTAAACTTCCGCCCCATATTATACCGCTCAAGAACATCCTCAGTTACATACATAGATGCGGGATGCGCGAGAAACTCCGACCGTGTTGTCATACCCCAGAAAAAGGCAAGGAACCCAAATCCCAAAAACCCCAAATCCCCAGGACGAGCCAAATTCAAAAAACAATGGTATCTTGAGTGCTCTCGAGACTTTGATCGTAATGCGTCAAAGGACTGCATCCACCTCCGACCGGGTATCCAGATAGACCCGCATCCAAAAAAATCCCGACCTCGTAGCCGAGCCACATCTTTCTCGGAAAAGAGACAGGCAGCAGAACATGGGGGCTGTTCCCGCTGCCCCAAGAAGAGAAACGGACAGGAGAGCATTAGGTGCCGAGACGTGGTCGCGTCTCAAAAGATGTTGTGCTTCTTAAAAAGCCGTTTGAGTGATGTGCTATCGAAGTCTTCGTCTTCTGGTATCATCTCAATCATTCCGGTCAAGTTGGCAAACAGGTCGCCTTGGTTCCGGTATGCAAGGATGGCGGGTACAGCTGCGTTGTCGAACTCAATGTCTTCGTAGTGCACCTTGACGAAGTGAACAGCAGGATGCGTCCCGACTAATGGGAACAGCGAAGACTCGATAGTTGCTGAGACGGGGCACTGGATCTCGAATTAGCAATTTGGGAGGATAAGCTGCTTCGCGATGACACATACCTCATGATCGTAGACGAACACAACCACAACCGTCTCTCTCCCGACCTTTTCTATGGCGTCCAGATAGCCCATGGCGTCGACCTCGTCCAAGCGGCCGTAGAGCCTCACACTGGGGCTCGTTCTTCGGTTCCGCACGACGGGGCCTCGGGTCTCTGCCTCGAGCTCGCGCCTGCGGCTCTCCCGCCATTGCTGCAGGAATGACTCCTCGTCCGGGTCTTCGGCCCCGCTGCCGTCACTCTCGGGCCCGCTGCTTCGGTCCTGCTTCCCAGAGTCCAGGCCGAACACACTGCGACGCGCTGCGCGCACCCGGTCCTTCCACTTCATCCGGCGAGCTGTCTCGTAGGATCGGGCATCGGCAATGACACCCTTCACGCCTGTCGCGTGGTTGGCATCGAACGCCGCAGGGGGGAGCTTGATGTCGCCACGGCCGTCCATCACGGGCATCCGCATAGCCGACTCGATCTGCATGTTGCGGTATCGGTCTTCCTCGTCCTCGCTGCGATCAGCGGAATGTCTGGCAGCAGACTCTCTGTCCTCGGGGTGTACTCGGCCGTCGTCGGCGGTGTTCTTAGCGAGGAAGTTGGCAAACTCTTCCTGGGCTGGTGTGGGATTGGACATGGTTGTGGTAGGGTGGGGCGGGGTGTTCCTGAGGGGGAGGACACGCTGATATATGTGTGTGTATGTGTTGGTGTGGGTGTGGGTGTGGCCAGGTGGGCAGAGACTCGCAGGGTCCGAGACAGGGCGGGGAAGCAGGGTTGGTTGACAGGTAACGCGAAGGCTGCTGTTGCACGGCAAGCCCGGTAGGGAGTAGGCCGTGTACTGTACGACGGTCGAATCGCAACTCCACAGCGGCCGAACCGTACAGCGGGCGGACAAACGTGGGCGGCTACGGGCCACCTAGACAGGCTTGGTCGACGGAATGGGGCGCACGGGGGAGAGGAGCGTGGGTTGGTAAGGTAGCTCTGGGCCGGACGATCAATCCACGTTGCTTGTACCGCAGCGCAAAGGACTAAAGACAGCAGGCCGAAAGTGGTAGAGGTGGTCGGATCAGCAGCGGAACTGGTCTGGGTGGGCGGCTCAGGTCGGGTGACGGGGAGGAGAAGTTTGTTGCCCGACGAGGGAGGCGGGAGGCGGGCGCGCAGTAGTCCAGTAATAGCCGGTTGCAGACCAAACAGAGTGACGCTGCGGAGAGGGGGGCACTGGGGGGGGTGGTAGGCCGGGATGGACTCGAACCCCTGGGATGCGTCAGAAAGTTTCAGGCCGTGAGATGGGCGAATGCAACGACGGCGACGGTTGCAACGGGCGAACAACAGGCGCCGGGATGGCCGATGATTGATTGGCCAAGCCCACGTGTCAGCAGGGGATCGAGCGCGCAGAAGGGCTTCAGGGTTCGCGGGAGCTGGGGAGGACAGAGCAGACGTGCAGCTGAAGAGGAACGGGGAGGCGGAATAATGAGCGTTGGGGAAAGAGAAGAGAGCGAATGGAAGCTGGAAGGAGTTGATGTTGCTGAGCAAGAAAGGCGACCACACGGACGCTTGGGCGACAAAAGGGAAGTGGGATCGGCAGCTGAACGAGGGGCCTTTGGGGTGGGCTGCATGCCCAGCATCTGTCGCGTGGTGACTGGGATTAACACAGGCAAATAAGGAGATGCCGGGACAGGGGTTAGTGGATTTTGACGCTCCGTGCCTGGGGCGCAAGTCGCAACCCACAACCCACTGGAGACTGAGGACTCACACGACCACCAATGGCGACAAAGAAAAAGGGGCTTGAAAATCTTCCAAGTCGACCAGCCCCTGGACGGCGTTCGGCCCAGACCAGAAGATGACGGGAGGCAAGTGGTGGCGGCGCTGAGATGACGGGCGTCATCGTCTATCGAGACCGCCTGCAGGGGGGAACGATACGACGAACCGTTGAAAAAGGGTTCATCTCCTTTCTCGCCCTCCCTGTTGGGAGGCCCAACTCCACCTGGCCACTTGGTTTCAAACACGCCATCATGAACGAGATCGTCCGGGCTTCTACGGGCATTCTTCGCCTTCGAAGCGGCACGGGAAGGCTCCTTCATTACGGAAGCAACGGGGATGAAAAACATTTACTTATCCAGCCTGGCGGCTCTGGCATTTTTGCTAGTTACCTCGCACAGCGTGCGCCAGACGCGGAGGGCCGACTGTGGTGCTCTGGTTTCGACCGCATGTCCCGCAGGATATCTAACATGGACCACCCACAATAGCCTAGTTTCTTGGGCTGGTGATCTGCGGTGCTACCGAGGCTAGGAGCGGATTGCTCGGGGACATCATTGCTTGTCTGGAAAAATCCCCGTCCGGAAACTAAAAGCCGTCAAGCGGTCAGGCGGTCAGGCGGTCAGGCGACTGGCTGCTGAGAGAGGCTAGAGTAGAAACAGAAAATCCGAAGGGTTCTGGAATCAGCACATGGACTCCATCCCGCAGGCGAGCGAGGATCTCGTCAATAGCCGCAACTAGCGCAGCGAGTGCGGAAACATAGGTAGGCACGGACCTCGCAAAGCGCATTGGTTTTGCTGCCATGCTGCCGTGCTGCCAGGCTGCATGCGGTGGGAAATGCGAAGAGCGAGTGGCTTGATGGGTCGCGGACTCGTGGAAGAACAATGGGGTAGGGGGATAAAAAATAGGCAGGTTTCAGACAAGGGGGGAATGGCAACCCCTCCTGTTTCACGATATGTGGGGTGGACTTGGCGCAATGGGCGATCAACAACGGTGGAGCGCCCGAAACCTTCGAGAAGCCTTCCATGACGCATTTCCCATTTCCAAATTCCCAATTCCCACTCTGATTCCAATTCCATGCATCAAAGACACGGTTTTCGGCTCTCGCCGGGTTTTACGCCTTCCCCCTTGTGCTCGCCCCCTGACTGCGTACGCCTTCCCCTAGGGGGCTGCCTACCTCCCTGGGACAATGGGTCATTTTTGTTTTAGTCTCGTCGGCCACTCCTCGAGGGACTACTGCCCGCCGGCAACCAGCAGCCAGCAGCCAGCGGTTCCATGTCGATCGAGGCTCTTTCGAGCTAACCCCAAAACCCCGACTCCTGAAATCTTGAATCCTGATGCGGTGATCAATGCCCAAACACCAAGAGTGTGTCCCACTTGGCGTGCTTCCACTCAACTCGGCAGGTACGTGTCCTCCGAGCCCGGTTATTGTTGACACGCTCTCCGGTTCTCCATCGACAATACAGTGTATTCCCCGACATAGCCGAGGCGAGGAGCAAGAAGAGGAGAATACCGAAGCATCACCAGTCATACGTCACAGCATTGTCCTAGTACCTCTTTTGTCATGGGATGTCTTCCAGTCTCAACCGACCCGAGAGGTTGGCTCCCCCTTCCAAGGTCGGCTGGTCTTTCCCAGATTCGATCTACCCCGTGAGATCTTGGGTAGCATGAATCTCCACTCGCCCCTTGGTCTCTCGTGGGCATTGTGCCCCATGAGATTTGGTCCTCAGTACCCGGTGAGCTGTGCCTGTCGAGTTATCGAGACGCCCCTTTGCCAAGGAGACGTGCCACTCCGAGTTTGTCTGGATGCTGCTTGAGAGTCACGACGCCATGGCAGGAAGACATCCGGTTTGCTAGCCGAACGTAGTACTCGGAACTGCAGAGACACCTTGGCTCCGTTGACAGAATCCCGGTGGCCATGGAAACTTGGCTTATGTATTCTGCAACCTAGTCAATCTCCCTGGCCCCTCCCGTCGGCTAGCACAAGTGACACGAAGATGGCAGTGCCGACCCCTAGCGGTGGCACAGGAGGCGTGTTGGCCAAGGGCTTGGGCAGTTCAAGACGCAGGAGTCGGCACAAAATTCTCCCCAACCAAGGCCACAACTCGTGATCTATAGGACCGGAGTCTGAACGTGCCTTGACGTGGAGGCGGAGAGAAAGGGAAGCAAAAACAGCTCCGTTCTATGGGGGGGACAGCCCCTCGAAGGCCTACATCGGGGACCGTGTCTCAAGCGGCTGCACCCTTATGTTGAGACGACGTCCATGCGAAACCTGCTGTTCTCTGCTGCCATCTCGACAGATTACTAGATACCGGCTGTCGAAGTCAACATCGGCCATCTCGGATGTTCTCGCGAAACTTCGATTCGGGTCAGAGAAACTTGGACAACTAGCTCCGGGCAGATGAACTCAGTATGGCGAGGAGTAAGCAGGTGTTACTGCAAAAGAGATGCTTGTTCTTCATTTTTAACCAACACTCATATTCGCAAGGCGACCCAGCTTTCCGAGTAGAGTAAGGCTAAGCAAGTTCTTCAACTCGTTGCTCGCCCAATTGGTCACCCCTCTACTCAGGGCGGCTGTCCTTACTGAATTCGGTTTGGGATCCTAGCAACAGATACACGGGGAAGGCGCCTGTCTTTCACAAGCTATGTGTATAGCGCTGTCATTCTCGGGTAGTGGACAGATACAGCGGACTAAGAGTCTCTGGCTCGAGATTGCAAGACCTCGCCCTTTACGCCTTAATCTCACTTCCATACCCAGTCCGGTCATACAATCCAGCCCTAGTTTGATTGTCAGCTCGGGATTGCGGGGCCTTGTGAGGATATTCGAAGACCTGTATTCGTTGGACCTAGCCCAGCTTTCCACGCTGTGGAGGCCTAACAAGGGTGCTGTAGACGCCTGATG
>Ga0247769_1000434_pt1 | contig 10904 bp, 13 predicted proteins | sample UWRJL166409R6_FD_179942 | JGI IMG/M metagenome (GOLD analysis project Ga0247769, IMG submission 179942) | Plant litter microbial communities from Arlington Agricultural Research Station in Wisconsin, United States - UWRJ-L166-409R-6 | ecosystem: Environmental > Terrestrial > Plant litter >... | reverse complement strand
AACATGGGCTCTGTGATTGCTAAAAACTCACCCAGGGTATTCCCAGTCCACGTCGATGCCATCCGCACCGGTAGCTTTCACCATCCGCGCCACATTTTGCGCGAAAGTTGTGCGTGTTTCCGGGGTGAGAGCTGCCACAGAGAAGCCAATCGAGTCCCCCCAGCCGCCAATGGCAATCAAGATCTTGGTCCCTTCCGTGAAATTGGCTCGAATTTGGTCAACAGTAGTGAAAAGAGGCCATTCGGTTCGGTCATTATCATTGAAGAGCCCCGGGCTCATAAAGGCCAGCGCAACGTGCGAGACATGGCCGAGTTGGCTGACTGGAGGTGTTACGGGATGTTGACTGTAAAGAGCCGGTTAGAGCCAGTGCACCGAAGTACCAGTGCGGTCTCTCACTCCATACCCAGTAAGATACATGATGCATCTCAGCGAGCGAGCTGCTGCAGCGACCTCTGCCGCCAGAACAAGCGAAGCCCAGCCCAGCTGCAACCCAAGAAGCTTCATATCTGTAGTGAGAATATCTAGTTCGGAAACCGGGCCACTTGAATCTGGGACTGGGCAGCTGCTGGGCGATGCCTCTGCGTGGTTGCTGTAATAAAGGACTTAGGCTGGAGACGAAGAGCGAGGGTTGTTGTGATGTCATTCACCCCAGCCTCCCTAATCCGGGTAGAGCGATTGCGGTACGGAGCCAGGGACGAGATAACGCTGTACCTTGCGTCTTTCGGGCACTTTGTATCGATACTTGCATATAAGTCAACCTCCTCCAGGATACTTACCGCCCGAACCCCACGACATCATAATGACGACCGAAACGAAGTATCGGCTGGGCCGACACTCATTCCTCCTAAAATAAAGGGAGTCTCTGTCTGAACGCGTGCTGTGCTCATGCGCGCTGCAGTAGACGCTCGCTGGAAGTGCTGAGCCCCGAAGCCGCAAAGCCCCTCAGTACTGCTTAGGTGAATACCTACCTCTCCAAGCCTTTACCCCGCCAACGCCCGGTACCTTTTAATACAAAGGTATCCTAGCACCGACAGGTGCCAAGAATACAGGCACCTTTACGGCTCGATAATTTTTCGATGACTGGCAGCAGACCTGTTCAGGGAACATCAAGTTTCGGCACACATTCGGAACCACAGCAGCAGATTTCGGACACTGATATGAGCTGACGATACTGCGATTCCTTTTCCCTGTAGTTATAACAACTGGCAAGATGTTGGAGAACCTCTGCACCCTGCCGCTTTCGTCGGACCTGTTCACCCAGGTACTTCACCCAACAAGACCGCTCTTAACGGTCGGCTTGTCAAGTGGGCGAGTCGAGAGTTTCCGCCTGCCCTCCAGCGACGACGCCTCGTCGCAGGACGGCGACGAAAATAGCAGCACCAGCGGTGGGAAAGGTCTTATTAAGAGTGTTTGGAGCACACGGCGTCATAAGGGTAGTTGCCGCTGTCTTGCGTACAGCTATGATGGCGAAGGTTTGTATTGCATCCGCTCCAGCCCGCATTGGGTCACGTCTCGCCTCTCGCTGACCCCAACAGCCCTATTCTCCGCTGGCACCGATTCAATCGTGAAGCATTTCTCACCAGAGACGGGGTTGGTTATTTCCAAGATTGGCCTCCCCCCTCGCAGTGCTGGTGCCACTTCTACCGATTGCCCAGCCATTCTCCACGCACTTTCTCCGCAAACATTGCTCCTTGGTACCGATTCCGGGAGTCTGTATATCTTCGATCTCCGAGAGAACGGCAATCTCAACCCCAAACCAGTTCGCAAACATGTGCCGCATGCGGATTATATCACCAGCATCACTCCACTGCCCGCCTCCGCGGAGAGCACATCAGGTTTTCCGAAACAGTGGGTCTCGACGGGAGGGACAACACTTGCGGTGACGGACCTCAGGCAAGGGATAATTTCCACCTCGGAGGATCAAGACGATGAGTTACTTTGCTCTACCATTATCCCAACCGGGCTTGGCCCAAAAAAGATGCGGAACAATGCCGTTGTGGCTGTTGGCACCGGAGGTGGTGTCCTGACATTGTGGGATCGCGGCTCATGGGACGATCAGCAAGAGCGGATCTACGTTTCTGGAGGTCAGAATAGGAGGGATGCCGATAGCCTTGACGCTATCGTGCGTGTCCCGGACGAGCTAGGCTGGGGCAAGACGGTCATTGTTGGGGTTGGAGATGGCAGCTTGAGTGTCGTGAATCTGAAACAACGCGAGGTCCAGGCTGTTTTGAAGCACGATGATATTGAGGGGGTTGCGGCGCTGAGCTTCGACCATCAAAACCGGCTTATCAGCGGCGGTGGCAAGACAGTCAAAGTTTGGGCCGAAGAGGCCAATGATGTGGAGGAGGAGTTACAGAGGAACGCGATCAAGAGGTCAGCAGGGAGCGATGGAGGATCTGAGGAAGACCAGAGTGACAGCGACAGCGAAGAAGAGCAACCAAAGCAGGCCAAGAAGAAGAGAAGAAAGGGAGGTAGAAGCAGGGACGTTAGAACGGTAGCTTTCCCTGGACTGGATTAGGCGATCTTGTACCTATACGTTACGTACTCGTGATGTACTTTGGGAAGTCTCTCTGAGCGGATTGAGTCCCTTTTCCATGCCCAAGGAAGGTGAATGCGCGCGTTTGTGGTGCCCCACACTTGATGTTGTAAAGATATGATGATTTATTTGCCTTGTCGGCTCAATATCGTTGGGATGGCCCACTCCTTTGTCCGAAGCTGTTCTGTGAGAAGGGTTGTCCCACCTATGCCTCCCCGTCTCCGGGTCAATGTCGCCAGGACCCAACCCCTATATAAAGTGCGGAGGATCCAGATAATGGGTTGCGTCTGCTTCGTAGGTACAAGAAGAATCGGTGTTGAGTGCCGCGTACTTTCCAGGGTGTATTACATATCGTGGCCCCCTTCCACAGGCCTCAGATGTAGCCAATGCCCAACTAAACGAACTTCATGTCCTTTTTGAATCTCTGTCTCCAAGCAGTCCCTGCGGTGCCCATCGGCATCCCCTTTCCCCCCAGTAGCCGACGTAGGTCCTACCATCTCTCCGTCACTCCGCCTATTAGCAAGTCGAGATCTCCTTGGCTTGCAATGTCTACATGAAGCCCAGGAGGACCCGGCTCCTGTGCGAATCCCGGGTACGTGAATGGGTACATACGTCGGGAACCTCTGCTGGCAGGTAACGGGCAAGGACACGTCCCTATTTTGTCGCATCCAACCACGGATTGCCCTCATTGCTAATATGGGTGACATCTTCTTAACTAAAAAAAAAACAGAGGTCTTCTGGATTCTGTTTATTTCTTGCTAGCTCAACAATACTCGGGGGAGTAGAACTGCCTAGCTAGTCCTATCATGCGTACAGCATCAACTTTCTTGACGACCGGGAAATGGGCAACGTTAAAGCAGCGATGGGCCGCATACCCCAAGGTACTCACACGTAGAACGATGAGACACTCTATGTGCTCGGGAATGTGTTCATGGGGTGCCCTCAAGCCCGCTTTCCCTTGGTCGGGGGACAGCAGGAAGGATGGCCCGTTGTCGCCGCGATGCGTACACGCGCAACTGCTTGCTCCGTCCGTCCGTCCCATGCCTTCTCCCTTCCCCGTATCTCCTATCTCGGACTTGTCTTGGCCTCTGTGCATCTCGCCAATGCCACCCGATGCAGCCCAATGGGATTCGTCCATTCGTTGCCCAGTTTTGACCAGGGAGCATGATGGGCCCAGGCACCCTGATAGCCATGGAAGAGGCGCGAGGCCGTGTCACCCAGTCTTATCGGCAGTAACGGTTGCGCAGGGTGATCTGTTGAGTGTTGACAGTTTCGGGATCGTGTTCGCTCGCCACCTAGGTATGGGCATGGCATGATGCCCGGATTACCCATCTCCACCCATCCACTCAGATACCCAAGGTGGGAGTGTGAGAAACTGCTTGCAGGCCAACTTCTTGACGTACCGGCTTATTTCCATGATATTAAGATCTAATTCCGTCTACCTATCCGTGTCTATATGCACCTTGCCCGACTCTATTGCTATGGAAAGTACGGGACCGCCAACCCTGAATGGGGACCCGTTCCCTCACGTACGGGTATCCAGTAAGCGCCTAAACAACGAAAACATGCGTTACGGTATGAGCCATGCCGTCTATTCGTCTCTATACATCTTTCCCGAAGCATAAACCCGCAGCAGCGGGTGTGAAAGCCGGCGTGTCCCGGCGCTGTTCAGCTGCGCCGTGCAGTATGCAGCGGCAGGTGTTACAAGGATGCGGATATCCGGACTCCTGGCTGAGGCTCAGAGAACCTCATGTCCCTCGCCAACTTGGCCCACGAGATTGCGCCTCTCCGAGCCAGCTCATCCGGCACTTCAGGGCTCGAGTCGTTCATGCGGCGGTTGAACAACTCCAGACTCACCCAGCCTTGAAAGCCGAGGCCGTGAAAGAAAGCCAGGGCTATCTCCTTGACCGGGAGGTAGGCACCGCGGGTTCTCTCGCCGTAGAATAGACGGCAATTTCGCGACCAGCTCATCCTCGCCGGCTGCTGCGCGTCATAATAGGGATGGCCTGGAAGCAGTGGCTCCCTGAGCCGCTCCGCGTCGACGACTTGGACATAAAACACCTTTTGAACATCCACCTGTGCCACGAGGTTGGCGATGGATTGCCTCACTGCCTCCTCGGCGTCGGGCGTGCGACACGAAGGGACTGTCGGGTCGGCGTAGATACGCCCCGCGATGTTGAACGTGTCGAGACAGACGCCAAAGTTGGGCCGGTCTACGCGCTGGACCACATCCCAGCACGTCTCCCAGAGGTCTACGTGCGTGCTCCAGCAGAGGCTTTCGTATGCGAAACGGATGGGAGGGGATGCCGCAAGACCGATGTCGGCTACCTTGCGCAGATCGGAGACGATCACATCGTAGTCTGGGCTGAGCTGGTCTGCAGGCAAAAAGTTTGCCGGTATTTGAATCAAGTCCGTCTCGAGTTCGTGGGCGAGCTGGATCCAGAGAGCGAGCTTCTGCAGACGACGGGAGTGCTCAGAGCGGTCTAGCAGACCTTCGTAGTGAGCAAAGGGCTGGAGACAGACGATCTCAATGCCGCGGGCCCGACACATGTGAAGAATGTGACGGGCGGCGGCGAGCTGGGACGAAGCCGAGGGCTCCGTTTGGCAGAGAGAGGGATGGGAAAGCTGGACAGCGACGTCAAGAAGGTCCTCGTGAAAGAGCTCGATGCCCTGGTAGCCGTACTTCTGGGCGGCGTCCAGCTTGCGGTCCAGGGAGTGGCCGGCGTAGCATCTTCCCAGGGACATGGAGGTGATGGCAAGCTTGTATGCCATCTCGACGGTGTGGCGAGCGGGAGCGTAGACGGATGGAAGCTATTCAAGGCGTGGACAAGAGGGTAGTGGAAACTCGCTCAGGATAAAAGGGGTAATATCCCAGCAAGAGAACCTGTGGCAAGAGAGATAGATGTCTGAACGTAGCCTACAGGATCGCAGACAGTCGACCCGATTCAAGGGGGCGGACGGGTCAGTGTATAAATATTCCAACCTGTAGATGACTGCGAGACAGCGTCAACGGTCAATGGACCATTCATTGCCAAAATGGGGTCCGCCATGCTTGCGACGAACGGGGCAGATAGAGCGGTGGGCGGCCGTCCCACACCGTCTCACTTGCGCTTGGTACGCTCTGTCGATAGCTAGGTGACTATCTCGATGCCAGATCACCAAAAATATGCATCAAGGCAGCCATGTCACCATACCGCCATGGCTCGACGTGCCGAGAACGGAGATATGGCACGGTGCCTTGCAGAGTTGCGGACGAAGGTCGGCGGGCACAAGACGTAAGGAGCAGGTAGCCGTCAATGGGAGGAGAGAATCTGCTGTAACAATGCCGCCGGGACGCTGCCTTCCCATCCGCGCTTCCGGGATCAGCCGTTAGTAGGACGTACCCTTCCTTGGTTTGCAGGCCGCTGTGTGCGGCGGTGAAGACCGACACCTGGCTGGGAGCGTCCACTGAGCTGGGGCGGGTTTCGAGTGGTGGGGCGGCAAGCCCAGGCGCACACACATCGCATCACCTTGTTGGCGCGTGAGCGAACCTTGAGGTCCGGATTTGATTTGTAGGTGCGTTTTCTATCCATGGTTCATTTTCTGCGACCCATCGCGAATTTTCTTATATGTCCGAGCGCGCCGTCGACGGTGTCGACGGTGGAAAAGGGGAGCAAAGGGGCAAGGGAGAAGTCAGCGAGCGGGTTCTTCCGTCATTCGGGACAGCCGCTACTTCTCCCTCACCCTACTCTCTGACCTTCCGGGAGCCTGTGTACTGCTTGACTGCCTATTCGATGTTGCGTTGCTGCTCACTCAGGTTCTCGGCGGATTGAAAGTCACAGCCTACCCAAACCTGTGGGAAGCCAAGAAGGTGTGCGGTGCTGAATCAGCTTTTTTCTGTCAGCCGCGAGACTAACTGACGCACCATTCTAGGTAACAGACCAGTGTGCAGCGGTGAGTCTCCATGGGAATGGGTCAGAATACGTAATCCCGAAGCAGTGCCGGCTCGCTAGACCAGACGGCGGAAGACCGGTATGAAGGTAGGAGAGGTAGGAGGGTGTGTTGTTCGCTCTGCCTGGAGCGTTGATGGGGCCAGATCATGTCCGGCCATGATTTATATGTGCCTGTGTGCTTGTGTTTGTGCTTCCCAGATGGGGCATATCGCCAGGGGGGGAACACCGAAAAAGAGTCCACCAGCATACCAGCGAGCCAGACAAATCGCAGGTAGGCGAAACAGTTATCGTAATGATAGGTACTTGAAGGCTACAGCAACCAGGTGGTGGCCTTGTCAAATCATCTGCGACCACTTGTTTGGCTTGTGATAATACAAGTCTCAAGCTCAAGCCTAAGATTGTGCTTCGGGTAGCGATGAAACGCTTCCCGCCAGGTCCTAGGGTAACTGGACCAGAAAACACCAAACAATATTGTCTCCGATGTCCTGTCTACAGGATTGACGAGTTCCAGGGCCCAAAAGCAACATGGGGGTTTCAGATACCAGGCCATGCATCGGCGAGACGGGCTTTCATGCTGCCCACACTCTCGCGAACAGCTGGCGGTGAGAATACTGATCACCCACAAAACCCGTACTTTTCCCCGGCAGTTTGCTCACCCTCAAGCCTCTGGCGAGCCGGGTTGGTCGATAGTGCTCAGGTCTGGAACCCAACCCTTGGGTCGCTCGCTTCCCCGTACCTTGAGGTCGTAACCGAGCTTTTCAACCTTCTGTACTGACTGCCTCATGACAGCCAGTTTCTTCTCCCATGCCCCCCTGTTTCCTGTGCGCGGGGGGAGCATCTCGAAAAAGCTGCCGAGGTCATGCATGTCCTGGACTATGTCACGACTGTTGTTGACAGCGTCGCTACTGGCCATCTTGCCCGTGAGGGCTGAGGTTGTAGTGGCAAATCGCATCATCTCGCCCGTTAGATCAAACACCCCATAAAGATACTCGTCATCTGTGAAGCCGATCACGAGGTCCTTGGCCTCTTTCTCAATGGCGCTCTCCGGGGCAGAGACAGGCATCTCTGCGATCCCAGAGTCGACCATGACTTCGTCCTCGCCTGCGAGTCCTTGCCAGGTCAAGTTATCGACAAGGGGGATCAATTGGTCGCATGATATGAGGGTTTGGGTCTTGAGGTAGTGGCAGAACGTCAGGGCTTCCACAAGCTCCTCCAGACAAACCAAAGAGCGCGCATATCGATGGCGGTTGATTCCCTGGACATCCGGAGCAACGCCTGCAAGAAGTCTGGCAATCTCAGCGAGGCGCGTGTCAATCTCGACTTGGATTTCATGCGGGAGCCGCTCCTCGATCTTGCGGACCCTGTATGGTTTATATTAGAAGACATGCTTGAGGCTCGCGACATTCCGCCGAGATCACGTACCGCTGCAGGGAAAATATACTGGATAGGACAAACATTAGTCAGCTTTAACCCATGAAAACAGCCACCACAGGTGGCAAAGCCTCACATTTTCTTACTCAACGCGGTGATGTCGCGCGAGGCCTTCCCGATGCGGTCGCGGCGATCATGGTGAGCATCAAGCTCATTGCGAAGATGCTCGAACATTGGGGTGTACTGATTCCTTTCAGCTAGTTTGGGGAATGGCTTTGGGGTGTCATGTCGTTTTGCGTTCCCTTGCCTGTCCCGCTTAAGACCAGACATTTTGTTGTTGTTGATGAGGCTCTTCGCTGTGAGAGTAGAGAGCAACAGGGTCTGTGAGTGACGTAGCGGTGTTGGTACAGCACATACGGATATGCGGTCCGTTTTTGTGTCAACAGAGCCGGAGAGTCGGAGTGACGCTGCGGAGCCTGGTAGATGCTTGGCGGTCGGTACTTCGTCCCTCGCTGCGCACGCTACCTTACATAATGACACACCCCTGGCGTACAATCAAAATACAGCTGGTGGGCCGGGAATGCGAACAGCGGAGCGCGGTATCGTCTCAACACCACCTTCCGTTCGCTACCTAGGTAGGATACATAGTGGGAAAACAAGTCGCGTCGCTGCGATATATCATAAACCCCGACGCAAATAGGGTAGGCTTATATTTTTAGGGCTTCTAAGTGCAAATACCGTATAGAAGTTCGTGCTGAATCCGGCCCAGCCGCTGTGCGGAGACCGAGCACAGCATCGGACGGATTCAGGGAATGACTTCGTCGAAGTGAGCTGGGAATCTGTACGGCTCTAACCCGCAAAGGGGCCGTTTGTCCTTCGGCGCCTGGATCAAGACGCGATTGGTAGACCAGAGCTATAGCCAGAGGCACCGTCATGGCCGAGCCATCAACCTTCTCCGGCTTCTTTCGCCGCCCATTTCCGCTTTACATCTCGGCAGCCCTTCTCCGCCTCGTTTTCCTCCTCTACGGCCTATGGCAGGACGCAAACTCGCCCGTGAAATACACCGATATCGACTACGTGGTATTCACCGATGCGGCACGGTTCATGTCTCGGGGCCAAAGCCCATACGACCGCGAGACATACCGCTATACGCCTGTCTTGGCATGGCTCCTCCTACCGACGACGTGGGAAGTAGGGAGCCCGTTTTGGGACGCGGTATGGTTCAGCTCCGGAAAGGTCCTCTTCGCCGTTGCCGATATCGTGGCCGGATGGCTGCTCGAAAAGCTGCTGACCATGAAGGGCCGCGATACGCAGGCAATGGATGCCGCCATGGCCCGCAAGTTCGCCGCCATTTGGTTGCTCAACCCAATGGTTGCGACTATCAGCACGCGCGGCAGCTCAGAAGGGCTTCTCGGGGTCCTGGTGACCGCCCTATTGTGGGCCGTCATGGCGCGCCGGGTCACGCTCGCCGGGTTGCTGCTTGGCTTTGGGGTGCATTTCAAGATCTACCCGTTCATCTACGCTCCGGCGATTGTATGGTGGATGGACGGGGAGAATACGGTTGGTTATGGGACGAAGAGCCGACCCGCTTCGCAGACAAACTTGACAGCATTTGGCCGGATGGTTGCGTTTCTTACTCCTGAGAGACTCAGGCTTGCTCTCGTCAGCCTAGCGACACTCTTCGGACTGAACGCTTTGATGTTCAAGATGTAGGTCTTTCCAACCCAACCCAAACCCCGTACATCAACATTCGCTCACGAGCACCGATAGTTATGGGTTGCCGTTCGTGGCACACACATACCTCCACCATGTTAGCCGCATCGACCATCGTCATAACTTCAGCCCCTACAACACACAACTGTACCTCACCTCCGCCTTCCCAGGTCTTTCGTCCATGAGGATCGAGTCCGTGGCGTTTATGCCGCAGATCGCTCTTTCGTGTATCTTGATTCCCATCGTCTTGGCTAAAAAGGACCTCCCAGCCGCGATGCTCGCCCAGACATTCGCATTCGTCACCTTCAACAAAGTGTGTACGAGCCAGGTCTGTACCCCACTTCTTAACACGAAAGGGCAAGCTTTGCTGAAGGGTGTGCATAGTACTTCCTCTGGTATATGGTTTTGTTGCCTCTGCACCTGCCGGGATCCTCATTCCTGAGGAGTAGGGCTTTAGGTGTATCTGCCCTTGGGATGTGGGTGATGTCGCAAGGCTTGTGGTTGCAGCAAGGCTTCCAGCTTGAGTTTCTGGGCCTCAGCGATTTCTTGCCTGGACTTTGGTTTGCCTCGTTATGGTTCTTTCTGGTCAACTGCTGGATTTTGGGAATCATCATTGAAGGTGTGCTTTTACGGCCGAAGGCATCATAGCCGAGAGTTTGGACAACCCGGGAAGCATTATGTGGGCAAAGGTATATACAATCCACAATCGCGAGAGCAACGGCGCGTGACAAATAACCCACCCCAGCATATGGCAGGATGCCAAGTCACTTATACGCGCAGTCTGATGTTCAAACCCAATTTATTGTTAAAAATCCGTTATAAACCAGGTCTATCCGATTCACCCACTGACATTTCTCATGCGAACGGCACCCCCATGCTTGCCACCGTTGTCCTCGCCTACCCTGCAAGTTTTACTTTCCTATGTGTCCTGTCCTACCCCCCAGTTTGAGGGCATCTAGAATGAGCCTGCCTTCGCCCCCTATCCCTAACCCTATCAACTCCTTGGAACGATATTGTGCCTGAAAGCCGAGTCAAGAAAACGAAGCAACCACCCAATGAAAACCGCCAGCCCACGAGAGCCGCCATGCCCAGCTCTTGTTACTTAAGCCTTAACGACGCCCGATCTATTAGGAATTACACGCAGGCGGAAATAACCAGCCAACGCCGGACGGGGTCCCCCAAACGCCGTGCTTTCTGAGAATGAGCCTTTCAGGTCGAGCCGAAGGCAAATCGAGTCCTGGTGTCCTCCGTTGACATTGCACCAAAGTCCGGGCCGGATTGTTCTGCCCTAGGTCAGAGTGATCCCGTTGTTGAGTAGCGCATAGTTGGATAGCTTTAGAGAAAGTGCCCTT
>Ga0247769_1000431_pt1 | contig 10934 bp, 8 predicted proteins | sample UWRJL166409R6_FD_179942 | JGI IMG/M metagenome (GOLD analysis project Ga0247769, IMG submission 179942) | Plant litter microbial communities from Arlington Agricultural Research Station in Wisconsin, United States - UWRJ-L166-409R-6 | ecosystem: Environmental > Terrestrial > Plant litter >... | reverse complement strand
CGGCGCGATCGTCACACTGCTCGGTGGCAACGGCGCGGGCAAAACCACCACGCTCAAGATCGCGTCGGGCCTGCTCGCCGCGGAGCGCGGTGCCCTCAGTGCAGGGCGCGTGGAGTATCAGGGCCGAGACATTGCCCGCCACAGCGCGCGTGACTTGGTGAAAGCGGGGCTCGCTCAAGTACTCGAAGGTCGCCATGTCTTTCCGCACTTCAGCGTAGAGGACAACCTGATCGCGGGAACGTTGGTTCGGCGTCCCCATCGTCGCCAGCTCGAACAGCAATTGGAAGGCATTTATCAGCGTTTTCCGCGCTTGAAAGAGCGGCGCCGGTCGCTGGCCGGCTTCACCTCCGGCGGTGAGCAGCAAATGCTCGCCATCGGTCGCGCACTGATGTCGGAACCCAAGCTCGTGTTGCTCGACGAGCCATCGATGGGCCTAGCGCCGCTCATGGTCGAAGAGATCTTCGAGATCATGAAGGCGCTCAACGCCGAGCAAGGCATCGGCTTCTTGCTCGCCGAGCAGAATGCCACGCTTGCCCTGCGCTACAGCGATTTTGGCTACGTGCTCGAGAATGGCCAAGTTGCCATCAGCGGCAAGAGCGCTGATCTGGCCGCGCGCGATGACGTTCGTGAGCTGTACCTCGGCGTAGGTCGCGGTGCGGCGGCTGTGCGCAGCGCCAAATCGGCGCGCAGCCGGCGCGTGGCCGCGCGCCAATCAATTGCTTCGCACTCACTCGATACTTGAACCTACCCCCTTGAAAGTCACCCGCGCTCGTCCGCGAGTAGCGGCGAACGTGTGCCTTTCGACTCGATTGCCGCACTGGAGACACTCAGTATGATCCCTGCTTATCGACTCGCGCTCACGGGCGCGTTGCTCGTGCTCGCCTCGAGCCGCGCATCTTTCGCTCAGACCCCCACCCCCACCCCAGCTCCAGCTCCCGCCCCGGCCGGCGAAGCCGTCACCACCAATCCGGTCTTGGCGCCACCCGCGCAACCCGAACGTCCCGATCCCGCCAACCAAGAGCCCAACGCTGTACCCGCGGCTGCAGCCACCGCCGGCGATTCCGTTCCTCCACCGGCTCCAGCGCCTGGCGCGCCTGCTGCGGCCCCGCCTGCGGCAGAGGCCGCGCCCTCAGCCACGGTCCCAAGTATGCTGAAGATCGGCGGCGGCGGTATTCTCTGGTTTTACCAACCGACGGAGTCTGGGCAGAAGAACAACGTCGAATTCTACAACCTTCGACTCACCTTCGATGCAAACTTCGGTGAAGGTTTCGCGTTCCACGTCGAGCCGCGCGTGCGCGATACCAAGCTACGCTCGTTCTTCGGCGGTACCGCGTGGATTCAAGAAGGCTACGCGTCGTACACGCACGGCTTGCACACGTTCAAGCTCGGCAAAATCTACAGCCAGTTCGGCTTGTTCTGGGACAACTCGTTCTGGGGCAACGTTCAGGTGTATGACGGTTTGAAGCTCGCGCCGGATTACGGCGGATCACTCGAAGGCAAATTCGAGCTCACGCCGCAATTCGGCCTCGGCTACGCGGCCCAGTTCTTCGTCGTCGACGGCACCACCAATGTTTCCCTCCCCGGCCGCGACACAATCTCGATTCCCGACTCACGCCGTCGCAATGAGGTCGTCCTGCGCGTCGACCCGTACGCGAAGTTCGCGCAAGACGGCCTGGTGCGGGTTGGACTTTCGGCGCAACGTCTCGAAGCCGACTCGCCTGGCATACCGGAGAGCGAGCGAGACAACCTGCGCTACGGCGTCGACTTCAAACTGACCTGGGGTGGCCTCGGCGTGTGGGGCGAAGCCGTACACCAAAAGGGTCAGAGCGTGACCGATTACCCGATCGCAGGCACCCCCGCGACCGATACCGCCCCCGCCGTGCCGGGCCGTGCTTCGAACAGCATCAGCTACTACGAAGCGGGCGCTGAATACACGTACCGCCGCGTCACTGCTCGCTACAACTTCAGCGCGGCGAACTACGGCGGAGTCGGCGTCAAAGAGTGGATGCACGTGCCCGCTCTCGGACTCAAGCTGAACGACTACCTATCGCTCGGCGGCGAATACGTGTCGTGGTCGCGATCCGTCGCCGGTACCAGCGAGAAGCTGAACCGCAGCGTGAACCTGCTCTTGTACTTCGGATTCTAAGGCCAATCATGACTCGTCGAATCGTGCTCGTTGCCGGCAGTCCGGCTGCACAATCGCGCTCCACGGCGCTCCTCGACGCCTTCGGCGTCGCTCTTACCGCACGCGGCTTCAGCCCAATTCGGTATGCGCTGTCCGACTTCCCCTTGCAGGATTTGCTGCGCGGTCGCGCCGAAAGCGAGCCGATTCGACGTTTTCTGAGCGATATCGAGCAGGCGCGCGGCGTCGTATTCTCTACGCCCACCTACAAGGCGACATTCGCGGGCGCGCTGAAAATCATGATCGACCTGCTCGCCCCAAGCGCACTCGAGGGCAAAGCCGCGCTGGCCATCACCAGCGCTCGGCTCGAACCACACTTGGCTCAAATCGACGACAGCTTTCAGCGACTGTATCGCTTCTTCAAAGGTAGCAACGGGCTCGCGAGCCTCGGCGTGCTCGACGCGCAACTCGGTCCCCAACTCGCCCTCGACGGAACCGCGCAGAGCGCGTTCGACGCTGCCGTGGAACGATTTTCGGCGGCGGCGCGAATGGATAGTCGTCAGTAGTGCAGACCAAGCACGAGGCGGAGTGCGACGCCCAAGCCATTTCCCGAGCCGTCAATCCCGTAGGGAAATGGCGGCGAGGCATTCGGATCGGTGGTCGAGAATCGAGGCAGGCGGTCGCCTTTTCGACTGAGGAAAAATGCGTCTCCGCTCAGGTTCGCGCCCAGCGAAAACCATCTCGAGACGTAGTAGCTCAACCCGACATTGACTCGCACATTGAGTCCTCCAATATCGACCGCGGGGGCCGGCTGTGCCGTCGCGGCGCGGCTAATGTCGGCGCGCATACCGCTCAGCGATGCATATCCTGCGCCAAAACCGAAGTATGGCTCGAAGCGACCGAACGAGAGATTCATGCCCGCCTCTCCGCCGAGCGACCACAACTGCCAGTCGGAGAAATCAGCGGAGCGATAGCGAACAGCGAGCGTGATTTCTCGCAGGCGCACGCCGAGCGCGGCGTCATACATGACACCGAAGCCGTTCGACTTCACGCGCGCTGGGTCCAGCAAGTTGCCGTCCTTGAGTGCGATCATATCGACGTACGCTGCACCGAGGCCCGCCTCGAGGAACACGAGCTCACGTCGCACGCGGCTGGTTTGCTCTCCGCTACCGGCCTGCACGTTGCTCAGGGTAGCGTCCGCCGCGTCGCCCGCTGCCGCCGGGGCAGATGCGGATTGGAGCAGGAGCGCGAACGGTGCTCCGGCAATCGCCAAGCTGAGCCTCATATTTCGAGGCAAAACGTAGTAGCCCGAGCGGTTGGACGCAATCTTGCCCCGTGGAGAACCGTCGGAGTCGTCGTGGCGGGCTGCCTGGAATCGGGCCGGGCTGGCCAGGCCCCAGTGACGGAGTCATCGGCCGCGTCCGCCTCCGATGATGATGCCGGTGGCCTGGCTCCGGTCCCCCCCCACCTCCGTCACCCGAACTCTAGTTCAGCGCCAAGCTCTAGCTATCGCAATGCAGTCACGAGCTCTGAGTGGTGAGCTTCGATGTACTGTTTTTCGCGCTTCGACCAGGCGACGAAGTCGGGCAACTTCTCGCGCGCGGTGAGGATATCCCCCGGAGCCTCGACGCGAATGGACCAAAACTGCACGTTTCGGCTCAGGCGCTCGATGATTGCCTCGGGCATTTGGGCTCTTTCGGCGGCGCTCGCACCGTAGGCGTCGACCAGGGTGCGAACCTGTCGCACTTGAAATCGGACGTGCCCGCGCAGCGGATTGGACGAGAGGCACCAAGCCCAGGCCATGTAGCCTAGATCTTCGAGCGCCGAGCCCGGCGCCGCCGTGTCGAAATCGATCAGACCTACCGGCGACTCATCGCGGAAGACGAAGTTGTTGGGACCCGGGTCGTGGTGGCAAACGACCCCTCGTGGAGAGAGCTTCGAGCCCGAAGTCGCGTCGTGCAGCGCGCGTAGGATTGACGCTGCCGCGCGAAGCTGATCATCCGCGAATGATTGCCACTTCTCCGGAACACTGCCCGTCAGGTAAGACAACATGTCGCGGCCGGAGCGATCTTGGCCGAGATAGCGCGGCGCCCACGAGCAGCCTCGGGCCTCCAAATGTTCGAGCAGTTCAGCTACGAACGGCGAGCTCGCCTTCGCAGGTCGCCGAACCGTATCGCCGACACGCACGACACCCCGGGTAAGGCGCCCGCCCTGCAGCGCGATTTCCTGAATGTCCGCCGCGCTCTCTGTCTCTGCCTTGCTCGACACGTCTGCCCGATGTTACCTCAGGCTGAGTGCGGCGTGGCGAACGCGTTGAAGTTCGCTATCGGTCGCCAAACAGGAGCGTCAATGCGAAGGCGCCAGCAGGCTCACCCATTTGCGCACGAATCGACACAGAAGTGATCGAGGTGCACGAATGAAAAGCAGCAGCGTCTTGATTGGATTCTTCGTAGCTTTGTCGGTTGTCGGCTGCGGTGGGGCCGTTGACGGAGAGGATGGCGGGCAACGTCCGCCTAGCCCGGCTGGCGGAAGCAGCTCTCGCGGTGGCGCGTCGAGCGCGGCAACGGGCGGATTCGCCGGAACAACCGCCGGCTCTCGTGCCGGTAGCTCGGGCGGCTTGAACCTCGAGACGCCCGCGCCGAGCGGCGGCGCGGCGTCGAACGTGGGTGTTACGGGTCCGCAAGCGGGAGCGCTGCCAACGCGCGATCCGAATTTGCCTGGCGTCGATTTCGACGATGGGAGTTGGATCCAACTCGGCTCGTCCGCTTCATCGGGATCATTCACAGCCGGCGGATCCGGCGGGTACGACGCCGCGGGGATTCTGCGTTCGCCGAACCCGCAAAGCTCGGCTGGAGCCGCCAGCAGCGACCGCGGCTCGCCGATTCCGAAATGACCGCGATTGGCCGCTTCAAGAGCGCGAATTGCAACTCGTAGAGCGGCGGCGACGGAGTAGCACCGCGCCAAGGGAAACCAGGAGCCCGGCGAGTGGCGGTGCGGCCTCATTGGTCGAGCCCGCCCCGACGACATGACAGCTGCAGGACGGAGAGTCAGGCGCATTTCCTCCCGTTCCAGCTTGGCCTGCTACCGCGTTTCCGCCTCCGGAACCTGCCGGATGGTCACTCGCCCCCGCTTCACCGCCGACATTGACGGAAGCGCCGCTCGCACCGCCCTCGCTTGCGCCGGCAGACTCCTCGGCGCCACCGAGGCCGGCAGTGCCTGCGACGCTGACCGAGCCGCTGATGCCTGCAGTACCACCTACGTCCAAGCCAGCGGTGCCCCCATTGCCTGTGCCCCCAATGCCTGCGCCGCCAGCTCCAGCTCCACCGCCCACGACGGCGCCTCCAGTGCCGCCATTGCCCACGCTCCCACCGACATCGACACTGCCTCCGGCAGCAACAAAGCCGGCGGTTCCGCCTATTGCGACCGTGCCACCAATCCCAGCAGCACCGCCGCTCCCGAGGCTGCCGCTCGCGCCGGCACCGCCCGTCGTTCCCCCGTTGCCGCCAGCGCCGTTCGCGGGCGTGCTGCAATAGCCGGTCACACACGCGCCGCTCTGGCACTGAGCTGCGCTGCCGCATGGCACTCCGCCCGAGAATAGCGACCCGCTGAGCAGCCGCGCCCGCGCGCGAAATGCACCCGTGCTTGCCTGGTAGCGCGTGTAGCCCACCATGCTCGAGTCGCCCGCGCCACGCGCGAGCGTCACCTTGGAGAATTCGTCGAGATCACCCGCGATCAAGAACGATTCGGAATCGACGGGGGCGAGCGTGTCCGAGAATCGGCGACCTCGAAGGCTGGCGGAGGGACGGCGCGTGCCGCCCTCGTTGTCACGCCACACCACCCAGACATTGGCACCGTCCCAATCGAGCGCGAAGCGATTAGTGGTCGCCCCGACAATCGGGTTTGGCTGGGTGCCCACCAAGATCCCGGTCGGATCGAGCATTTGCAGTGTGCTGGACAGCCGGGCTACGCGCAGCTCCTCGGTGCTTCCAGCAATGTCGGTCCACGCGACGATGAAGTGATCGCCCGCAGCCACGAGCTCGACGCCGGTGTCGGCGGGCAGACCGCTCACTACTGGTGAGGCGAACCGCAGAAGCTCTTTCGGCGGAGAATCGAGCAACGTCATCGCGGCACTGACGCGCGCGCCAGACAGAACTCGTTCCCCAAGAGCCGTCCAGACCACCGCATATTGGCCACTATTGAACGCCACCGCGGGCGCCGATGCCAGCGGATCGGAGTTGCTCGCAATCAAGAGCGGAGTGGACCAGCTGCTGGCGCTCGCTAGCTGAGCGATGAGCACCGAACTCGGGGTGGTCCAAGCAACAGTGGTCTTGGTCCCGTCCGTCACAATGCCGAAGTCGAGGGGGGTTGCCAGTTGCGCCGGGTATGTTGCGACGACGGGTGGGTTTGCATCGGTGATCGTCGCCGCGCCCGTGAGAAAACCGCTCGGACTATTCCACGCGGCCGAAAACAGACTCGGGTTTGCTGCAACTAGCGGTGTGACGGCGACCTCGGTCGTGGGGCTGATCGCAACGCTGGCGGTGCCAAGTAACTCGCCGCTTTCCGAAACGCGATGGCCGAAAATCTGCGGGGCGTTGCCGCTCGCCCAGCCAGATACAGTGCGTACTCCCTCGGTCCAGGCCGCAAGGTAGTTCTGACCATCGAACGCCAGCGAAGGCGCATATTGACCGCGCTGCTTCGAAAGAAACACGGACGCCGGCGGGACATCGATCTGCTGAGCCGAAGCGCTCCAACGCGTGATCCCCGAGCTCGTGAACATCATCAGCCGGGTCGCACCCGCGAATTGATCGTCCGGAAAGAGGGCGGCCGAGCCGCTGAGTGGCGCGAGCAGCTGCGTCGTGACTATTCCGCCCGCGTTCGTATTCGGTAGTACCAAGTCGAGGACGCCGGTGCTGCGCGTGCGTGTGATTGCAAAGTCGCTTCCGAACTCGGCCACGCTCACGTGGGTGTCGCTCGGAATGCCGTCGTTCAAGATCGCCTCGCCGGGTAAAATTTGCTCCGGGCCCAGGGAGAAAACGTGCTCGGCCGTTTCCGATATCTTACGATAGGTAATAGCGTGCTCGGGACCAGAGCTCTTGTCTTGCGCGAGAACGACCAGGAAGGTGCCATTGCTGTTGCCGGCAATGTCGACGAACTTGACGCCCTTGTAGGGTACCGCGGGTTGGGAGATGACGATCGGTGAAGGCTGCACGTCCCCCGCCGGAGAGACGACAAAAGCCAAGACAGACTTCTGGTAGTACTGCATGCAGTCGAAGGCCACGAGGTAGTCGATGCCGTTGAACGCAAGCTGGCCGCCGGAAATCCCCAAATTGGGGCACGGGCCGAAGGGATCCGTGGGTTTCGGGAAAGCAAACGTCGTCAACATCTGGCCCGCCAGATCGAACAGCACGGCATTGTTGCAGGAATCGGTAAGCAAGGCCGTCGTCGCCGAGCGAGCAAAATCCACCATGCCGCAGCTACCGAGCACAGCCTTGGGCGGGCTGAAGCTCCCGTCGCGGGAAACCACGACCGAGTGACGACCCGTAGGGTCGTCGTAGACGATGAGCCAACCGTTGCCGACATCCATAGCGCGCGCTGTCGCTACATCCGAGATCGGTACCCTCACCAGAGTCGACGGGGCACCGCCGACCGCGTCCCAACGTACCAGCGCGAGTTGATTCGTGGCGTACGCGCTGCCCGTGTTTCCGTGCGTGGTGAAGCGCGACCAGGGCTCGGGCGCGTACGGCACGCGGTACAGGAGCATGTAACCGGCGGCGGAGCTGGAAGCGACGGCCAGTCCAGACCCATTTCCATCAGGCTCAGGCGCCAAGTCTTGATCCAGCGCAAAGTCCGGCGAGACTTGTGCCGGCTGGACGAGCGTAGACGCGTGCGCGGAGGCGCGCTCCGAGTCCGAGCCGGCACTACCTCCACACCCGGCCAACCAACAGCACCCCAGCAGCCCCACCAGCGAGCTCGAGCTCTTCATTGAAAGTTCCTTCCCTGAACGCGCAGAGGTTCGAACGGTTGCCCTCACGCCGCAAGCAAGTCGTACTGGCAATGTTGCCAGTCACAGTCCTACGCATCGACCATTCCAAAAGGATTGGTCGTCGTGTTGCAAAAAGGCGAAGCCGCGCAGCATTCGTGCCCCGATGATTTCAACGCTTGCCCCTGGCGTTACCGGCGAGCAGGGCGGCCTCTGACAACACGAGCTCGGTCAGATAGTCCATGACCGCGCGCACGCGTGCGCTCTGCTTGACGTCTGGATGCACGACGAGCCAGAGATCGTGCGCGCCGATCGTGCGGGGCAGGGCGCGCTCGATGCCAGGTTCGCGGTCTCCGAACACGCAAGGCAGAGGACTCAAGCCAAGGCCGGCCACCACCGCAGCCGCTTGTGACATCAGCGAATTGCAGGTCAATGGGACTTCCGCCAAGTTGCCCTGCTTGGCTAACCAGCGAGCACCGACGGTACCTTGCAATTCCAGATCGAAGCCCACCGCGCGATGTCCCCTCAGGCGTCCACGAACGGATGGCTTGCCATGACGCTGCAAATAACTGGATGAGGCGTACAGCGCCCAAGCGGCTTGGCCGAGTCGCCGTGCGATCAGATTGGGCTCTTTGGGTTTGGTCAGGCGCAGCGAGATGTCAGCCTCACGGCGTGCCAGATTCACGGCCTGGTTGCCGGTGACGAGCTCTAGCCGAACGCCCGGACAGCGCGTGTGCAGCGCGGCAAGCCGCGGCATCAAGAACCAAGCAGCAAAGCTGTCCGATGCGGCCAGGCGCACCTGACCCGTCGGTCGAGCGTCTTGCCCGAGCAGCTGCCGCTCGATGGTCAACGCCTGCGACTCGAGCTCCTCGACCCGACCGCGGACCGCTTCCCCCGCGCTGGTCAGCAAGTAGCCGGCGGGCGTGCGGTCGAACAAGCGAGCACCCGCCGCCTCTTCCAATGCCGCGAGCCGTCGGCTCATCGTCGATTGATCGACCTGCAGCAGGCGCGCGGCGGCAGACAATGTGCCGGCCCGCGCCACGCTCAGGAACACTCTGAAATCATCCCAATCCAGCACCTATGCATTATTGCATAAGCAGTACGCGGCATTGTGCATTTTCACTGAGAGGCAATTCGCTCAAAGTGCCAGCCATGAATCAGCCATTTCGGTCATGGGTACGCGCTTTTCGCAGTATCGCCTGGGGGCTACTCATCGTGCTCGTGGTCGCCGGCACGGCGTGCGTCCGGAACGCTTCCGCGCGTTCGACGGAGCTCGACCCGCTGCACACCGACGGGGACAAGTACCAGCTGCTCTTCGAAAACCAGCTCGTGCGCGTGCTGCGCTACCACGACGAGCCGGGGGCCAAGACCCACCTGCACCACCACCCATGCTTCGTGCTGTATGCGCTTGGCCCGTTCAAGCGCGAGCTCACTTTCGCCGACGGCAGCCAGCGCTCGCGCGAGTTTCACCAGGGTGAAGCCAGTTGGATGCCCGCCCAGTCGCACGCCGGGCACAATATCGGTGACACCCCGACCGACGTGCTGCTCGTCGAGCTGAAGGCTCCCTGCGGCGAGGAGAGGTGATGAAAGCCATAGTCAGCGCGGCGTGTTTGGCTCTTGGTTTGCACGGTCGGAGCGTTGCGGCCGCCGTCCTCGATGAGAGCTTCGCCGACGTTCCGCTCGCGAGCGTCTCCATGCAGCAGGGTGCGCCCCAAGTCTTCGCGCTCGCAGTGCAGGCGGATGGCAAGGTCATCATCGGTGGGCGTTTTGACCACGTCGCTGGGCAATTGCGAGTGGAGATCGCGCGCCTGGAAGCCGACGGCACGCTGGACACGTCGTTCACTTCGCCGTTCGAATTGACCTCCCTGAGCGGGACGATTCAAACTCTCGCGCTCGACGCCGCCGGCGGGATCTTCGTCGGCGGTACGTTCGTGCTCGGGGGAGCGCTGAACACGCTGGTGAAGCTCGAGGCGGACGGTAGCGTCGACACTGCGTTCGTACCCGAGCCCTCGTTACGCTTCCTTCAAATCGGCAAAATCCTGCTCGCGGGAAACAAGTTGTACGTCGGGACCACGGGCGGCGTGGGCCTCGACCGCCTCGACGCCAGCGGCTCGTTCGACCCGACGTTTACTCATTTCTCCGACGCTAGCTCGCAGAGCAACATCGACTTCCTAATTCAGCCCAGCGGCTCGCTCACGCTTGGTCTGGATGAGGCCGTGGTGGGCATCGGCAGCGACGGCAAATTGGCGAGTTCGTTCACGGTGGTGCCGGTGGCATATCCAAAGCTCGGATCGTTGAAGGGCGGCGATGTGCTGTGTTTTGCCAATTTTGCCGAGATTGGCGCAAGTTCGCCGAACAAACGTTTCGCTCACATCGGAAGCAATGGCGGGATCGCTTCGAGCTTTGCTGTCCCTGCCGGCGTGCGCTCTTTCCTCGGTGTTTTGTCCGGTGACAAGATCCTGATTGAGCAGCAGCTCCCGAGCGGCGAGTCGATCGTTCGCTTGGCGCCGGACGGCACTCCCGACGACTTCGTGGTTCCGATCGATGACGTGGTTCGCGCTATCGCGCCGTATCCCGGCGATCGCTTGATGATTGCGGGTATGTTTGGTCAAGTCGAAAACAAGCCCAGAACCCGCGTCGCACGCCTGTTGGGAACCAGTGTTGACGGAGGCGGCGCAGGCGGGAGCGGTGGCAGCACCAGCGCCAGCGGGGGCAGTGGCGCGGCCGGGACTGGAGCGGACAGCGGCGCGACGGGCGACGGCGGCGCGGCAGGCGATAGCAGCACCGCTGGCGATAGCGGCGCTGCAGGCACCCCGAACGCCGGAGCCCCTG
>Ga0247769_1000429_pt1 | contig 10958 bp, 14 predicted proteins | sample UWRJL166409R6_FD_179942 | JGI IMG/M metagenome (GOLD analysis project Ga0247769, IMG submission 179942) | Plant litter microbial communities from Arlington Agricultural Research Station in Wisconsin, United States - UWRJ-L166-409R-6 | ecosystem: Environmental > Terrestrial > Plant litter >... | reverse complement strand
TCACGATATCGGGGCACACATAGCAGTACTCTTCCTTGATCTCCTGGGCCGTCTTGAGTGATGAATCTGGCTCGCCGCGATCTCGGAGCAGCGACTGCACAAAGTAGGTAATGTCACGACCGGCGATGGGGATCGACTTGATCGACGATCCAATGACATATCCCTCGGCCACCGGGATGACGTGTGTGACACCATCGCCCGAGTCGATAACCGTGCCCGTCAGGGACCTGTCTTGTACCTTTGACGACGTCCAGGACGCTGCCAGCGCCAGCACAGCCTGCACCGCGATGTAGAGGCCTGCGCAGTTGAACGACTCGAAGAAGATCTCGGCCGTGTTCTCTCGGTTCTCTGGCGGGTTTAGGGGCTGGGTGCTGGGTCAGCATTTACAAAAAGAGATTTAAAAACGATGGTGTGCCTACTGGTTCGGTAAGCAGAAAGTAATGGTCTTCCGGCTCTACCCTCAGGTACTTAAAGATGGAGTTGGACCAAAATCTCTCCATGTGATCCTACAACGAAACTCAGGTCAGCGCCGCCTCTCAGCCTCACTCAAGCCTGTCGGGCCAACACACCCAGTTTTCTATCTGGCCGTGCCTGATCGGGTAATGTAAACCATAGCCTAGCCCCTGGGGTCAGCTCAGCGTTCCGCTGGGGACGGGCAAAATACAAACCCGGTCCAGCCGCGGCCGTGATCGCCTCGTCGCCAATGAAGAAGTCGAGGTCCTCAGTTCCGCGCTTCATCGACAGGTGGCCCTGAGGGCCGGCGCCACCGGTGAGGAAGGTCGGCTTGTTCGCGACCGCGGGGCGGCCGGAGCCGGAGCCACCGCCGCCGCCTGCCGGACCCTTGGTCGCAATCGCAGTCGGGAAGACAAAAGAGGGGGAGTCGTTTCCGGCAAACCCTAACTTGGAGAACCCCGTGCCGCTGTACGCATCGGTATCGTCGTCAGCGATGGGTGACAGGGGGGGAGGCTCGAAGACGAGTGCGGGGCTGGACTGGGCGAGGATTGGGAACCCGCAGCGACTTACTTGTCCATGACAACGGCGGGGGTTTGGTTGGCCATTGTTTGGAGAGGCTGCTGCGTGCAGCGGTCGTCGCTCTTTTGTTTTCGCGGCGTGATTTGGAGCTCGGGGACGGGTGTCGTTGCAGTTGTTGACGAGACAGGGAAGAGGTGGTGGGGAAGAGGTTGAGGTCCAAGATCCAGATTACGTGCCTCGTCAAGCTCCCTGTGGATCCAACTCTGAACTGTGAACTGCGAACAAGCCCCGCCAGCTCCGGCAGGAAATTAGGCGCATAAGCCCACTTCGACAGTTGCACAGTGCGTGTGATATTGCAAGACTGTGCCAGTAGTAGTCTGACTATTATATTGTTGTACCGTACAATACAATTGGATACTTTGGAGACAAAGCCTAACTTAAGCTTCACAAGACGGGAGTCCTCGAAACAACATGCAAACAGAGGCATTTGTTGCGACTACCACACCCAACATGTTTCTGGAAAAACATATGAAGTCATAAGTCATAACGCACCTGCCTCAGTGCAACAAGCGGCGACTCATACGTGGAGAGGCATGCGGCGGCTCTTGCCTCCATCTCACCCCCCTGATAACGCACCTGGACTTTCCGTACCTTCTCCCTTTGCCATGGGCTCAAAAACACAGCGTGGATCACGGCCGGATTTTTGCTCTTCGGAATCTCTCACATCACTTTCTCCTCACAACCTTCCTAAAGCCTGGCATCTCCTTGTCGCCGTCATTTGCGTATTCACGCCCATCGGAAGCACCGCGCAGTTCCAATACCGACAAACACCACATCCCTAGGCAATACCTTACCCAAACAGCATTCCAAAGTCTTTTATTTTATTTGACTCCACCATCTCTGGCCGATACGACGAGCCATCGGACAACAGGCCCCAACAGCAACCGCTGCTTCTTCTTCTTCCGAGCCAGTTCATCTCCATGAACCTTCGGCTGACGATCACCGGGAAGCTAGCCCCAGTGCCGGAGGTGCCAGGGTTCAGCGTCGAGTGCGTAGGTGAAGTGACAGGGAAGGTGAAGGGAAAGAAAAGAAAGGGTGCTCAACCTTTGTTGCCTTCCGGAAAACCATGAAGTCTGGTCTAGAGATGTCATGCCTAGACCTCGGAGCGGACGGGACCGTGGATAGGTTGTGGCGACGCAGCAACAAGCCCGTCGCTGCCGTATTCATCCACGCGGGAGCTGGCTATCACAGCGTCACCAATGAGAAGGTTCACCTGGAGGCCTGTAGCGAGTGAGTTGGGACTCGGGCTGTGCCCAGCCATGGGTTAGTACTGACCACACCAAACAGAGCTGCCCGGGTCGGAATTCGTTATCTCAAAGCAGGTGCATCCGCTACCCAGGCTGTCGAAGCAGCCATAAGGTGCCTCGAGGACAAGGAGATCACCAATGCTGGCTTCGGGAGCAACCTGAACATGGACGGCGTTGTTGAGTGTGACGCAACTATCGTCGACCACCTGGGTAGAAGCGGAGCCTGTGGTGCTGTACCTGGTAGGCACATTACCCTTCTTACTATCAACGGCCACACAATCTGACTGACACATCTCTCAGGAATAAAAAACCCCATATCGCTGGCCAAGGTGATCCTCGACACCAGCAGCCAACCGCTCTCTCTGCGCCGGGTCCCGCCCAACATCCTCGTGGGACTAGGTGCTAAAGAGTTTGCTGAGGAACACGGCATGGTCGCCATCCTAAACGACTCCTTGGTCTCGAAGAATGCAAAAGATCGTTACGTTCGCTGGAATAAGGATCTGAAAAAAGCAGAGGACAGGCTTCATTCGTCAACACATGCCGAGAACGAGCCCGGGAGCCCGTTTCCTGATGATTACGAGACAGCGGTAGACCCTGCCAGCCATGCACATCGCCGCGACCACACAAACGCGATTTTGACCGGTACTTGGAATGAAGGACAACCAGACTCTCCTTCGCCCACTTCTCCTCCAACCGCCGAAACTGCGAGTCCTGTAATTCCGAGTACGCCGGCTACGTCTCGCCCGTCAAGTGCTCAGCGGTCTGCAAATAACGGAGGTAAGCTTGAAAGGAGTCATATGGGCTTCATAGCGGCTCCCCTTCAGTCACGTTCGGGTGGCGGGCCAACGAAAAGGCCCAAAATTCAGGAGAGTTTCAGCTACGATTCCGCATATGGCGTGAGCTCCAAGACAGCCCAGTCTCCCTCGGCTTCGCTTCATGACGGATCGGCGGGTACGGATGACGAAGTCACTGTGGAGAGAGGGACTGGTAAGGTTTATAACCTGGATCCGGCGCTCAATTCCTCGAAAATCATTGCTGCCGGGGCAAAGCGACCCGCAGAGGACGACGATATGGACCTCGTGACAGACACTATCGGTGCAATTGCGATTGACATGCAGGGCAACATTGCGGCCGGGTCGTCCTCTGGTGGAATTGGCATGAAACACAGGGGCCGTATTGGTCCTGCTGCATTGGTAGGAATCGGAACCGCCGTGATACCCCAAGACCCCGACGATGAAGACCAAGTTTCCGTGGCCACAGTCACCAGCGGAACTGGGGAGCACATGGCTACATCGCTCGCCTCGGCCAAATGTGCCGAGCGCCTTTTCACCGGTACCCGGCGCGGCCGTGGTGGCCGAAGTGAAGAAGAGCCAGACGAGCACAGTCTGATGGAAGCATTTATCCTCAAGGATTTCATGGGTCACCCTGGTATCAAGGACCAGCCGTCGGTGGGAGCGATTGGGGTCATGGCAGTCAAGAAGGACCGGACGGGAATCTACTTTTACTTTGCGCACAATACGGACTCGTTCGCCCTCGCTTCCATGTCCTCGTCGGAGCGCGATCCTCTCTGTGTCATGTCGCGGCTGGGTAAGGTTCGGCCGGTTGCGCAGGGAGGAAGGAAGGTCCGTATCGATTGAGGCTACTCGCAGTTCTTTTCGTTTGGCTTTTCCAGGAGTCGTGGCATTCTCGGGATTTTCCTTGGGATGTCTTGAGGTGCTCACTAGCCCCTGATGGCGTGTGAGCATGAAAAGGGGGGCGTTGGGGGTCCTGAATTTGAGCGATCAAGTCGATCCCGGATGGCGTCTTTGAGTTGTCATCCCAAGATATTGGTTCAGTCGAGTCACCTTGGGCTCTTCTTTCCTTTGGCTGGTCCACCTAGACAGTTTAGAATACTTTGCCCCTTGGCGACTTTGCGCGCGTAGGGCGCAGTAGGATTAGAATGCATTGAGTTTCTAGGATGTTTCTAACCATTCTCTCTTACCTACTCGGTGATGAAGACTTTGGCGTCTTGTTTGGTAAAGATGCCCACATGATTTCGTACGGTATGTTGACATCAAGAGGATAGGCGCAGAATACTAGGCATCCGAAGTCGCATCGGATTAATTCCGAGCAGGCACAGCAGCGTTGTCATCATGTTTATGTGAGGCTGGATGGTATCTATCGATGTAAAAAATTAAAGCCAAGCGGGCTAAAGCCGACCCCCTTCCTTTTTCCCATTCCTTTTCCCCTGGCGTCTTCTCACTTCGTTGCGCCTGTAAAAAATGTTCAATTGCTTGTCTAGAGTTCACGCAGTTACCCAGCCAGCGATCCCATGCTTTCCCATGCTCCCCTTCTGGCTTTTTGGCTGGGGTGGGCTCGACTCCAGTGCGGATGCTTGTCGTCGATGCTCTTCTCCATGTGGAATATTCGTGTGAATATCCCGTCCCGTCAAGGCATGGCATGGCCTGACATGGGCTCCAAATCTAGTTTCAACTGCGACCCGACCCTGATTCCTTTCTAATTCCCGTCTTCTCACGAAGTTCTGGCTCCATCTCTGCTGTCCATTCGCGCTATCGGCTCCGATTCATAGGAGCAACGGAACTTCAGCGGTGGCGGACGGTATCGAGGATCGGTCATTTTGTTGTGACCGCTTGTAGTCCTCCACAGGTAGAACCATCGCCGTGGATGATCGGGATGAATTAAGTTTTAGTAGTAGTAGTAGTAGACCTCGCTGCCGTTAGGGCCCATTAGGGCCCTGCAGGTCTCCTGACGACGGGCTCGGCACCATAGTTACCCAGCTTCAGTTTCGTCCCACACATCAGACATGTCGCGTCCTCTGGTACCTCGCAAAAAATACTGAGGCAGACGCTGCAGACAAAGCCCTTATCAACGATCCTCCTATGACAGAAGCAGCCGGTGCGGAAGTCCACCGAGTCGGCCCGAGGCGTGTTGAGGAGACTTGACACGCTGGTGCCCGGCGGAAGCCCGCGGCCGGCCCCCTTTGCACCAGCGGTCTTCTTGCCACCAGTCAGATCCGTGTCGGCCGAGGGCGCAGACGGGGCGCTGCCGCCGCTGAAGCCCATCATGAGATACTGGAGGAGGCCGTGCGGGTTAGTGGCTCGGATGAAGGTGCCCCGTGTGATGGAGCTCGCCTGTTCCAAGAAGGTGGGGTTTCCGCGCAAGACAAGCGTATCTATAGGAATGCGGGCGTGCTCGGCGGCAAACACGGCGTTCATGGTGGGGATGTACTGGTCCGCAAAGCTATCGCTGACGGATATGGTGAGGATGCGGGCATGTAGCCCGGCGAGTCTGCCGCTGGATTTATAGGAGCCCGGGGGTCCCGTGGCCGCTGTGGTCACAGCAGCATTCAAGGAGCCCGCAGTCTTGCTGATGTGGGCCAGGGCCAAGCTCAGGGCGCCCGATATGGCCGAAGTGGACAGGGAGATGTCGGCGGTGTTGGTCTCGTCGATGAGCGCGCGGAGGGAGCCGAGGACGGACGATTCGATCTCGGCGAACTGGGGGAACTTGTTGGACGAGTGCGTCTGAAGGTGAGGCTTCGCCGGTTTCGACGGCCGGCTACCGGCATCGCCCATCTCGACATCTTCGGAGGGAGGTTTCGGGGGCGAGGGGTAGAGCCATGCGGCGCGGTTCGAGTGGGACGCGATGATGGCGATCCTGTTGGAGCTGCTGAGGGAGAGGTGGGAGTTGGCAAAGATGAGAATGTTGGCGACGGCGGCCGACAGAGGGAGGACGCTGGCAAGAGCAGCCCAGGCTCGCGGGTTGGTGTCGATGATGATGCTGCAGAGAGAGGGCACCTCCTTGGAGCTGTCCACTTCGAAGTGGTCCGAGGCGTCGACCGCGTCCTGAGCGCTCATCCTGCTCGACTCGACTCGAATTCCGCGTGTTTTGGAAGCGTCATACAACTCCTCCAGAAGGACCATTGGCGCCTCGCCCGCATATATCCTCCTCAATTTCCAACGAGTGAGGAGATGGCAGAAAAGTTTGATGTCGCAGCAGCAGCAGCAGCAGCAGACGGCTGACTGCGCCCTTCTTTATCTACCTTACGATACGAGGGAAGGTTGGTCGATTTGGTGGGGCGAGGGAGACGCGAAGAGCGCAAAAAGGGTCCCGCGTTAGCACGTGCTGCACTACCTCCAGGGTCCAACTCAATCTGGCAACCATCCCACCAAGATGCCGGGTGAATTGAATAAGAAGAGCCCAGCAATACCTGCCTGTGAATGGGTGCGTTTACTAGAATAGTACAATGGGCAATTATGGAGCTTTGCAGTGGAGGAAGCTGGAGTGTGGAGGACATCATATTTTGGGGCCTTAAACCAGCCCCCCGCCGTCGAGCTTTCTTTCCATGCTCAATGCATTCGCCCGCAATCGTAACCCGGTCATATCACAGCAGAAAAATGCTGAGGACAAAACATCGTGTACCTCAAAGGGTACCTGTCCATTTTTCATACCTAGCCTAGGGATCCCATCCCAGTGCTCTGCATCCTTGGCATAATACCTGACTTCCCCATACCCATGAAGTGAGCGAGCACACCCTAAATGCAGCTTGCCACAATGCACGAAACGTGAGAACCAGAGCCGAAACACCTTCGCATCCTTCGCTACGGCCCAAGCCGTCATCCCACTCAGCGGTATCTCCAGAGAGACAGGGTGTTGTGGCGCTTCCAGGTCTTTCTGCGGCCGGCCTTGGTGTGGTTGTAGCGATGGCCCTTGTTGAGACCGCGCGAGCGCTTGCCGGTGGCGGTGAGACCGCGGGACTCGCGGTGCTTGTGAACGGGGTTGACGATCCAGTTGATGCGGGGGTCCTTGCGAATCGCCTTGTGCTGGGGGTCGACGAGGATGACCTCGTAGTACTTGTAGGTCGAGTCCTGGTTAATCCAGTACGAGTTGAGAACGCGGAGGTTAGCGCAGCGGCGGCCGACACGCTCCTCGGCAGTCGACTTGAGCGAGCGCTGGTACTTGAGCTGGTTCACACCCTGGTTGGTGGGCTTGCCTGATTGTTTGCCATCCTTGTCAGCAAGCCGATTCCATCTCGTCCAGACAAAAGGTTCGGGGACCGCTTACCATAGGTGGCGCCCTTGGGGACCGGCCTCTTGCGACCACCACGGCGGACACGCACGCGGTAGATGACATAGCCCTGCTTGGCCTTGTAGCCGAGGCGACGAGCCTTGTCGGGGCGGCTGGGCCTCGAAGCACGATGGATGACGTTCAACTGACGGAGCTATATTGATGCACTCTCAGCAAATGTTCAACGAGTGTATAGCAAGAACGGGGCGCCGTGCGGACTCGCCGATAGGGCGAGTCCGCCGAGCCGCCGTCCACATCGTCTCGTAGGGTGCAATTCAACTAACCTCCCAGCAGCGAACTCGCAGAAGGAAGCGGAGCACATCGCTCTGCTTCTTCTTCTGAAGCTCCTCGAGGTATTTGAGAGCACCCATATTGACTCTGTCATGTTCAGAAAGTTAGTCAATTTTCGCGCGCAAGGAAAGCAAAAAAAATTGGCAACGACGGGCGCAATGGCAGGAAAGGGAGTGTTCTTGGGTAGGCGAGTGGTGATTGCATAGAGAAGAGAGACGCAATACGTACCAGAGGCCCAATGCCGAGTTCCTGTGGTTAGTGAAGGTCGAGGGGTTTGGACGAGTTCGTGATCTCGGACCAAGAATGAAAATTCGGGAATTTTGACAGTTGTGAAGCAACAGCAAGCCCTAAGAGTGTGGGTGGGGTTGCTAGTCCGGTTTTGGACTAGCCCCTTTTGGGTACGGCTCCACACCCCTCACCTCGGTGTAGACTTGGCAGTACTTACACCGCCGAGCATCTACAACTTCTCGAGCACTTGAAGTCTCCAGGCCGGTGCCGTAAATTTACCACAGAACCATTTCTAGTCCTCGTTCACACGCCAAAATCGGGTTATGAATACTGTTGGACAACAGCAACAAGATTCTGCTGTATTCGGGACTTCTTGTTGAATAGAGTTACACGTTCTTTGTCTTCTGAGGAGCTATCGACGACCCATCCCAACGGGGAAGCCCCGAGACATGGCGTCAGCTCCCGACATCAGCCACCTCCAATTTTTCCCTGAATTGTAGGTAAATCATGTAGGTAGAGGAGACGCTAGTTCTCTCGGTCTCCGTACCACGTTATCTCTTTCCGCTACCCGGGACCGTCCTCATGATGGAAGTCAGCGCCTTCAGCTGGGCCTGCGCGATTGGTCCCCACCCCTCCTCCTCCTCTACCGCCCGGGAACTCTTCTCAAACATTTCCGCAGCCAAGCCCTCCTCACCTTCAACATCTCCCGCAGGGGTTCCCTCCTCAGAGCTAAGGAGGCCCTCCACCAACTTTTCTCCGTAGTGTCTCCCACACCTCAGCAGCTCGGCCATTCTCTTCTCGTCCTGCTTCCAACGAGCCTGGGGGTTCACAAGCCCGGGCCGTTGAAACGCCTTCTCGGCATTCTCGTGGCAAGTCAGTATGGAGCGACAGAGACCGATCAGTTGCTGCGTCTGCTGGTGAAGCGCATGCTCCTCCGTGAGGGAAGAAGACGGTGTGGCCGTCACAGTCTCCAAAGCTCCGGAGCTAGTGAGAAGCTCCTGTATCTGGTCGCCGTGTGCTTCGTCTCTGAGACACCATCAGTGTACGAAGAGGGCGGGGAAAATGAATGGTAGTCAACACTCACAAGCCGCGCCTAAGCCTCCCGAGCTCCTGGGCCAGCTTTTCCTGACCTTCCTTGACTTCCTCCCGGAATGCCTGAACGAACTCTTTGGACTTGGTATTCTGCTCCATCAGGTGTTGTTCGATCGTGGTGGCTTTGCGGGACCTGTGGCTGGCGTTAATCGCGCCGCACGAGCAATCCTGTGACAAGGCAAGCGTATTGAACTCTCTCTCTCAGCGATGCGCAACCATACCTGCCAAGTTCGCCCGCTTGATCCCACCCAGTCTGCTTAGCCCTTGTGTTGGCCTTTCGGGTCCTCTTGACAGGCCGGTCAGGCGCAGTTTCATGGTCGTCGTCGTTGTCATCGCCGCCCTTGTCAGCTATGCGGGCTGCGGTGCTTCGGCCTTTGGACTGGTGTCCTGTGGCGCCCGAGATAGGGCGCGATGGGGAGACGTCCTGAGCTTTTCTTTTCGATGCCATGGTCGGAAGGTACGAAGGGACTGCCTACGGGAATACTCGAATACCTTGTGCGGACGAGACGGGAGTCTTGTCCCTTGAATAGCTCCACGCGGGTACCCGTTTCCCACCTTGCCCAGTGGACGCGGCAAGCATAAAGGTAGAGTGGTTGGGATAGTCAACCGCCCGTGTAAGGACCCTGCCGTAGATAAGGGCCACCGGGGGGAGACAGGGGTGCGAACCTTGGGCCGGTTCTGCTTGCCCTTATTCAGGAGGAAAGGGGTAGATGGGAAAGCACGACCCGATCATGAGAGCACCACAGAAGGAGCATAGCATCGGGACCTTAAGGTAGCACAACACGGCACGGCACAGCACAACACATGTCCACATCATTATGCATTAAACAGTCCCTAAATACCCATCTTTAAGGAATGAAACACTCGAGAGCAAATGATGACCAGAAGAGAACCTCTATTAGTTTCGTTTATCCGCCGTGTAGGTAGTCGAGCATTGAAGAATAACTAAGGTAGGCGCCCAGCAATCGAAAATCGAGAACACGGTTCCTGCAGCTGGCGAATACCAAGTAAAAAAAAAAGACCGCCTGTCTAAGGGAAGACAGGGTAGGGCCTGTTGCCATGTGGAAAATAGGCAGAGAAGTAAAGAGGCGCGAAAATAGGATGAAGAAATGAATGACATAGAAAATCTGTATAATGCCGTTTACAACCCTACCCAACCAAGCACAACCTTGTTCCCATTTTAGATATCGAGTTACACCATGCCCGTGCAAAACCCTCTCTCTGTCTATGGCTAGTTTTCCATTCGTGAAGAAATTACTGTAAGAAATGCCGATCCGGTACCTTTCGCAGCGAGAGTCTGTCTGTCTGGTTGCAAGTGCCCCGGTCTGAATGTTGGGAATTAGAAGTTCGAAAAGCAGGAGGCAAACGGATATCAAAAGGGCCAAAAGCATGATCGGGGTCATCGCCCACCCCGTCAACACCATGGGGCCGGCCGAAGCTCCATGGTCAACGACGACTGCCCCCCGCAGAACCGTAATGACCTCTGAACATTTCCCATATCCTCATCATGGAAGGAATCGACCGTTCCACATTCTTTTCGTGCGTGACGTAAGTCTTTCTTTTCTGTATCGCAAGTCCAAATGAGCGAGCTTTCTGTCTCTGCCGATGCATATCGTGGTCGTGCGTGAATAAATACGATTAGGGGGTGTTAGCCTTAGGGGCCAGGAAAGATGCCGATCAGCGGGAATTGAGAGAGAGGCCCTGGAACGTTCCCACCCAGTCCGCCTGTGGTCCCAAGGGAGGGACAGTCGAATCATGCTGGGCACCAGGAGCATGCGGAGTCGGGAACCGACCGCGTCCGGCGTAATCGCCGCCTTGCGGGAAGGCTCCGGCATATGCATCCAGGTTCTGCATCATAGCAGGTGCATATGGCAAGGCGCCGGGAAGCGCCCCGGGCAGGCCACCGGCGGGTCGCGCAGCGCTGCCAAAGGCGCCATAGTGGTTGTAGGGATAGTTTGGAACTGGGTAGGCCGAACCAGGCACGACGTTTCGATCCTCCGAGAA
>Ga0247769_1000428_pt1 | contig 10964 bp, 9 predicted proteins | sample UWRJL166409R6_FD_179942 | JGI IMG/M metagenome (GOLD analysis project Ga0247769, IMG submission 179942) | Plant litter microbial communities from Arlington Agricultural Research Station in Wisconsin, United States - UWRJ-L166-409R-6 | ecosystem: Environmental > Terrestrial > Plant litter >... | reverse complement strand
CTCAACGTTAAGAAGCTGCGCAAAGACGCCGAATGCCAGCACGGCGTACAGCACCGCAATCACCAGCAGCGACAACAGATACGCGACCAGGCGAACCACGATCAATCGGATATCGAACAGATGGTGTTTCACGATCGCGTAACCGAACAGCGACACCAACGCTAGTACGCCGAGCGGGATAGATAATTGGCTCAAAATGATTTCGGGCAGGAAGAATATCGCGCCCAGGATAACCGCTGCGGCTATCAGTACACCTGAGAGCAAGAATCGCGTGCGATACTGCGCTTCACGATTTGGGTTGCGATACATATGCCGAAACAGATCCTTCACGCCCAGCCCGGCATACACTATGACAACTGCGATGAGCGCATAGTACAGAGGCGTCGCCGTGACGACGATACCCGCGTAGCTAATGTCGACATTCGAATAGAGCAGACCCGGAACAAATGCCGCTAGGGCTGCGACAACCGGCGCTACGTAGTCGCGCAGCGCACTCTGCTGCGTTTCTGGCAGTTTGCCAATGTAGCGCCGCACAAAGTGATAAAATTCAACGGCAAAGAATACCGGAAAAGCCAATGCGAGGTTAAAGAGGGCGTGCGAAACATACGGGGCGCTCTCGTGTGCCAGCTGGGCCACAAATTGCAGCAAGACCCACAACCCCAAAAAAGCCGTGAAGATCGTGAACGATGTATTCAATCTGTTTTTCTGACGAAGAAAGACCAGCGCCGCGACAAAGAAAATGCCTATGGTTGTAATCAAGTACAGAATAGTGTATAATATAAATATTGTCATTACGCCGCAAGCGTTAGCTTATCCTTATTATAAGCGGTTTGACAAAAAACGCGCCATGAGTTTCCCGACATTCCCTAACTTCCGTAAACTCGTCCCCGAGGATAGAGATATCTATCTGGATTTCTACAAGCGTGTCGAACCGTATAGCGATTTTAGCTTCAATAATCTCCTCATCTGGCTGGACCTCAAGAACGACCTCGAGGTGGCCCAGCTCAAAGACTGCGTCATTCTGCGCTTCACTAATCCGTTCGTGCATGATCGGGTCGAAACCGCCTACACGATGCTCGGCAGCGCCAACTGTCTGGAGGTCGTGCAGCTGCTTTTTGCCCATCAGCGCAGTCAAGGCGAAGAAGCGCGCCTGGTCATGGTACCCGAATGTGTTGTGAGTAATATGCTCCACACGCACGATTTACCGCAGAATCTGGTCATCCGCGCCAGCAGCGACCACTGCGATTATATTTTTGACGTTGCCGAAGTCAACGAAGCCAAAGGCGGCAAATACGAACAGCTCCGCCGCAATCTGCGAATCTTTACTCGCGAAAACCCTGGTCATGTACAGATACAGAACTTTGACCTGCGCGATCACAGAACCCACGCTTACCTATTGCAAGCGCTGAAGATGTGGCAGCAAGACGAAGGCTTCGTCAAAAATGATCCGACGTTCGACGAAGAAAAAGCCCTGCAGCACTACTTCAGGTTTAACGAATTTTGCCCGGCGGAATGTCAGGGCTTTTTTCTTGATGGTAAGCTCTTCGGCTTCAGCATCATCCACCGTCCACCGCAGCAGGACTGGGTGATCTTCAACCACCTGAAGTGCACGCGCGACGTGCCTCATGGTTACGATTACATCTACTACGCCACTGTACACCAGCTAGAAAAGCAAGGCGTAAAATACATGAACTTCGAGCAAGACCTCGGTATACCCGGCCTCCGCGTCCACAAGCGGCAGCTGGGCCGCAGCGATTTCCTGTACCGCTACGATATTAGCGAGCTGTAGCTTCTGCCGGAGCAAGGTACCAGTAGTCCAGCTGCGCTACTTTCTCAATAGGCTCGACCATCCGAAGGTTGGTCTCTGGACTCACATTTTGCCCCACCAGCCGTTTGACATAGCGGCCTGACATATTGGTTGACTCATAGGCCAGCCGATGCGTACCGCCGCGGCGAGCCGCCATGAGCGCCAGGAGTTGCATGACATCTTTGCCATAATGCATGCCGTCTCGTGCTGACCGACCAGCGATGCCGAAGAAATACGCGAAGTCTTCACCGTTCTCTGCCAGCTTTCGCTCCATCGCCGCCTTAAATTCAGGCTTAAGCCACGTACATTCCTCGAGATTCGACATGAAGAAGCCCAGACAGGCCGGCACACCCTCATCGTCATAACGCACGATAGTATGCGTGTCATCGTTCAGTACCATCTGGATAAAGAAATCTTTGGTATCTTCCATCGATACGGGATGCGCTTCACCCAACCAGTCGAATCGATCATGGCAAAGATCCCACAACTGCTGCATGAGCACTTCGTTATCGCGAAGTTCTTCCACACGGAAAAGCTTGGTGTGCTCGGTAATAGGATGCCTCTCGGCAGCCAATTCATCGTAGGCTTCGAAAAAATCCTTGCCAGTGCTCGGTATCGTCTCGCCGTCCTCGCCAACAGCTTCGAAGCGCGTCTCATACATTGCCATCATAGCCGGCTGCTGTTCGACCTGGCGGATACGCGTGTCCAGAAACTCCTGTGGTGCGAAATCCCCCATACCTGCCAACACTTCAGGTAGCACGCTTTGCACCTCAGCCGTCTCTTCGTGATCTGTCTCGACAACGATTGCCGAGGCTTCCGCCGGAAATTGCACTCCTTCGGACTGTACCGTGACATCCGGGCTGCCCAGGACGGCGAGCGGCAGCGTCATGACGTACACATTTTCTTGACCAGTGAGATAGCCAGTACGGTCAGCATCATACCCAGACACGTACTCGATGGGCGTGATCAGTGGCATGCCGACCGACCCGATAGTAAGTCGCACTGTACGCGGATCACGTAGCGCCTGGTCGTAGCCCACCATATCGACGATGCCCACCTTGCGGAATGCCGGACTGAGCGCATCCACTACTTTACGATAGCCCTCGAAATCGGCATCAGCGCGTTCTGGTGTTGGTTCAAATTCTGCTCGGGCACGAGGGAGTGTATCCATAGGACAAAAAGCTCCTACACGTGTAGGAGTATAGCTACTTTCTTGGTTGACGGCTTGCGCTGGGCCTTTTGCCCCAACGAAAGCCGGGCGTCTCGGACGTCAGGTGTTACTGGGGGTATGTGTGGCTCAAATAAAGGCATTGGCGCGGCCTGTTTAAGTACACTAATTTATATCATAATATGCATCTATATACAATGCGGTATAGAGGGGCATCTGTGTGAGTCCTCTAGAAAAGCTCGATCTTCCCGTGAGGACTCACACAGATGCCCCATTTTTACGCTCGCATCGAGTCTGCTACTATAAAATTATGAACGCGACCAAAATAGCCATCATCGAAGACGATCCTGTAATCTCACAAATGTACCGCATGAAATTTGAAGCGGAAGGTTTCCAGGTACAGATGGCCGCGAATGGTCAGCTCGGCGTCGAGCTGGTCGAGAAAATGCGCCCGACCATCATCCTGCTTGATCTCCGTATGCCTGAAATGGACGGCGCCCAAGCGCTCGCTGCCATCCGAAAGCATGAATGGGGCAAGGATATCCCTGTCCTCATCCTCACCAATGTCGGCGAAGAGGAAGCGCCAGCCGAGCTTAAGAATCTCAATGTGCTGAGCTACATCGTCAAAGCCGACCTCACGCCGCGCCAAGTTGTCGAACGCGTCAAAGAAGTGCTCGAAAAATAAGTTTGAACGTACAGGGCACCCCGACTCTCGCCGAGGCGCCCTTTTGCTGCCTTACCTTCGGAAGTACTGCATCTGGTAGTACAAGGGCGCCCACGTAACTACAACTATGCCTGGCATACGCATGTGGGGCTTATCCCAGTAGCGGAACGACCGCCGACGCCGGAAGTTATCGCCAGGCAGAAGACCGTTAATGGCTACAACCTCGTAGCCATGGCCGATCCGGAGATCGAACTTCGGCTTCGTGTTGAGCCGGAAAGTCAGATTGGCGACTGTCACTTCCGCTCGATCAATCTTTACCTTGCCAGCACTGTCGACGAAACACTCCTGGAAGAGTCGGATGATCGCCTTACGAGCTTTGCGCTCCTTGTACCAGTCCTTCAGGATCGAACCAGCCAGACCGGCCAACGCCGTGTAGGCCATACCCTCTGGTGATGTCACTGCCCCACCTCCGTAAAGATTGGCAAACCAAAACTATAATAGCAAATGTGCGGCCGAAATCTAGCCAGTCGTGCGTTTTGCGGCGGTAATAACATTCTCGAAGAGCGCACAGACCGTCAGTGGACCAACGCCGCCTTTTGGCGGAGTCATTGTGAGATCGGCACGATCGCGGACGTCTTCGGCAAGATCGCCGACCAATTTACCGGCATCGGTCGCGACGCCAGCGTCCACTACGACGGCACCTGGCATAATCATATCGCTTGTAACCAGTCCTGGCTGTCCCGTGGCCGTAATTAGAACATCAGCAGTCCGGGTCAGCGCACCGAGGTCATCGGTCGTGAGATCCGCGGTCTGGACGTCGAGGCCAGAATCACGAAGGAGGCGCGCGAGCGGCGCACCGACAAGTCGCCCCTGCCCGACAATGACAATTTTCTTCTGTTTAAGATCAATATTATATCCGGCGAGCAGCCAGATCACCGCTGTTGGTGTGGCTGGATCAAATGCCGGCTGACTCCCAAGGCCGTCCACATCCTTAGCCGGATCGACAGCGTTGACGAGTTTATCGGTTTGGCTCGGCTCGGCTACAGGAAGCTGCACGATAATACCGTGAACAGTCGGGTCTGAATTCAATTGCTCGATCGTTTTCAGCGCTTCGACTTGATCGATAACGTGCGCCTCCACCTCCACATGGACGTCCTCGCCATAGGCCTTCTTTAGTCGGACATAAGCGTCAATAACAGGGGTGTGAGTGGTTTGTACAACCGCCAACTTGGGCTGCACGCCGTGCGCCTGAATAAGCCCACGCACTTGGCGTGCCTGGCGCTCTTTGATAAAACCAGCAAGATCTGTTCCGTTGAGTTGACGCATAACAGAACTATTGTATCACCTCTGTTAGACAAAGACCATTCAACTATTGAGAAAGCCCACGCCGAGCGCGTGGACTTCTCAAATTCTGAGGTCTCTTCGCGCCACGTGCGTGGGCTATTTTGTTGCTTTGGCGCAGTCGATGCCGTGCTTCTTGGCGTGCGCCACGGCCTCGTCCTTGGTGGGGTTGGCCAGATCGGGAACGTTCTTGCGAGTATTAGTCCAAGGCCGAAAGGTCGATGGCCTGGTCAGCCCAGAGCACCTTGCCCTGAGCGTCGACCCACACCAGCTCATGCGCCGGCACGCAAACCACATCGCCGTGAGCGTTCGCCCGACCCTCCAGGCCGGGGAGCGTTCTGATGTAGCGGCCGTTCAGTACGTACTCGACCCCATAGCAGGCAACCGCCGAGGGCCGATGCGACACCAGGCGCGGCTTCGCAATGACGGTGATCTTGTCGATGGAAGCATCCTCGATGAAGACATCCAGACTCGAGATGTAGCCGCGAATTTTATCGCGACCCTCGTAGATCCGGACACCGTTCACCTGCCTGAACGTCGCGGTGCTCGAGAAGCAGCCGACGAAATCGGCCATCCTGTCGCCGTTGAACGCTTCGTACCACGCGCGAATGCTCCGCTCATCATTGAGGGCAGTCATCGCTTCTCCTTCGTAGCTACGGATTGAACACTACTGGACGGTCACGTGAACCGCTAGCGTGCATATTATAACATTATTTATATTACTTAACAAAATCTAGGAGTGTACTACGACTTTCGTACCAATTGGCGCAAAGTCAAACACCGTCTTGGCATCAGCCTCGGTCATGTTGACACAGCCATGACTCATGGGCGTGCCAAAGTTATGATGCCAATACGTTCCATGAATCGCCTCACCGCCGTTAAAGAAGCTCACCCACTTCACATTCGGAACGTAATAATAGTCACCAGCAATCGTACCGGTCATCGTCATGCTGGTATATTTAGCGTAGATTGCATCCTCACCAATCTCTGTTGGCGTCGCGGCCCGTCCAGTACTCACGCTGAAACTCTTAATAGCATTATCGCCGATATAAATCGTAAGTCGTTGCTGGCTGAGGTCAACTTCTATCCATTTGCCGACGCCGCTCATCGTCACCGTTCTAAATGGCGCTTTTGTAATGCTGACAGTCTTAGTGAGTGAACGTTTACCATTAATAGCGCTCACCAATTCGCCGGTCAGGTCGTCGAGAGCATCGATCTGGCTGCCTGTCCGACCCGCCTGGATCACCGTCTGTGCGCCGGTTGATTCGTCGACTACCACCTTGCGATCAACAGGCGGCGCAGCAACGGTCGGACCAACTTTGTCGGTCAGAAACTTCCGGATCGCGCCCTTATCCACATCGATCGCTACCGTTCCCTGCGCGGCATCTGGCGCAAAATGCATCCAATTGGCGATTTCCGCTCGACCAGCCGTATAGATAACATCATTATCAAGCTTGAACTCGAGCTTCAGTCCCAGACGGTCGTTCACCTCAGCCATAATCTTCTGCAGCTTAGCTTCATCCAGAATCGGATCGACAGTCGCAGTAGTTAGCTTCAAGGTAAAATTCTGCGGATCATGAGCAAGCTCCGGAAGTGCTCGCTCGAAACCTTTAATATCAAACCCCTTGCCCTTCTCACCCGGCTTCACCACGAACGCAGCGGCCTTGTCATCGTACACGATCTCTGGCTCTTTCGCGTCAACGAATGCATCGGGAAACTTCTTCTTAGCAAAGTCGATCAGTACACCAGGGTCATTCGCCAGCACCAGCGGAATATTGATCGCATCCCAGAGCGCAACGTTCCCGTCTCGTCGGGCCTTCAGCACATTCTGTAATGTCGCCTCGGTATCTACGACAACACCCAGATTTTTGGCTGGTATGGTCGTCTTCTTGCCATTGTCATCAAAGGTGATGCTCAGCTCTGGCGCCTGAGCGATGATAGCTTGTCGGATTTCCGCCGGCTGCTGATTGCTCACCTGCACACCGCCAACGGCGATATTCGGCAGCGCCCGGTCGCTATAAAACCACATTGCCCAGCCCGCAATAGCAATAATCACGGCTCCCACTAAAACGGCGACGTACACTTTGCGATGTGACGCATGAGTTTTCTTCACGGGTTTGACGAGCTTATGCATAGCGGTGCTACGCTTTTTTGTTTTCATCCCACGCCTCAATGTAATAATTTGATGATAGCACACTTTTCTTAGGCGCAAAGACGATAAGTTCACTGGATAGCCATCCTCCGTATGTGCGTTTGAGCGCCCCACCCCTGATGCATAGGCAGGGCGCTCTGTCCGCGAGCAACTGTGGTCAGACCGGCGACGTGACTTTGCCGAGCGTGACGGCGCCGTAAACCCGCATGAGGTCTTTTACGGTCGAAATGCCCAGTACGTCTCGAAGTCCGAAGACACACAGGGCATAGCCACCTCTGAGTCCAATGAACGACTGAAGGACCTTCCCTCTTTCGTCACCGATGACGTGATAGGCCATCTCTTCTACAGTTCTAGTCCCCGTCGTACGAAGACGAAGCGAACCATGAGATCGATGACGCGGCGTCGCCTGGAAGCCGCTCACATAGCCGACGAAGCCGGTTCCGTCGTAATCGACGTTTGGCTTCACTAGGCAGGCGTTGGCGAACGGAATCAGCCGGGCGGCCATGAGCGTCGGCATCATAATGCGCTCCTGGCTCTCCTTGGCCCCAGCGGCAACCTGAGAGGCGTACTCTGGGTGTCGGAACCTCACGGATTGCTTCCCGACTTCGATCCCCACGATCATCTTGTAGTTCAGCACCTGACCGTCCCCTCGAGCGGTGCGCGAGACGGTGCGGGCAGAAACTGTCGAGAATGTAACGAGCTGAGGCATTGCTGCTCCTCGATGTGTTGTCGGCAGGACGAATTATTATAATAATATTTTGCGAGTTAAGTCAATGACAGCATCAAGACGATCACCCTGTGGTCTCCCAGAAAGTACAGTCCGCTCACAAGCAGTTCGCTGCCTTCCTCACGGGAAGATCGAGCTTTCTGAGAGACCACAGGGTGATCGTCCCGCCCTACCCAAAGCCCTATCTCGGTTTCACAATCAGCCCCAACGGAGCTACAATAAACATAAGCATGAATATCGATACGAATGCCTTCGATCAGTACAATCGTGCTGCAAATTATCTGACCGCCGCTCAGATTTTTCTGCACGACAACTTTATGATGGACCGTGATCTGACGTTCGACGATATCAAGACGCGGCTGCTCGGGCATTGGGGCTCAGGGCCAGGTGTCAATTTCGTCTATTCCCACCTCAGTTATCTGGTCAAGCGCCACCATCAGGACATGATGTTTGTGCTGGGACCGGGGCACGCCTTCCCAGCGCTGCAGGCCAATCTATTTCTAGAGGGAACACTCAGCAAGTACTATCCGGATGTCCCTCAAAACCTCGACGGTATCGCAGCCATGTGTCGGCAATTCAGCTGGCCATATGGGTTCCCAAGCCACAGTAACCCCGGCACACCCGGCGTCATCCTGGAAGGTGGCGAGCTTGGCTACAGCCTGGCCACCAGTTATGGCGCAGCGCTCGATAACCCCAATCTGATCGTTGCCTGTCTGGTTGGCGATGGCGAAGCCGAAACCGGCCCGACCGCTGGCGCCTGGCACCTCAACAAGCTACTCAACGCCAAGCAAAATGGCGTCGTACTGCCCATCCTCCACCTCAATGGCTACAAAATTTCCGCGCCAACCGTCTTCGGCCGCATGAGCGACTACGAATTGATGGCACTTTTCAGCGGCTACGGCTACCATCCACGAATTGTCGACGCAACTGCCACCGACAATCCGCACCAGGAAATGGCTGAGGCGATGGAATGGGCCTGGCAGCTCATCCACACCATCAAATCCGGCACCAACCAAACCGAACAGCACCTGCCAATGCTCATCGTACGCACGCTCAAGGGCTGGACAGGCGTCAAAAGATTAAATGGCCTGAAGATCGAAGGCAATGCCCTGAGCCATCAGGTCGTGCTAACCGAGGCAAGGACCAACGAGGAGCAACTTCACCTCCTGAATGACTGGCTTCACAGCTATAACTTTGGCGAACTCTTTACGCCCGAGCATGGCTTTGGCGATTTCCTTCAAACAATCCTGCCCTCCCCCGACAAACTCATCGGCAACAACCCACAAGCCCGGGCCGGAGAACCCTTCTATCGCCCACTCGAACTCCCGCCAGCCGACCAATTCGCCGAAGACGCCGAGCAGCCTGGCACCATCGGCAGCTCCAGTATGCGGCGAGCCGGACTCTACCTGCAGGAAACCTTTCGACTTAATAAAGACGCCCGCAACTTCCGCTTCATGTCCCCCGACGAGACCTACAGCAACAAGCTGGACGCCATCTTCGAGGAGACTTCACGGGCCTGGATGTGGCCGATCGAAGAATGGGACCAGGACCTGAGCCAAGATGGTCGCGCAATGGAAATGCTCAGCGAACACAACCTGCAAGGTTTGGTGCAGGGCTACGTCCTGACCGGCAGACACGCCATCTTTGCCAGTTACGAAGCCTTCGTGCAGGTCGTTTCCAGCATGATGGATCAATACGCTAAATTCATTCGGCACGCCCGGGAAGTAGAATGGCGCGGGGAATTCCCCTCGTTCAATTACATCTTGACGAGTTCGGGTTGGCGCCAGGATCACAATGGATTCAGCCACCAGAATCCCGGCTTCATCGACGATGCCCTCCGACGCCAGGGCGAATTCGTCGATGTCTACTTCCCTCCGGACGGAAACAGTACACTCGCTGTCCTGGAGCGCATGATGCAGTCGACCAAACAGATCAACATTCTCGTAGCCGGCAAGACGCAGGAACCTCGTTGGCTCACGCCGGCACTTGCCCAGCAGCAACTCACTTCCGGCATTGCTACCTGGGATTTCGCCAGTGACGATGATCCTGACATTATACTTCTCGGTATCGGCGACTACCCGACCAAAGAATCGCTGGCTGCAATCTCCCTTGCCAAACAAGAGGCGCCAGAGCTACGACTGCGATTCGTGAATGTCATGTCACTCACCAGTTGCGGTCTGGGCAGCAACGGCACGTGCGTGTCTCAAGCCGAATTTGACCGACAATTCACCACCGACAAACCAGTTATTTGCAACTTTCATGGCTATCCTGAAACTATCAAATCCATCCTTTGGGGCTACGCTGACGATCCTCACCGCTTTACCATTCGCGGCTACATCGAAAGCGGCAGCACTACCACGCCGTTCGATATGCATGTTCGCAACCAGACCAGCCGCTACCACCTCATCATCGAAGTAGCCCGCCGGGCCGAACAGACCGGCCGGCTTTCACCCGATAAAGCCAGACAGATTGCCGACAAGTATCAAGCTAAAATCGACGAGAATACTGATTACATTAAAGTATATGGCATTGATTTGCCGGAGATAGACGCATGGGTATGGAAGCCTTAACACTTATCGCTAATCCTGGAAGTGCCAGCCGTAAATACGGCCTGTATCGCAACGGCTCTCAGACTGCCGAACTTCACTTTGAATACCGCGAAGGCCGGATCGCCTGCGCTGGCTATTTCAATGATCGCCATCAACCAATCGACGTCGACCTACACGAGCTCACCGACGTTGCCGGTCAAGTGCTGCCTATCCTGAAGAGTCACAATCTTATCGGGGCCGATGAGGCTATTACTCGTATTGGGCTGCGCATCGTCGCGCCCAGCAGCTATTTCCTTCAGGACCGCATGCTGGACGACGAAGCGATTAACCGCCTGCGCGAACTCGAGAGTCGCGTGCCGCTCCACATCAACGCCACCCTTCGTGAATACGAGACACTCCACGATGTCTTTCACGACGCTGTAATCGTTGGCGTGTCAGATAGCGCCTTCCATGCGACCAAACCCGACTATGCCTGGAACTACGGCGTCCGATTGCAGGATGCCGACCGATTCGAAATCAAGCGCTTCGGCTATCACGGTATCTCGGTGGCTTCGAT
>Ga0247769_1000427_pt1 | contig 10965 bp, 10 predicted proteins | sample UWRJL166409R6_FD_179942 | JGI IMG/M metagenome (GOLD analysis project Ga0247769, IMG submission 179942) | Plant litter microbial communities from Arlington Agricultural Research Station in Wisconsin, United States - UWRJ-L166-409R-6 | ecosystem: Environmental > Terrestrial > Plant litter >... | reverse complement strand
TCTTCCGGGGACTCCCCGGTGATGGCCGGATCGCAGTCGCTGCCCCGATCCTACGGCGCTTCCCCGGCCCCTCCGGAACTCGCCAGCAGCTTCGCGGATCCGCAGTTCGTCCGCGACACGCCGCCTCCGGAGCGCGTCCCGTCGGCGTGTCGTCCAGGAATTGCGGATCCGCGGAGGATCTGCGGATCCGCGAACGCTCGGTACGCTGGGGGCCCGCCCGACCGGGCGGACATCTGAGGCACCTGCGACACGGTGCCGCCCACACCGCGAGCGAGGTCGCCCCATGTCCAGCACGTCACCGTCGAACGCCTTCGGGATCCCCGCCAAGCCGGCGCTCGAGGGGCTCGAGCAGAAGTTCGCCGCGGCGTGGGAGGCGGAGGGCGTCCACCGCTTCCCCGGCACCGAGGGCGGCCGGGAGGGCGTCTACTCGATCGACACCCCGCCGCCCACCGCCTCCGGCTCGCTGCACATCGGCCACGTGTTCTCGTACACGCACACCGACCTGACGGCGCGGTTCCAGCGCATGCGGGGCAAGCGCGTCTTCTACCCGATGGGCTGGGACGACAACGGCCTGCCAACCGAGCGGCGCGTGCAGAACTACTACGGCGTGCGCTGCGACCCGTCGCTGCCCTACGACCCCGACTTCACGCCGCCCGCCGAGGGCACGGCGAAGTCGACCCGCGCCGGCGACCAGGTGCCGATCTCGCGCCGCAACTTCATCGAGCTCTGCGAGCGCCTCACCGTCGAGGACGAGGCGAAGTTCGAGGAGGTCTTCCGCACCGTCGGCCTCTCCGTCGACTTCGCGCAGACCTACCGCACCATCGGTGACGAGGCGCGCGCGATCAGCCAGCGCGCGTTCCTCGACAACCTCGCCCGCGGCGAGGCGTACCAGGCCGAGGCCCCGAGCCTCTGGGACGTGACGTTCCGGACCGCGGTCGCGCAGGCCGAGCTCGAGGACCGCGAGCAGCCCGGCGCGTACCACACGGTCGCGTTCGACGGCCCCGACGGCCAGGTCGTCATCGAGACCACCCGGCCCGAGCTGCTGCCCGCCTGCGTCGCGCTCGTCGCGCACCCGGACGACGAGCGGTACGCGGGCCTCGTCGGGACGACGGTCCGCTCCCCCGTCTTCGGCGTCGAGGTGCCGGTCGTGACGCACCACCTCGCGCAGCCCGACAAGGGCACCGGCATCGCGATGGTCTGCACCTTCGGCGACCTGAACGACGTCACCTGGTGGCGCGACCTGTCGCTGCCCACCCGCGCCGTGATCGGCTTCGACGGGCGCTTCGCGGCGGAGCCGCCCGCGGCGATCGAGTCGCCCGCCGGCCGGGAGGCCTACGCCGAGCTCGCGGGCAAGACGGTCTTCTCGGCGCGCGCCGCCGTGGTCGACCTGCTCCGGGACCGCGGCGCGCTGCTCGCCGACCCGCGCCCGATCACCCACCCGGTGAAGTTCTTCGAGAAGGGCGACCGGCCGCTCGAGATCGTCTCGACCCGGCAGTGGTACCTCGTGAACGGCGCTCGGGAGCCGCGGCTGCGCGAGCGCCTGCTCGACGCGGGCGAGCGGCTCGACTTCCTGCCGGACTTCATGCGGGTCCGGTACGACAACTGGGTCGGCGGCCTCACCGGCGACTGGCTGATCTCCCGGCAGCGCTTCTTCGGCGTGCCGCTGCCGGTCTGGTACCGGCTCGACGGCGACGGGAACCCGCTGTTCGACGAGGTGCTCGTGCCCGAGCACGCCGCGCTGCCGGTCGACCCGTCCTCCGACGTGCCGCCCGGGTTCACGGAGGCGCAGCGCGGGACGGCCGGCGGCTTCGTCGGCGAGGTCGACGTGATGGACACCTGGGCGACGTCGTCGCTCACCCCGCAGCTCGCGGGCGGCTGGCTGCGCGACCCGGCGCTGTGGGAGGCGGTGTTCCCGTTCGACCTGCGCCCCCAGGGGCAGGACATCATCCGCACCTGGCTGTTCTCGACGCTGCTGCGCAGCGAGCTCGCGTTCGGCGAGCTGCCGTGGCGGGCGGCCGCGATCAGCGGGTTCATCGTCGACCCCGACCGGAAGAAGATGTCGAAGTCGAAGGGCAACGTCGTCACGCCGGCCGACATCCTCGCCCAGCACGGCTCGGACGCGGTCCGGTACTGGGCGGCCTCGAGCCGGCTCGGCACCGACGCGGCGCTCGACGTGCTGAACCCGACGCAGATGCGCAAGGGGCGCCGGCTCGCGATCAAGGTGCTGAACGCCGCGAAGTTCATCCTCGCCTTCGACGGCGACGCGGAACGCGAGCTCGTCGCGGCGCCGCTCGACCTCGGGATGCTCGCCGAGCTCGACCACGTGATCGAGCAGGCGACCGCGGCGTTCGAGGCGGCCGACCACGCCCGCGCCCTCGAGACCGTCGAGCCGTTCTTCTGGACCTTCTGCGACGACCACCTCGAGCTGGTCAAGGAGCGGGCGTACTCCGGCGACCCGGCGGGGCGCGCCTCGGCGGTCGCCGCGCTGAAGCTGGCGCTCGACGCCCTCCTGAAGCTGCTCGCGCCGGTGCAGCCGTTCGCGACGGACGAGGCCTGGCGCTGGACGCACACGGGCTCGATCCACGCCGAGCAGTGGCCCGTCGCCGTCGGTCTCGAGGGCGATCGGGGGCTGCTCGCGATCGCCGGCGACGCGCTGATCGGGATCCGCCGCGCGAAGACGGATGCCAAGGCGTCGCAGAAGTCGCCGGTAGCATCGGTGACCATCAGCGGTCCCGGACCGGTGCTCGAGGGCATCGGGCTCGTGGCCGACGATCTGAAGGCGGCGGGTCGGATCGCGCAGATGGAGCTCCGGGTGGACGACTCGATCGAGCAGGCGGCGGTCGTCGACGTCGTGTTCGCGGACGACGCGCAGTAGGGGGGAGCACGGATGACGATCACGATCGCAACGCTCGCGGAGAAGGAGTTCTTCGCCTGGTACGAGCTGTTCGCGGAGTACGCGGCCGGTGCCGGCGTCGAGGTGACGGACGAGCACGTGATGCGCGTGTGGACCGCGATCCAGGGCCCGGACGCCCACGCCGCGGTCGCGCACGACGAGTCCGGCGAGGTCGTCGGCTTCGTGCACGCGCTGCCGTTCGAGCGGCTGCTGCAGGGCGACGGCGGCTTCCAGATCGAGGACCTCTTCGTCGCGCCGGCGCAGCGCGGCGCGGGCGTGGGCACGGCGCTCGTCGAGCACGTCCGCAGCACCGCCGAGGCGCAGCGCCGCGGGCTGCTGCGCTGGGCCGTGCAGGCGGACGACGCCGCGGCGAAGGCCCTGCAGGAGAAGTTCGCGGACGCCTCCGGCGGCTGGGTGCTGCAGACCGTCCCGGTCGGCTGACGTGCAGCTCGGTACGCGCTGGCCGATCCGCGCCGCGGCGCCCGAGCGGATCCCGGCCCCGGTCCGGGCGGCGATCCGGACCGTGGAGGCGGAGCTCGCCGACGCGGAGCAGTCGACCGAGGGCTGGGCGTGGACGCTCACGTACCTCGAGGGCCGGCCCGTCGTCGACCTCGACGACGGCACCCGGATCCGGATGGTGGACGACGAGGTCGCCCTGGTGACCTCGGTCGAGCTCGACGAGTCCGACGACGAGGACGACTAGCGGGCCGAGACGGCCCACGACGACGAAGGGGACCTGCACGCCTCGCGTGCGGGTCCCCTTCGCCGTGGATCGGCCGGGCTCACCATGTGGGGCCGGCCCAGGCGCGCTGCTCGAAGGCGCCGCGCGTGGACGCGGCGGCCTCGGCGCGGGCGACGCTCGCGCGGTCGGCGCGCAGGGCGTGGTCGGCGCGACGCCGGCGGTGCCGCTCGCTCCACAGGATCAGCTGGGCGCCGATCGCGACGGCGAGGCGGTCGCCCGTCGTGAGCGCGGGCAGCTCGGGCAGCTCCTGCTGTGCGGTCCGCGTCTCAGGGGCGCGGGTCGTGGTCGTGGTCGTGGTCATCGGTTCTCCTCCTTCCGGTCTGCTCGGTCACCACGTCGGTCCGGCGTGGGAGCGGTGTTCGAACGCGGTGTCGCGGACGCGGGCCGCGTCCTCGTCGGCGCGGGAGCGCCGGGAGGCCTCGGTCCGGGCAGCGGCGGTCCGGCGCGCGGCGTCGTGCCGCTGACCCCAGAGGATCAGCGCGAGCCCGACGCGGAGCGCGGCGCGGTCGGCGACGTCGAGCGGGGGCAGCTCCCCCTCCCAGCCGTCGGGCACGGGCGCGGGCGCGCTCGTGACGGTCGTGGTCCTGGTCGTGGACATGGTCTTCCTCTTCTGATGCGGGGGCGCGGGAGCGCGCCGGCGGCCCGCCGGGACGGCGGACGAGCGGCCCGGGATCGGGCGGAGCACCCGGCGATGCCGGGCGGGAGCGCGCTGCGAGCAGCGCGGGCGTCGTCAGGACGACGACGGGCGGTTGCGCCGGAGGCGGTCTACGGTCTCGGCGGAACCGAGGCGGACACGACGCTCAGGAGGCGAGGACGCCGCGGCGGAACGGGGCCGGGGCATCGATGGTGGTCATCGGGTTCATCTGGCTCACGCTCCTTCCGTGTTCGGCGTCCGAGCACCGTATCGTCACGGCGCGACGGAGCACAAGCCCCGTCTTCGGCGCGTCGTCACGGCTCCTCCTCCCCGATCTCCGCCTCCGGGCCGACGACCGGGAAGCCGCGGAACTGCACGTCGACGCGCTGGGCGCCCTCCGTCGGCTCGTGCTGCCGCCAGCGGAGGAACACCGCCCACACCTCGGACCCGAGCTGCTCGAGCTCCGCCGGGGTGAGGCGCAGCGCGGCCGACCCGGTCTGCGTGGCGCGCAGCCACTCCTCCGGCTGCTCGCCCCGGCTCGACCAGTAGGCGGCGAACCGCCGGTTCTCGTTGTCGATGAACTCCCGCTCGACGAGCTCGCCCGCCTCGCGCGCACCGGGCGCGTCGTCGAACGCGGCGTCCGCGAGCTCGATCGGCCCGGGGACCCGCTCCCACCAGCGGTCGCGGCCGTTGCCGCGCTCCGGGTCCTCCCGCACGTAGCCGTGCTTCTCGAGCTGACGGAGGTGGTAGCTCGTGGACCCGCTCGACTCCCCCAGCCGGGCCGCGAGCGTGCTGGCCGTGGCCGGGCCGAGGCTCGTCAGCTCGCTGAAGATGCGGACCCGCAGCGGGTGCGCGAGCGCCTTGAGCGCCTCCACCCCCACATGCCGTGCCGCTTCAGCCACGCCTCCATCGTACGACTCCGAAGAGTTCTTTGCAAACGGTTCTTTGCAAAGAACTCGCTGTGTTCCGCGCTCCTAGGATCGGCGGGTGCCCGGCGACCCGTTCCGCTCCCGAAGCCCGCTCCCGGCGGCGCTGCCCCCCTTCGCGACGATCCGCGACGAGGACTACGAACCGGCGTTCGAGATCGGCATGCGCGAGCAGCGCGACGCGGTCGCGCGCATCGTCGCCGACGCCGCCCCGCCGTCGTTCGCGAACACGCTGGAGGCGCTCGAGGTGAGCGGCACCGTGCTCGACCGCGTGTCGGCGGCGTTCTTCACGCTCGCCTCCGCCCACGCCACCCCGTTCGTGCGCGAGCTCGAGGAGCGCATCGCGCCGCTGCTGGCCGCGCATCGCGACGCGATCCGGCTCGACGGGGCCCTGTTCGCGCGGATCGACGCCGTGTGGCGGGACCGGGAGCGGCTGGACGACGAGCAGCGCCGCCTGGTGGAGCGCGTGCACATCGAGTCCCGCCTCGCCGGCGCCGCCCTGGACGACGCGGCGAAGGACGAGCTGCGGTCGCTGAACGAACGGCTCGCCGCGCTCTCGACCCGGTTCGACGCGGCGCTCGTCGCCGACACGAACGCGCTCGCCGTCCACGTCGAGGACGAGCGCGAGCTCGCGGGCCTCGCTCCGGACGCCGTGTCGGCGGCCCGCGGCGCCGCAGCGGCGCGCGGCCTCGACGGGTGGCTGCTGACCCTCGTGCTCCCGACCGGCCAGCCCGTGCTCGCCGACCTCGAGCACGCCGGCCTGCGGGAGCGGGTCATGACGGCCTCCCGGTCGCGCGGCACCCGGGGCGGCGAGCACGACACCCGGGCGACCCTCCTCGAGATCGTGCGGCTCCGCGCGCGCCGCGCCCGCCTGCTCGGCTTCCCGCACCACGCCGCCCTCGTCGCGGCGGACGAGACGGCCGGCTCCGCCGAGGCGGTCACGGCGCTGCTCGAGCGCGTGGTCCCGGCGGCGCTGCGCAACGCGCGCCGGGAGGAGGACGAGCTCGGCGGGGCGGTCGCCGCGGCCGACCGGGCCTTCCTCGCCGAGCGGCACCGGCGCGACGAGCACGACGTCGACCTCGCCGCCCTCCGGCCGTACTTCGAGGCGGAGCGCGTGCTGCGGGACGGGGTGTTCGCCGCGGCGGAGCGGCTGTACGGCGTCCGGTTCACCGAGCGCCCCGACCTGCCCGGCTACCACCCCGACGTGCGCGTCTTCGAGGTCGCGGACGACGACGGCCCGCTCGGGCTCTACCTCCTCGACCTCTACACGAGGGACGAGAAGCGCGGCGGCGCCTGGATGAACTCGCTCGTCGACCGGGCCGCGCTGACCGGCGAGCGCCTCGCCGTCGTGGTCAACAACCTCAACGTGCCGAAGCCCGCCCCGGGCACGCCGACCCTGCTGCCGCTCGACAGCGTCGAGACGCTCTTCCACGAGTTCGGCCACGCGCTCCACGGCCTGTTCGCGACCGTGCGGTACCCGACGCTCGCGGGCACGAACGTGCCGCGCGACTTCGTCGAGTTCCCGAGCCAGGTGAACGAGATGTGGGTGCTGCACCCCGAGGTGCTGCCCGGCTACGCGCGCCACGTCGACACCGGTGCGCCGATGCCGGCGGACGTCGCGGACCGGCTGCGGGCGACCGCCGCCGACGGGCAGGGGTTCGCGACGACGGAGTACCTGGCCGCCGCCGTGCTCGACCAGGCCTGGCACCGCCTCTCGGTCGAGGAGGCGGACGCCGTCGTCGACGTCGCGCGGTTCGAGGCCGACGTGCTGGCGGCGGCCGGGTTCGACCCCGACGCGATCCCCCCGCGCTACGCCTCCACCTACTTCGCGCACGTCTTCGCGGGCGGGTACGCCGCCGCGTACTACGCGTACATCTGGAGCGAGGTGCTCGACGCGGACGCGGTGGCGTGGTTCGAGGAGCACGGCGGGCTGCGGCGGGAGAACGGCGACCGGTTCCGTCGGCTCGTCCTCGCGCGCGGCAACGCGGAGGACCCGCTCGCCGCCTACCGGGCGTTCCGCGGCCGCGACGCGCGGATCGAGCCGCTGCTCGCCCGCCGCGGGCTCGATCAGCCCGGGTGATCCTCCCGCAGCCGGGCGATGGTGCGCCGGCTGCCGGGATCGTCCAGCGTGATGAGCGCCTTCCACAGCGCCCAGCCCGCGGCGCGGTCCCACGTCGCCCGGTCGAGCCCGACCGCGTCGCGGAACACCCGGGCCGTGGTGGCGTCGAAGGTCACCCACGCGATCACGAGGTCGCTGGCCGGGTCGCCCACGGCGCACCCGCCGAAGTCGATCACGGCCGAGAGCCGGCCCCGCTCGACGAGGAGGTTGCCCGTCGCGACGTCGCCGTGCACCCACACGGCCGCCCGGTCCCAGCGGGAGGCGAGCGCGCGCTCGAGCAGCGCGGCGGCCCACCGGGCCTCGTCGCGGTCCGGCAGCGCGGCGATCACGGCCTCCGCCTCGGCCCGGTAGACGGCGAGATCCCCGCCGCGGAAGAAGTTGTGCGCGCCCGCCGGCGGCGCGTCCGTCGCGTCGACCGCGCGCAGCGCGCCGAGGAACCCGGCGAGGTCCTGCGCGAAGCGCGCCGCGTCCTCGGGCGGCGCGGCGAGCGCGGTCTCCCCCGCGATCCAGCGGTTCACGGACCACGGCCACGGGAAGCCGGCCGCCGGACGCCCGAGGGCGACGGGAACCGGGATCGGCAGCGGCAGCGCCTCGGCGAGGAGCGGGAGCCAGCGCTGCTCGCGCTCGACCGCCGGCACGTAGTGCACGGCGCTCGGCAGCCGGGCCGCGAGCCCGTCGCCGAGGCGGAACGTCCGGTTGTCGTGGCCGCCCGGCAGCACCTGCCGCACCGGCAGGTCGGCCCACTCCGGGAAGCACGCGCGGACCATCGCCGCGACCAGCGCCTCGTCGAGCGCGACCCCGAGGTGATCCGGCGCGGCCGGGTCACCGTCGATCGGCACGGGCCTGCCGGCTACGCGGACTTCTCGGCCGGGCGGACCCGACCGCGCGGGACGATGGTCGGCGCGGCGTTCTTCTCGACCGCGTCGCGCGTGATGACGACCCGGGCGACCTCGTTCGAGGACGGCACCTCGAACATCACCGGGCCGAGCACCTCCTCGAGGATCGCGCGGAGGCCGCGGGCACCGGTCTGGCGGAGGACGGCGAGGTCCGCGATCGCCTCGAGCGCGCCGTGGTCGAACTCGAGGTCGACGCCGTCGAGCTCGAACATGCGCTGGTACTGCTTGACCAGGGCGTTCTTCGGCTCGGTGAGGATCTCCATGAGCGCCTCGCGGTCGAGCGGCAGGACCGTCGTGACGACGGGGAGCCGGCCGATGAACTCAGGGATGAGCCCGAACTTGTGGAGGTCCTCGGGCAGCACGTCGCCGAACAGCGTCTTCTCGTCGACGCGGGAGCCGAGCGTCGCACCGAAGCCGATGCCCTTCTTGCCGACCCGCTGCCCGATGATCTGCTCGAGACCCGCGAACGCGCCCGCCACGATGAACAGGACGTTCGTCGTGTCGATCTGGATGAACTCCTGGTGCGGGTGCTTGCGGCCGCCCTGCGGCGGCACCGAGGCGGTGGTGCCCTCCAGGATCTTCAGCAGCGCCTGCTGCACGCCCTCGCCGGAGACGTCGCGGGTGATGGAGGGGTTCTCCGCCTTGCGCGCGATCTTGTCGACCTCGTCGATGTAGACGATGCCGGTCTCGGCCCGCTTGACGTCGTAGTCGGCGGCCTGGATCAGCTTGAGGAGGATGTTCTCGACGTCCTCGCCGACGTAGCCGGCCTCGGTCAGCGCCGTCGCGTCGGCGACCGCGAACGGCACGTTGAGGCGCTTCGCGAGCGTCTGCGCGAGGTACGTCTTGCCGCAGCCCGTCGGGCCGATCAGCAGGATGTTCGACTTCGCGATCTCGATGTCGTCCTTGATCGAGTCGGCGGCGGTCAGCGCGCCCTTCGCGCGGACGCGCTTGTAGTGGTTGTAGACCGCGACGGACAGCGCCTTCTTCGCGGCGTCCTGGCCGATGACGTACTCCTCGAGGAAGGAGAAGATCTCCTTCGGCTTGGGGAGGTCGAACTCACCGGGGCTGTCCTCGGCGGCCTCCGCCAGGCGCTCCTCGATGATCTCGTTGCAGAGCTCCACGCATTCGTCGCAGATGTACACGCCGGGACCGGCGATCAGCTGCTGGACCTGCTTCTGGCTCTTGCCGCAGAACGAGCATTTCAGCAGGTCGGCGCTTTCGCCCATACGAGCCATGGAGCGTCTTCTCCCCCGGGTGTCGATCGATTGCCGATGAGCCTAACCCGCGCGCCGACAGGCGGACCCGTCCCGCTCCGCGCGCGTCGCCGCCCCCGTTCGCGGCGAGCGGAACGGGCGGGGCCGGTGTGACGGGTGTGACGCGAGTGGCGCGCCGGGGACGAGGAAGCGCCCCGGACCCGTCGGGGTCCGGGGCGCTTCCGCGGAGCGGCGGTGGATCAGGCCGGGGCGAGCGCCGGGGTCGCCGGCACCTGCTTGCGGCTCGAGAGCACCTGGTCGATCAGGCCGTACTCGAGCGCGTCCTGACCGTTCAGGATCTTGTCGCGCTCGATGTCGCGGTTGACCTGCTCGATGGACCGCTTCGAGTGGTTCGACAGCGTCTGCTCGAGCCAGGTGCGCATGCGCAGCACCTCGGCGGCCTGGATCTCGATGTCGCTCGCCTGGCCGCCGGACCCGCCGGAGGTGGCGGGCTGGTGGATCAGGATCCGCGCGTTCGGCAGCGCGAGGCGCATGCCGGGCGTGCCCGCCGCGGCGATCACCGCGGCGGCCGAGGCGGCCTGCCCCAGCACGACCGTCGAGATCGGCGGCCGGATGTACTGCATGGTGTCGTAGATCGCCGTCATGGCGGTGAAGGAGCCGCCGGGCGAGTTGATGTACATGCGGATCACCTGGTCCGGGTCCTGGCTCTCGAGCACGAGGAGCTGGGCCATGATGTCGTCCGCCGACGCGTCGTCGACCTGCACGCCGAGGAACACGACGCGGTCCTCGAACAGCTTCGCGTACGGGTCCTGCCGCTTGAAGCCGTAGGCCGTGCGCTCCTCGAAGCTCGGCAGGATGTACCGGCTCGAGGGCGAGGCGGCGGTGCCGCCCGGCTCGGCCGAGTTGATCCAAGTCATTCTGTGTCTCTCCCCGTTCTTCAGAGGTCCGCGGCGCTGACCGCGGTCTTGGCGTCGGTCCCGCCGCCGCCGGTGACGTCGCTGGCGGACGCGCGGATGTGGTCGACGAAGCCGTACTCCAGCGCCTCCTCGGCGTTGAACCAGCGGTCGCGGTCGCCGTCCGCGTTCACCTGGTCGACCGTCTTGCCGGTCGCGTCCGCAGTGATCTGCGCGAGGCGGTTCTTCATGTCGATGATCAGCTGCGCCTGCGTCTGGATGTCGGACGAGGTGCCGCCGAACCCGCCGTGCGGCTGGTGGAGGAGCACGCGGGCGTTCGGCGTGATGTACCGCTTGCCCTTCGTGCCCGCGGTGAGCAGCAGCTGGCCCATGGAGGCGGCCATGCCGATGCCGACCGTCACGACGTCGTTCGGGATGAACTGCATCGTGTCGTAGATCGCCATGCCGGCCGTGATGGAGCCGCCGGGCGAGTTGATGTACAGGAAGATGTCCTTCTCGCTGTCCTCGGCGGCGAGGAGGAGGAGCTTGGCGGCGATCTCGTTCGCGTTCTCGTCGCGAACCTCGCTGCCGAGCCAGATGATCCGATCGCGCAGCAGGCGGTCGAAGACGCTGGGCGTCGGGCTGAAG
>Ga0247769_1000425_pt1 | contig 10971 bp, 9 predicted proteins | sample UWRJL166409R6_FD_179942 | JGI IMG/M metagenome (GOLD analysis project Ga0247769, IMG submission 179942) | Plant litter microbial communities from Arlington Agricultural Research Station in Wisconsin, United States - UWRJ-L166-409R-6 | ecosystem: Environmental > Terrestrial > Plant litter >... | reverse complement strand
CCCCCCCCCAATCCTTCCGGTGAAAGTCTCAGTTGTATTCGTTCGGGCCACAAAGAATCGATCCTTAAGCGCGATGACGTGTAGCATTTACTCGACCATCCCAATTTATTCTAGTGGTCTGACCCGGTAGTCCCAAGACAAGCCGGAAAAATCGAAACGGCTACAGTAGCAGACAGGAGTACCGTGGATATTTTCCATCGGTGCCCTGGACAAGGCCGCAGCACGGTGAATCAATGCCCAAGTACCAGCTGAATACTTTCAAAATTCGAGACCCTGGTGTGTGTTGCTGCTGCCCAAAGGGTGCCGTGCGCGATTGACTAATGCTGCTGGACACGGGTTTGAAGTTCGCCACGTCGACCGGCGAGAGAAGCCCTAATTCCATAATTCCATGATCCGAGGGGAGAAGAAGCATGATGAGCTAGACCAGCCTAGTCTGCTCTGAGTCTGAGTGGTGAGCCTGTTGGGCCGGCCAGCGTGGGGTGGGATAGATGACAGATTGTTCTTGTTTTCCGTGGTATTGTATGTACCCTGGGGAACAGTCCGGTTGGCGGCCTGGTAGCTTATCGGCGTGCTCACTTCATGTAAGGCACTGAGGATGTACCGTGCATCTTGTATTGTATATGCAATCTACTCGTCCAGATCCAGCTCTGCCTCATACCTGACGTTTGATGTAACAGATTTCGTCAGAAGGCCAAGGCTATGGTTATGCAGGGGACGTTGGATGGGGAGTGCCGTCTGAATCTATTGGCACACATTTGCCCCGAAAGCCAATCTGCAAGGGTTGGAATGACACGCCATGCTGGCTACACGCGGGGGTTGCGGGGGGAATTGCCCAGCAGTAGGAACTTTGGGATGGCTTGATGGGATAGAGAAGGCGGGATGAAAGCCCCGGCTGTCGATTGACGTTCGATGTTGTGAAGGTTGGGTTGAAATGCGGCGAGATCAGACCCAGAAAAAGTGGGGCCTTTGCATGCCTGGCTGACTGTTGTGTGCTGGGTTGAGGCTGGCGCTTTCCAGGTGGGCGGGACTTGGGCGGTGGCGCTGCACCCCTGTCCCTGGCCAGGGCAAGCGACAACAACTTGTCAGCCCCACGTCGCAGCCTCGACGTGATTCGGCAATGAGCTGGCGATGCTGCAGCTTCAACTTCGTGCCTGGAGCACCATGCCATGCGGTGTTCACCATCCACTCTCAACGACACACACTCTCTCTCATACACCCACCCTCTGCCCGCTCGAAACACCGGCAACGCTCGCAAACGCGTGAACAGCATTGGCTACCTGCCAGGTCATCGCCATGACTTCCATCGCCTTCGCGGTGCCTCGGTCGCTGGACTCAGGTGGGTGCATTGATTGATGGAGCTGAAGCCTTGCCCTTACGCCCTCTTGTCGCGCCCGTTATGTTTGTCTTTTTGTTCCTTTTTTCTTCGTCCTGCCTCCTGCTGGGCTGGAAAAGGAAGAGCGGAATTGAGTGAAAGTTGCTGACGTGTTTCGCTGTCGCTCTGCGCGCACCCCCCCTGGCGAGCAGTGGACTACGACCCCATCGCACACCTTAACCTCCTCTTCTCACACCCTTCAACCGTGCCATCGGTTGCACGGGTGGCATCAACGCTGCAGCGCCGCCAGGATGAGCTTTCGCGATCCATTGCTTCGCTCGAGACGGCCCAGGCGTACGGCCGTGATTCGTCGCTGGAGCGTATGCAATCGGCCCAAACCGAGCTGGCTGAGCTATTCCAACGTATCGAAAGCGTGCGTAGTCGTGCCTTGCAAACGGAGCGCGACATTACCACCATGACGGCCGACATCAAGCGCCTGGATGGCACCAAGCGCAACTTGACACTCAGCATGACGGCCCTCAAGCGCCTTCAGATGCTGACCACCGCCTACGAGCAGTTGCGCGGCCTGTCACGCACCCGCCAGTACCGCGAGTGCGCCGGCCTGCTGCAGGCTGTTCTGCAGTTGATGCGTCACTTCAACAGCTACCGCAGTATCGAGCAGATCGCCGTGCTCAGCCGCAACGTCAACGACCTGCAGCGCGAACTGCTCGAGCAGGTCTGCGAGGACTTTGAGATTGCGTTCGCAAAGGGCGAAGTGGCCGCACGGCGCAACGTTCTGGTTGAGGCGTGCTTGGTAATGGATGCCCTCGGCGAACACGCTAAATCGCGGCTGGTAGCGTGGTACGTCAACACGGAGCTGCGTGAGTACCGGCAGGTGTTTCGTGGCAACGATGAGGCCGGCAGTCTGGACAACATCGGCCGTCGCTACGCCTGGTTCAAGCGCATGCTCAAGACCCACGAGGAGGAGCATGCCGCCATCTTCCCGCCCCATTGGCGGGTCAACGAGACTTTGGCTTCCGCTTTCTGCGATGGCACGAAGGACGATTTCAAAGGCATTCTAGAGAAGAGCATGCGGAGGATTGACGGCAGTAAGATTGACGTCAATCTATTACTGAGCTGTCTTCAGGAGACCATGGATTTTGAACAGACTCTTGAGCGGCGGTTCGCGAGTGAGCCCAGGGCAAGCATCGATACACTCAGCTCGGCCGACGACCGGGTGCAGAACTTCAACGGCTCAATCTCCGTCGCATTCGAGCCGTATTTGAGCCTCTGGGTAGAATCTCAAGACAAAGCCTTGTCGGCTATGATCCCCAAGTATAAGTCCCAGCCTTTGCTACCTCCGGACGAGGAGTTTTCCTCCCAGGCTGTTATACCTTCAGCCATCGAGCTGTTCCACTTCTACAAACTCACACTCTCGCAATGCGCTAAGCTATCAACAGGCGAGCGGCTGCTGGATCTAACCAAGACACTGGCAAAATACTTGGACGAATATGCGCAACAGGTGCTCCTGACATTTCTCCAGCGGGGTGGCAGTCAAGGGCCAACCGTCCACGACATCGTCCTTGTTCTGAATACTGCCGATTTTTGGCACACCAACACCAATCAACTCGAAGAGAATATTAAGAAGCGAATTGACAATGAGCTTGGTTCCAAAGTCGACCTTTCGTCACAGTCAGACGCCTTCATGGGAGTGGCCAGCGCCGCCGTCTTGGCCATGGTCCACAGAGTCGAAGTCGACTGCGAGGGTGCCTGGCGTGAGATGAAGAACACCAACTGGAGCAGGATGGAAGCCGTAAGCGACCAGAGCTCCTACGTCGGCGAGCTTGTCAAGCATGTCAACGCAGGGGCGGAAGAAATCCTGCCACTTGTGGTGAAGCAACAATATGCACGCGCCTTTTGTGACAATTTGGTGGAGCATATGGCCACAGCGTATATCAATAACATAGTTCAGTGCCGGCCTGTTTGCGAAGTCGGCGCCGAGCAGGTAAGTTCCCAACCATATTTGCCAAGGACCGTATTGGTGTGTTGACCATAGTCACGGATACAGATGCTGTTGGACAAATACGTCCTCACCAAAGCTTTCGAGAATCTGCTCTCGTTTCACGGTGCTGTTCCTCCCTCTACGCCCTCCACCCCCACGCCTTCACACCACCCTCCCACTGGGTTTGTCAAGCGTGTCAACCAGAGCATGACGCGCATCGACCCATTGCTCAAGACGCTTCAAGTTCGACCGTCTCCGCCCGAGGGCCTCGTGCAGGCTTACCTGATTCATATTGCCGACCGCTCAGACACCAATTTTCGCAAGATCCTTGAGCTCAAGGGGGTCCGCAAGCAGGATCAAGCACATCTCATTGAGTTGTTCGCTATCCATCGTGACGGCACAAATACAGGGAAGCAGCTCCTACAGAACTCGCCGCTGCTGACGCCTCTGATGACGTCGTCGGGTTTGGGTAGCGGTGGTCTGGCAAACCCGGTAGCGGCAGCAGGTTCCTTGCAGACGCGGTTTGATGCTGTGTCTCTGCGCGAGAGGCTGCTGAACGCTGCCAGGGACGGGGTGGAGAGGATAAACGTAGGCACTGCGGGGAGTAGTGGAGTCGCTGGGAGCTCAGGACTGGGGATAATGACCACACCAGGTGGTAGCAGCAACGTTGGAGTGGGCGCCTCGACAGGGACGGCTCTCGGAGGAGAGAAGGCGACCATCAACGAGAACCTGAAAAATATTGGCAAGTTTTTCAAGGGTGATATTGCAGGACTGGGAGCCAGGTTTGGTAAGCGGGATATCACGCCGACGGGGAACCCAGATGACAGCACCCGTTAATTCTCCATGCAATGTGTCTGATGTCGCGCATGAGCATAGTCGGGATCATCTAGTGGTCGCAAACAGCGACGCAAAAAGTGGCAACGGGGGGCTGTTGAGCAGTGGATACGTGGCGAATTTCGTCCCCGACCTTCTCGCAGGGCCCTTCATTTGCAGAATGACGGAAAATAGAAGATATCACTAATGTTTTTGGAGTTTGCGAAGGGGGGGTTATACTCACAGCGTTGTGGGTCCGTTTGCAACGTGGAAGGAGCTTTCAACTCATTGGCGGTTGCCCTCTTTCAATAATATGTCTTGCTCACCTGTACTTTCCCTTTTGGCACACTGCTCAACCCATCCAAGCTATTTTCGCGCCCGGCACTTGCGCCCAACCATTCTTGCTCCCACCTCCTGTACGATGAATCCAGGGTTAGGGTTGGCTCTCCGTATCCAGCAGGGTCTGTCTCTTGATCCCAAATGAACGGAAGCCCAGCATCAAGAACTGGTCAACGGTCGTCTTCATAATAAACAGGAGGATATTATTAATTCACCTGCTATGAGCATCAGGCAATATCACGCAGCTCTTGATGTAAAGGAGGAAGTTTTTCAAAGTTAAGACGAGCACGAATCTTAAGTGTTGAAGCTCATCCCTTCCCGACCATCCAAGCCGTGGAGGCCCAGCCACGATGATCCAAGGTATCTTTTATGCGCGCTTCTTCCCCCAACAAGGTGAGTAGATGCCTTAATGGTTCTCTTTTGTCTCTCTCAGTCCTCTTCTTGACGTCGAAAAACCTGACGCACCCTGCTGTTCCAAAGGGACAAAGATTGTGGCCCAGAGCCCACCGGGCTGCGTCGTCCCCGTCCCCGGTGTAGACCGGCCCTGTCTTTTCGACTTCAATGTCATGCAGGAGTACATCATACCGCGCAAGGCATTTTGCAATCGCTACATCACTGTTAACGATCCCGACGGGAAATATATGATTTTGGGGTTCCCCGTGGCGATCCAGAACCCGCGTTATGAGCGAAATGAGTTCATCTTCAATTTCGGGTTGGTCATTGGATGTGGTGGTGGACCTGGCCATTCTGGGGGCGGCGGCGGTTCCGGGAGTGCTGGCGATGGCGTTGACAGCGTTGACCAGGTCCCTTATGAGCGTGTCGTGAGAAGGCTCGCCTCGACCTTTGCAGAGATGGAGAAGCAGAACGGTTATCTAAGTCTTCAGGATCAACACCAGCAGCAGCAACAGCAACAACCGGATAGGGATGGCAACGGAGATGATGGGGGCTTCGGATTGGGAATCGAGGGTCCCATCGGCTCATATCGGCGCCGTCCTATTGAGTCGCTGCTAGAGATCATCAAGGAGGACCTCAACAACTACGGAGAATGCATGATCCCCGTTGACGACGCAAACACAATCAACATGAAGCTATTCCCACACCACCCAGCTCCGCCCGAGGTCAAAGGGTGGCACGTCCCGGTCCCAAAGATGAAGTTCGCCGACATCGTTGATCCCACCTGGGACTTGACGTTGCAGCGCGTCATTGCACATATCGACGGCGTTTCGGACGTCCGACGCATCGCGTTCGCTGCAGACGTCTCGCTTGAGCTCTGCCAGCTTGCGCTGCGGCATTTGTTGTATTACGATACCATCCTCTTGCTGGATATATTCTTCTTCTTCGCTTGCTACGCTCCTCGACCGGGAATTCACAGCTTCATCGCCAATGTTGGGGGCATGGTAGACGAGTGCGCTAACTACGTCTGCGTCGTCGGCGCTGCCGGGGGCGACGCGCAACCGCCCCCCCCCTCGGACAGCAACAGCAATGGACGAAATAACGCCAAAAATAACGGCAGTGGCAGCAATAGCAACGCCAACAACCGAAGCCGGAGCAACATCGCGCCAGGATCCACCCCCGAAGGGTCCAGTGCCGCCGGCCAAAATCCAGGTAACGGGGGAGGACAAGGTGGCCACCGCGTCTCAAACTACATGCTCATCAAACTCATGACGACTTTCTGTGAGGGCAAGACGGTTGCCGAATGGCTCAAGGGGCACATGGATGCGGGCGTGGACGTTCTCCGCTTCGTCGACGTCCGTCGTCTTGTCCAGTTCGGCGTGATCAAGGGCTGTCTGTACCGCGTACACAAGTATGTCGTGTCCAAACAATACCTAGCTGCTCTTGCGACAGGGCAGGCACGGCCTCTGGCTGGCGGTGATCCACTGCAGAAGTATACGGATGGATGCCATACTTTTGACCAGATCATTGTCGAGCAGAACATGACAGATACTGAGATCATGGATAAGTTGAAGAGCTTTCCCGTGCCAGCTGGGGACCTTACGGTCATTTACAAGTGACTCAGCTGGAACCGCAAGCGAGTTTTATTTACTATAGCAGTATTACAAACGCCTTGCCAGCTTTGATCCCCGAGCAGTGCAGCTACCGCTCCGCCATGTAAATAGGAGTGGCAGTCGAGGCTTACCAACCAGCAGCTTATATCTTATATCTACAAACGGACGCCAGAAATGGCTCCAAACCAGCAATAGCCCCGCCAATATGGTACAGTATAATACAGGCAAGGAAAATGGAAGGGGAAAACAGCGCCAGATCAATACTAACTGCCAGCGTGGAGGTGTGTAACGCAATGGCAAGATCTGTCACCTTCTCAGCCATTTATTGCCCGGATTCTTTTGATCTGGCCAACTCGCCGTCGAGCTTCGCTTCCATATCCAGCTGTTGTCTACTTTTGTCCTTGGGGAAGACAATGATCGGCTCCGGCTCGCCTGGGGCACTCTGCTCGGCACCTGCCATTGCCTCCTTGACCTCCTGTGCACTGTTCTGACCAGCCGTGAGATTCTTCAGTTGCTTGTTCAGTCTGCGGACAATGCCTTGATACGGTTGGCCAGGGTACACTTGTCCTGATGCTGCGTACTCCTCGTCGCTGACCATCTTGATGACGCGAATGTTGTGCTTGCCCTTGCGAAGGACAAGTAGCTGGCCATCAATCAAAAACTTCTTGGTCTCTTGGGGAAACCATAGCTTTATAGGGGTAAAGTCAATTTGGTGTGAGCTCATCGGCTCGCGCTGTCCGGGCTTTCCTCCGATGTACGCCCCTTGGGACGCTGCGAGGCGGTGGCCTTCCGAGGCGCTTGTGGCTAAACCCGCTGCGAATAGGATGCGACCTATCGACTTGCCCATAATCAGGGACTCTGGTAGGATCATATCCATCCTTGGCGCGTTGTTCACGTCGGTCGGATGCCCCTCTACCGCCTGGTACTGCTCTGGCGAGGGCGCAGAGCTAGATGTCGGAGCTTTGCCGTGCATGAGACGGTGCTGATCCCGAGCCTCCGTTGCCACACCGGCGCCATGGATGAATCGCGTTACTTCCAAGGCCAAGCGATGCTGCGCGATCCTCTGGGATGGGTCTTTCACGTGCGCCTCCATCACCACCCGGATCTCTTCCAGCGGGAGAAAAGTGAAGAGCTTTAGCAGCTGCTCAACGTCTCCATCGGGCCGCCGGACAAAATATCCGTAGAAATCATACGCAGACGTTAGGTAACGGTCGAGCCAAATAGCATTGCCAGCGCTCTTGCCGAACTTGGCGCCAGACGAGTCAGTCAGAAGAGGGACAGTAAAGCCCACGGGGTCGTCCAGCTCACTCTCCGCGGATAAGGCCTTGGCCGGATTGTTGTCACTCGCACGCGCCGCCTTGACAACATCGATGCCAGCCACTATGTTGCCGAATTGGTCTGAGCCGCCAATCTGCATCTGTACTTTTTGCTGGGAGAGCAGTTGAAACCAATCCCAGCCCTGCATAATAGGATAGGTGAACTCGGCAAAGGACACACCGTCACCCTTTGCCATTTTTTGCTTGACTGTGTCGCGAGACAGCATCGGCCCAATCCGGAGCGATGTGCCCACCCGTCTTAGGACTTCCGTCATAGGCTGACTGTTCCACCAAGCGTTGTTGTTCACAATGCCTCGTTTCCAAGCCCATTCCTTCTCATAGCCGCCTCTTCTTGCCTCCTCTTCGACATTCATCCACAGCTTCTTCAGCTGAGACTGGATCTTGACGATGTTCATCACCACGTCCGCCCTCGCTATGGGTTCTCGGCTTTGCAGCCGGCCGCTCGGGTCACCAATCTTGGCTGTAGCCCCCCCTACCAAGCTGAAGGCTCTATATCCATGAATATACATCCAGAAGAGTGGCATCAGCGGGATGAGGTGCCCGATGTGCAGGGAGCTGGCGGTGGGGTCGATGCCGACGTATGCTCCAATGCGCCTGGTTCGCATCAACTCTCGGATGAATTCCTTTGAACTGTATGCCATAGTCAACTCCTGAGGCCAGGTCTATAAATTCATTGGGGGTTGTGTCGGTTCCAGAAACTTACCCAGCAACGTCCTTGATGAAGCCCCTTTCCTCCAGCATATCCCAGGTATTCTGAATCTCTCCATGCTTAATCTGATTTGCCCTCTTCTCCCAGTCATTTTCCGCATTCATCACCTTCGTGATGTACTTGGGGCTGGCCTTTCTCCTTTTCAGGAGTTCAGACTCTGCCGGTACTGTTGCCGTCGTGGAAATGCGCCGATATGCTGGGGGACTTAGGCGGAGACAGCCCCGGGCGAGGAGCACGCCCCTCGTGGGACCCATTGCGCTGTTTTATAGGTTGTAAGCGAATGAGCTCAAAGGTTGCCGGCACATCTTCGAACACTCCCGGTGGATTGCATTCTTAAGAGCGTGTTGGTGTTAGAAAGCTTAACGATAATGTCGAACCCGATCGCAATTCGGTTGTGCGGCCCAGCACTCCAAAAAATTTCCCACCCGGTGCTTAGCGCGTCCTTATCGATAAGGGCGGACCAAGCTCCCAGGAGGATCAGCAGCGATCTTCCCCCGAACATCTTTTTTACAAGAAACCCACCAATCAGAACTCGCTACTCTGCCATCCTACACTCCACACCGCCATTTTTCACCCGAGCACAACCCAACAGCGCGACGACGTACGACGCCGAAGTCAGTATCTCCAGAACCGCAAGAAACAGGAGAACAACGACAAATATGGCCTCCTTTACGGAGGTCCTGGCGCAAGCCAAAAAAGCAGCGGAATCCGAATTCCTCGCAAAAACCAACGTCCTCGACGCCCTTGCAGGCTCCTGCGACCGGGCGCTAGAAAAACTGCCGGACGACGAAGCCTACCGACGTTAGGCTGTAATCGTACTCGAGGGCTTTAAGGCCCAACTTGCCACCGTCCTGAGTCACGACGGAGGAACCCGACCAGTATCGCTACTACCGGCATACGTGGAATAGGCACGACCCGTGCCACCTAGCTAAGCCCTACATGGCCCTAGCTAGGTTAGCGCTAAGAGGGAAACTGCCCCTGCCCCCGTGGTACTAAAGGAGGCACCCCTTGAAAGGAAGTGCCGCTAGCCTTAAACTCGAACTCGCCAGGGTCCTCGACCTAACGTACGACTAGATCCTGTACGTAGGATTTACTAAGACTGGAGTAGCGGTTAGGCTCGCCGAAGCCGCCAGAGACGCCCTGTAACTCTATATCTAGAAGGGCCTCCTGGCGGAGCTAGACGGCGGCTACGCTTTCTTCTGTAGGGGCGTCCCCTCGACGATCTTAAGCCATAACGGACCCCGAGATATCACCCCCCTTCTGGCGGCCGAGGTTAAGTTAGCAACGGGCTAGGACCTCGTTAGGTCCGTTCGTACGGCTAAGGGCCTTGTGGTCGTTCTACAGGGATAGGCTAAGCCCTTTAGACTCTTTAGGTCGCTACTATCGGTTCCTATAAAGGATAGAGTATAGGTCCGATAGTGCGATAACTGCTTCGGGTTTTACAATACCCTAAAGTGCTATAGCGCTAGGAGGTACTGTACGTGCGGGAGTAATAGAGCTACCTACGACTACGGCTTCCCTTAGTGCCCGAACTGCCTAGGACCTTACGGGCCGACTTTCGCAAAGTGCCTAGCGAGGCCTACTGTTAACAACGGGCATATTGTCTACCCTACCCTATAATAGCGCGCGGCCTTCCGTAGTATTGGTAGTAAAGAGAGAGGACTCTAGCTGCGAGCCACCGCGGCGACCCTACCTAAACGCCCCTTCGAAGCGTTTATCCGAGCCGTGCCACCTGGCCTTGCCGCGAGTAGGTACTTTAGGGAGGAAGTCCTGAAGATGAAGCCCCTCGGCCCTAGTAGGACTACTTATAAATACTAGTCTGAGCAACCCGGCTCCCCCCTATTCTAGGAAATAGACGTTTGCGGTTTCTCTAAGGTAGATAAGGACGAAGTCCTTAACGTTTACGACCTAGAAACCCTGAGAAAGGAGTTCTAAGACGAAAATAAGAAGCTCGTAGAGGTGTACGAGACTGACGAGTTCCTCCGGGCCCGCCGTAGCTGCGAGCCTAGCCCTAAAGAGCTCGCCGAACTACTTAACTCAGACAAGCTCTAATAGGTGTACCGCGGCCGGAAGCCCGGGTATAAACAGGATAAGGCCTTTAAAGTATAGAAAACGCCACCCCTATTATAGATAACCCTCCGTAACCGGAGAAGCTCGTCCACGAAGCCGAATAAGAACCTATGGTAGAATATATAACTATAATTACGTTTAACGTAAGGAAAGGAATAAGTAATACCGACGCGTGCCTCTAGGCGGCGTCCGAGATAGGAGCCGCCGCGGTAGTAATTACAGAACTGTGGAAGCTAAGGACTGAGGAGGAGCCGGAAGCTACTATAATACGATAGCACCTGTTGTACGACTTATACTACGGTCTCGGTGGAATGGTGGCCCTGTATATAAAGAAGGACCTGGACTGGTGTATCCGAGCCGTAGCTGTACATACAATTATAGTA
>Ga0247769_1000422_pt1 | contig 10992 bp, 10 predicted proteins | sample UWRJL166409R6_FD_179942 | JGI IMG/M metagenome (GOLD analysis project Ga0247769, IMG submission 179942) | Plant litter microbial communities from Arlington Agricultural Research Station in Wisconsin, United States - UWRJ-L166-409R-6 | ecosystem: Environmental > Terrestrial > Plant litter >... | reverse complement strand
AGTTGGTCAAGCTCGTGCCCGTGGACCGCAACGTGTTCCAGCCGCGTGTGCAACGGCTGGAAGGCGCGGATGCGGTGCTCCAGCACTTGAAGCGCTCCGGCGACAACCCCGCGCTGGCCGCTGCGGCCGGGCAGCTGATGCGCACGGCGCGCCCGGATGAAGAACGCGCGTTCGACGCGGTGGATGGCGAGTGGGTGCCCGGTGAACTCGGCCCGCGACGCGAGGCCAATCGTCCGAGCTCGATGCCGCCAGGGAGCAGCCACGCCGGTGAAGTGGCCGAGCTGCGAGCCGAGTTGCTCGTGCTGCGCGCCTCGCACGAACGATTGCGTGAGCGTGTGCAACGCTTGGAAGCGCAGTGGGCCACCGGGCGCGGTCGTGACGTGCTCTCGATCCCACCCACGCCTTCCTTCGTCACGCCCAAGGCTTCGGACGCCGCCCAGCCTGCCGGCGCAGCAGCAGCAGCCCCGCCGCCGCCCGCGCCAAATGCGACGCGCGTTTCCGGCGAGCCTTCACAACCACCGTCCGGGTTGCGCTTGCCCTCGGTCGCTGCGATCAACGAGAGCTTGCACGCTTTGATTGGGGATCAGGCCAGCGTGCGCGAAAAACGCCCGGTAACGTTCTCACCGAGCGAACTCGGTCCGTGCTGGGTCTCGCGCTTGATCGACGAAGAAGGCCACGATGTGGGCGCGATCGTCGCCGATCGTGCGGCCGCGATTGCACTCGGCGGCGCGCTGATGTCGCTGCCCGAACACGAGATCGAAGCGCAGCGCGCGCTCGCCACGCCCAGCGACGACATCGTGGGGGCGATGAGTGAGGTCGCGAACAACCTGTGCGAGACCATCAATCAGCAAGCCGGCGGTGGTGGGCTGCAGGTGCGCGTGAAGCCGATCGAGCCGCTATTGCCCGGCTCGCTCGATTGGGCGGCCAAGGCGGCCGATCGCGGACTCGCTTGCGAGCTGCAGGATAGCGCGGGATTGCTATTCTTGTTCGCGCGTTGACAGCGAGCGGGCGGATTCGCCCGGGTCGCGACGAGCGGGCGGTAGGCGCCGCGCGGGGATGCGCACGCGAGCGGTGTGCGGGATGCGCACGCCGCTGCCGCTGAGCGGGATACGATACACCGCTTGCTCGTGGATCAAGTTCGAGTGCAGGCCATTGGCGTCGCGGATGGCGCGTACGGTGCTGCCGTACTTTTTGGCAATCATGCCCAAAGTCTCGTTCTTTTTGACCTTGTGCGTGGTGTATTGCACGGGAGCGCGGACCAGCTGGTGGCGGGCCAGCGCGCTGTAACAGCGCCGCGCGGTTTCTTGCGCGAGCGGGTTCCAGAAACGCAAGTGCAGGTGCGTGGCGTGGCCCGGCGCATGACGGATGATCGCTCGCAGCGCGCCCTTGCCTTGAAAGATCTGGGAAATCCACGCCGGGTCTTCACCGATGGTCAGGGCGTACTCCTTGAGTGGCTCCTGCAAGCCATGATCGAGCAAGATCAGATCGATGTCGGTCTTTTCGATCAGCGCGCGCACGAACGCCCATAGCCGCGGGAAATCCAGATTGTCTCGCGTGCCGCGCGCGTACCAGCGCGTGCCGTCTCGATAATAAAAGCTGATATCGAGATCACGGCCCGCTTGGTGGCTGATGTGCGGGCGGAGTGGCCCGCCGCGTCGGGCGCCGATGTCCCCCAACGCCAAAGCGGGCGTGTCGGGGAACTGATCGTGGACAGCTTGCACGGCGACGTTCAAGTAATCGATGGTCTCTTGCGTGCCCCAGGCCGAGCCGGGGCTGACTAACGAGTAGAGTGGCGAAGCCACCGCTTGCACACCGTTCACCAGACCGCCCGCGTTGGGTGTGCCGACCGACATAGGGCCGAGGGACGCGAGATCGCTCGTGACCGCGCGCTCGACGCGCTCGTCCGACCAGCCGTCGAGCGGGTGGGGCAGGGGCGCGCCCGAGGCGGGCTCGGCGACCTCGCCGTCGTCGAGCGGTTCGTCGTCGTCGCTCTCGTGCTCACTGTCGCCAGAGTCGTCCAGCGCGGGTTCGCCCGCGTGGGCGAGGGGGGAAGCGCTCCGCACCGGCTCAGCGGCAAGCGGCCCCTGGCCTGCCTCCACGTTCGGCAAGGGCGCGCGCGCCGGCTGCGACGCACAGGCACTGGCGAGCAGCACCGAAAGTGCGAGGGGCCAGCGGCTCACTGGAGCGAACGATACCATTCGAAGGTGTGCCGCAAGCCTTCGCTGATCGGCACGGGCGTGCCCAGGTTAGCGATGAAGCGCGTTGGGTCGAGCACCGAGCGCCCAATATCGCCCGCGCGCGGGGGCGCAGAAATCGTGCGAAGTTCTGCGCCCGCCACGGCGCTGATCTCCCGCGCCAAGCCGAGAGTAGAAACCTCGACGCCCGTGCACACGTTCATCAGCCGATCCGGCAAGCGCCCGGCGAGCGCGGCCAGATTGGCGCGTGCGACGTCACCCACGTACGCGTAGTCGCGCAAACAACCCGGATCGCCTTCGGCGCGCATGCCGTTCACGCGCAGGGTTTTGCCGGCCAGCACGCTGTCGAAGAAGATCGCGACCACGCCCGCTTCGCCGTGCGGATCCTGACGAGGGCCGTAAATGTTCGCGTAGCGTAGCACCACGCTCTCCAGACCGTGGTGAGTGCGGTACACGTCCAAGAGCTGCTCGAACGCCAGCTTGTGAATCGCGTAGGGGCTGATCGGTGCCGGGCGGACGCTTTCGCTCGCGCGTTGACCATCGGGCACCTCTCCGCAGATCGCCCCGCCGGTGCTGGCGAACACCAACCGTTTTACCTTCAGCGCGACGCAAGCATCCAGCAGATTGATCCCCCCGAGGACGTTTACTTCTCCATCCAGGTAGGGCTCGCGCACGCTGACCGCGACGCTGATCTGGGCGCCTTGATGGCTCACGAGGTCCGGTTTGAAACCGGCCAATGCCTCGCGAACTGCGCTGCGATTGCGCAAATCGACCTCGAACAGCGGCACGCCCGAGGGCAGGTTGCTGCGCTTGCCCGAACTCAGATTGTCGAGCACTGCAACTTCGTGGCCTTCCGCAAGCGCCCCGTGGACGACATGACTGCCGATGAAACCCGCACCGCCGGTAACCAAGACTCGCATTGGGCTGTCATATAGCCGAGATGCAGGGCTCTGCAACCGAGCGCGCTCGGGGACTCGATATGTCGTTCCCACGGCAGCGAAAGCCGATTTCTTCGTCACGCGCGGAACGCGGTCTCGTCGCCGCAATGGCGATTGCGCGGACGATCGAATCTCACAATCGCGAGGGCGATGTCGAACGAAGCGTCGCCCCGCGCAGTCGGTTCGGCTTCACCGTACGGCCGAGGGCTCAACCCTTCGGAGTCGGGGGCTTCGGCTCCTTCGGAGTCGGGGGTTTCGGCTCCTTCGGAGTTGGGGGCTTCGGCTCCTTCGGAGTCGGGGGCTTCGGCTCCTTCGGAGTCGGGGGCGTGGCATCGGCGAATTGCTTGGCCTTGATGATCTCGCCTTGCGCCCTCGTCAGCAGCTCGATCGCGGCCATGCGATGACCGCCGAACTCCTTCTTGGGATCCGGATTCTCGGCCTGCTTCAGCGTGGCCACGGCTTTGGTGATCAGGGCCGTGGCTTCGTCCAGCTTGGGATCTGCCGCATAGGCTGCGCCAGCGAAGAAGGCGGCGGCCAGGCTCAACGCGCCTGCAACCAGCACCGCAGATCGCTTCATCGACGTATTTTGCATATAGAAATTCCCTCGTAGAAACAACGGATCAGATGATACCGAGCTTACGCCCGAAGGCCGCATTTCTTCCCAAGGCACCGGGACCTATTTGCTCTTGTCCGCGCCGGCGCCCACCGAAAAGTCGCATTCGGGCGCGTACGTCGTCGGGATCCGCGCTAGATGGTAGCGGCGTGAGCCAAGAAACCCTCGGTCCCGATCCGCTGTCCGTGTTCGAAAGCTGGTTTGCCGAAGCGCGCGCGCTCGACCCGCGCTTCGCCGATGCAATGACGCTCGCCACCGCCAGCCCCGATGGTCGCCCATCGGCACGCACGGTGCTCTACAAAGGTTTGCACGACGGCGCGCTGTGCTTCGTCAGCAACTACGGCAGCAGCAAAGGGCAGCAACTAGAGCGCAACCCGCATGCGGCGTTGGTCTTCTTTTGGGCCAGCTTGAATCGTCAGGTGCGCATCGAGGGGCGCGTCGAGCGCACTTCCGCGGCCTGGTCGGATCAATATTTTGCGGCTCGAGCACGCAGCAGTCAGATCGGCGCCTGGGCCTCCGCGCAGAGCGAAGTGATCGCGTCGCGTGACGTGCTGGAGGCGCGCATCAGCGATGCCGAAGCGCGCTTTCGCGACCAACCCGTGCCGCGTCCGCCGTTCTGGGGCGGCTACCAGCTCGTGCCCGAGCGGCTCGAGTTTTGGCTCGGCCAAGACGCGCGCCTGCATGATCGCTACTCCTATCGTCGCAACCCATCGGGTTGGGCCGTCGAACGGCTCTCGCCCTAACGCGCGAGCGGCGTCACTCGACCGTCGAGCGGCGTGGTCGGAGCGCGCGCTCGATCGATACTTCGAACTCCGCGGGCGGGGAACAGAAGACCGCTTGGTGCCCGGCGCCTTCCGAGCGCAAGCCGGTGGGCATCTCCGGGCATTCGTTCTTCTTCAAGAACTCACGTAAGTGAATCAAGAAGTGCTGTGCCGTGCCTTCGGCGCGTGGACCGAAGAAATCCCAAAAAAAGCTCTTCATTTTGCCGGCTAAACTAGGTCGCAAAGTAGAGCACGCTGATCAAGATTAGCCAGATCATGCCCAGGTAGTCCCAGTACTGACCGCACAGCTTCACGCCTTCGTGATTGGAGCTCGAGTATTCTCGGCGCTTGGCTTTGCCCAAGACCACGAGCAGCGGCACGAACCCGCCGATCACGTGCACGGCGTGCAGCCCGGTCAACATGTAAAACGTGAACGCATACAGCGTACGGGCGTCCGTCGCGATCGCCGCTGCATACATCGAGCGCCAGTTCTCCGCTTGGCCGACCACGAAGGCCAGACCCAGCAGGAGCGCCACGATCAGCGCGCGCTGCAGCGCTTCGAAGCGGTTCTGACGCACGGCGCGCAAGGCCACGTGCATCGCGATGCTGAGGGCGGCCAGCAAAATGCTGCTCGCCACCAGCCCGAGCGGCAAGCCCGGCATACTCGCCGTCTTCCACACGTCATTTTGCGAGCGCGTGATCAAGTAGCCAACCACGCTCGCTCCGAACAGCATGGTCAGCGTGCCGAACAGCACGATCATCGCCAATTGTTTCGGAGACACCCCGCCGCCTTGGGGCACGCCCGGCTGGTTCGCAATCCGAGACAAGGGCGATTGGGGTTCGAGCATTTTTTCGACGCGCTTCGTGGCCTAAAACGTTTCCGCTGCCGTGACAACGGCGGTCGGGCTGAATATGCTCCAGGCCCATCGCCCCAGCGCTCGTTCCGGGCGCGCTCACCCCTGGGGCGTACGTACTCTGGCCTCCGAGCTCTCCCCGTCTCCGGGCACTAGCCCCTTGAATTTCCTGGGTTTACTGGCGCGGCTGGTGAGCGCGGGCGTGCTTTCGACCTGGTGCATGGTGGCGGGGGATGCCTGCGTGCGGTCGGGCTGGGCGTACTTCTCCGTCTGGCATCATGTGCTCGGGGCGCTCGGGCTGTATGCAACGGTTGGCGCCCTGCTCGGCCTCTTGGCGACCTGCTTGATCTGGGTCGAGTGGCGCAAGATTGGCCGGCGCTTGCTCGGCAGTGAGGCGCGCGTGCGACGCCTGCGCGCGTTGTTCTACGGCGTGGTCGGTGCGCTGGCCAGCATGAGCACCGCTATTTATACCTTCAGCGGCGAACACGTCGCGCGCACGCTGCTGAGTCGCGTGGGCCCATTGGCGTTCATGCTCGGCGCGGGCTCGGCGACCGCCCTCGGTGCGGGCGCGCTGCTCGTGGCCGTGCGGCTTTTGGCCGGCCAGCGCTGGCTTTTCTTTTGGTTGGTTGTGGCGCTCTTCGGGTCATCGGGCGCACTCGTGGTGTGGTTGGATCTGACGCAATACGTCTCGCTCTATTCGCGCATCCACACCATCTTGGAGCTAGCGGCGGCGTTGACGCTGGGCGCTGCGTTCGCGCTCACTTTGCACGCGCTTTCGCTGCGCTTCGCGCGCGGTGAGGCGATCGTTCGGGTTCTGGGCGCACTCGGGTTGCTCTGGCTGCTTTCGTTCGTCGCGCTGCCCAAGATCCGGCTGCGTATCGACGACTGGCTGCGCCACGTTTGGCTCGAGGAAGCCTACGTGGGGCGCGTGCTCCGCCGCGAGCAAGTCGCCGAAGAATTCCTGAAAGCTCCGCTGCATTGGCCCGGATTGCACATGTCACGCGTCGCGCGTGTACGAGAGCGCTTTCCGCTCGGAGCGCCGAGCATCGCGCCACAGTGGCAGGAGTTGCCAGCTGAAGAGCCGAATTTCGCGGCCCAGATCGCCGCGCTGCGCGGTCCGAAGCGTGGCTACAACGTGATCGTCTACTACGTCGACACGCTGCGCAGCGACGTCGCGCGCGATCCGCACGTGATGCCGAATTTGGCGCGTTTCGCGGAGACCTCGCTCGACTTTCAGCGGGCCTATGCCGCCGGCTCCGACACGCTGCGCTCTTTGCCCGCGCTCACCGGCGGCAACTACGATGTATCTTACACGCCAGACAACGATCTGCTGCGCGTGGCTGCGCTGGCCGGCTACGATCGCCAGTTGGTGATCGCCAAGTCGGCACGTGAGTTCATCGGCAAGCTGCGCCCCGAGTTTCACTTCGATCGCACCACCGACGTCGAAGACTACCCCAAGGAGATGCAGGTCTGGGGTTACGGCGCGCAACAGAGCACGGCTCGCCCTGTCGTCGACCGAGCCATCGAGTTTTTGGGCACGCGTGCGCACACCGCCAAACCCTTCCTGCTCTGGCTGTTCAATTTCGATCAGCACAACTGGCACGAGCTGGACACGCCGTACGTCGAGCAGCTGGCGGAAACGCATCACATTGCCATCGAAAACGACGATCAGAGTTGGCGTTACCGCGCCGTTGCGGCGGGGATTGACGCGGAGTTCGGTCGGCTGATCAAGGAGCTCGAGAAGCGCAAGCTGATGGACAACACCGTCGTGCTGTTCGTGTCCGATCATGGCGAAGCGCTCGGCCGCGACGGCTTCTGGGTGCACTCGGTGTTCTTGTGGGATCAACTGATCCGCGTCCCGCTGTTGATGCACGCACCCGGCGTGGGTTCACGCCGTATCGACGATCGAGTATCGACGATCGACGTGGCACCCACGGTGTCGCGTTTCATGCTCGAGGACCCGCCGATGAAGGGCTACCAAGGCGAAGACCTGCTCGGCTATCTGGTGCCCAATCGTCCACCGCGAAGGCTGCCGCTGCTGCTCACGGCGGCAGCAAAAGACGTGCTGGTGCGTGTGGGGCTGGTCGATCCCGTGCGCGATTGGAAGCTCGTACTCTCGTTCGAAGCTGCCTTACCCGAGCTGTATCAGCTGAGCGCTGCAGATCCGGACGACGCAAACCTGGCCGAGGCCCATCCCAAGCTCACGCTGGATTTGCTCCGCCAGCTGTATCACAGCCCGATCTTCCCGCGCTCCACGGAAGACTTCGAGGTGCGCGACACCAAAGAGCAAAGAGCGCGCGCCGCCGCCGAAGCGGCGGTCGCAGCAGCGGCCGAGAGCGCCAAACACTGAGCGTTCAGCTCGCGAACAACCGTTCGAGCGCGAGCGCAGCCTCTTCACGGACGAAAGCATCCGCGTCGTGCTCCCTGGCGCAGGTCAGCACTTGCAGGGCATGCTCGCGCGCCGCCGCGCCGATCTCGCCGAGCGCCCACGCGGCGTGCCCGCGCACCAGGCCGCTCGTGTGCGCGGCGACCGCACGCGCGAGCGGGATCACCGCGCGGGGGTCTTTGCTGTTGCCGAGTGCGATCGCGGCATTGCGAGCCAGTTGGGCGCGGTGCGTGCGACGCAGCGCGGTGCCCTTGACCAATTGGCGATAGCGCGCGGAGCCGAGCTCCAAGAGCCCGATCAAATCCGGTGCGGCCAGGTTCGAGCGTGGCGCAAACTCGGGCGCGGAAGGTTTACCCTCTGCGCTGGCGTTGAACGGACAGACGTCCTGACAGACGTCGCAACCGAACACCCGCGCCCCGATCAAGGGCCGTAAATCCCGCGGGATCGGCGCGCTGGATTCGATCGTGAGGTAGGAAATGCAACGCCGGGCGTCGACCACGTGGGCGTCCACGATGGCGCCCGTGGGACAAGCATCCAAACATAGCCGGCAGCTGCCGCAGCGCGGCGCCATCGGGGCGTCGGCGGCGATTTCGGCGTCGACCAACAGCTCACCCAGCATCACGTAGCTGCCCACGCCGGGAATGATCGTCATCGTCGATTTGGAGGCGAAGCCGAGGCCAGCGCGTTCGGCAGCGGCGCGTTCGAGCAGCGGCGCAGTGTCGACGCAGTGGCGCGCGAGCACCGGGCGGCCGAGTAAGTTTGCCACCGCGTCCGCCAAGCGACGCAGCTTCTTGCGCATCACATCGTGATAGTCTTCACCGCGCGCGTAACGGGCGACGATCCCCGTCAACGGCGGACCGTCTTCGGCGCTCCGCAACGGCACGAGACCGCTGCTGGCGGGGTAGGCGAGCGCCACCGCGATCAGCGTTTTGGCTTGGCTGAGCAACTGCCGGGGATCGTGACGAGGTCCGTCGACCAAGTAGCCCATCTCTGCGTGGAGCCCTGCGTCGAGCCACGCCGACAACCGCTCCGCACCGACCTCGAGGGGATCGATCGTTGTAAACCCCACGCGCACGAAGCCCAATTCTTGGCCTGCGGCCCGGACCCGGAGGCCCAGCTCGGCGGCCGAAAAGTGCCGAGCAGTCGCGCTCGAGATCGGGTGATGCAAACGCGCGCCGTCGGCACCATGGGCCTCACTGAGCGGTTGCGATTCGGTTTCTGTCGGCACTTTGCGACTCGGGGAATAACTTGCGACGCTCCGGGGTCCCAGGCGGCGGCAAGTGTGGTAACGGCGGGTCCACGGTTCGGCCGGTGGGGCCGCCCGACAGCATCTTCGGTAATCACGTGATCGAGATCCAGGAACTTTACAAGTACTACGGCGATCGCCGTGCGATCGGCCCGCTCACCACCAGCATCGCGCAGGGTGAAGTGGTCGGGTTGCTCGGGCTAAATGGGGCCGGGAAAACCACGACCTTGCGGGTCTTGGCCTGCGATTTGTTGCCCACCAGCGGCAGCGTGCGCGTGGCCGGCTTCGATGTCGTCGAGCGACCGGATGAGGTGCGGGCAAAAGTCGGCTATCTGCCCGATCGTCCTCCGCTCTACGATGACATGACCGTCCGCGAGTACCTCTCGTACGCGGCGCGGTTGCGCAACGTGCCGACTGGCAACGTCAAAAAGCGCGTCGCGGACGTGGAAGAGCTGACCGAAATCGGTGACGTGGCCAATCAATTGATCGGCTCCCTCTCACACGGCTTCAAGCAGCGCGTGGGCATCGCCCAGGCAATCGTGCACGGTCCGGAGCTGGTCGTCCTGGATGAGCCAATCTCGGGCTTGGATCCGGTGCAGATCATGGAAATGCGTGAGCTCGTCCGCGGGCTCCGTGGTTCGCACACGGTCGTGGTTTCGAGCCACATCCTGACCGAAATCAGCGAGACGTGTGATCGTATCCTAGTCATCAACGACGGCCGGATCGCATGGTCCGGCACCGAGACCGAGCTCAGCGCGACGCTCAAGCAGGGGATGCGCATCGCGCTTACCCTGCGCTCGTCGGGTGCGTCTGCCGAAGTCGCCGCAGAGCGCGGGCGCGCCGCGTTGACGGGCATGGTCGGCGTACGTGAGATCGAAGTGCTCGAACCCGCCGAGGCCGGGGAGGGGATCGCCACGCTGCGCATCGCGGTCACGAGCGACGTGCGCGAAGAGGTGGGCAGGAACCTGCTCCAAGCGGGACTTGGAATCCTCGAGCTTTCCCGCGAAAAGGAGCTCGAGAGCATGTTCCTTTCGCTGCTCGGCGAAGGCCAAGAACACGCCGGCCGCAAACGGCGCAAGAAGCGGCAGGCCGAGGCGGACGCCGGCAATCTCGAACCGGCCGCGCCCAGCAAGGAGCCTTCCTGATGCGCGCGCTGATCATCGCTCGTCGCGAGCTATATGCCTACCTGCGCTCGCCGCTCGGCTCTGCGATCATCGCTGCGGCGCTGCTCGTGGATGGCATCCTGTTCTACTTCGCGAGCCTGGACACGAAGCGTCTATCGGCTCAGCTGCTCACCCAGTTCTTCTACGACTCGTCGGCGGCTACCATGGTCGCGGGGCTCTTGCTGTCGATGCGGCTCTTGGCCGAAGAGCGGCAGTCCGGGACCATCACGCTGCTCAATACCGCGCCGATCCGCGATCGAGACATCGTCCTCGGCAAGTTCATTTCCTCGTTCGGTGTGCTCACCTTGATGAACCTGCTGACGGCCTACATGCCGCTGATGGTGTACATCCGCGGCAAGGTCAGCGTCGGGCACATCCTGGTCGGTTATTTGGGGCTGATCTTGTTGGGCGCGGCGGCCACGGCGATTGGCCTATTCGCCTCGTCACTCGCGCGCTCACAGGTCGTGGCCGTGATCATCGGTGCGGCCATGGTGGCGTCGATGATTCTGCTCTGGGTCGTGGCCCGAGCGGTCAATCCGCCGTTCAATACATTTTTCTCCGGGCTCGCGTTGCACCACGAAAATTATCGCCCGTTCATGGTCGGCACGCTCTCCTTCGATCGCGTCGCGTATTATCTGATGGTCACGTACTTCTTCTTACTCTCTGCTACGAAAGTGCTGGAGGCCCGCCGATGGCGCTGAAAGAAGCCTCCGAAAACACGGTCGGAAGCGGCCGCGGCGCGCCCGGTTGGGTCTTCCCGCTGTACGCGGGCGGTATGGGCCTGGTGTTCCTCGGCGAGCGAGTGCTCTCGGGCTTGGAGAAAGGCGGCAGCGCCG
>Ga0247769_1000420_pt1 | contig 11002 bp, 8 predicted proteins | sample UWRJL166409R6_FD_179942 | JGI IMG/M metagenome (GOLD analysis project Ga0247769, IMG submission 179942) | Plant litter microbial communities from Arlington Agricultural Research Station in Wisconsin, United States - UWRJ-L166-409R-6 | ecosystem: Environmental > Terrestrial > Plant litter >... | reverse complement strand
TCAGCTTCTCGGTCAGTCCACCGCCAACCTCCCGGCGGCGATATTTGTCGGTCAATCCGGCAGAAGCAGCGACGGTGATCAATCCGAAGCGTTTGCGATCAAACTCACCGCGAAATCGAGTTGCATCCCGCATCTTGCAGCGGCGGCAAATGAAGCCGATCCCGCAACCGATCGGCACCTCGACCGTGGTCGAGCAGGCTTTGCAAGTGACCTGCAACGCGGCGCCGCTACCGCAGGCCGCAAGCCGCCGTTCTTGTTCACGCAGGCCACGCGCGCGCGCTTCGTGCCACGGGTTGATCGACTCTGGCGCCTTGCCGTCGCGGACCGGCCGACCGCCGCCATCTCGCTCAGGTACACCAACGAAAGCGCGCTTTCTCCGGCGGGCGCTGGCAAATGCTCGACCTTCAATTTCAAGTCTTCGGGCGCGCCGCTCGCGCTCCACTGCGGTCGCCTGAAGGACCTGCGCCTGGTACTCTCCCAGCGCCGCGGCGGGCTGATTCGGCTCAAAAGCCGCCGCATCATTGCCGGCACATCCTGAGTTGTTCCGTTCCTCGGGAGCTCCAACCGAGTTGTGGCCCGAGGTATGAACTCGAGTGACCGCGCCTTCGCCGCCATGCACTTGTTCGCCGAGGATGGTGGCTGGGTCGAGCACCGGTGCTGGCTCGGCGATCGAGATGACCGGCGCCATCATCGGTCCTGCCCTGCTCGCCGTGGACGCTCGGAGTCCGCGAGGAACTTCTCCAGCGCCCCGCGGCGCACCAACACGCGGCGCCCAGGTCGTAAGCTTTCAAGCTTGCCCGTACTTATCCAATAGCGAACACAGCTGAGCTTCACTCGGACGAGCGCCGCCACCTCTTCCAAAAAAAGCAGATCGCTGTCAGTCACCGGAAGCGACTGTTGACTGCCACCAGCTACTTTGCAGCCGACGGGATCCGGACGGGATTTGGCGCTAAATCAACCTATCTGCCTGACTTCACACGCTGTTTCGCTCGCTTAATTGCAAGGTCATCTCGCTCAAGTTGGCGTCGACGCTGTTCTTTTCGGAGTCGTGGCTTCTCGCCCAGCCCGCGCGATGGCGGAAAGAGATCTGCGCGATCTGAGCGACCGACGGCGGCCTCCTGCAGTCGAAGAAGCGACTCGCCACGGATCCGATGCCACGCCTTGCCGTCCGCTGGCCCAGTGTGGCCCGAGTGTTGTTGTCCGTGTGCCTGGGTGAGAAAGAAGTGGATGTCGCGCTCCAGGCCAGCACAGCGCGCAGCAAGCCAGCGTGCCAAGGCGATGTCCACAACCGCGATCCGCGCGCCGAACCGACGCGCAAAAGCCTTGTGTCGCTTCTTGAGGGAGAGAGTGTAGTCGTCGAGGCTACGACGCGCAGTGCCGGATCGCCTTGCAAGTTCCGCCAGTGGCCCCTCGGCCGCCACAATATGCGAATCGTCGAATCCGAACTCCAGGAGCTCAAGGCGGTACCTTGCCAGCGCTTCTTCCGACGGTTTCGCTGATTCCAGCGACTTCGCGGCTTCGTCGATCCGCTCTTGCCTGGTCCGCGCCAATGCTTCTCGCGTTCGCAGGCCGCACAGTGCGTGCAGATTTGCCAGTACCGCGCCCAGCGTTCCTTGTGCCTCCCCGCGGCATTGCCATGCCGCTTCGAATACTTCCCATGCAGCCAGCTTGTCGGGCGACGTGGGCAAGAGCACCCGCGCCTCCTTGAGCCACTGATGATGGGCGACGATCGCCGCGTCGATTTCGTCCCTTTCGTTCGGCGCTATCGGCTCGCCCAGCACCTTCTTCTTCGCCGCCATCGAACAACTAGTAGCACCGTTGAACAGCTCACAAGAAGCACGGCGCACACGCTGACGCGGACATTGTTGTCGCCCACCTGCCGTACATGCCCGTGCTACAGCCCATCAATGACTCGACAGCAGGTTGCAACTCGCTTGGGCAAAAGCTTGGCAACCGTGCGGCGCCTGGAGGGCGTGCGCCTTCGGCCCGTCCAGGACTCTCGTGGCGTGCACCGGTTCGACCCCGACGAAGTCGAGGCGTTGGCGCGCGATCTCGCGAGCGGCCAGGTAGCCCTGTGGCAAGAATTACGACCCAACGTGGGTGACTTGACTGGGGCTCAGCGTTCGATCGACTGTGCCAACTGCTCCGACCTCGAGCATCAAGTGCAAGCGTTGCAACAACGACTTGACGAGCTGCTCGCGAGGCATCAGCGCGAACTGGAGGAGCTTCACCGAGCACGTGCCCAGCACGACCGCGAGGCGGAGGAGCTGGCCGCGCAGCTGACGGAACTCCTGGCGAGCCTGGAAGCGTAAGCGCCGAAGAGGCAACAAGGGGTGAGCTCAGGGCCGAGCCCCAGCAATACGCGCGGAGGCGGGCGAGCGCCCGACGGATCGAACCGTCTCGTCGCAGAGGCGCGGCTTCGCCGCATACAGGGGAGCCTGGACGGCTCCCCCGTACCCCCTCCGCCGATGCTCGCGCGATACTGATCGATTGGTCGCCGAGGCTTTCACCGGCGGTAGTCGGCTTCGTCTGGAACGCACAAAATGCGTGGCTACTTTTCCATGCGTAAGAGCACGGAGCCATCCTTTGTGCCGATTAGTTGGCAGCTTGCTCGCACCCGCTCGAAGATCACGGAATGTCACAAGACAAGGGGACGGGTACCGGTCCGCTCGACTCCTCTCCGCCGAGCGCAACCCCTCCCGCAACGGGCGGCGACGATAAGCTGACTGGTCACATGCTCGAGGCATGGAAGAAGACGGTCGACGTGCAGCAACACTTCAACCAAATCGAAATGGACATCCGGAAGACCGCGGTGACCGTGATCGTGGCTGTCATTGGTGCTGCCGGTTTTGCATCGGACCGCGGCATGCAGATGGTGCTGCTCGGTTTCACTATCAACATTGCTTTCCTGATCATCGTCGCGGGGATGGTTGCCCTGGGGGCGTTCTTCTGGATGGATTTTTTCCAGTATCACAAGCTCCTACGCGGAGCCGTTGATCATGGCATGTCGCTCGAAAAGGCTCTTTCGGCGCGCGGCATTCCTGTAAGCCTCACCGACACCATCGGCAAGTTCAGCCCTGTTATGATCCGCGGCCGCAAGTTTCGTTCGGACGATAAGATCAAGCTTTTCTATCAAGCGATCGCCGTCGTGCTAGGGCTCTTCGCGTTCGGGGCGCTCTGCAGCTCGTCGGCGACGAAAGCAGCCGCGCCCACAACCGCTCCCCAAGCGGTCGAGCTCGTTGCGAAGGCTCCCCTTCAGGCAGACGTGCGGATTGTCGGCGGCGCTCCACTGCAACCTCAATCGTCAGCCACGCCGCTCGGCGCGGTAGTCGCACCTGCCGTGCCGCTGCACGCCGCGCCGTCCGTCAGCGGAGCGACGGCGCCTTCGCCTCGGGCGCAAACTCAAACAGGTCAAGCAGCTCCTTGAAGCTCTGGATGACGTAGCTTGGCTCCACCTTTTCCTTAGTCGTTTGCCGCTCTCGCTCCACGTCGGCGTCGGTCCAATGCGTGACGCTCACGAGCAGCGCGTACTCTTCCTTCTTATGCGCAACGCCGTACTCGGCGAGCACAGCGTGCACGCCGGCGGCCTTACCCATCGCCACGTCTTTCATGAGGCTGTCGCCCACGTAGACGACGTATTCACGCGATACCCCGGCGTCGGCGATAATCTTCTCGAGCAGCGCGCGGTCTGGCTTCCTCGCGCCGCGCGGCGTGTGGCGGTGCTCGGTCCGCCGAAGCTCGTAGTGAGCGGGCGGATACTTCCGCAGGATCTCTGGAGTTACGCCACTCGGGAAATCGTGATCCGGCGCGGAATACAGATAGTCCAGTAGCTCGTCCAACCCGGTTCTTCGCATCCGGTCGGACGTGTAAAAGGCCATTGATTCGGTGAAGCCGATAACCTGCACGCCAGCCTCACGCACGTGCTGAAGCGTTTCCTGCACCCCGTCGTACAGCCGGATCAGCTCTTTGCGCGCTCGGCGGTGCGCGTGGATCGCCTCATCATAAAGCTTCGGAATGTCGGCGCCGGGGTGGAGCACCTGAAGGCTCGGCAGCTCCTCCAAGAGCAGTGCGTACTCCGTCGTGCCGTGGCGTTGGTGGACGGCCTTGGCTTCGATCTCGAGCTGTTCAAGGGAGACCCCACTGATGCGCGATGTTTCTGCGAGCAGGGCCGAAAATGACCCATGCCATATCGCGAACCAGTCCCAAACGGTGTTGTCGAGATCCGTGATCAGCAGGGAGCAACGAGGCACGTGGGAGGTAAGCCACGGCCCACTTTCAGAGTCAACGCAATCCGCGGAGAGCATCGCCATCGCATCCTTTCGGCCACGTGTCGCGCGAGTTGTCGATTATTTCGGGTCGCGGCCGACGAGCCAGCCCGCTCCGCGTCCGGTTGCTTGGGTTAACCCCGAATGGGCATCTTGGAAAGCTTCACGACCTCGGGCGAGTAGCCGAGAGACTCGACCAGTGCACGAGCCTTCACCGCCCGCGCTTGGGCGTCCGCAGTGGGTCCCACCCATAGCTCTTCGAGCGCGACTCGGCTGGTAGCATGTGCAACCAGAGGCAGCTCAACGTAGGGCACAGGGAGCCCGTTCGCGCCGAGACGCGTCTTCATTGTGCGCCCGGGCGCGTTATGGCGGGGCATCGCGATCGCGCGCCACTCCTGCTCGACTTTGAACCCGGAGTGTTTGACCGAGAGGGCCATCGCACCCGCACGGTGATGGCAGAGCTGCATACCCTTGTGCATCATCTTGTCGAACTGTTCCGGTCTAAGATTGCCGGACCGCTGGGCAGCAAAACGTTCTAGCCTTTCGAAAGCCCCCTCGAGCCCCTCGCGAATAGTTGCCCGTGAAACACCAGCGTCATATTCCATGCGTTTGAAGACCGCACCCACGTGGCTCTGTAGCGTGCCGGATTGGTCGACGTAAATGAAACGAAGGCCAAGGGAGTAGCCGGCGCCGCGACCTCCGTACTCGCGCCACTGAGATATTTCGTCAGCCGCTTCGGAAAACGACGCGACGCAAATCTCCCGCATCAACGTGCTGACCGCCATCGCCTGCTGCTTCTCTAAGAAGCGCTCACGGATGAGAGTCTGTAGCTTGCTTAAACCTTTCACTGCATTCAGTTCAACCGCAACTTCGTGCACCAACCGATCGCCCTCGACGAGCTCGCTCTTGTCGTTCAAGTGCTCGAATTGCGTCGCCCACACGACCTTGTTTCGGAGGATGCCCTCAAGGCCCGCCTCGCCGTGTGTGTAGTGGTACATAAGCCCCGCCGGAACATCATGTTCCAAGCCGCTGGGTAGCGCGAGTTCGAGTTGCCCGAGAACCACATCTGTCTTGACCACTGGCACCGTGGCACATTGCTCGGCCTGCTCCCGCGCAGCAACTGCGATCACGAACACTCCAGTACAACCGTGCTTGCCTGGCGCGTTCTTCAGCAGATCCACCACGCTGATCGCCGTAGTCACCGTTGCGCTCTGCTCTTGAGCGACAGCGATGGCGACGTAGACATTGAGCGGGCGGCGCCAAGAATGGCGCCGAGATCCAGTTCGCGGATCCGAGCAGCCTCACCGCGTTCGCGAAGAAAGGCACGTAGGTGCTCGTCGCGAAGCCAAACGATGGCTAAAACCTTCGTTCCAGGTTCACCGGGCTGTGCTCATAGACGGAGACTGTAGGGCACGGTCGTGACCGTCGACAACTCCTCTTCACGGCGTGTAGCGTCCGAAGATTCAGTCAAAGGCAAATGAGATGCGAGTCGACCCCCGTTTGCGATTCATGGAGCCAGTCCTGACTTACGCCGAGATGTGGCAGCTCCTTGAGCCAAGTGTCCTCCTATTCCCAGCGAAACGGCTTATCGCTATGGTCGCGTCGTGTTCTTGGGAGGAAACATATCTACGACTGTCTCGCATCGCTGCTCTGCTCGCCAACTGCCCGGACCGGGGGCTAGACCAAGAGGTTCGCGCCAGGACGACCGATCTGTTGGCTTCGAGGCTTGCCAGTAAGACTTGGGAAGAAAGAGTCATAGCGTTCTACGTTCGTGTATCCGTGCCTCGCATACTGGCCCATGAGGAAGTCGTGTATTTCCTGCAGGCTCTGGCGATCCTGTATGGACGTGACAACGGACCTCCACCAACGGACGAGCAGATTGCCTTCTGGATGCTTGCCGGCAACGATCATTGCTTCGGATGGCGAGAAGACGACGAACAATTGTCGACAAATGAGGACTTGGTTGCCGTAACTGCGCGAGCGCTTTTGTTCAATCACCGTCACGACAGTTTGCCTCAACTCGTGAGGTCATCGGCAATGCTTGAACGTGCACCACCAAGAACGCCCGAGTGGACCGCGGCTCGAGACTGGAAGGCGTTTCAGACGCGCGCCTTCGGAATGCCGTTCGATGAATACTTCGACTTTCTAGCTGGCGGACTCTACATAATGTCCGTCGGCTGGGGTCTCCCGACTGAAGCAGGGCTCAGAGATCCTAAAGTATTGCCCGACGAGTGGGTCCGCGGCACAGGCGTTCCGCGGACACCTGCGCTTGAGTTCTTCGCGCGGACGAGCGGCAGCCGCGCGGAACTACGAGAAATGCTGAAGCCATTCGTCGGAGAAGACGGGCTACCGCGAGGTTCGAGTCTTTTTCACCTGCGCCCGTTCGCACGTTTCGCGAACGGTGCGCTCGTCCCCGCTTCACCGTGGGCGGTCCGCGAGCAACTCCGCGGCGCGTTGTGGAACATGCATCGTTTGCAGGCAAAGGCAGAGTTCGGCGACAATGCGGGAGGCGTGCGATGGCTCGCAGCATTCGGGGACCTGTTCGAGCTTTGGTGCCGAGATGTGGCGAGCATGGCCGCGTCGTCGAAGAAATTTCTGTCGACCCTGATCGTCTCCAAAGCTATCGGCTCCGAGGATGAAGTAGAAGACGTCGTATTGGTTCACGAGAGCAAAGTTCTGCTCGTTTCTGCGAAGGCGGCAACCATCAGGCAGGACTTGCTGATGGGCGCTTCAAGCGCCGCGCAGGCACTCGCTTGGTACGAGCGATTCCTGTTCGCGCCCCGGATGGGTCAACAGCGCGGCGGTGCCGTTCGACTGCTCGATAAGAAGGTCGGACAGATCCGCGATGGACAGCATGTCAGCGCGGGTTTGCTGGCAGACTCGAAGATTTTTCCCATGCTCGTGACATATGAACATCTTGGCGCCGACAATCCCGGGTTTTACATGTGGTTCAAAGATCGAACGAAAGCCGAGAACCTGCTGCAGCAACAGGGAGTGTTCCCCCTTGTCATACTGAACATCGAGAAATTTGAGTCTCTGATGGCTTTCGCCGCGGCGGGCGGCGACATCTTTGAAATGCTCGAGAACAGGGGGGCAGAGGAGCGCGCCGACGTGGCGCTGTTCGATGCAGCGACCGCAATCGATGCGACTCGCCTCCCCGATCTCGAAAGACGATTCGACATAGTGCTAGATCGGCTCAAGGCGCGTCTCGCCGCCGCGAACGGCTCTGGCGCTGCGTGAGCGTCGGGATAATCGGTTCGCGTGATGGCCGTGCGTATCGCGCCGGTGCGCCGTTGGGATCACGAGCCGCATAGACATCTCACAGCTGAACGGATTTATTTGGTTTTACGTGAACGCGCAGCGGGCGGACGCCGACGCGGCTTCGGCGGGTCTGATCCCAAACGCACGAGACCAACCACGTCGGTGGCATCGCGAGCCTCCTCGATTTCGATGCTCGCGGATCGCTTGCTAGGGCTTCCTGTGCATAGGTTGACCACGACCACAAAATATCGAAATCGAATCGCGGTCGCCGGAGCAAATATTGGAGAATTGCCGAAGTTGAAGATCACGAGCGCCCCCCGCAGTGCGACGTGTTCGATGTCCATATAGCTACCGAGTTGCGTGAGCCATCGGTTCAAGCTCTTGACCGACAACGCTCCCTTGAGGATTTTGGTTTCGACCACGAGCGCACCAAACGAGTCATGCGCTCGCATGTCGATTTCGCTTCGGCCAAACTTGGTGCCAAACGCCGTAAGGCCGCGCTCGACAAAGAACTTGATGAGGCGGCGCTGAAAGTACAGCTCCTTGCGTTTGCGCCAGGTAGGAATGACGTCTTCCGCCGCGACCTCGGCGCCCAATTTAAAACAGCGCAGAGTGCGCTCGACGCTTCCTTCGACGTGGAACCGACGCTGCTCTGCAATCCGCACGAGCTTCGTTAACTCGTCCAACAGGCGCAGCCGCTTCGATTTGCCGTCGGCGTCACGGGGCAGCGAAGTCTTAGCCTCCCGCTCCCCCCGTCCCCCCAGGAAGTATCCGTCTACCTCGATCCCCAGTGAACGCGCGAGCTCGTCTCTGTTCGAACTCCAAAGTGCTGCGACGCGACCCAAAGAACGGACAATACTTTGTTCTCGCGGAGACCATTCGGTTGTCGACGGTGTTCGCGTCCACGACAAGACCGAGGCGATGCCGGTGGTCCCTGTTGGAACTAGAGTGTTCCCTTTTTCGACCAACGACTTCTCGAGAACGGGGCGAACTACAGCGAGATACTGGGCGATTCTATCTCGCACTTGGATTGCGTTGCCGAGGTCGAAAAAGTCCCGTTCCACGCTGGCCGCGTCGATGTCAAAGCACACGTCTCGCGCAGGATCGACTTGAAATCGCAGCTGGGACCAAAACGCCATCGCCTTGTCATCCGTAAGAAGGTCCAGCTTGTCGCGTAGCCGCAACAGTAGGTCACTTTTTATTCGGTGGGCTGGGGGCAATGCAGCGAGTAGCGTGTCAATTGCGCCGTCGGCCAGGAGACTGAGGCGGAGCACAACCTCCAACGTACCAAGTTGCTGGGGCGCCTGTAGCCCCTCGGTCGCCTCCATCAGCCGTTGGATACGCGCCTGCCAGTTGATAGGGTTGCTCTCATCGGCCGCGACATCGAGCTTGAATGCTTGCGGGGAGTTCGCCGCGATCGCACCCAGCGAGTTGACAAGCCAAAGGATAGAGTCGACATCGATCTGGGAGCGCGCGACGAGCTCCCGCTCCAGAGCGGGGACATCGAGTGCGGTGCAAAGATATTCGGCGACTTCTAGCCCCAAGTCTTCCACGTCCTCGTTGGCCCAGCGGTCCTCCGTGGTTGCTGACTCTCGCGTGTCGCGCAAACGTTCCAGAAGGTACATAGCGCCAATGCTCACGCGCCCATCATCCGGCGGAGCCGCTCCTGGAAGCAAGCACGTCGACTCTTTCCGACTTGGACAATATTGTGGTGCTCAAACTGCCCGATCCAATGGTTTCCGAACCTCGGTAATGTGCGCCACGGGGTCGCTGGGCTGCTCGGCTGGCGGGTAAAAAAATGACTACAACCAGGATCTGCACCGGCGCGTTCAACGCTGATACAAACCGCCGGTTATGGGTAGAGAGCTAATTCTAAAACTTCGCAGCGATTCACCGCATCTCAACTCGGTCGGAGTGATCTACGACAGTGACGATCCCGATGATGCTCCGCCAAAAGTGACCCATGTGCCTGCGAGCAATGGGGAAGGCAGCCGATTCGTGCTGAATCCTGGACGCTACGAGTACCGCTATTACGTGCAAGCAGGTTCGGGCAAATACACCCTTTCGGTGTTACTGACCGAGTCTGGCGCAGTGTTGCAGCAAAAGGAATTCGATTCCGAGATCGCCACGCACGGGCGCATCTTTCGTTTCGAAGTGCCGCCTTCCGCTTCAGGAGAGCGCGTGCCATGAGTACGATGCGAACCATCGTGCGGTCGGCGAGCGCAGCGAAGTGCGCTGCGCTCGTCACCCTCGTCTGTTTTCGGGGGAATGCGCAGGCTGCGGCGCCTGTTGCTCCGATCCCGGCCGACCAAGTTGGCGCAACCACGCCTGACCAACCGCCGCCCGCGGAAGCCGCGTCCGCTCCGCAGTCCGCCACTCCTTTGCTGGAGGCTGCCGCGGCGAAGCAACCCGCGCAACCTGCCGACAAGCCGCAGATTGCGAGCCCCGCTCCGCAGGGCTTGCAGTTACTGATCCCGCTCAAGGTGAGTGGCGATACCAAGGGTGACGCGGAGTTCAAGATTGGAGCGGGCGTCGGCACTAGCCTCAACGACCGTTGGGACCTGTCCATCCTCGGCAGCTTGAGGATCAACACCTCGAAGGGATTCGCGACCCTCTTCAAGTTCGCAGACGACGAGGTCAAGGCTTCGCCGGCATGGACGGGAGGCCTCACCTTTTCGTTCGCCAACGTAAAGCGAGAGCCGGATTTTGATTACGACAATACTCGGCTCGGCAGTGAGTTCACGAAAGGGGAAGCCTATAAAGCCTGCAACGAACGCTGTCCTTCCAGCGATTCAGGCGACGCCAAGGACTTTTGCGATGCAAGCGCTCGGCACTTGAAAAGGGCTCGAGAGCGTTGGTTAACGAAGACCGCGCCCGTGCTCGCGGAGGACTTCATCTGCGACTCCAAGAAGGAGGCGCTGGGAAAGGCCATCACCGCACGCGATCAGGCGAAAACCCAATGCACCGCTGATTTGGTTTGCCTCAGAGATGTGGGGTCGAGGTTCGATGCAAGCCGGAAACTGCTGCTCTTGAGTTGCGCTGAAGAGTGCAAACCGGGGCCAGACCGAACCTTGGACGATGCCTTTTGTGGGGTGGCCGGCATGCCGATGGAAGCAAGGCCGACGGAATTTGACCCGGAAGAGTTTTGTCCGGCGGGGCGCGAGATCTGGCAAAGGCTCGAAGAGAAGACGCGCGCTACGTTGCGCATCGTGCCAGCATCGATCGACATCGGTGGCCGGCTGGGAAGCCAGAAGTTCGACTTTCGGAAGGAGCAAGATGGCCTTCTCAAAGAGGACGACGCGACCAAGGTGTCCGGTGCAGTTGGCTTCAGCGCGTACAACGTGTTCGGTGCCCAGTCGCAGCTGAAGCCTTTTGTCGAAGGCATTGTGCTGTACGAATCGGCCTGGAGCGCAGCAGCAGACACTGCCAAGTGGTGTAAGCCTGCCGGAATGGTTGCTCGTTCCGACGAAGACGGT
>Ga0247769_1000419_pt1 | contig 11008 bp, 8 predicted proteins | sample UWRJL166409R6_FD_179942 | JGI IMG/M metagenome (GOLD analysis project Ga0247769, IMG submission 179942) | Plant litter microbial communities from Arlington Agricultural Research Station in Wisconsin, United States - UWRJ-L166-409R-6 | ecosystem: Environmental > Terrestrial > Plant litter >... | reverse complement strand
ACCACCTACCTCAGGTGCTTGGAGGGCTGAATCAGAAAACGAATTCGAGTCGTTTGCTTTGTTTCCAGTAAATCACACTTATCAAGGTCTGTATTTTCGAGCGGTTTATCAGTTGGATGGCTGCCCCTGTGGTGGGGTAACGGCAAGAGCGATCCAACCACCTCGATGATTCCCGTCCTATTGCCCGAGTACTACCAAGGTATTGACCCGTGCGGTTGGCCGCGACCCGCGACGGGACCTCACTCATCCAGGAACCAGCAGCTCTCGAGGTTCCCGGAAGGACCGCCAAGATCTGAGCGGAAGCCTGCAGAGCTTGTCCGGCTGCCGCCCGTTTTTCCCTGTTCTGTCGGGTGTAATGACATTTGGCCCGTCGGATGCGTCTTCGTATTCTTGCTTTCCATTCTGGTCGAGTTTATTTTTTTCTTCACTGCTGGCCCGAGTCGCTCATTCTCACACCTCAATTCCGCCTCCTATCCTCGACTTCTACTGCGTTGACCCTCGTGTCTCGAGCGGCGTCGTGATGAGGCTGTCTCTGCCGTTGACACCGTCATGTCCCGCGCATGCAGCAGCAGCCTCTGGTGGTCACTGACGAGCTGGGCTGTTGCGCTCCTTCTCTCTTTCGCACCACGACTGGGCCTGGGCCAGTTTGCGCCATACCGTGCATCGAATCTGACCACCATTGTGTCGCCTCTCGATCCAGACATCAGGATTGCGTACAAGGTACCGGATGGGGTCTGCAATACCGCCTTCCAGACACAGCAGCAATACACGGGCTGGGTCACCGTACCCGGCGAGTTTCCGACCAACCTTTTCTTCTGGTTCGTGGCAGGTCGGGAACCCACCTCAGCCTTGACGATATGGCTCAACGGCGGGCCCGGGTCAAGCTCCATGTTTGGCTTATTCACCGAGACGGGGCCATGCGAGGTGGTTGAGAAGGGTGCCAACAGGCTGGGAACCGCCGCGAGGCAATGGGGTTGGGATCGCGCCTCGAATATGCTCTTCATCGACCAGGCAAGTTACTCACCTGCGGGCGAGTCGCCGTTCTTCTCCTCCTGACCGTTGTGTATCAGCCGAACCAAGTTGGTTTTTCGTACGACACGCCCACCAATGGGACAGTGGACTTGCTGGTTGGAGATATGTTTGTGCCTCCTCGTACTCTGCCTCGGAACCGTTCGTCGTCGGTCTTCTTGAACGGCACCTTTGCTTCTCTGGATCCAAGGAACACGGCCAGCACGACCAAGGACGCCGCCGTTGGCATCTGGCACATGCTGCAAGGCTTCTTGGATGTGTTTCCCCAGTACAACCCACCCGGAAACGACTCCCTCGGCGTGAACCTCTTTGCTGAGAGCTACGGCGGGAAGTACGGTCCCATATTCGCCGAAACGTGGGAGCAGCAAAACGATAAGCACCGGAACGGAAGTCTAACTAACTCGACCCTGGATATCAACCTGGTTTCACTTGGAATCATGAATGGCTGCATCGACGATAAGATCCAGAATTCGTTTTATACCGCCATGGCAGTCAACAACTCCTACGGCTTGCAGCTTCTCAACCCGGTGCGCGCGAAGCTCGCCAACGCCACATTTTATCAGCCAGGTGGTTGCCGCGACCAGATCGCCCAGTGCAGAAACGCAACTTCAGCACCCCGTCCTGGCGACCCTGACGCCACAGACGCCGCCAACAAAATCTGCCATCTGGCGACGCTCACGTGCAATAGCCTCATCGAGGCCTATCTCGAGACCGGGCGCAGCGTCTACGACTTGGCATATCTGAAGCCCGCGTTCTTCCCCTCACTCCTTTACATCGAGTACCTCAACTCGCGGGCGGTCCAGGAAGCAATCGGTTCTGTTGTCAACTACACAGACACGAGCAGCGTGGTATATTCCGCCTTTATGTCGACTGGAGACTGGGTGCGGGATAGCATAGTTCCGAAGCTCGCTTCCCTGCTCGCCCGCGGCGTACGGATCGGGCTCATCTACGGCGACCGGGACTACATTTGCAACTGGCTCGGAGGAGAAGCTGTCTCCCTGTCCATCGCCTCGTCCATCGGCGGCAGCTATGCCAGTTCATTCCCCACGGCTGGTTATGCGCCCATCATTGTCAACGACAGCTACATCGGCGGCGTAGTACGGCAGTTTGGGAACCTGTCCTTCTCGCGCATCTACCAAGCTGGTCACTTCGTGCCGGCCTATCAGCCCGAGACAGCCTTCCAAGTCTTTGCGCGCATCATCACGGGGACGTCTCTCAGCACGGGAGAAGTCATCGACCTCGCCAGCTACAACACCTCGGGTTCGGCTGCCGCCTCCTCGTCGTTGAATTTGCCGCCCTCGCCGAGGCCGACGTGCTTCCTCCGCGACCTGCAGAACTCGTGCCAAGCCGAGGCGGTACAGAGCATATTGAACGGCGAGGGTGCCATCATCAATGGTGTGTGGTATGCCGCGTCGAGCGAGTGGCCTGGCGCGACGAGTACCATCTCTAGTTTGGGTTCCAGTTCGAGCCCGACCATGAGTCCAACCCTTACTGGGTTGTTTACCGCTACGGCAACTCCCGAAGACTCTGGCCCAGGTGTATCGGCGTCGGGCAGTCGTACATTGCTCATCCTTGGATTCTTGTGTGTCCTCTGTTTTGTTGCATAGCACATGCGTGTTGGTGGATATACGGAGAGCACACTGGAGAATAAAACGCGCCCCATCAAACAGGGACCACCTGAATCAGGTCGTATAATGTCTTGTATTTTGAAGATACCCACAATCTATAGTTTCAAGATGGCACAGAAGTGGCATGAAGCGACACCCGTCACCCGTTGGGCATTGCAAGAGCTCTTACGGAGATTAGACGCACGTTCAAGGCGGCAGTTGCAACGTGACAAGTCACGATGATTCAACGTCCCAAAGACCCTACCATGGGATGCAGGGCATGAAGACTTCAAACCGGGTTCCCTGCTCACAAACCAGATACACCTGAGAGCACGAAAACGCCGTGTCATATCGGGGAGCCCGCGGAGCACACATTTCTCGGATATTCGCCAGCAGCATGTTGAAAGAAACGAGATGATACTTACCTGGCACCCAATCACGAGTTGATGAGCTTTGCTGTTGAATAATTCGCCTGTCTTTCCACCATGTTAGCAAATGGAGCTAGAGAGGCGATGGAGAAATAGAGATCAAGGTGATCGACTTCAATCAGGCAGATGCCGTGTCAAAGGCAGTCTCATCAATGCGAAAGCTATGTAGACCGTCGTGATAAAATTGGAATCATCATAGAAGTCATGGGAAGTTGAGGCAATGTGGTCATGCTTACCATTGGGATCCAGGCAGGACATTGCGAAGTCGGTTGATATTGTGAATGCTGCATAGCAGGGTCTGCAACAAGTCAGAAAATGGCACTAATCCAAGGGACAGATGTGATGTCAAAGAGGTATATCAGACATGACGGTGTCATCTTCGCCTGAGCTCCGACATATGCTTGTCAATTTAAAAGTCAAATCATCATGATACAGTAGCGGCATCAAGGGCAGCGAGCGGGGGGGGAAAAAGTGACCTACCGAAGTTCAAGCTTGACGTGTCAAGCTTGGTTTGATTGAGGAAGCTGTCGATGAACATTAGCAAAGGCACAATGACGCGATTGCGGACATTCAATCATGAGGGAAAATCAGAAATGCATGAATGGTAATAAAAAAGGTTATCCTCATCGGGGATCCCGGATAGGACTCGTCATCTAAAAAATCATCATGAAGGGGGTACGTTGGTAATAGAAATGTGCAAACTCACAGCAGGTTGTCTGTGACCGCTTCATCCCGGACCCGATGCGACGAGGCCTTTCGACAGGTTAGCAGCTGGAAAACGCATATATTCCATGGTAACCAGAGTCATCGTGTGCTGATCAGTGGACGAGGTTTTCTAGGCCTGTCACAGAATGGCGTATCTGCTCATGATAAAAATCGGAGCCCAGTGCCGTTTCATCAAGCAAGCTCAGTGGGAGGAATCATTTGGCGTTGGCATACCATGTGCGAGTACTGTGTCACCTGGAATCTGAATGAAGGGTCAGCTTTGGGAACCCATCATGTGTTGCATTGAGGTGGTACAAGACAGGAAGATCAGAAACAGCCATTTTTTCTTTTCATTAGAATCAATCGGTAATTCCAACTTGCCGAAGCAAAGTAAGATCATCATAGTATCCGTGTGCAGGGGGGGTAGAGTGCTCAAAGCCACTGACTATTTGCGCTTCCTGTTCCTCGGGCGCGGAACGCGAATCCTCAGGGCGTCGAAGCGCGCCCACCTGGCCGCCCGACATCACCGATATTCTTCGCCATCACCTGGTCGCGAGGTGAGAATCGCTGGGGGCTGCCTCGAACCTAATTGACTGTCAGCCAGGGCCCACACCAAGTGATCATGTCTCTTGATGGCGAGTGGCAGCGTCGATGTGTGTTCAGACTGACGTTACAATTCTAGTTACATGTCCCGTAGGATCAAAGACTCTAGTTTGCGGTTTTGGTGTTGTCATCAGGCTAGCCGCCTGTTGGGTGTTTGAAGGGAAGGGCGTCAACTTACCAGGTGGTGTTGCGAAGATGTGGGAGTAATGTGGAAGGTTGAGGTGCAAAGGGAAAAAAAATTGTTGGCTCTCATTTTGAAGCTGGGAGATGTGGGGCAGCAGGAAAAATAGCTTGCTGCAGCTTTGTGGGTTCCGATGTGGGTACGAAATAGGATCACGTGTGACCGCCTCCCTTTCGCGTTCGGGCAGAATTCTGACCGCCCTGAATGTCAGCTTGACGCGCAGCATCCCCCAGCGAGGATTTGCGTCTCTCCCGTCCTGTCTTGCCGTATTGTTTTTGAAATTGTGTACCTGATCTGTCCCAATTTTTCAAGATGCCTGAGATCGCTGAAAGTGAGTTTTAGAGCGATGCAAGCAAGTTTCTTCCATTCCTGGTTGCTAACGGGCCCGCGAATGCTTCAATCGATCAGTCGCGCGGATCGTCCACTACCTTCGCCTCCACCTAGTGGGCAAGACAATCAAGACTGCCGCTGCCATCGAAGATACCAATGTCTTCGGCAAGGTCAGGACTACCGGTTCCGAGGTCGCAAAGGCCCTGAAGGGCAAAAAGGTGAATAGATGTGTTTGTACGACACAGCTTCAGAGTGTTCTGACAACGCGCAGGTCATCTCATCCGGAAACCAAGGGAAATACTTCTGGTGTGACTGCCCTTTGCTTTTCTCTCCTATGTTTCGAAACTAATTCGCAAAGGATTGTCCTGGATAAACCGCCCCACCTCGTGATGCACTTCGGCATGACTGGCAAGTTTATTGTTGTATCCTAGAGCTGCGGAACTGTCCAGTCGCTGACATCCCGCTATATTCCTATATTCTAGGCTGGGTCCATATCAAGGGCGAGCGCACAGCCTACACCAATTACTACAAGAAGATGAAACCCGAGGAAGCAGACGCCTGGCCTCCAAAGTTCTGGAAGTTTCACCTGGAAACGGAGGATCCAGCGGTGGCGGTCGCTTTTACTGACCCTAGGCGCTTTGGTCGCGTTCGTCTCGTCGACTGTCCCGGGGAGAGCATCAGGAAGTTCTCTCCCTTGATGGAGAATGGCCCGGACCCCGTCGTCGATGCCGACATCTTCACGGTGGATTTTCTGGCGAAAAAGATGAAGGCACGCCATGTCCCAATCAAGGCCCTTCTCCTCGACCAAACTGTCATCAGCGGCATTGGTAATTGGGTCGGCGACGAGGTGCTCTACCAAGCCAAGCTACATCCGGAACAGTACTGCGACGACTTCAATGACGACCAGATCAAGACGCTCCACAAAGCAATTCGCTACGTCTGCCAGCTCGCAGTCGATAAGCTGGGTGATTCTGACGAGTTCCCCAAGGATTGGATGTTCCACGTACGCTGGGGGAAGGGCTCAAAAGGGGCAGTGAGCCACCTCCCGAGCGGAGAGAAGTTGGCCTTTCTGACTGTGGGGGGGAGGACAAGCTGCTATGCCCCGGCTGTTCAGAAAAAGAGCGGACGGGTCGTCCCAGGCGTGAAGGAGGAGCCGCTTGAGTCTGGGTCGGATGAGGCAGAGTCGAAGAAGAAGTCCAAATCGAAGGCGAAGCCAGCCAAGAAAGAACCTGCGCAGCCACAGAAACGAAAGCAGGAGGCTGACGGGGATGAGAAACCGGCTAAAAAGGGTAAGGCTGAGCCCTCGAAGTCGAAGGCGGGGCCCAAACCGAACGGGAAGGTGTCCGAAGAAGCCAAGGTCGATGACGGTCGGCGGCGCTCCGGGAGGTTGCAGAAATCATCATGAGCGCACGGATTTGGCTCCATTTCAAATCTATCCACTCTACCACTCGCAATGATCACCGAGTTGCGGACAGTTGTGAAGTTGATGGTTGTTTTGAGGTCGCTACTGATTAGCCACAGAACTTTCGTTTTGAGATCCCCGTCCATTTCCCACGCAATGGATCCCTTGGCAACCCTGTTGGGCTATCTATCATGAATCACGGCTCAGACTCTATTTCGGGCGGGAATGTCCCGAACAGGGCCATCAAGTGCTGTGTGTCAGCAGGTGTCAGTGGCTTGTCGTCGCCCATCGCTTTTGCGAGCATTCGGAAATCTGCCACTCGCTGGTTAGCAACATGGGCCATGCACATCATGAGCACCAGGGAATGGGTCTGCAGCTCACAGTCCACATAATGTCCTGCGGCAGCGGAAACGTCAGTGCCACTTCTTCCATCGGCTACGGAGGGTGCCTACCGGGCGTCGCTGTCATGTAGCATGCGCAATCCTCAGTCTCGGATGCGTTCTTGAATGTATGGATGGCTCCGGGAGGCACTGTCATGAGATCCCCCTCCTTGGCTTGAATCTCGCCCTCCGGGGTCACGAAGGTCATGGTTCCTGTGTGTCAACATTAGCGATGCAACTCGCACTCGGCATATCACGGATCATCGAGATCACATGACAGCGTGATGGACCGACCTTTGGTCATAAAAAAGAGTTCATCGTGGAATCTGTGCCAATGCATGGGGGGCCCTGATTTGCCAGCCGGGACCTCGAGTAGCACACCGCTAACCCGGTTTTCAGTCAGGGAGCCGTCCTCATAGACCCGGATGGTCATGGGGCCGATGCGCAACGTCTCGGTTTCCTCCTTCCGATACAATTTCACCGGGACCGGGCCGCGCAACGGCATTTTGATTGTTGGATGTTGGGGCGACTGGTGTGTTTGTGTCTGATCTGAGAAGGTTTCCGATGGTGAAGGTGTTGTGCGAGGATTTCGATGATGCCCCCTCACGGGAACGAATTGGCGCCTAGGTGTAGGCCTGAAATCCCCGAAATAACACCCAACTCAACCAAACTAAGGGCCTAAAAGCCCAAAGAGATTCTTCAGGAGTATCGACTAATCAAGCCAAATTTGATTCGACTGGTTGGCTTTGGCTGGACTTGTCACTTATCTTGCCAATCCCTAACACTTTTACGCCAAATAAAGCGCTGAATGTGTTAGTGGGCGCTGAGATTTCTTTGTTCAACCTGCCGCCCCAACGCCAAAGCCAGCGCCTGTCGGCCGGCTGCCAGGCCCATGGCCCCCAGCTTACACAATTGCGTCTCACTGTTGGGGTCGACGGCCCCGGCGATCCCGCAATTCGAAGTTTCCGCTTGGGCTTAACCCGGAATCAAGCCTAAGGGGATCCCTTCTACGATCACGTCACTTGTGGCGCTGAGAGGCGACCGCTGTGCAGATACGAGTGAGAAGATCGGAATCGCAGTTCAACCACAGCAACAGCTTATGATCAGCTAAACTGAATCCCAAACCCCTCACACATCGCTTGATCTGACCAACAATTTCATTCAACCTCATAGTGAGGGCTGAGCTGGGTTCATTAATTGTTGGGGAAACTGATGAAGAGAATGCCGCTGGCCAGACGCCGTGACGACGTCTGAGAATCTGTTCAGGCTACAGACTCCAAGACCGCTCAAATCTCCGACTCTCCCCATATTTCCCCCGACAAGCAGTGAGGCTCTGGAAAAGCCCACCTTCTCCAAGTTGTTCTGGGGAAGGAAGATGAATGTTTCCCCGGGACCCGCTCACCGTTGCGGCCCTGCGCTCTTCATCGACAGAACGCACCCAACAGTCTCGCCAAAGCCGGCAGCGTATATGGCGGTATAACACATCCGTGTGCGGCCGACCAGTCCTCAGATTCGAGAGCCCGAAGCAGATGTGAACCGCTTTTCGTGCCGGGCACACAAGGCGGCATCTATCCCATCCATCTACGAGGTCGGAAAACAGGCCAGGCTCTAAGTCTATCCCCTAGGTATATGGTGATAGGCTCGCCTCTATGCATCCAGTCATATCTTGAACGGCGCCTCAATAACTAAACCAAAATTCATCCCATCCCGGCGCTTCTATGAGGGAATATGCCTTCCGCCTTCATGCTCATGATGTGTTTCCCGTCATCGCGTGTTCCTGCGAAAGTCTCCAAGAGTTGTCCTCCAATGATGGCTGTGAACTTCAACGCCTACCGACAGGGTGTCAAGGACTACTACGGTAAAAGAAATGACAGTCGACACCAGCAAAGAAGATGACGGCTGTGACGTAATTCCTCAACGATTCCATGTCCAGAACGGAAAAAGGTTATCTATCCCCAACAACGCCCAGAGCGTCATCTCATCAGAGGGCAACCCTGGCAAACAGTTTGACTCCCGAGTTCTGCCGCGCCCCCTCCCAGAAGATCGCTTTTTGACGACCAGGATATCCATGAACAGAAGGGCGGCTTCCCACAGATGTCGAAGGGCGTGGCCGCCCCCCTCCCATGATCCTCGTCATATCACTGCGGGACGGGACGGGATGACCATCACCCCAACATGCCCGTGGCTCGACTATCCTTTCCTTACCAATACCGACCCGGGGGACTCCCAGGGAAAAGGGCCGTGGAAGCTAATCATCATCTCAAAATCAAATTGAGTACTTATATTTCCTTGCAATAAATCCCGTCGTAAACTAAGGTACCTAGAAAGGAACAGACAGACAGACAGCCAGCCCGAATACCAATACCAATACTAAACCAACCAAAACCAAAACCCAAAGAGTAAAAGAAACAACTAGACTTTGAGTTATCCAAGAGATAAACAAGTCTTTACACTCCCTCCACATACACGTACTCGCGTTCATTCTGTTCTATACTATACTGTTCTGTACTGTACTGTACTTGATAGAAAACAAACATCCCCATACATACATACATGCACTATATCGCTACCTCGTAGCACAAGCTACGTACAATACAATACAATGCCTGCCGCGGAGATATCCTCTCCTCTCCTCTCCTCTCTTTCTCCCCTCCACGAGTTTTCCATCCCTCGGTGTCCCTCGGTATTCCCATTTCCGACCTACCGACGCCACCGCCCGCCTTGTTTCTCTCCCTCCCTCTTTCTCTCCGGCTCTCCGACTTACTCTCTGGCTTGGTCACCCCCTTTGTTTGTTTGACCCCCAAGAATTATTCATTCGTTGTTCATCGTCGTACAAAAAACCCCATGTGAGGTTCCCCGTGCCAAGGAAAAATGATTAACCGATGATACTGTGTGGTACTCGAGAAGAAGAGAGAAGTAGGGTAAGGCGACTGGAGCGTGGAACGTGGACTAGTCGAATGTGGTCGTACCAGCTTAAATCCAAGCGAAGCACCATCCAATGGCTGGAGTTGATGGAGACCTGAGGGGTGGTTGTGATACAATCTGCCGAGTACGTACACATATTGTAGAAGCATCACAGAGCAAACCTACTTCTCATCTTTTGCTCACCCCTGGAGGGAAAGTATTCCTGCTACTCTTGCTATTGTTACGCGGGCTCGTCTTGTTCTGAAGGCGGCCCCTACCAAACCATGCCGGTTTCCTTCCCACTTCCCCATAATCGTCCATTCGTCCATGGTCTCCAAGTCTCCCGACAGTCGGCCGTCCCATCATGGTTTTCATGGTTTCCCGTGTCTTGTCTTCCATCATAGCCCGAAAAAGATCCAATGAGATAATGCACCGTTGCCTCCTCAAGCCGGTGAAGCTATACCGAGTCTTGCTGCGGGAACGGCGGTTCTAAAAGGCAGAACATCCACATGTGGGTTCGTAGGTGAGAGAAAAGAATGAGACCGAAAGTCAAGGGAAATCGGTTGTGTAAGTCGGGTATCGTGACGAAAGGTGAGAGGTCTTGTGTGAATCGGAAAATCAAACGCGCGCAACGCCAACCGGGCCTCGAGGCTTAGATGCCGAGAAAGTGAAGAAATCAAACGCTCGTATGCGAGACAAGTCAAGAAGCAGCCGCCACCCCTTCACTCCTTCTCGCACTGGAATCCCACGCAATGTACCCTTCCGCCCACCATGACGGGTATCATGGTCAGAATGTTTACGAACGGTTGCCCGTTCTTTTTGAAGTTCAGCACCTCGACTTGGACCTCGGTCCGCGTCTCTAGGGCTTTGCGCATCTTTTGGACTGCGTCCTTGTCGGCTTTGCTGACCTGCTTGCGTGATGGCTTGATCTTGGTCTTGGCCGTCTGGAGGAAACGGCAGTTCTTTCCAATCACCTCCTTTAGGCTGTAGCCCGTCATGCAGCAGAACTCCTGGTTGGCATACACGATCTCCTGGTCCTTCCCTTCCAGATCGCAGAGTATCATCGGACACGACAGATCGACAGGGCCGAGGTGTACTTGGGGATTGGGACGGCCATTGATGTCGGCCTAAGAAAAAACGTTAGGTTATGTCGTTAAATCAAGCCGTCCTCCCTCTCTCGCGGGAGGGAGAAGGGATACGGGTGGTCGGTGCGAACCAGGATGCTAAGCATATCATATCTACCTCTGCTGTAGATATCGGGGTAGAAGAGTGCGTTTTGCGTGTCTCCGTATACGCCGTGGGAGTACTGGAGCGAGCCAAGTAAGAAAGACTGCCGTTGCTCTGAGGCCAAGGTTCACAGCAGGAATGGAGCGGTAGGTACCTGGTAGGCGGCCGTTTCCCAGGTATTCATGGTGACAAGGGTTGGTGATGGTGCGGTA
>Ga0247769_1000418_pt1 | contig 11013 bp, 10 predicted proteins | sample UWRJL166409R6_FD_179942 | JGI IMG/M metagenome (GOLD analysis project Ga0247769, IMG submission 179942) | Plant litter microbial communities from Arlington Agricultural Research Station in Wisconsin, United States - UWRJ-L166-409R-6 | ecosystem: Environmental > Terrestrial > Plant litter >... | reverse complement strand
AGGTGAGGATGGAGCGCGACAAAGAGACTCAATCCTCCGTCCCGTGATTCGACTCTTGATTCGATTCATACTCCGCCACTCGGTTCGACTTTTAATTCGGTTCAGGATTGGATTTACGGACCTGATGCAGCCCATGATCCCACGCACCCCCGCTCAGCTTCCGCGCAGACTTCCCGCCGCGTCTTCGCCGTCGTAGCCATTGGGGCATCCTTGCCGCCATTGGCATTACCCAAGTCTTTCGCGAGATGGCCATCATTTTGCGACATGGTGATGGCTTGCGTCATTGCGATTACTTGCGCCATCTTGTTCATTAGCATGGTTTGCGCGATCGGCAAGGAGGATGATACGGAGTGGTGAGGAGGACGGGGGACTGGAGGACGGGGACCGGAGGACGGGAGGTTGGAGAATTGGAGGGAGACCGGAAGACAGGAGACTGGGCAGCCTCGCCAATGTGAATACAGTATCCGCGGTTGCAGTGTATGAATCGGCTGCACGCAGTGCGCGAATTGAGTACATGCAGTGCGCGAATGCCTTTGCATGCGGTGCATGAATGCAGCCCTGCAGCGTGAATCAAGCTGGTATGTGCGCGACTCCTAGCGAGAACCCCTTTCACAAAAAAAACAAGATACTTGTCAACAAGTAACTTTGTCTTTATGTGTTTACCTTTATCATTTTGTCTTTAATAGATCTAACCAGAGTTATTGTTACATCTTTTACAATTAGCTAATATCCAACTCTCTTTTCAACTCAAAACTACTATATAAGCTTAGCTGTAAAGCTTTATCTCTACCACCACCATCCTTACTACCACCATAAAGCAAAACAGCAGCTGGCAGAGACAGATAGAGATGGAGTCTGCTACTACGATCCATAAACAACACATCTGGACCTTCACACGGTCTACCGGGGCTGTTAGACCATCGCTGGAAAACGAAGGCCTGGTGCTCCGGGCGTCGTGGAACTACCGGGATTGGTATTTCCAGGTCTGGGAGCCAGAAGTAGCTGATCTAACCAAGGTTCCTCCTCCTTCCTCTTACTCAACCTCTTATAGTAGTGATCCATTCTTTAAGACGGCAGAAGGCGCACCATGTGCCTATATCTACCCGGATGGGCCTGCTAACTCAAACGAAACAAACGTAACGGGGAATCCTACGAATATCGATTGGGTAGCTACTAAGAATCCTACGTTCCAGATTCCCAAGGTGATCTATTATACCCGACGTTACGGATGGGGCTGCGAGATCATCTCCCAGCTGCCAGGCAACTTTCTCCAAACTGTCTTGTACGGTATTATTAAGACAGACGACCAAGAATATCTCCACGAGCTACCACCTAGCGCAGCGCCGCGAAGAGAGGCAGAGCAAATCTGTACTCGTATTGCTGTTCGGGTTGCAGATGCTATTGTAGAGATGTCAACTTGGCAAAGACCGCTACGTGTTACTGGTGTTTCTGGTATTGATGGCGGTATTATACCAGATCCTAACTTGTGGGAGAACCATATCCCCCTAACGCAACAAGAAATCAACCAGAACCTTGATTATACCCACCGAGATGGGGAAAGACCTGGGGAGCCAGACAAGCGGTGACAAGCACAGCCCTTCCAGAGGCAGCCCTCGGTTGATGGGAATCAGCCCAATGTGCCTTGCGGAACAATACCTCCGTTCGTCGCCTCCCATGCAGAGGCGTCAGCCGGACATGGAACAGACTTGGACCGAGTAGCCTCTGAAACTCGAGCCGTCTGCGGTACAGGGAACGCCAGAGAGGAGGTGCCCGAGATTCTCAGAAGCAGTCGGATGTCCCGGTCCCTGCGCCCTCAGCCTGCATTCTGTCGCCGCGTAACTCTTTAAGCGGCCTCCCTTCCATCGTGGTTGGTAATTGGGAGAGGCAGTAGAAAAAGCCTGCCATGACCAACTCTTGGAGCTTGCGCACCTGGACTTTCACGGGGCCGTACTCTTACATCCACAGAGCTCCCTTAGCAGGTTTTTATCAATGTTATCCGACATCTCGCAGTGTCTGGGCGACCCTCCATGGCGATATTGCTGTTGGACGTTGAACTTCTCCAGCCGAACTTTTTCCGATCCGCCGAGGTTATTCCGTTACGGCCAGGAAATCCGCCCGCGCACCGGCTCCATTGAATGACATCGCCGCGTACGTCGCCCCTTATCTTCTCGACCATAACCCACTCCCTCGTTGACATCAAATATCAAACTTCCGATGTGCAACCATCACTCTCCGAATTCTCGTTGCTCTTCTCGACGTCCCCGGGGGATCGGGTGAATGATGCATGCTGATTGGTTGGTCGGGCGGCCCACTTCTGTACCCCTGAAGCTGCTGACTAAGAGTGCAAGATCGAAGAATTGGAATGCGTCGGTGGCTGGGCGGCAAATTCCTCACCACCCGAAATGTCGCGTCGCGCGACTTCCCTCACCCCTCTCCATGCATCTCACCATCAGCGCATTCCGTCGGCCATGGCAGACCAAGCGCGATCGCAGATCATTGAGGACAATCCTATTGGGAAAGGCCTTGATGCGTTCCGCGCTTCATTCGGTCCAATCTGTGAAGACGCGAGCGTCCCCTGCGCTCCGGACTCGCTAGATCGGCTCGGCCAAGAAGGTAAGAACCACACCACAGCTTCGGCCCAGTGTGCCCCTCTAATCATCTTGCAGATCTCCAGAATCTTGTTCTCGACCTGCTCTTCGCTTTAAGAAACGTCTCCGCGGTTCGCTTCCTACGATCAAAGGCCGGCCATGGGACCCTTCGTAACGACCTCCTCAAACTTAACTCGGCTGTCAGCTCCGACGGCTTCGATCTCGACCGCGTCAAACCTCTCCTAAAAGCAGCCATCGCAGATGACCCGGACGACACCGCTATCTGGGGCCAAGTCTACCACGCCGTCACCGAATCCACCCCGCCTCACCGGTCGATAGCCTCTTCCCTCCAGCAAACCCCTTGGCTGCACAACACGAGCAGTTTCGCGAACTCCTCCGAATACCGCCAAGATGTGGACAGGGTCCTTAAGTTGGAGCTTGGTCCTCTCTACGTCGGGCTTCCTCGCTTCCGCGAAACATATTTCGGGCGTGTGGCCGGTCTTGAAACAGCTGCCGAGGCTGTTTTCAAGGACTGCTTGGGAGGCAGCAACCCGCTCTTCGATGAAGGCTGGACCGGATGGCCAAAAGACGCAAACCAGAACGACGTCTTAAGCTGGTTTGCGGGCTTGTGCGAGAAGCTGGCGGCATTCGCAGAACACCACGAGTCAAAACCGGCATATCGACGGAGACCATTGGCACAGCCCAACAAGCCAACCGAGGGTTCCACAGGGGAGCGCAAACTAGACGTCGGCTTTGTGAATGACATCAACGCCGACAAGGATTCTCGATGCCACTGGTCGATATCAAGTCACCTCTGTTGCGCGACATACTCAGGAATGTCTTCAAGGACATTCGTAGTGTCTCCCTTGCTGGTGTTGCTCCCTCGGTATGAATCACCCGCCATTCTAGCAATCGTCTGCTCACATCTCACAGATTGAACGCGAGGCTCTTTTCCATGTCCGTGAGGAATTGAAGGCGAACAGAGACAAGGAATCCCAGAATATAGGTCAGAAACACCTGGACCTGCTTGTGGCCTACGCAGAGACAACCTTCAAATCGACCGTCGACCAACTCTCCGTCCTCCTGGGGAAAGAGGACATCACATATGACCTGCTATGGGCGCTCTTTACACCCAACGCAGAGGTATACACAACTTGCCCGGGCACAGGTGCCCCAAGATGCGTTTTGTACAACCACTGCGAGGAGAGGACAGAGATGGATGGCTCAAGGTACATGTACGTCGAAGGCCGCTATCTGAACTCTGATGGGAAGGCACTCGGCGAAGCCACCACGAGCATCAAGATCCCCATCTTCCGAGGAGCAAAACGGATCCAGCATCTTCCAGCATATCCGCTTCAGTACCACGCCGAGAAGGAAACAGCAAGACGGGAACTGATCCGGTGTGGCCGTGACTTTGTTTCTTTGATGGGGATCCACCATCGAGACTACGAGGGAAAAGCGTTCTTCATCAACGACAAAGGCATTATAGTCGGCCGACACGTCAGAGGTCGGATTATGGTGGACGCCATCGGTTTCCAGGAGAGCAAGCTGGACTATCCCTGCCCACGAGTCCAGAAGGTGACGAAACGTTACGCCTGGCTAGTATCTCCCGACGCAGCGGCGCAGATCAAGCTAGAAGTCGTCAGCCCAGATCAGCTGGAAGACTCCGACTTCCTCATTTGCAGCCCGACAGTCTTCGGCTTCAGTCTGGGAAGCAAGGCATTCTGTACGCTTTCCCTTCTAATATGAGACATCCGCTTATCAGTCACAGTGGAGTTTGCCGTTGTCAACATCAGAGCGATTGAATGGAGCCAGTCTTCGTTTGATGATGTCAGAATCCCAGAAACGCAGAAGAGGCCAATTCTAGGTCTCACGGCAACCTATCTGGGCCGGAACCCCGAGAGCACGCTCACCGATCTCGTTCCAGGCAAAGGACAAGGAATCAATTTCCTACTCTAGTATGTGGCTGGTTCCCTCCCAAAGTACTTGGCTAACGCAAATTAGTGGGCCTCCCGGCGTAGGCAAGACGTTGACTGCGGAGACACTGGCCGAAACCCATAAGATGCCGCTTTACGCAGTACGTCCCTCCGACGGTAGTTTTATGGGTCTTGCTGACCGTTCAGGTTCCTGCTGGACAGATAGGCGTAGAGCCTGCCACAGTGGAAGCGATGTTGACGATGATTTTCAAGGTTGCCAGCCGCTGGAAGGCCATCTTGCTGATTGACGAGGCGGACATTTTTATGGCCCAACGCTCGAGCGAGCATCTTCAACTTAACGCCCTCGTGTCTGTGTTCTTACGCCAGCTCGAGCAATACGACGGAATTCTGTTCCTCACGACGAATCGATTGCAAACATTCGACGGAGCCATTCTAAGTCGGATTCATGCTTCGCTCAAGTATGATGAACTGAATAAAGACGCCCGCAAGGCAGTGTGGCAGTTCTTCATTGGAAGAGCGATGACAACACATGGTAACCCAGCTTGCAGCGAGCGCGCGCTAAATGAGCTCGCAGACAAGAAGATGAACGGCCGAGAAGTAAGAGAGGTTCCCTCTACGTTAAGGATCAATGCTGATTATTGGCACCAGATAAGGAATGCCGTTTTCGTGGCTCATTCGATGGCCCAGTACGAGCGTAGTGTTTTGAAAGCATCGCACCTGAAAAATGCCATAGCTTCGAAAGCGCAATTCCATGAGGACTTCCAAGGCGTGGGGGCCGCAGAGAATACGAGGGCCTACTTCTAGCAAACCGGCTGGGGCGAGGTATAATCTTGGGTGGGGAACATGGACTGGAGGGAGTCGTAGCCAGAGAGTCTTTTGTGGTTTACGCTTTTCTTTTCTTTGTTTGCATCATGAGGCAAGGGTATCCAGATTGACACATCTTCTCTCCATCAATACGTGCTTCGAAATATTTTCCCATCGCAGCCGTCGCACCCATCGTCGCATCTTACTCCAGTGAAGTGAAATTTTCTGGGTCAAATGCCTTGAGGAACGAAAGGGCTTCTATTCTGCCGGCTGTGCCTTGAGGAACGAAAGGTCTCTATCCCAACCGCCCCACATTTACTCATCAATTTTTGCGTCTGACCAATCAGGCGACCTTTCTTTCGATCTGTCCAATCAAGTGGCCTCGCTCTGGCAGAGTCCCACTTCTAGGCCAAGTGGTGCGTGCCCTGAAAGTGCCCCGCAGCAGTTTTTGGGGTAAATCACGTGCCAACGCATAAATTTCACGGTAAGCCGTCTCGTAAACCGCGTCTTTGTCGCGTGTCCCTCCTTTCTTCACCAATTCCAAATCTCCGCTTCCCTGATAGTCGTCTCGCTCAATTGTTCCAGCCTCTTCTCCGCCGCTATCATGGTTTCCGGTACGGTGTGGCCCACGACGTCCCACTCCCGCGCCTTTGATAGCAGCACGATCCCGTCCAGCGACGGACACCGCAATAGCTGTACGTAGTGGCTGTAAGGATCGCATTAGCTGGGGACCGCTTCCCCGTTCATCACTGTCGTCCGTGTCCCGCGCAGCTCCAGCGCCACCCGATCCAACGTCCTGCTCTGCACTTTGTAGTCCGTACAGGCGAACGCTGCTACGCACGGTAAGCCCCGCGCTTTTTCGATCAAGTCAAGCTGGCTAAGGTGGCCTAGTGGAACGGTCTAGTGGAATAGCGGCACGCCGTCACCGATCTTGTCTACCCATGTTGCGCCAGTCCGGATTTCTCGCTCGCCCAGATCTCGTTTGAGCCCTGGGAATCTGTCAGATTGGGGCTCCCAGCTGGGAATAGCGTCTGTGGTCTGTGCACATGGAGCTCAAAACATGGGCAAATTCCCCTAGTTACTAAAATGATCAGAACTTAAGCATCTACAACATCTGAATCAGAACCTCTAATTGCTCCATTTTGACCGCTTCAATTGACTATATGAGTCATAAGCCATTCAGAGCTTGAATCTGACAGAATCTCAATCCGGCGAGACCGGGTGCTTCCACGTTTGGTATGCGACTAAATCAATCCATATCGCGTGAGTCACACGCGTGGTCCTGTGACCGGAGGCAGCAATCTAAGTTCCGTGACACCAGCCCAAAATCTGGTCCAGCTCAAAACCTGGTCCAGCTCAAAGTGGTCCAGCTCAAAAAATGAGCCAGCTCAAAGTGAGGTAGCTCAAAAAGAGCTAGCTCCAAATCTGAGTCAGCTCACAATCGATGTGATGTTTGAGGGGGCTTGTTCTAGTGCACCAAAATGTCTCTGGTTGCTGCCTGGGCTGCGCAACAAGCGGGGTAGGTGGGGCACGCGGGTGAATCGGAAGCAGACCATATGGATCTTCGCCCTCACCGCAAGTCCTACCCGACTTCACCCACGACAAACTTGGCGTCTCAACACCTTTCTCCTCTTTTGAGTCTCGACAAAGGATTCCAGTTGGCCAATATGTCGTCTTTCAAGTCTAAGACACCCTCGCTCCCCTCGCAGGCAGTAGGCGCGTCTGTGGACAGGGACCAGGCTGTCACGTCTAACGTGACAGACACCATCTCCACGCTGCGGTGGTCGCCGGTGGCTAGCTACCTCGCGGCCTCGTCGTGGGACGGAAAGGTCCACATCTACGATGTTGCTAATGATCTGACCGCCAAGGGCGTTGGCGTCATCGACGCAGGATCGCCGGTCTTTACCTGCGACTGGAATCAGGTAAGTCTGAATGCGTCTAACCCAACAGCTCGAACGATCGGGAAGAATGAAGGAAACAATACAAATATCTCGTGATTATAGGTAAGCGCACGGCTTCCCCCGAGATGGGCAGCCATCTCGCTCTAACCACTTGTCTAGGATGGCACTATTATTGCTGGAGCTGGTGCCGGAAAGAAAGTCTATCTTCTCTCCGCCGCTACCGGCCAGGCAACATCATTCATCGCGCACGACGCGCCCATCCGCTCTCTGCGCTTTGTCAAGGTCCCTAACGCCCCGTTGGACATTATCGTGACGGGGTCGTGGGACAAGACGGTGCGCTACTGGGACGTCCGAAACACCGGCTCTCCCCTTGCGACTTTGACCTGCAAGGAGCGTGTCTACTCCATGGACGCTGCCGACGGCCTTCTCGTAATTGCCACCGCGGACCGCCACATTCAGCTTGTCGACCTAAAGGCCGACCCCAACAACTTCAAAAACTCCACCACCAACGACCCCCTCAAGCACCAGACCCACGTCGTGACTGCCTTCCCTGACGGTAAGGGTTACGCTGTGGGCAGCATCGAGGGGCGTGCTGGTATCAAGATGTTTCCCGAGACCTCGTCGGACAAGTCTCAGTACAGACCCCACTATCCCGCTATACCACACTCGCCAGGTGACTAACCATCCATCTCAGTTCCTTCACCTTCCGTTGTCACCGACACGAGGCCCCCGCGCCTAAAAGCGCAGCCAAGGACGTGACAAAGACGGTGGACGTGTGGGCTGTGAACGACATCAACTTCCACCCGGTGCACACATCGATTTTTACCACGGCGGGTTCGGACGGATACATCTACTTCTGGGACCGGCTAGCGCACGCGCGGTTCTACACCTTCCCCCGGCGCGAGGGCGCCATCTCGGCCTCGGCCTTCAGCCGCAACGGCAGGGTCTTTGCCTATGCCGTCGGCTACGACTGGGCCATGGGCTACGCCAAGAACTCGCCTACCTATCCGCTCAAGTTGATGCTGCACCCCGTTGCCGATGAGGAGGTTAAGCCCCGGAAGGGTTAGGAACAGAAATGGGAACGACGGAGAGGAGAGTGCTAGGATATGAGAGATTGGGCCAGGGTACCTCGGGTTCTGGAGGAGATATTGGCTGTTTGGCAAGAGCATGAATTGCTTTGCGGACCCTAAGGGGGGATGTGGTTCAGGGGAGTGGCTACAATAACACAGCATAAGATGCTGCTAGACCAACTCCACCTCTGGATGCATTAAGGCACCAGGAGCATAAAATGCTCACAGGATCGGAAGGGATGCTTGAGATGTAGAGGAAGGCGACTTTGCAAGACACGGTTCGGGAGGCGGATTTCTTATGTCGTAAAGATAGTACCCATCCATATCTACCGTCTCTCATAAAGAGCAGAAGTGAAAAGACTAAACTGATCGGGTAAAGACTGCGCGTCGTGTTGGTGCGAGGATGCCTGATAGAGCACGCTGGAGGACACAGCTTCGGAATGTCTTCCCGTAGTTGGGTCGTCCAGTGTGTAAACATCGAAACTTCGATATCAAGGCTCTAGACGTTTGGACCCCCTAACCGATCCCCCCCCATGCCGATTATCATCAAACTCACGCGACACGGACACGTCTTCCCATTCTAACAGCCACAACACCACCATTTTCACTGCAAATACCACCAAAATCGCCATGGCCACGCTCCGAGAGAAGGACATTCAGTTGGCAATTAATGATGTGCGTAGAGGCGCGAAATTGCGCGAGGCGGCGGAGCAGAACAACGTGGGATACGGTACGCTCTGGGGGCGCCTCTATGGTGCAACTACTCCCAATGAACGAGAACTACGGTACTATAGGCTTTCTCCTGACGAAGAGAGTCTTTTGGCAAGTTGGGCTCGTAATGAAGAAGCCTCTGCAAGGCCACCTATAAAGGCACAACTTACCAGAATGGCGCAATAAATACTAGCCTAAGGCGGAGAGACTTAGCTCCTTGGCAAGTAGTGGGTGAATCGCTTCCTGGCGCGCTATAAGAACGTCAGGGTCAAAACCTCTCGCCCTCTGGATTAATAGCGACGTAAAGGTAGTACTAAGGAAGCCTACAATACCTTCTTCAAGCGCCTGAAGTATCAACTTAACAGCAAAAGCATCACCCTAAGCCATATCACTAATATAGACGAGCACGGTATACAGGAGGTTAAATCTACGGAAGGCGGCAAGGTTATTAGGGACTCCCTAACGACGAGGGTATATAAGGAGACTTCGAAGGCTACTACCTGGGTTTCTGTAATTAAAGCCGTTACCGTTAGAGGCCGGAGACTTACGCCTGTTATAGTGTTTACAGGAGCTAGCTTGCAGGGCTAGTGGTACCCTGATTACTTTAGGGAGCAGGAGTATATTCGCGATTGGAAGTACGATTACTCTCCTATAGGCTTCTCTAATGAAAGAATTGTGTTAAAGTGGTTAAAAGAGGTCTATATACCTAAAATAAGGCCTGAAAACGCTACGTAATGGAGGCTCCTGATTCTCGACGAGGCATCTAGCCATTGTGCTAAAGAATTCAAGCTTACCGCCTTCTAGAATCGGATTCAACTGCTTTATCTACCCCCTTACACATCCTACAAGACTTAGCCACTAGATCGTAGCGTTTTCTCTCCTATAAAGACTTACTTTCGCTAGTTAACTGCTCCCTTGGCTAGCTACAGAACCACAAGCCCCCTTAATAAATAATGATAGACCCTGGCCTATAGAGATGCCTCTATTCTTAGCTATACGGCTAATAATATACGCAGCGGCTTTAGAAAGACCGGAATCTGGCCTTTTAACCCTTTAAAGATTCTGGAAGATCGCTAGGCAATCGTCGGAGACTCCCCCCCTCCTCTAAGCCGCTCCCCTACCCCTATTAACCTTCCTATTACGGCAGGTATATACCTGGAGACTCCCTAACGGAGCTGCGATATTTACAACGGCCTGCAGAACGCTTTGTAATACCAATCTCCTTCTTTACGTAACGTTCGGAGCCTTCTAATCAAGGCAGGGAAAGCTTTAGATGAAGGTAATGCTCGGAGGGCTTTTTTAGAGGCGGAAAACTTGTATTTAAAAGCCGATTTAGAAGCTGAAAAGCCGCGGAGTAGGAAGAAGGTTAAAGAGCCTCTAAACAGCACGTTTCCTAGTATGGAAGCAATTGCATAAGCTAACGAGGCCTCTATGCAGCCCCCTAGGCCACAGAAGCGGAGGAAGACTGCAAACCTACCCCTTGAGGTGACAGAGCGTGTGGAGGAGGTTATTTAAGTACTCTATAGGCTTCATAAGGCGGATGAGATGCAGGAATAATAGATTTGTATTGGTTTTTAGCCTTGTGTTAACGATTTTGTTACATGGTTGTTGGGGGGATGCCCCCCGGTTACATGATCGGTTAGGGGGTGGATCGGTTAGGGGGTCCAAACGTCTAGTAGCCCACCGCAAAGCCTTAGATCGTTCGTTAATAACACATTTATAAACCGTTGTTATGGCGTAGCGTGCCATTAGTCCTGAGCCCTACTTGGGACTAACCCAATTGAGCGCAGCCCCACCAGGCAGATGGTCTGTGCGTCCCACAACCATTTCTGCCCCTCCATGGCTGGCTCTGTGGAAGTTCTTTCTCTTTCCTTTTCTTCAGCTTAGAATTTTCGTATCAACAAAGAGTATACTGAAGCATTGTCTCAGTTCCTTGCGTAAGCCGTGACAAGCCGGATGTAATCTCCCTGTCCAAATGTCTGGCCCTTAATATCTCCTATAA
>Ga0247769_1000417_pt1 | contig 11023 bp, 9 predicted proteins | sample UWRJL166409R6_FD_179942 | JGI IMG/M metagenome (GOLD analysis project Ga0247769, IMG submission 179942) | Plant litter microbial communities from Arlington Agricultural Research Station in Wisconsin, United States - UWRJ-L166-409R-6 | ecosystem: Environmental > Terrestrial > Plant litter >... | reverse complement strand
TCACGTGGTTGTTCGTGATGATCAACCCATTGGGGTCGTACACGAACGCGGTGCCGACCCCTTGCCCCACCACGCGCCGGCGACCCGACGCACCACGCCGCTCTTGCAGGGTCTTCACGAACACGACCGCGGGATCCGCCTTGGCAGCGAGATCTGCGAAGCTTTGCGGCGCGCGCGCGCCCGGCAACGGGGCTGGCAGGGGCGACAGGGTAGGCAGCGCCGTCGCGGTCACGGGCAGCGCGCCCGAGGGCAGCGCTGCGGGTCCCGTACTACTGCTGACCGTCGAGAGGCGTTTGCAGCCTCCCAAAAGGGTAAACCCCGCGAGCAGCGCCGCGAGAACGATGCCGGCCCGTGTCACCCGAGTCACTTGTGCTTTTGCGAGACTTCCACGAAGCGGAGCCGGAGGTCGTAGAGCGCCTGCGTCAGCATTTGCTCTTCGGCCCCCGTCAGATTCCCGTGGGTCTTCTCTTGAATCAGCGCCAAAAGATCGATCGTTTGGCGGGCCATCGGCAAATCGACTTCTTCATTCACGCCACCCGTCGGATGCGGAGCATCGCCCAGATGCAGCAGAGCCGAGTGGCTCAAGGACAACACGAAGGTCGTGAAATCCACCGCGGGCAAGTCGTCCGACTGGGACGCCGAACTCGAGTCGGGTTCGCCGTGGCCTTGGCTCACGTCTCGCTCTCCGCTTTCTCGTCGTCTTCTTCGTCCTCATCGTCGTCGTCGTCGTCGTCGTCGTCCTCGTCTTCGGCCGCAGCGGCAGCTGCGGGCGCCGGCTCCGCGGCGGCGGCGGGAGCTTTCTCGACAGCGGCGGGGGCGGCCTTCGGGGCAGCCTTCACCTTGACGTCATCGTCATCGTCGTCGTCCTCGTCGTCGTCGATGTCGTTCAGTTCATCCTCCAGCGAGCGCACGGCCACGGGGGCGACGACCGGGCGCGCTGCAGCGCGAGCCACGACAACGCGCTCCACGCGCTCGGACTCTTTGACCAAGGCGGGCTGCTTGAGCTCGACCTCGACCACCAGGTCGGTCACGTCGGCCAACGCATCGACGTGCTTGGTCAACTCACTGTCGGTGAGCAAACCACGCTTGAGCATGCGCTCGCGCACGCGGACGTCGTACTTGAAATTCTCGGGAATCGGCATGAGCTCTCCGTGTCAGTCAGCTCGGATCCCAATCGGATCCGAAAAGTAGTGCGGGTCATCGGCCCGTCGGCCACGACCCTCGGGCGCCTTTCCTAGCGCCGGGATGGCCCCCTAAGCAAGCTCTCAGGCGTAATCAGCGGCTGGGGCTCGGGATCTTCGGCCAGAATGCGTAGCTCGGCCTGCTCCAACTCGTCTTCCGTGGCGGGTCGGACCTCCCGGGCCTCGACCTCGAAGCGTAGGGTTTGCCCGGCCAAGGGGTGGTTGCTGTCGACCACCACCGCGTCCTCGCTCACGTTTAGCACTTGGAGCAGCACCTGGCGGCCCTGCTCGTCTTCGGCCTCATAGCAGTCCCCCGCTGCGACGTCGTCCGGGAAGTCGGCGCGGTCGACCTCGACCTGCGCTTCCGGCGTGCGTAGGCCGAAGGCTTGCTCGGGGCTGAGCAGCACCGTGCGCTGGGCGCCTTGCGCCAAACCGGCCAGCTTTTCTTCGAGTGCGGGAAAGAGCACGCCGTAGCCGATCAAGCAGCACAACTCACTTTCGCCCGTTTCGACCAGCACGTCTTCTTCATCGAACACTTGGTAGCCGAGCCGAGCCCACATGCCCGGGCTCAGCTGGTACGCGGTGCTCTCGGGCATCTGCGGCATCTGCCGCCGGAGTAGCACGACTCACGGCCCGAGTCCGCTCACAATCTTGCCCGCGATGGCACTCGCAGCGATTACCAGAGGGCTCGCCAGGTACACGCGACCCGGACCGCTGCGGCCAGGGAAATTGCGGTTCACTGCGCTGACCGTAACCTGCTCCGCGGAAGTCGAAGTGCCGGGGCCCGCGCGAATGCACGCGCCGCAGGACGGGTCCAACAGACTTGCGCCCACGCGCTCGAAGAGCTCGATGTAGCCGCGCTCGGCCGCATAGCGGCGCACGCTCTGCGAGCCGAACTGCAGGTAGAACAGCACCCCTGGCGCCACCCGCCGGCCACGCTCGAGTGCATCGCGAATCACGGACGCATACAGATCCATGTCGCTGGCCTTGCCGCCCGTGCACGACCCGCCGTAGGCGATATCGATGCGTACCTCGGAGCCCAGCTGCTGTTCCAGCAAGGAAAGCGGGATCCCGCTGCGTGGATCGCCAGGCACGGCCACCATGATCGGCACTTCGGAAAGATCGAGCTCGATGCTGAACGCGTACTGTGCGCCTTCGTCCGGGAGCACCACGCGCGCAGCGAGCTCTTCGCGCGTAGCGCCGCGCGCGCTCATCAGGTACTCGATCACGACTTCGTCAGCGGCGATGATGCCGGTGAAAGCGCCGGCTTCGACGGCCATGTTGGTCAATGTGGCCCGTTCGCCGAGGGGCAACGAGCTGAGGCCGGGGCCAGAGAATTCCAAGACCTTACCTACGGCGCCCCCGCCCTTGATTTCGGGACGCGCGAGCAAGAGCAGCATCACGTCTTTGGCGCACACGCCCTGACCGAGCGCGCCGCGCAGCATCACGCGCACGCTTTGCGGCACATCCACACGAATGTCGCGCGTGAGCCAAGCGTTGGCCATGTCCGTACTGCCTACGCCAAAGGCCAAGCAGCCGAGCACGCCCGCCATGCACGTGTGCGAATCAGTGCCGATCACGAGCTCGCCAGGTAACGCCAAATCTTCGATCACTTTGTTGTGACAGATGGCCTCGCTGCCCGCGGGCTGACCGTTGCGTTCGACCTCGCCGAACAAGCGCACGCGGTGGCGGAGCGCAAACGCTTGTTGCACGGTAACCAGTTCGCGCGACTGCTCGACCAACCCGAGTGCACGGTGCTTCGCCGGCATCACGCTCTCCAAGAACGTCAGGTGATCTCGAAACAGCACCAGGGAGTCGGGATCCGCAACGCGCGCGTCTTCGCCGAAGCCCGCGCGAAAGAGCGCGTCGGCCATGGGGGTCACGTATTCATGGCTGAAACGCAGGTCCGCGCGGGCAAACAGCGCGTCCCCGGGCGCCACCGCGGGTAGGCCGAGCGTGCCGCGTTCGGCGTCGCACACGGCGTGGCTGGCCAATATTTTTTCGGCCAGGGTCATCGGCCGCGGCGCGTGGCGCGTTAGCTCCGGCGAAAGCGCGCCGCTCAAGCGCGCGCGGTTGTACGAAAAGAGCCCGCCCGCCTCGACAATCGCGCGCGAGATCGGCGAGAGCTGCCGAGAGAATTCGCTGAGCTCGAGCTCCTCGCCCTGCTCCAAGCGCTCCAGCAGCGAAAAGTCCGTGCTCGTCAAAAGGCCGATGTTCTGACAATTCTGTAGGTAAATCTTCTCGAAGCTGGGCGCGAACACCAGCTTCACCCCGCATGCGAGCTCGGCATACGGCGCGGTCTCGCGCGAGCTGCCGCAGCCCTTGCTCGGCCCGCTGACGATCACCTGGAAGCCACCATCGCGAACGGCGTCTCGCGCGATGATTTCGCCGCGCAAACCGACCAGGCAATAGCGAGCCAGCGTTTGGTCGTAATAGTAGCAGGCCCAGGCGGGGGTCAGCTCATCGGTCGAGATGTTCGAAAGGAGCGGGCGTTCGGCCTCGAAGCGCAGCGTTTCGCCAGCGAGCTGCGCGCGCAGTAGCTGCGCGTCTTCGGTCAGGTACAGGACGCGGCCGGATAGACGAACGGTACTCATGAATCACTGCCGTGCGCGTCAGAGGCCGCGCCGCACAGCACCGCCAGCACTCGCAACGAAAGCTCGAGCTCGAGCTCCGAAGCTCGGCAAGCGTCGGCGCGCTCGGCGACGAGCCGAGCGCGGTCGAGGAAACGCGCGCGCTGCTCCACGGGTACGGCCAGCGAGACTTCTGCGATCGACACGCGACGAGTCTAACAAATTTTGCCAGCATGCCGAATCAGCGCCAAAAAAGCCGCCGAAGAGCCTTGCCTGGCCAGGGAACTCCGGGGGAAGCTCGCGCCCGTGTTTCGGGTCCGCCGCTCATTCGTTGCCCTGCTCCCTTTGCTCGGGGCGCTCGTTGGCTGCCCAAGAACGAAGACCGAGCCAAACCCAAAGCCGTCGAGCACTGGGACAGTGGCAAGCGCGACGAGCACAGCGTCACCAGCGCCCAAGGTGCCGGAACCGCTGCCCAACGAACGAGTCGAGATCCCAGGCGGCACCTTCAACGTCGGTAGCCGTCCTGGCGATCCGGGGCGCAACCCCGAGCTGGAACCGCGCCTGACCTCGATCGAGCTCGGGCCATTTCAGATCGATCGCTTGCCGTACCCGAACGACGGCAAGAGTCCACCACTGACGGGCGTGAGTCGCGAAGAAGCCAAGCGCCACTGCGCGGAGCACGGCCAACGCCTGTGCACCGAGCTCGAATGGGAGCGCGCCTGCAAAGGGCCGACCAGCACCGACTACGCGACAGGTAAGACTTGGGAGGCGCGTTGCGCGAACCAGCCGCTGAGCTGTGCCTCGGGCTTCGACGTGCTGGCCATGGGCGGCAACCTGCGTGAATGGGTGGCCAGCGAAATCCCAGGCAAAGACGGCAGCGGCGCGCGCGCCTTGTTCCGCGGCGCACCCGCGAGCGCCGCCGGCCCCGAACATCGCTGCTCTGCGCGCCGCGCGTTGGATAGCGAAACCCGTGCCGAAGATTTGGGCTTTCGCTGCTGTAAAGGCGCGCCCAACGCGGCCATCGTGCCCGAACCCAAGCTGGGCGATACCTTCACCCGCGCCAAGATCAGCAGCGAGGCGCTCGAGAAGGTGTTCAAACGCGATCCGCACACTGCAAACATCGTTGGCCTGAAATTCTACCGAGAGCCGGACGCCGCCAACACGGTGGTGGCGCGAGGTCCCGGCGACAAGAAGGGCTTCCTATTTACGGTCGCGCCGCTCGTCTGGCGACCCACGGCCGGCGCAGAGTTCCTGCTCGTATCCGGCAAATCGGGCGACACCGATGCCTTCGTTGCGGTGCTGCACGTGCTCGGCGACGACGAGTACTCGGTCGCCGCGAGCTTCTTCATGAAGAGCGAACCTGGCCCGGTCGCCTTCGCCTACAGCGACTCGATCCGGCCGCGCTTGCACTGGAGCACGTGCTGGGGCTGCCCGGGTGAAACCGGCAAGATCTTGTTCCGTCCGCCCGAGGGCGTGGTGATCTTTCAGCCCTAGTTCGGCCCGATCGGGTGCGATGGGCGGGAGCGCCTGGTTCACTTCACGCTGTCGAAAACCTGCTGGAACTCCGGCGAGAATGCCGCATCGGTCCGGCTGATCTCGGAGCCCGTATCCCAGAGCACTGGCACGATCCCCCGGCTGACGGAGGCCTTCGCCACCGCGGTCATCCATGCGACTCGTGACGCGGCTTCGCGCACGAAAGGGTCCGCGCCGCGGGTTACCGCGAACTCGCCGAGGATGATCGGCACCTTCTTGTCACTGCTGCATGTCGCGAGCTTGGCGAACAAGCTCTCTAGCGTTTGCTTTTCTGCAGCACTGCCCCAAGTCGTAGAGAGCGGCTGCGTGTCGTTCGCGTCGTTCTTGTCTTTGATGGTGAAGGTCCACGGCGTGTAATAGTGAATGGACAGGAACAGCCTGCCTGTGCCGGCAGGATCGGTCGGAACGGTGAACGCGGATACGCACGTCTTGTCGATATCCGTGTTGAAGCCGGCGATCAGCAGCGCGCGCGTCGCGTTGTAGCCGCCCTGGGCGCGGACGGTGCTGACGAAGAGCTGATTCATCTCGTTGAGCGGCGGAATGTCGGGCGTTCCGTACTTTTGCCCATCGCTGGTCCAGCTACCCTCTTCATTCATTCCTTCGAGGATGAGCTGATGGCCGACGCCGTTGAAGGCTGTGCCGATCTGCGTCCAGTAGTTGGCGAACTTGGTCTTGATCTCATTGGTGAGCGAGAACGGTGGCGAGCCTTGCTCGTTGTTGATCCACCCTCCGTCCCAATGGATGTTGACGATGGCGTACATGCCCGCGCCGGTGATCCAGCTAACCACCTGTTTCACGCGGTCCAGCTTCGCCGCATCGATGGTGCCGTTGTTCGCGTACGTGTCCCAGGCGACCGGAACGCGCACCGTCTTGAGCCCATGGCTAGCCAGACCATTGATGAAGGTCTGCGTGATCAGAGGCTGTCCCCATCCCGTTTCCCAAGTGGTCGTGTTCTCGAGCGTATTGCCGATATTGGTGCCGACCCCCAGGGCTTTTACGAGCCCTTTCGCGTCCACGGTCGGGTTGCTTCCGCCGGTCCCATTGCCACCGTTTGCGGAGCCGCTGCTTGTCGAGCCGCCCGCTGCTCCCGCAGCGCCGCCGGGTGACGTCCCGCTGCTTGCTCCGCCGCTACTTGCCCCGCCGCTGCTTGCTCCGCCGCTGCTTGTTCCGCCGCTGCTCGCGAGGCTGCCGCTCGTTCCTGCTGAACTCTCGCGGCCGGCGCGACCGGCCCCCGCACCGACTCCGGCAGTGCCGGACGAGCCGATGCTGTCGTTTTCGCCTGTCTTTGGCGAGCAAGCGAGCCCGTTGACGATCAAGACCGGCGTCAGGATCTGAAGAAAGAGGCCCTGGAGGGCGCCGGTGAGTGAAGTTCGAGGTACCACTCTGCGTAATGCGCGCCCCGCAGATTTCGATCACTGGTTTGGAACAAAGCATTCTGACCGTACGTGCTCCGGGACCCAACCGGAGATGGTGCGCAGGTCGAGGTCGACCGTTACTACTGTTGCCGAGCGCCTTTACGTCAGCAATCGCGCCGACGGCATCACCTTTGCCGAAGCCATCGCGGATGGCGACCGGCGCTTGTCATCAAGCGTCTCTTTTATGCGCTAATTGCGCGGGATAAGCCCACATTTCAACCGCGCGGTAGCAAAGTCGGAACCACTACGGCCAAGGGCAATGTCAGCGTGAACACCGTGCCTTCGCCGAGCTCGCTGCTGGCGTGAATGGTTCCGCTGTGTGCGTCCAAGATGCCGCGCACGATCGAGAGGCCGAGGCCAGTTCCGCGGCCGTCGGTTTTGGTCGTGAAGAACGGCTCGAAGATTTGGGGCATGTCGTCTTCGGCGATGCCGGTGCCGGTGTCCGCGACTTCGACCGTCAGGGTCTGTTGGACCTTGTCGGCGTGCATCGTGATCCGCAGTTCACCCCCGTCGGGGGCCATGGCGTGGGCGGCGTTGGTGAACAGGTTGACGAATACCTGGGTGAGTTGCCCCGCCATCCCGCGCACCGGCGGTAGATGGCCGTCGAAGTCGCTCAGGATCTGGATTTTGGCGCCTTGGAACTCGTGTTCGCAGAAGATTAGCGCTTTTTCGACGATCGCAGGCACGTGTACGGTGCCCGGCACATCGGCAGCCGGACGCGCGTAGGCCACGAGGTCGCGCGAGAAGTTGAGGATTCGCGCCGCGGCTTCGCCGATGCGGCGTAGCCGTTCGAGCTCGTCCTCTTGCTCGGCGTATTGGGGACGCGAGCGGGCCATGCGCTTCAGGTAGTCCGAGTAGGCGATGATCGAGGTGAGGGGATTGTTCAGCTCGTGCACGACGCCGGCGACGATTTGGCCAAGCGAGGCGAGCTTCTCGTTTTGGATCACCTGCGCTTGGAGCTTTCGGATCGAACGCGCCGATTCTTCGGCGCGCATGTACAGGCGCGCGCGGCGTACGGCAGCGGCGAGCAGCAACGCGGCTTGCGTGCCGATTTGGGTTTGAAGCGGGCTGAGCGCTTGCAGCGGGCTGGCCAAGTGCAGCGTGGAGCCGACCGCGCCGTCCTCCAAATCGAAGATGCGCTCGTCGTGGAAGCCGGGAAAAAGCCGGGTTGGGTCGCGGTCGATGTCGAGCGCCATGCCGACCGGCAAGCGTGAAAGCACGACCGGAGCCGCGCCGTTGGTGCTCACCACGCACGCGCCGAAGGCCGCGCTCGGCAAGAGCGCGGCCAAGCCGTCCATGAACTCGCGCAGCAGCTGATCGAGCTCGGTGTCGATCGGTAAACTCAGCGAAAGGCGTAGCAGCACGTCGCGCCACGACTGCGCCAGTGGTGACTCGGAACTACGCCGACGCCCGGGGTGCGTAGAATCCGAGACACGGAGCTCCGAAGGGTAGGATGGACTCGACGAGACGGACGAGACCGACGAGCCCGGCGAGCCGGGAGGGACGCTATTCGGTGCAGTCCCGAGCTCTTCGGGATCGCGGCTCATTGCGGCACGTCCCCGCCTTCGTTCTCGCTCGCCTTCTCGAGATCCAAGATCTTTGCCGCGCCCACGTAGCTCTTGGTCTCGTACTTGGTGATCTTGCCGACTTTGCGCACGATCTCGGCCATGCGCTCCGATTCGCCGACGATCACGCTGGCCGCGTGGGAAAGCTGGGGGTGGTTTTCGAGCTTGCGCCGCAAGAGTTCGGCGTAGCCAATCACCGAGGTCAGGGGTTGGTTGAGCTCGTGCGCGGCCGCGCCGGCCAGCTCCGCCACGATGGCCTGCTTTTCGCGTGAGCGCAGCTCTTCTTGGGCCATCGATAAGCGCGCTTCCATGCGCAGCTTCTCGCGGATATCGGTGAAGATACCGACCGAGCCAATCGGGCGGCCATTGTCGATTACGAGCGATGCCGAGAGCTGGACTTGAATCGGCTCCCCGTCCGCATTGAGCATGTCGACTCGGTGATCTTCCAATCTGCCGTAGCCGGACACGTTCGGATCCCGGATCTTGCGCATGATCTCGTGTGCGCCACCGGCGGGATACAACTTGCCGACGTGCATCTTGCCCACCACGTCGCTCGGTGAGTAACCGAAGATGCGCGCCGCGGCGCGATTGAAGAGCAGCACGGTGCCGCGTAAATTGGCCGACACGATGCCATCGACCGAGCTGTCGATCACGCTCTCCAAAAATTCCTTGGTTTGCTTGAGTTCGACCGCGGTCGCGCGTTCCTTGGTGACGTCGCGGAAGCTGAACACGACCGCGTTGTCTTCGTGCAACACGGAGCTGAAGCTGACGCTGATCGTGCGCTCTTCCCCAGCTTTGTCGGTAATCGCGATGTCGACGCCGCGCGGGTAGATGCCGTCCAAAAAGCCGCGCAACAGGCGCGACGCGCGGTCGCGCTCGAGCGGCGCCAAGAAATCTTCGAAGCACAGCGCCATCAGCTCGGTCTCGCTGAAGCCGGTGATTTCCCGTGCGCGTGGGTTCGCGAACAAGACTTTACCGTCCCGGTCGATGACGACCATGCCGTCGGCGGCGCTCTCGAAGAAGTCTGCGTAGCGTTGAAAGAGCTGTACCCGCCGCTCCGCTTCTGCGCGCAGCGAGCGGCTCCGTTCCGTCGCGTCGCGCAAGGATTGCAGGATGCGCGCGTTCCTGAGCGCGATCGCCATGGCGTTGGTCAAGGTAGTGACCAAACTCAGCTCGTAGTCGTCGAAAGCCGATTTGCCCTTCGAGCGCAAGAAGAGCACGCCCATCGCGCCGTGCTCGTGCAAGATCGGTAACAGCGCGAACGAGTTGAAACCGATACCCGGGCCCGCTTGGCGCACGACTTGGAGCAGGGGATGCTCGCTGCCATCGCGGATCACGAGCGCCCGCCCGGTCGTCAATACTTCGCGAATTTCCGGGTACTTGGCCAGATCGATCGGCAAATCACGGAGCTGTGCGTCGTCGCTCGTGGCCAGCACGTAACCGACGTTTCCGGACTCACCGAAGAGCACGATGCTGCAGCGATCGACCTTGGCGAACGCGGCCACGCGCTGCACGACCGTGAACAAGATGTCGCGAATGTCGAGCGTCGAAGCCAGCGTCTGCGTGAGCTCGAGCACTGTCTCTTGATCGCGCTCGCGTTGGTTCAAGCGGTCGACGTATTCTCGCACCCGCATTTGACCGCGAATGCGCGCTACCAGCTCGGCCGCGCGGAAGGGCTTGTGCACGTAGTCGTCCGCGCCGGACGCGAACACCCGCGAAATCTCCTGATCGGCGTCCAGCGCGGTGAGCACCACGACCGGAGTGTCGGCGAGGCGTGGAGTTTGGCGCATGCGCTCGAGCACCGCGAAACCATCGGGCGCCGGCATCACTAGATCCAGCAGCACCACCGTGGGAGTGTGCGTTTCGAGCCAATCGAGCGCCTGCTGGCCGCTCGAGGTCATGATCGGGTTCAGCTGAGCTTCATGCAAAGCCTGCTCGAGCACGTGCCGACTAACGGCATCATCGTCGACGACCAGGATCGAAATCTCGGCGAACACAAGCGTTGCAACTTAGCACGAAGCCCTGCACGAGTTTCGCCTGTCTCGCTCTCGCTTCGTGTGCGCTGCCCCGCGCACTGCGGGTTTGTAAGGGAATGTGGGGCCTTCTGCCCCGCGCTCGGCCGTCTGTAGCCCGTCTCTGGCGCGCGTTCTGCGTTCTCGGTATAAGTCGCACCGTGTCTGCGATGAGGCCTCCCGCGCGATCCCCAGAGCACGAGCTTCAGCCCGGTGATCCCGAAGAGCTGGAAGAGCTCGAAGAACTCGGCGACGAAGCGATCATTGCGCAGCAGACTGCGGCGCACGCGCTGCAGCCGCGGGCCAATGTTTCCGAGGAATCGCGTAGCGTCGTCATCACCGAGCAGCGCGACCCCGAGCCTCCGCGCAATCCGCCGCCCCGATCCAGCGCCGAGGCCACGCTGGTAATTCGCGATCGCCGCGCGCTCGACGAGATGCGGCAGAAGATCGTGCGCCGACAACAGCAGCAAAAGGCGAACAGTCGCAATGCGCTGTATTTGTGGGGTGCGCTCGGCTTAGCGGCCTTCGTGCTCGGCGGGGTAGTGGCGTTTTTGGCGACGGAAACCCACGTCGAGTCTCAAACTGCCGACAACCAGGCCCCCGCCCTGCGCGGCGAGGCGCAATGGCGCCGCCGTCGAGCCCAGCCCAGCCGGGCGCGACGGGCGCTGCCTCGAGCCCCCCGCGGGCCGTGAAAATCGACGATCTGCCCGTCGAACGCAAGCACTAGGCCGCACACCGCGGCGCACC
>Ga0247769_1000416_pt1 | contig 11033 bp, 6 predicted proteins | sample UWRJL166409R6_FD_179942 | JGI IMG/M metagenome (GOLD analysis project Ga0247769, IMG submission 179942) | Plant litter microbial communities from Arlington Agricultural Research Station in Wisconsin, United States - UWRJ-L166-409R-6 | ecosystem: Environmental > Terrestrial > Plant litter >... | reverse complement strand
CCGTCGACGGAAGCAGGGAGCAGATCGTGAAAATTGGCTATCGTCCGCTTGTCTCTTTCCGTGCGTGCATAGAAAGGTGAACATGTCCGATACAAGACCTGGCCGTTGACAGAATACCAAGACCAGGTGGGGAAGTCGAGTTTCGCAAGAATGTTTATATATGAGGGCACTATCAACTTAGACTCCGGTCAACCAAGCTTCTTAGGGGTAATGCAGAGACATGTAGCACAAACGGCCGGGAGAGTATTATATTCTTGATGAGGGGGCTTGTGCCAACCGAAATATTTCGGTCACCCGTCAGGAAGTCCGTGACCGTACCTGTCGCCAGGCCATTCCTCTCAACCTTAACACCACCAACAGGACAACCACAAGGAACAAGGTACCGCCAAATAACGAGAAGCTCCACCCCGGACCAACACGCCTCAGCAGCGCATCTAGCCCGGTAAGACAAGCCGCCGCCATCTCACACCTCACAAAGTTACACGCTGCCTGGGCCGTCGACGGCGAATCCGGATGGATATCCACCAACAGCGTATTTAGGGCCGTAAACACCGGCTGGATCGTCAACCCGATCGCAAACTGCAAAGTCAATGGCGCAGCTATACTTGTATGTATCCCGCCTTCCAGAACCCAACCGTACGCAACAACAAGGGCGGAACTCAGCCCCACGGTGTATACCACCGTCCTCAGCCGAGCTTTTTCAATTGGGAAGTCTCTGAGGTCGCTGCTAAATGCCCGGCCCTTCTCGACTGGGACGCCACATTCTGCGGCTGTCTTGTTGTAGTCTATGTCTAGGACCTTTCCTGTGGCAAATGCGGATATTGCGCACGCGACGCCAAAGGGGAGGTAGATTAGCCCAGCGATAACGCCTGAGACGCGGTAGATTTCGACGAAGAGGGTAGAGAGGGAGGCTTGGAGACAGCAGTAGACTGTATAATTGATGCCGTAGGCGAGGAGGATAATGGTTGTATCCGGGAAGCGTAGGAGTTTCAAGGAGGCGAAGGGGTTGGGGAACTTTCTCCTCTGAGATTTGACTACGTGAATTGGGGGAGGCGAGTCATAATCTCCAACGGCCTCTGGCTCGGTGCGAGCGTGTTTGGGGAGGAGTAGAGGGAGGGGTGGTTTGGTGACACCCTTCTTCGGGGAGATGCTCCCGTTGCCAATGATGCTGCGGGCAGTTTCAGGGAGAAATAGAACCATAGACAGGATGCAGATTGTTGAAGATGCGGCGAGGAACCAGAAAATGGAGCGCCACGTCCAGCGCAGGAGGAGAAGGCCGCTGAGGGCGGGACCGATACTGGGTGGGGTGTTGAGGCTAACGGCCCGGTTAGCAGAGACACGGAGGTGACTCGGGCCAGAGGCGCGAGACAGGGAAGACGTACACAAAAGCTAGGACCCCAGAATACCAGCCGCGTTCCGCCGGTGTAAACAAGTCACTCAGCACCCCATACGCAATTGAGAAGGTGCCTGAGATGCCAGCGCTTTGGAACATACGGACCACAAACAACAGCGCGAACTGCGACTGCAGCGCAAGCCCAACATTAGCGAAAAAGTACACGATTAATGCCACCAAAAACATAGGTCTCCGTCCAAATCTGTCTGCAGCGTCGCCCATGATCGAAGGGAAAACACCCGACATAATAAGATATGACGTGACCGTCAGATTGACCTGGTGGATGTCGACGTGCAAGTCGACAGCAAGAAATGGTATGGCGGGGAAGTAGATGAAGCTGCTAATGCTGGAGAACCAACCAGCGAAGGCCGCAAGACCTATGATAGCGTTTTTCTGTCGGATGGAGAAGTCTGAGTAGTTGAGCTCAGGAGCGGCGGTGCTGAGCTTGGTGGCCGGAGTCTCTGTTTCGGCATCATCCACGGCCATTACTTCTGGGGAGCCCATAATGTTGGGTCAAGCGGAGAGGAATAAGGGAAGAAACGAGTATAGAGAAGCCGATCGCGTCAGCCTGCAAATTTGAGGGGTGCAAAAGCTAGATCCTTTGTGGTGCAATGGGCGGTCAGTCGCTTGGGGCCTAGACCTTCTCGCGAAATCTGGCCCAGCATTTGCCAATTTTCACAGCCAAGGGTTACATAACCCCCCTGCCGGCCCTGTGGGGCCTGCTAAGATGTACAGGTTAGCCGCGCTGCCTTCAAATACGGAATGCAGGCGCAACTCTTCCATGCATGAATTGCAACAGAGTTTTCTATATATAAAGAATGCAAGCTGGGTCAAATGATGCATTTTGATATTTTTGATCAAATGGTGAGTGGCAGCTGCCAGCAGCTGGCAGCCGGGCTGGCAAGCGATGCAAAAGCAAAAAGTAGCTTGCGAATGCTGAACTGTGGAGGGTTTAGCCCCTCTTTTCAACCAAATACGGCTAGCCTTAGCGTAGTACATTGGCCTCGAGCGGGATTGTTTAGTTTTCACGCGCTTAACTGGGGAGAAATTCCAAAAGGGATATAGTCCTCGGAAAAACTAGTGAATACTGAGTTAGTTTTTGCGAGAAGATCTAGGCCTTGCGGGGTACCCGCTAATATTTACGGCAATATTTACCTGGGGTTGGGGTTATCAGTGGGGTTGCTGAACCTCTATTCCATTGGCTGCTTGTTAGTGACCAAGAGCGATTCATGCACTGCATTTGAAATAAGGTGATGTTTGTGGGAGCATTGGTTCGAACATGCACTGAATCTAAATACACACCCGTAAGGCACAAAAGCCTATTTCAACAGCGTAGACTACCTTCCTAATCCTTTGCGAGCTACATATCTCCACGGTATCTATTGATGAGCCAGCTGAGTTCATTCAAAGCCCGGTTGCGAGTCTCGGAGCCAGGAAAATGCGCAGAGTTGATGAGTAGCGTCTCCACCGAGTACAGACGATTCCTATCATCGAACTCTTCAACGGGTTCGCTTGGCTCATAGTTCTTGAAGTACTCATTCCGATAGTCTTCATCGTGCATCTGATGATGTTCGCATCGCCAGATCCCAACCTCCTTCTCATGGTGAGCGTAGTACGCACAAGCATCGTAGATGTAGATCTCGCCAGTCTGCACATCCGTGCCGATGTTCGACTCCCACAAGTCACCGTGAATCAGGCTTGGTTTGATGGTTCGACCTTCGGCTGTCAGGGGATCGAGCAATCGAGGAATCAGCTTCTGAAGTGTGATCTGCATGGCATCATCCAGCTCCTGCCAGAAGCCATTAACTTCGACATCGAGCTTGTAGACGTCACGTATCAATGTGCTGAAGAAAGATGTCCAGCTGTCGTCCCATGCCGTGTTGAGGGGTAGTTTTCCGTCGAACGTGATGCAGTGAAATCCAAACTTGCCGGTCGGGGAGATGCTCTTTTGGTGGAGCTCTGCCAATTTCTCCCCTAATCGAGCAGGGTCGGGCAGCTCGTGGTCGATCGCTAGATAGTCGCAAATAAAGAAGTGGGCATCTTGATCCTTGCACCTTCCATAACCATGGGGCTGCGGGGCAAAGTTGGGAAGTGTCTTGTAGATTTCTGACATCGACATGAACTCGCCAAGAACCCGGTCCGCGCCGTCATGGGCCCTTAGGAGCTGCCATCCCCCATACAGCGTAAGCACGTATTCATCGACTCTATCACCAAGAGAGGAGGCCGATTTCAGCCTTTACCTTGAGGAAGTACCCCTTTTGCGAGCCATCGGCATTTTTGGTGTCGATTCTTGCCGTTGAAGCCCAGCTTGATGTGCCATATCGCTCGACGGAGAGAACCTGGGAGTCCTTCGGAAGAACTCCGCGTCACAAACAATTCGTGTCAACATTTTGGACTTCAATTGGCCGGCAATGATTCGGCGGGCAGGTACCTACCATCAAGAATCGCAACATCCAGTTCAAGTGCCCCTTGGGTCGGATCGCTAGTGGCAGCCATGCTAATGAGAATGCAGCGGTGATTGAAGAGATTTTGCGTGAATGGGCACGGTTGAGGGCTTGTCCTCTTATTCTCCCCAGGGTCATCTTGGAAAGGCAGGAGCTCCCTCCGCGGGGAGCTTCGGGCTCTTAAGATCTCAGAGTACCTAGTAAGCGCCAGCCAGCATCAGGGTCGTTCCATCAGGTTGGACTGCGACAGCGCGCCTATGCGGGCAGGGTGGGGAGGGGGCCATGCAGAAGGGGGGCCTGCACCTATCCAATCGCTGCACGTCGTTTTTGCCAAGGCGATTAAAATTCGTGTGCGCGCCACGCGCAACGCAATGCTTCCAAATGCCTTTATCTCTGCAAGCACAGACCCGTTGAGAAAGCGCTTTCGCGCCAGCACCCTCCATATATCTCTGGAGACGGCTTTGGGCCCCTCGGTGACATCGTCCCAGCCTGCTCGCAGGGGCCTCAGATTGGCCTGGCTGCCTTACTGGACGAAGCCTGAAACCATTTGCCACCAAACGGGCATTCACCTGAAGCTTGCAATTCCATTGCGGTCCCCATTGACATCTACGAGGCTTGGCGCCGCGACCGCGAGGAAGAGGTCGCGATTCACCATGGTACGTGTCTTGAAGGTTCCGAGCCCCGCCAAACCCTGTGGCACGCGCAGAGCCTTAGTTGGAGTTCAGTCATACTGACAAGCGCGGAATAGTGGAAGCGCCTTAAGTCAGGGCGATCCAGTTCAAATGACGCGACTGCCCAATCGTCGTTCGTATTCCCGCCTTCAGAAGGGCAGCCGACGTCCGAATCGCCGCCAGAGCAGCCAGACTCCCCTCGATACCATCGCGCGCAAAGCGACCCAGCGTTGAGCTTGTCGACACTTGCCCCCGCTGCACCACGTCGTCCCTCGGCCTTGTCCGACATCCACGGACAATTATACTCGCCACATCAGCGACAACGCTCGCAGGACCGAAGAGACGACCCCCTCGGGCTCGTCGTGCTACACACACCTCCCCAGCGAACACTAGATGTTCTCTTCATACATGGCCTGGGAGGAACGAGCTTGCGGAGCTGGTGTCGTGACAGAGACTTGGACAATCTCTGGCCCCAGCTCTGGTTGCCGGACGCATTACCGACCGCTCGCATCCTGACATTCGGGTATAATGCGCATTTCTCATCCAAAAAGGAACAGTCGTCCTTCACCATTGGTGACTTTGCTGCCGATCTCCTTTTTCGCATGCGGTATAGCGAAAACACGCCTGAGCGGCTCGGCCAAGTGCCCATCGTTATCGTCGCCCACTCAATGGGAGGCCTGGTTTTCAAGAAGGCGTTTGTGCAGGGTCACCTGAACAACGAGTTCAGGGACATTATGTCTATGATCAAGGCTGTCTTGTTCCTTGCAACGCCACACCGGGGTACCGATCTGGCGGACACCCTCAACAAATTCCTCTCAAGTTCCGTCTTCGGCCACCGTCCCAAAGAGTATGTCACCGAACTTGCGAAAAGAAGTCCAACAATCGACGAGCTGAACGAAGCCTTCCGGCATCATGCATCGAAGCTTCGGATATTTTCCTTCTACGAAACCCTGACCACTGCTGTGGGACCGATCCCTGTCATGATCCTTGACAAACTGACTGCCGTCATGGGCTATCCAAACGAGACACCCTCGCCACTCGCCGCCAATCATCATAATGTCTGCAAGTTCACAGGTGCTGACGATCCCAACTATATTGCCGTTGTCGGCGCTCTCCGAAGCTTTGCCGACTCTGTGACCTCCCCGCCTGATGGCCAAGCCGCTTCGGAGGAAGACCTTCGTGTTATTCAGGACTTTTTGGACGTCGCTGCTGCCCCTGAAGAGGACCTCGCTTTCGGCCACTCGGCAAGAAAGCAGGGCACATGCCGTGGGTTTATGGAAAGCGACGAGGTTAAAGATTGGCTTCGTGCCACGTCCCGGCAAGTTCTCTGGGCCCATGCCCCACCGGGCAGTGGAAAGTCGACTGTATCGACATTTGTTATCGAGTATCTGCTCGAGACCGGATGCCATTGCTCGTACTTTTTCTTCAAATTTGGCCAGCGACGAAAGCAATCAGCCAGCAGCATGCTCAGGTCCATCGCCTACCAGACTGCACTACGAGTGCCTGAGTTCCGACGAGAGCTGGTTGAACTGGCGAGGTCAGGGGCCAGAGTGTCAAATGCGGATTCCACGACGGTCTGGAAGAAGCTGTTCTCGAGCTGCCTGGCCAATATCAGGACGGAAGACGTAGTGTACTGGATTATCGACGGCATTGATGAGTCAGAATCAAGCAAGCAAGTGGTTGAACTTATCTCCGGCGTGGCCGACTTTGCCACGCATGTCCGCGTCCTTGCGCTAAGCCGGCCGCTTCCAAACATTCACCGGGCTTTCCAGCTTGCGAAAAAGAAACTACCCGTGGCTGAAATGTCGTTGCCCGATAACCTGAGCGACATCAGGGCTATGGTGGCCGAGGAGATCGATTACCTCGTTTCTGGAGACGGCTTCAAGCACGAAGCTATCAATGAAATTGCCGAGCGGTCACAAGGCAACTTCCTCTGGGCCAGTCTTGTCACCAAAGAAGTTGTCAAGTGTCATCGTCAAGACCAAGTGAAACGTGTTCTTGATTCCACTCCTGACGGCATGGATCAACTCTTCGATCGCATGATGGATGTCGTCGAGAACCTGGAAGCTGGTGAAGACAAAGCCCTCGCCAGACTTCTACTAACATGGGCCATCCACGCAAAGAGTCCCATTACCGTCGATGAACTGTCGGAAATCTACCCTGCCGAGCTGAAATCGATTTTAGACCTCAATCATACCATAGGCCAAGTGTGTGGACAATTTGTTGTTGTCAATCCCCAGGGTAGAGTGACACTGGTTCACCACTCTGCCCGTGAGTACCTGAAGAAGACAAAACGACGCCCGTTCTCACTGGACTCGGAATGGGCAAATGAAGAGCTCTTCGGCCAATGCCTCGTGACTCTCTGCAACAAGAGTCTGAGGCGGAACATCAGCACACTCAAGGTGCCTCTGTTCCTCCCCTACGCCTCAACCTCCTGGGCTGCGCATCTCGACGCCTGTTCATCAGAATCAGAGCGCGTCTTGGATGCCCTTATCAGGTTCTTCGGCGGGCCGTCCCCGCTTGCATGGATTCAATACCTAGCAATGAGCGGTCGACTATCAGAGCTTCTCAGTGTATCCGCAAAGCTCACAGCATATGTGCGGCGACGCAAGAAGGTAGACGCGGACAGGCCACCACTACTTCACCGGCTCACAGACCTTTCCGTGCTCGAGACGTGGGCAGTTGACTTGATGAAGCTGACGGCCAAGTTTGGTCGTCACCTGTCTGAAGATCCCGTTCTAATTTACAAGTGCATCCCAGCGCTGAGTCCTGCATCTTCTGTCATACACCAAAAGTTCAATGAGAACCCTGTTGCGGTTCTGTCAGTTTCAGGCCTGTCCAAAGAGGAGTGGGACGATTGTCTGGCGCGCGTTTCCGGCAGCGCTGGTAGGGCGCTTCGCCTGGCCGCTTCACCATTATACCTCGCTGTCGCAAGCGACATTCCAAGAGGTACCATCACTGTATGGGATACAAAGCTGTTCGATGAGGTCAAGAACATCCACCTAGGCGAGCATATCTGGAGTGTTGCTTTCAATAAGTCTGGGTCGCTTTTCTTGTGCTATGCAGTCTCACAAACGTTCATATGGAAGACGGGTGACTGGTCACTCCAGGTGTCTGTGAACAATCCTCGTCAGGAGCGAGCCATCGAAGTCAAGTGGGGCGAGGCTGACATCCTTATCATGGTATCGGAGCAAAGAAGAGTGTACAAGCTCGTGGGATCAGAGTGGGAGCAGCTCGGTCCAAGCTTGCTTGAAGAGCCAGATGTTCCTGAAGGCACATTCCTCAGCACACCTTCCTGTGTGTCCTTTAACGCCGACTGCACACAGATTGCTATCGCCTACCGCTCGTTTCCCCTATCCATATGGAACGTGGATCCACCCGAGATGATCACCCGACTGAGGAGAAGAGCACGACACGGCCAAGGTACTGCGAACTCTTACACTGGGGACAACAAAGTTGTCTGGCATCCTTCCGGGGCAGAGGTTATTGGCATAAACGGCCAGATTTTCAAATGGAACCCCATCGAAGACACCTATGATGACGTTAAAGGGGACATAGGCATTATTCCCCACGGAATTGTTTGCAGCCCCAACGGCCAGGTTTTTATCACCATGGATGTCGGGGGATCCATCAAGATCTACGATGTATCGTCCATGTCACTCATCTATACGCTCAGCTCTGAAGACCGTATCAACCAAATTCACTTCAGTCCCGACAATCTGCGGTTTTACGACCTGCGAGGATCATACTGTAACATCTGGGAGCCTAACTGCCTGCTTCGGCTTGCTGAGGCAGTCTCTGAGCAGGTCAGCGACACGGCCAGCACGTCGGATGATAGTTTTTGGTTCGACAGGGAGGACACCGTCAGCACGTCCATCTCGTTTCCAACGTCTGAAAGCCATGCCGACGGCAAGCCAGCAGTGACGGCCGTCGAGCCGGGGTGGAATTTCCACGATCCAATTGCATATGCGAACGAGGATGGCACAATCAGCATTTACGACACTTCTCGCAACAGAAGACACGAGGTGGCCAAGACCATGTTCAAAATGAAGATTGAGCACCTGGCCTGGAGCCGTGGGCACTATCAGCTTGCCTACTCCCTGAATAACGGAGCGACCACAATCAAATCGGTTTCTATCAATAATGGTGCGGGCAGAGTGATCTCGACCGAGGCGGTGTATGTCGAGAAGAAAGCGCCTAAGGATCGAGGCCGGACGCAGCAGCTTCTCTTCGACAGCACGGGCGTGCGGCTGCTGGTCTGCGGAGTGAACAAATGCCAGGTTCTGTCAATACCTGACGGAGCTGTGCTAGCCGAGCATTGCACGCCGGATGGCGAGACCGCCAAGTGGCAACTGCACCCTTTAGAAACGGAGCATCTCCTGCGATTCACCTCAAATGAAATCGCCACATTTTGCTGGAATAACCTCGATCGAAAGGGCTCCGTCGTGTTGGGGGCTGCCAGCCCTTCGCCGAAGCTCGATCCGAATGATGGTGATAGGTCTTCGATGGCTGACACCATGAACGATCCAACCACCAGTTTCGAAGCCTTGTCTATGGACGATACATCCTCCATCACTCTCGATGCTATCCTAGATAGCCACAGTCCTCGCGTGCTTCTGTTACGCACCGTAACGATGTATCTCAACCGTCCGCGCCACAGCTTCATGGTCCTCCCAACAACGCATATCTATGCCGCTGCTTCAACAACCAGTTCCATAGCGAATCGCAAAATTGCTGGGCCACTTATTATCCCGGCGTCACTTGCCTCGATCGTGGCCCATGCTGTTGGAATTCTACCCGACGGTCGGCTCGTGTTTCTCGACAAGCGATTATGGGTATGCACAGCACCATTACCACTATTTCCAGATACTACATCTACAGCTGTGGATATATCGCGGCATTTCTTTCTTCCACATGATTGGGTCACTGTCCAAGGTCTACGGCTATGCCGTTTGCTACGTGACGGTACCTTCCTCTGCCCAAGTAAGGGAGAAGTGGCAGTGATGCGTGGAGATTTGGTTAGAGATTGGTGAATCGTGCTTGGCGTCGGTGGAAAACAGTGAATCCGCTGCGGACGGCTGGTGCAACCAACACCTACGTTGCCTGTACCTTTCCCCCCGCTTTCTCAAAATGACGATGACTCCGAGCATGTTCCGGAAGTGAGAGAACATTCTCTGCTTCTCCTTTTCGAGGAGGCTCTGCTGGTAGGCGGGAAATCTGAGAACATTGAGATAAATCTCATCCAAATTTTTCTGTGGTCTGCCCGCACCCTGAAGAATGTTTGCCAGCCGCTCCTTCCGGGACACCCTGTCGAGACGGCAATCTAGAAAACGGTAGGCTGTGGCCGCGTATATGAATAAGCCATCTGCTTTGGTGTGAATCCGCGACATGTCGTCAGGGCTCAGCCAATCAGGCGGGAATCTGTGTTTACTGGCAATTTCACTTCGTCGGTGCTCGAGAAATCTGGTGATATCGTCCTTCGGTTCATCATCCAACGAAGGTCGGATCTCCCCAAAATGTAGACGCGAGCCTGCTGCTTCGCCATGGCCTCCCCAATGTGAGGATATGAGCGGCTGGTGACTAAAACACGAACTTGGACCCGGCCGAGATCCGTCAGGCGTCCAAGGAGCTCAATGATCGCCTCGACCTCTGAGCTTTCCGGACACCCATCCAGGGCTTCAATGACGACCACTAGGCGTACAGGTATGAGAAGGGGTCGTTGATCTCCCAGTGCAGAGAGAGGTTCGAGTATAAGCTTGTCGAATTGTTGCCTGAAATTCTTGGTGCCTATCTGCGGCTCCAGCTCCACGGCTCTCGTAATATGCGCTTTTAGCAAGGGGAGTCGCTGGGCGAAACAGCGCGAAATAGTGGTGAAAAAGAACTTGCAGCCGTTCCTGCTCGCATCTCCCAAGCTAAGGAAAAAGCTCGCGCCCAGCGCTAATCCTGTAGGAAATCCGTGGCAGGCGTAAACGAAGCTTGCTCGTCTTGCCCCGTCCCGGCCCAATCTATTACGTCACCCTCTGTATTTCCAGAATCTTCAGTGGGCCCTTTGGGCCCACAGACCACTGTGCTCAGGCAGTTGTAGAACATTCTATGGCGTCCTGAGTTACAGTTGCCTTTCTAGGCTTAGGTGGCCCTAGCCACCACTAGCTACAGCACTGCTGGCAAATCTAGCGTACCCTGTAGCCGTTACAAGGTAGTCATAGCTATATTTCAACAGTTAAAACTACCGAAGTAAGTAGTGGAATCGGTTTAAAGTAAGGGGGATAGTTCTAGTAACAAGGATATAGAAGGTGCGTCTTTTAAAGGGAGGAGGGCTAGGATCTTAAAGAAGGCTGGGTAGCGGCAGTACGAAGTAATCTCGGCTGGTAAATACAGCAATTGCGATATCCTATTTAGTTTTCTATCTTGGCAAAGAACATGCTGTCAGAAAGAAAGGGGTTCAGGGGTTACAGAAATCTAGTCAGCCTTGCTGACTGGAAAAGCCTGGCACTGCCATAGCGCTAGTGAACCTGAGCCACCACA